>ERZ773107.1328-NODE-1328-length-22770-cov-15.335197_pt1 | contig 22770 bp, 17 predicted proteins | sample MGYA00580571_ERZ773107 | MGnify/ENA primary metagenome ERZ773107 (study PRJEB29015, sample SAMEA2737843) | human gut metagenome | biome: human gut; feature: human-associated habitat; material: faeces | place: China | collected 2012 ... | reverse complement strand
ATTATAAATGTGCTACTGCCAAAAAGCACAAGGGCTGCAAGAAAAAGACCGTCCGCAAACAGTGGCTGGAAGATCTGGTGGTCAACCAGACCATGCAGCTTGTCAAGGACGATTCCGCCATGGAATCCATCATCGCCAAGGTCATGGAGCTGCAAGACCGGGAGAACACTAATCTTCCCCTCTATGAGAAGCAGCTCCTGGATGCGGAATCGGGTATCCAGAATATGCTCAATGCGATTCAAGCTGGAATCCTGACCAGTTCCACCAAGGAGCGGCTGGAGCAGCTCGAAGAAACCAAACGTGAGCTTGAAACTCGCATTGCAGAGGAAAAGCTGGCAAAACCCAAGATCAAAGAGGAATTTATCCGTTTCTGGCTACTGCGGTTCCGCAAGCTGGACATGAGCCTGAAAGACCAGCGGCAGGCGTTGGTGGATACATTCATCAATTCGATTTATCTGTACGATGATAAGGTTTTGATCACCTTTAACTATAAAGAAGGTACACAGACCGTGACTTTTGGAGAAGCGACAGAAGCTGCATCAAAGGGAAATGGTTCGGATTTGGATTGCTTTACTGCACCAAGAAAAACCAGTACACGTTGTGTACTGGTTTTTCTTTTTGTCTGCACGATGGAAGGGGCTCGAACAGGGCGGCGGCGTGCAGCGCCGCAAGCAATCAGCCCAGTGGGCTGTTGCTTAGCCCGCGGGTCCCATCCCATAGGAATGTCTAACGTGGAAGCTGTGTGTGAATGCCGTGAAATCGAAAGATTTCATGGCTTTTTTGCTTTTTTGGCATGGCACGCCGGATCGTTTGCGCCACGCCCCAAAGCCGCACCGTTTCCTGAAAAACAGCACAACCCCCGGGAGCGTTTCCCCGCCGTTTTGGTGCGGAAATGCTCCCGGGGGTTGCTTTTTTATTCTGCGCTTTTATGCCGCGCCGGTTTTGAAGCCCGGCGCTTTTACGCCTTCACATCCCGCTTTTGCAGCAGGAGGTACGCCAGCGCAAACATCGCCGCAAGCCAGAGCACACAGCTGAAAAAGAACAGCGCGTACTGGCCCGCCAGCATGTCGGTGCTGCGGTTGGCGTTCATGCCCGCCTGCATCAGGGCATAGGGCCACAGCAGGCCGAAGCCTTTGGCGGCAGCGAAGATGCCGGTGATGCCGCCCAGCAGCCCCAGAAAGATGGGCACCGCAAAGCTGCGGATGACCATGGCCAGCACCAGCTGCGCCGCAATGACCGCCAGCGCGCCCAGCGCCCCGCGCAGCAGAAACAGCGCCAGCACCAGGGGCGGGGTGCCGGGCAGGCGGGCGAACACCTTGCCGCAGAAGGCGTACAGCACGAACACGAAGGCGTGGGTCAGCAATGCCAGCTTGCCCACAACCACGAACTTTGCCGCGAACAGCGCCAGCGGGTGCACGGGCGCGGCCATGATGAAGTTCCAGTTGTGGCCCAGATGCTCCAGCCGCCACAGGTAGGCGGCGTAGGCGGCCACCATGGCCGGGAAGAAGAACATGGAGTAAAACAGGGTGTGCTGGGTCCACAGGCTGTACCAGCCGTCCGTTAAAATCTCCAGATTCTGCAGGTAGTTGAAGGTGCCGTACCCCGCCGAGATGACCGGCAGCAGAAAGAACATGATCCAGATGGGCGAAGCGTGGAGCTTGCGGTTCTCCGCGCGGATGCAGTTTTGCAGCATGGGTTATACCTCCTCCGTCTGCACCTTGCGCCAGGCGGCGGCAAACAGCCCGATGCCCAGCAGGATGGTAAAGGCCAGCAGTCCCCAGTTGTGGGCCCGGGTGCCGTAGGTGACCAGATGGCTGGCCTGGTCCCAGTTTGCCACTTCATAAGCGCTCAGCGGGATGTAGTAGCCGAAGGGCACAAAATAGCTGACCAGCGGCGGCAGAAAGGCCGAGAACAGGCCCACCAGCGCCCCCACGATGCCCACGCACAGCGCCGGGAGCGGATTGCCGCACCAGAGCATGAGCAGCAGCTCGCCGAAAAAGAGCATCAAATCTACGGCCACGGTGCAGACGAACAGGTACACGAACTGTCCGGTCGGGAAGGCTTCGGTGTAGCCGTGCACCCGGCCAAGCGCCGGCACGCAGGCAAGCTCCAGCACCGCCGTCAGCAGCACTTCCAGCGTGCCGAAGACTGCCTTGCCCGCGAACAGGCTGCGGCAGGTCTGCAGGGTGTAGAGCAGCTTTGCGGTATTGCCCTTCACCTCCATGTCCCACAGGCGGGAGGCCAGCACCGCCATCATCACCGGCAGCAGAATGGCCTCGATGACCGGGATGCTGTAGAGCAGGGCGCTGTAGCCGTTGGCCAGCTCCTCGGGGCTGGACGGGGAAAGTCCGCCCACCCACAGCACCACGATGCCCGGCAGCAGCAGGCACAAAAGCAGGTCGTGCCGGCGGCGGGCTTTTTGCAGTTCTGCGCGGAAGGCTGCCATCTCACGCCACCTCCCCGTCGCCTTTGGTCAGGCTGAGGAAGATCTCCTCCAGATTCTTCGTCTGGCTGGTCAGGCCCACCACCCCGGCCCCGCTCCCGGCAAGGGCACCGACGAGGGCTGCCAGCGCTTCGTCCGGCATCGGCGGCAGTTCCAGCGTGTCCGGCTGGACGGGCCGGGTCACGGCCCGGATGCCCTGCGCCTGCAGCACGGCCACGGCCCGCTGTGCGTCCAGCACCCGCAGCAGCACGCCGCCCCGGGCGTGGCGCTGCAGCGCGGCAAGCGGGCCCTCGAACAGCAATTTGCCGTGGTTCAGGATGCCCACCTGCGACACCATCTGCTCCATCTCGCCCAGCAGGTGGCTGGAGATGAGCACGGTGGCACCGGTGCTCTCCGGCATGGCGGCGATGAGACTGCGCATCTCCTGAATGCCCGCCGGGTCCAGCCCGTTGGTGGGCTCGTCCAGAATGAGCAGCTTCGGGCTGCCCAGCAATGCCGTGGCGATGCCCAGCCGCTGCTTCATGCCGAGGGAGTACTGCCCCACTTTCCGGTTCGCGGCGCTGGTCAGGTGCACCACGTCCAGCACCCGGTCGATGTCCCTGCGCTCCACGCCTTTCAGGTCGGCGGCAATGGCAAGATTCTCCCGGGCGGTCAGGTGCAGGTAGCCCGAGGGCGACTCGATCAGGCTGCCGGTCTGCCGCAGCAGGCCGATGCGGTTTTCTTCGTTCAGGGTGTGGCCCAGCAGCTCCACGCTGCCGCCGGTGGGGTGCACAAGGCCCAGCAGCATCTTCATGGTGGTGGATTTGCCTGCGCCGTTGGGGCCGAGAAAGCCGTAGACGCAGCCCTGCGGCACGGTCAGGTCCAGATGGTCCACGACGGTGCGCCCGCCGTAGCTCTTGCACAGGCCATGGGTCTCGATGACAGGTTTCATAGCAGTTCGCTCCTTTTCGTTTGTGGTCTACGCTGTCATCTTACACCTGCCGCCTTAATCCCACCGGAAGCCCAGCTTAATCTGCGCTTAAATTTTCGGGCATTCGCCCTTGCGGGGGACAAAGTGTGTTATAGTAAGAGCGAAAGAAAGGGCGCGGCCCGGCAGGCTGCCTGCCAAAGGCTCTCCCCTCGGGAGAGCTGGCGCGAAGCGCCTGAGAGGGTTTACACTATGACCACCATCTATGACGCCAGACTTCTCCTCGTGGACGACAACGCCGACCTGCTGCGGCTGCTGTGCGAGCAATTGCAGGATGCCGGGTACCGCCATATCCGCACGGCCCGGAGCTGCGCGGCGGCCCGGGCAAGCTTTGCCGCCGAGCAGCCGGAACTGATGATTTTGGACATCAACCTGCCGGACGGGGATGGCTTTTCGCTGTTCCGGGCCCTGCGGGCCAAAGCGGATGTGCCCGCGCTGTTCCTCTCGGCCCGGGACGCCGACGCCGACCGGCTGTTCGGGCTGGGCCTTGGCGCGGACGACTACCTGACAAAGCCCTTCCTGATGCAGGAGCTTTTGCTGCGGGTGCAGCACATTCTGCAGCGGGCCTACCGGGCCGATCTGTCCCGCACCAAAAGCGATGCTTTGCGGCTGGGCGGGCGCAGCGTTGATCTGAACGATGCCCTCGTCACCCTGCCGGACGGCAGCACCCTTGCCCTCACGGCCACCGAGCTGGCTTTGCTGCGCAAGTTGGCCGAGAACCGGGGCCACATCGTCACCTACGACGCGCTGTGCACCGCCGTGTGGGGCGCGGATTACTACGGTTACGAAAACAGCCTGAACGTCCACATCCGCCACCTGCGGGAAAAGCTGGAAGAACAGCCCAGCCGCCCGCAGCACCTGCTCACGGTGCGCAGCATCGGCTACAAGCTGGCAAAGGAGGAAGCAACATGAAGACCTTCGGGCGGCTCATCCGGCGGTATGTGCTGGCGGCAGTGGGCATGGTGCTGGTGCTGGCGGTGCTGTGTGCCGGGTTCATCGTCTGGCTGGGCTGGCGGGAGAGCACCCACACTCCGCAAGCAGAATATTCCTCCGGCGTCATCGCGGACGCCATGGTGCAGACGGCGCAGGGCCTTGCCTTCGGGCCGGAGCACACCCCGGAAGAATGGATGGACGGCTACGCCTGGGCCATGGTGCTGGACGATGACGGCGATGTGGTGTGGAGCTATGCCCTGCCGGAACACCTCGCCCGCCGCTACACCCCCGCCGACGTGGCCCGCTTTGCCCGGTGGTACCTCGACGACTACCCGGTGTTCTGCTGGACGGAGGATTACGGCCTGTTCGTCATCGCCATGCCGCAGGGCAGCATCTGGAAGTATAACCTCTACAATTCGCCCCAGCTGCTCACCGACGTGGTGAACAGCATCCTGCCGGCGGCGCTGTGCCTGCTGGCGCTGGGGCTGGCGGTCTGTCTGCTGGTGAGCGGGCGCGGCGCAAAACAGCTGCGGACGGTGGCCGCCGGGCTGGATGCGTTGGCCGAGGGCCAGCCCGTGCAGCTGCCCACCGACGGCTTTGCCGGGGAGGTGGCCGAAAAGCTCAACCAGACCAGCGCCCACCTGCAAAAGCAGGGCGAGATGCTCGCCCGGCGGGACACCGCCCGCACCCAGTGGATCGCGGGGGTCAGCCACGATGTGCGCACCCCGCTGGCCCTCATTCTGGGCTGGGCCGAACAGCTGGAACGGGACCCTTCCCTGCCCGGTGCGGCCCGGCAGAAGGCAGGCGGCATCCGCACTCAGAGCGAAAAGCTGCGGTCGCTCATTGATGACCTGAACCTCACCAGCAAGCTGCAGTACGGCGCACAGCCTTTGCGGCGGCAGACTCTTGCGGCCGGGCCGCTGGTGCGGCAGCTGGCGGCGCAGTTCTGCGAAAGCCCGTTGGCCGACCGGTGTGAGCTTTCCCTCACCCAGACCGAAGCCGCCGAGCGCGCCCTGCTGGACGCCGACCCGGCGCTGCTGGGCCGTTTGTTGGAAAACCTGCTGAACAATTCGGTGCGGCACAACACCGGGCCGGTACGGGTGCACATCGGCACCGAAGTAGCAGGCGGGCGGCTCTGCCTGACCGTCACCGATGACGGCGCAGGCTACCCGCCGCAGGTGCTGGCGGCTCTGCACAGCCCGGAACCCGGCGAGAACGCCCCGCACATCCTCGGCCTGCATGTGGTGGAGCAGATCGCCGCCGCCCACGGTGGGCAGGCGGTGTTTGGGCAGGCCGTGCCCCACGGGGCCAAGACCACGGTGTGGCTGCCGCTGCACCCAGAAAAATAAGAATAAGAAAAAGATAAAACGAAAGCAGCCGCTTCCCCTTTTTGCGAGGAAGCGGCTGCTTGTGCTTTTATAATAAGGAATCTCTCAGAAGAAGCGGCAGAAGCCAAGGCACACGCCCATAATGAAGAACAGCACGGCCTTTGCCAGCATGGGCAGCCAGAAGTTCTTGCCAAGGGCAAGGTCCCAGCGGCTGATGTTGCCTTTGGGGCAGGTGCCCACACAGGCTTCGCAGGCGATGCACTCGCCGCTGCGCAGGCTCTGCTCGTCCAGCTTCAGGTCCACCGGGCAGCGGTGGGCGCAGGCCGAACAGCCCGGGATGCAGTTCTCGCCGTCCCGATGCAGCTGTGCAAAGGGCAGCACCGGCAGCAGGGCGAACACCGCACCCATCGGGCACAAAAACTGGCAGAAGAAGCGGGGCTGCACCGCCATGCCGATCAGGATCAGCACGAACAGCGCGATGCCAAGGCCAAAACCGGCCGGAGGGGTGCGCAGGGCGGTCAGGCGGGAGAACACCTCCCACGGGCTCCAGCCGGTGAGACGGCTGTACACCCCGACAGTGCACAGGCCCACGATGACGGCCAGCACCACGAACTTGACCTTCTGGCCCCGGCGCACGGCCTTTTCCGGCATCTGGAACTGCTTTTTGCGGTGGAGCAGCTTCTTCTGCACAAGGCCCGAGAGCCACCACACACCGTCGCCCAGGCTGCCGAAGGCGCACACATGGCCGCAGAAGAAGCGGCCAAACAGGATGGTGAACCCGCACAGGCCGAGAAGCGAGAGGGTGAAGCTGTCCAGCTGCAGCACCTCGCCATGGCCAATGCGCAGAAACAGCTGTTTCACCCCGTTAAAGCCCGCCACAAAGGCACCGGGCATCGCGATAAAGAACATCAGCTGCACCGCAGCTCGCAGCCAGGCCCGGTGCTTCAGGGTGCGCTGTTTTTTCTGGGCCGCCGTCAGCGGCTTTTTTTCTGTCGTCTGCATCATGCCGCCGCCTTTCCCAGTGCGTCCTGCACTGCATCCCGCAGGCCCTCACAGGTGAGGGTCGCGCCCGAAACGAGGTCCACATCGCCGGTCTGGGCGGTGAGCATCTTGTCCAGCATGGTCAGCGCCTGCGTGTAATAGGGCTTGTCCTCGCCGTCGTGCTGCAGCACCGTGATGTCGGTCATCTGCCCGCCGGAGATGGTGATCTGCACCGTGATGTCGTCGCCGAAGCCGAGGCCGGTGCCCTCATAGGTGCCGTCCTTCAGGCCGGACTCGGCTTCCGCTTCCTCGGCCGCCTGCTGGGCCTGCAGCACCGAGGTGTTCCATGCGTTCACCTCGTCGATCTCCTTCTGCCGCGCACTGACGGCGTCGGCCCGCACCAGTGCCACCTGCTGGTATTGCCACAGCACGGCCAGGATCAGCAGCAGGTCCACCGCCCGGACGATAAAGTTCCAATGCTTTTTCATGCGTTCTCCTCCCCTGTCGGCTGGTCCTGTTCCGGCGGCTCTGCTGCCGGGCTGCTTTCTGCAGCGGGCTCAGCAGCCGGTTCGCTTTCAGCCGGTGCTTCCGGTTCCGGAGCCGCAGGCGTCTCGGGCGTGGTCAACGCCTTCTGCAGGGCATCCTGCACGGCGGCATCCAGCTCATCGGCGGTGTACACCCGGCCGGAGGAAGCGCTCTGCTCTTTGCCGGAGAAGAAGGCTTCCAGCGCAGCACGCACCTTCTCGGTAAAGGTGGGTTCTTCGGTCTCGGCGGGCAGCACCTGCACATCGGTGACGCTGCCGTCCTTCACGGTAATGACCACGTTCACCGGGCCGTCGGCGGTGGAACCGGTGCCGGAGTAGGTGCCGTCGGCGTACTGCGGTGCGGCGGGCTCGGCAGGCGTTTCGTCAGCCGGAGCGGTGTCCGGCGTCTCGGCGGGAACCGCGTCGTTGGCGGCCTTGGCCAGTGCCTGCTTCACGGCATTCAGGATGCCGGTGGAGGAATAGGTCGCGCCGGAAACAGCGTCCACGCCCTCGGGTGTGCCGGTCTCCAGAATGGTGGCGATGACCTGACGACCCTTGTAGAAGTAAGAGGTCGTCTCGCCGTCATGGCTCACCACCGTGATGTCGGCAAGGACACCGTCGGCAATGGTCACCTGCAGGGTGATGGGGCCGCCAAAGCCCTCGGCCGAGGCGGTGTACACGCCGTCGCGGTAGGCGGAAGGCGTGGTGAATTCTTCTTCCACCGGCGGTGCGACGGGCGTCGTCTGCGGCGGCAGCGGGTTATTGACCACCTCGCCGGTCAGCGCGTTTTTGATGGCACCCAGAATGCCCCGGGAAGTATAAGTGGCTTCCGACACCGCGTCCACCTCCCAGGTCTGGGCGTCCAACACGGTGTTCAGCAGCCGCTTTGCTCGGCGCAGGAAGGCGCTGGTCTCGTGGGCGGCGCTCAGCACCTGCACATCGGTGATGCGGCCGCCCTCCATGGTCACCTGCACCTGCACGGTGCCGCCGAAGCCCCGGGAGGAGCCGGTGTAGATGCCGTCGGCATAGGGCAGCACGGCGGTCAGGCCCTCGGCTTCTTCTTCCGAGGATGCGGCGGGCTCTGCGGCAGGCTCAGACGCGGCTTCGGCCAGACGTTCCGGCACGGCGGCCAGCACCGGCGCGGTGCGCGGCACGGTGACCAGCACAAGGCCTGCCACGGCCACGGCGGGGAGCAGCTGCACCAGCGGCAGCAGCCGTTTCCCGGATTTTGTTTCCCTCATGAAATACCCCTCTCAGACACGGAAACAAGGCCCCTCCTGTTTCCGGGAGCGACCTTGTTTCGATGATTTTTAGTTCAGGAAAGCCTTACTTTGTCTGCAGGCCCTGAATAGCCTGCGTCAGGTGCGGGACCTGCTCCTGCGCATCTGCCTTGTACAGGGTGCTCTTTGCCAGCAGCTCAACGCTCTCGTCCAGCTCGGTCTCGAGGTTTGCCCAGCTTGCGGCGGTGTAGTTGGCCTTGTTCAAAGCCTTGGCCTGGTCCACCACAGCCTGCAGCGCGGCGCGGTCAGCGTCGTCAGCCAGCTCGTGCTTTGCCAGGTTGTCAGCAGTGGTCTGGATCTTGATGACGGTGTCAGCATAGCCCAGAGCATGGAGAGTGAGGGTCCAGTAACCGGTGCCGTCGGTGCCTTCGGGCAGCTGGAAGCGTGCAGACTGGGTCAGGCCCAGCTGGATACCCATGACCTTGTGCATCCAGTTGTCGGCTGCGAACTTGGTGCCGTAAGTAGCCTTGGCTTTGGTGTAGGTGCTGTCATTGCCGTAGTAGGTCCAGGTGACGGACTGCAGACGGGAGCCCAGCTCGCCGTAGTTGCCGGTCAGGTCCACACGAATGAACTCGCCGTAGCTGCCCACATCGTCGCCACTCTTGACGGTGACGATCAGACCGTCAGCGGTCTTCTGACCTTCTTCAGCTACGCCGGAACCGGTGCCCTTGTGGGCAGCGGAGAAGGTGTAGCCGTCGCCGGACTTGGTGGCGTACTTCAGGCCGTTGGTCTTGTAATCCACAGCAGCGGTCAGAGCGTAGGTAGGCAGCTTGTTCTCAGCATAGCCGCCCACCAGCTGGCCGCCGTTGCGTACGGTAGCGTACTTGGAGCAGAAGTCGGCGAGGTCAGCGTTTGCCACGCGGACAGGCACATACTTGACGCCGGAGACTTCATAGTGGTCCATCTTGACGGTGGAGCCATCGGGCTTGGTGACGGTGCCGCGGTTCCAGCCGTAGGCGGTGCCGTCCGGGGTGTAGAAGGTCTTGCCGTCATCGGACCAGTGAGACACGGTGTAGGTGCTGCCGTCCTGTGCATAGATGGTAGCTACCTGCTGGAAGCTGCCGCGGTGCAGGCCGTGGTTAGCGGTAGCACGGGACACGGCATCAAAAGCGCCCAGATCGTGTTCGCCATGGCTGTCCTCCTGTGCGGAAGAAGCAGTGCTGCCAGCGGCATATACGTTCTCGTTTGCCCAGTACTCGTTCCAGTCCAGAGCGGCGTACAGATAGGTGTAGTTGGAGCTGGTCATCTTGTCGAAGAACCCCTGCACTGCAGCAATGCAGTTCTCGGAATCATCGGGGGCAGCTGCCAGTGCAGCGGGGGCCATGACGCTCAGAGCCATGGCTGCGGAAAGCGCCAGAGCGGCGATCTTTTTCAGTCTCATCGGAAAAGACACTCCTTTCAAATTTTAACCGTCCCTTTGCGAAAACAGTTTGTTAGCAGATACTAACTTCCGGTGCAAAAGAAAATCGGTTGTATTAGTACGAACTAACCGACAGTGCTATTATAAAAATCCGTCCTTTGCTTGTCAAGAGGAAATGTGAATTTTTTGTGCACAGCGCGATTCACGCCGGTTTCGGGGTCGTTCGCGCCGGGTCGCTTCCCATTTGCGGCAAAGTGTGCGACAATAAGCTTGCAGATAAAATTTGCACAAACCTCCTTCTTCTTTTTGTCCTATTCCGCAAGCGCAGCAGGGCCGCACCCTTCCGGTGCGGCCCTGCTGCATTTCCTCTTTCTTTAAAGTCTGCCGGTTTCCAGCATCTGCTTTACTTCGTGCAGGTCTTTGCACTCGGCGGTGTACAGGCGGCGCATCTCGTCGTCGGCGGGCGAAAGGTCCGGCACCATCACGGTGACAAAACCGCCCCGGGCCCCGGCCCGCACGCCGTTGTAGCTGTCCTCCAGCACCAGCGTTTCGGACGGGGCAGTGCCCAGCGCCCTGGCCGCTGTGAGGAAGATCTCCGGGTCGGGCTTCGACGAGGTGAACTGTTCGCCGGAGATGATCACCTTGAAGTAGTGGGTCAAGCCCCAGCCGTCCAAATGATGCCGGATAGACGCCATCCGGCTGGAGGATGCCACTGCCATGGGAATGTGCTGCGCTTCCAGCCAGGCGATCAGTTCATCCAGGCCCGGCTTTTTGGGCGGCGGGGCCTGGAATGCGATCTCGGCCTGTGCGTGCAGCGCTTCCATGATGGCGTCGGTGTCACACCCCGGCCCGTAGAACTGCCGCAGCACCGCCCGCATGGAGTCGCCCGCCGAGCCCCGGGCGGCGGCGTCCAGCCCTTCCTTATAAGAAAGCCCGAGGGTAGCCAGCGCAGGCTCCCACAGGGTAGCCCAGATGCGCTCAGTGTCGAACATCAGTCCGTCCATATCAAAAATAACGCCGTCGATCATGGCAATATGCTCCTTCCATAGAAAAGCGGGGCTGTGCCCCGCAAAGTGCTCTGTGCCCCTATTGTACCATAGATTTGGCAGTTTGCACACCATTGTGCTCACAATCTGGTGCAACTTTACCGGTGGAAAGATGAAACATTTTTTGATTCCTTGCAAAACCGGCAGGGAATATTATAATAGAAACCAACATTTGTGTCATAAAGCGCCGGAAATCGTGCGCACGCGCATAAAAGGAAAGAGGGAAACTCACTATGTTGGATATCAAGATCACCCGTACCACTGCTCCCAAGCAGAAGCCGGACGAGAACAATCTGGGCTTCGGCAAGAAGTTCACCGACCATATGTTCGTCATGGACTACACCGAGGGCGAAGGCTGGCACGACGCCCGCATCGTCCCCTACGGCCCCTTTGAGCTGGACCCGGCTACCGTCGTGTTCCACTATGCTCAGGAGATCTTTGAGGGCATGAAGGCTTACCGCACTGCTGACGACACCGTGCAGCTGTTCCGCCCGGACTGCAACGCAAAGCGCTTCCAGGATTCTGCCGACCGTCTGTGCATCCCCAAGATCCCCGTGGAGGACTACATCCAGGCTGTTGAGACCCTGGTGGACGTGGACCGTGACTGGGTGCCCCACACCGACGGCGCTTCCCTGTACATCCGTCCCTTCGTGTTTGCAAACGACGTGGGTCTGGGCGTCCATGCTTCCAAACACTACATCTTCTGCATCATCTGCGCTCCCTCGGGTGCTTACTATGCCGAGGGCATCAACCCCGTCCGTATTTATGTTGAGGACGAGTACATCCGTGCCGCTCCCGGCCTGACCGGCTTCACCAAGTGCGGCGGCAACTACGCTGCTTCCATCAAGGCCGGTGAGCTGGCCGAGGAGCAGGGCTACGCACAGGTGCTGTGGCTGGACGGCGTGGAGAAGAAGTACGTCGAGGAAGTCGGCAGCATGAACATCATGTTCAAGATCGACGGCAAGGTCTACACCGCTGCAACCGTCGGCACCGTTCTGCCCGGCGTCACCCGCCGCAGCTGCATCGAGCTGCTGAAAGACTGGGGCTATGAGGTCATCGAGGGCAAGCTGGCCATTGCCGACATCATGCAGGCTGCCCGCCAGCGTCTTGCGCAGCGTCAGGTTGGCGTGCCCGGCCACGGGCGGCGCAGGCTCGGTGCTGAACCAGACCTTGTCCAGCAGGTTGCCCTCGCGCCGGTCCCCCTTGCCGCTGGACAGCGCCAGGAAGAAGAACCGGCTGACATACTGCCCCGCCCGGACCGTGTAGTCGCCGCTGTGGACGCCCCACTGGTCGTTGCCGTCGGTGATCTCACCGCCGACCATGAAGCTGCGGATGGGGACCTCCTCGCCGTTGTATTGCACGGTCCGGTCCAGCGCCGCGCGCACCAGAAGTCCCCTGTTGTCGTCCTCGCTGGAAGCGCCCGCCAGAATCTCGGTGATCTGCGCTGCCACATCCACCGGCGCGATGAGCAGCGCCATCGAGTCCTGCATACCCCTGCCGCGGGCGCGGTGGGCCAGCGACCAGTGCAGCGTGGTGCCGGGCGCGGTCAGCACATCCTGATACAGTGCGCCGTAGGCCTCGCAGTTCAGCTCGGCAAACTGCCGGCCGTCGTAAGCGCCGTCGATGCTGTAGCTGGCCTCGGGATAGTTCCGCGTGCCGTTATAGCTGCGGTTGGAGCCGTCCGCCAGCTCAATGTACAGGCCGGCGCTTCCGGTTTTCCAGTGCTTGGCCGCGCCGGTGGTCTGCCAGACGATGCCCCCTTCCCCCGACGGGTACTGGGTAAAGAAGGTGCCGGTCTCACCGTCCGGGGAATAATACAGCCGGGATGCGGGCGTATTGTTGTTTTTGTTGTGATACGCCTTCAGCCCGGCAATATCCGGCGTTTCAAAGCTGCCGTTCTGCAGCTGGATGCAGTAGGGCACCTGCATGGCCGCGGCGGTGAGTTTTGCGCCGTCGGTGCCGGTGACCTCGACCTTATAGTACAGCCGTTCCGCATCCCTGACACCGGCAATGCAGGCATCCAGCGCAGCGTTCAGCCGGTGCTCGCTGCCCGGCGTGATGTTCCACGCATCGCCGGAGCAGAGCCGCTGCGGGACCTCCTCCCAGTTGGTGCCGTCCTTGCTGCGGTACCAGGTGTACACAGCGCCGTCGAGTCTGTCCGTGCTGCCGTTGACCTTCGCTGTAAAGCAGCCGTCGGTCCTAATGCTGTCCACCAGCTCTGCGCTTGTGACAACGGCAGTCTGCGCCGCGGTGTCGGGCGCGGCGAGCAGCGCATCCATCACGAGGGTGCGTGCGGTCTCGGGCGTTGCCGCGGGGTCAGGTGCCGGGGTCGGCTCCGCCTCTATTTCGGGTTCCGGTGCAGGCGGGTCCGGGTCGGCGGGCGCAATCGCCGCCGCAGACTCCGCCGTGGCGGGCAGTTCATCCGCCGCAAACACAGCGTTGGCCATGCCTGCCGCCATACAGCAGGCCAGCAGCACAGCCAACAGACGTTTTTTCATGTACGGTTCCTCCTTTGCTGGTTTCCCGCGCGGGGCTTGTCTTCCCGCCGGGTCAATTGGGAGTATACCGTCCGCCGTTCGCGGAACACGTCGAGGGCTGCTTTCTTCCAAAAGGTTACAAAAAAGACGCACCACGGATGTTTTTCCGTAGTGCGTCTTTTCTGTATTCACTTCTGCCCTGTAGGGGCCGGGCATGCCCGGCCCCTACTGTCTCTGCAATAGGGAAATGCGCTGCTGCAGCAGGTTGGCGGGCGGCCAATGGCCGCCCCTACCGTCCTTGGGGCCGTTTACACCACCGTCACCAGCGTCTCACAGTCGCCGGTCACGGCGTACTTGCCGCTGCCCGCGGGGATAAAATAGCTTTCGCCCTTTTTGACCTTCACGGTCTCGCCGCCGCAGGTCAGCGTGCCCGCGCCGTCGGTGATGAGCAGCGAGACAAAGCTCTTTTCGTCGGCCACGCCGTCAAACGCGCCTTTTTTCGCGTCCACCGTGAAATACTCGCACTGTGCGAGATGGCTGCCGAAATCGTGCTTTTGCGGCGGCGTGCGGCGGGTCACGTCCAGCGCCTTTTCAATGTGCAGGGCGCGGGGCTTGCCGTCTGCACCGACGCGCCCGTAATCGTAGACGCGGTAGGTCACGTTGGAGTTCTGCTGCACCTCGACCACGACGATGCCCTGGTAGATGGCGTGCAGCGTGCCCGACGGAATGAAAAAGCAGTCCCCTTTATGCACCGGTACGGCGTTCAGGACCTCGGTCAGGGTGTTATTTTTAATGCGCTCCGCAAATTCTTCTTTGGAGATTTCGTGCGTAAAGCCGTAGTAGAGATACGCCCCGGGCACGCAGTCCAGCACATACCACATCTCGCTTTTGCCGTACTGGTGTTCGTTTTTCAGCGCGTAGTCGTTGGACGGGTGCACCTGAATGGACAGGTTGCTGCTGGCGTCGATGAACTTTGTCAGGATCGGGAACTGCTCAAATTTTGCGCAGTCCGTGCCCAGGGCTTCGGGGTGCGCGGCCGCGTAGTCCGCCAGCGTCGTGCCGTCGGGCAGATAGCTCGGGCCGTCCGGGTGGCAGGACAGCACCCACGCTTCGGCCAGCGGTTCAAGGTCGCTCTTGATGCCGAAATCGGTGCGTAGGCGGCTGCCGCCCCACAGATAATCCTGGCAGCTCGGGGTCAATTTCAGAATTGCCATACCGTTCACGCTTTCATCATATCCGCGGCGGCTTTGGCCAGCGCGGCGTTCACGGCATCGGCGGCTGCCTCACTGTCGCCAACGGCGGAAAGATAAACTTTGATTTTCGGCTCGGTGCCGGAGGGCCGGACCATCAGCTTATGCCCGCCGTCCAGATGGTATTCCAGCACGTTGGCGCGGGGCAGGCCGGTGCCGTCGGTGTCGTAGTCCACGACGGACTCCACCTTGTACCCGGCAATGTCCTCCGGGGCGTTGGCGCGCAGCTTCTTCATCAGCTCCTGCATCGTATGCATGCCGCTCTCGCCCTCAAAGGCAAAGCTGCACAGCGCATTGCGGTAGTAACCGAACTCCCTGTACAACGCCTCGATGGCGTCCAGCAGCGTCTTGCCCTGTTGGGCGTACCAGGCCGCGGCCTCGCAGACCAGCAGCGTCGCGTTGACAGCGTCCTTGTCGCGGACGTGGCCGCCGGACAGGTAGCCGTAGCTCTCCTCAAAGCCGAAGATATAGCGTTCGGGACGCCCCTCGGCCTCCAGCTTGCCGATCTGCTCGCCGATGAACTTAAAGCCGGTCAGGGTGCGGCGCAGCTCAACGCCGTACTTTTTCGCAACCGGCGTTGCCATATCGGTGGAGACGATCGTCGTTACCGCCACGGGGTCGACGGGCATCGTGCCCTGTGCCAGACGGGTGCGGCAGATATAGTCCAGCAGGATAATGCCCATCTCGTTGCCGGTAATCAGGCGGTAGCCGCCCTTGCCGTCGGGCACGGCGGTGCCGCAGCGGTCACAGTCGGGGTCGGTGCCCAGCAGCAGATCGGGGCGGACCTTGTCGCACAGCTCCAAGCCTTTTTGCATAGCTTCGCGGATCTCGGGGTTCGGGTAGGGGCAGGTCGGGAAGTCGCCGTCGGGCTTTTCCTGCTCGGGCACAACGGTCACATGGGTCACGCCGAGCTTTTTCAGCAGCTTTTTCACACATTCCAGACCCGTGCCGTTCAGCGGGGTGTAGACGAGCTTGAGCGCGTCGATGCCAGCGCCGTCGCCGACGCGCTGGTCATAGACAGCCTGCACAAAATCATCGAGGCATTTTTCGTCAATCGTCACAATGCGGCCCGCGGCGGCGGCAGCGTCAAAATCTGCCAGCCGGACATCGTCAAAGCAATCAATTTTTTCGATAGCTGCCAGAATTTTCTCGGCAGCCTCCAGCGTGATCTGGCAGCCGTCCGCGCCGTAGACCTTGTAGCCGTTGTACTTAGCGGGGTTGTGGCTGGCCGTCACGCAGACGCCCGCGCCGCAGCCGAGGTACCGCACCGCCCACGAAAGCGCCGGGGTCGGCTCAAGCCGGGGGTACATGCAGGCGGTAATGCCGTTCGCGGCCAGCACGCGGGCGGTCTCGCGGGCGAACAGCGCACCGTTATGGCGGCTGTCGTGGGCGATGGCTACCTTTTTGGGCAGGCCGGACGCATTGAGGTAGTCCGCCAGCCCCTGCGTTGCCTTGCGCACGGTGTAGAGGTTCATCCGGTTCGTGCCCGCGCCGATCACCCCGCGCAGGCCGCCGGTGCCGAATTCCAGATCGCGGTAAAAGCGGTCCGTGACGGCGTCGCTGTCGCCCGCGATGGAGACGAGCTCGGCTTTGACGGCGTCGTCCAGATCCGGCTGGGCAAGCCAGCGGTTATAGAGGTCGTTTATATTGTTCATGGAGTTTCTCCTTTATCTTCCCTTTGGTCCTGCGGGCAGCCGCAAGCCGCCCCGCCTCTCTATTATCTTGCATTTTTACCGCTTTTGCAAGTACCAAATCATTGTCGGCACCGCCGGATTTTCCGGTCCAGACTGTCAAAAAATTGCATTCCTGCCTTATTGCATATGTAGGGGCGACCATTGGTCGCCCGCCAACTTACCGCAGCAACGCATTTTTCCGGGTGGTTTGCTTACAAGGCAAACGGGCACGGGCGAGCAATGCTCGCCCCTACAAGAGTTTTTCGACAGTCTGCGCCGGATTTTCCGGTCAGCCCTGCCAGACGCCTTTTATTGCCTCCGCTTCACTTTCCGCCAGCGCCGGGGCGCCGGAATTGGCAAACAGGCTGCCGTAGCGGTAGAGCCCCGCGCCCTGCACCCCTAAGCGGGCAAGCAAAGCAAGCTGGTCGGCCAGCGCATGGCCGGAAAACCACTCGGAGCCGGCATCGGACCCATCCCCTGCGCCGACGCGGTAGGCCCCCAACCCGGCGTACAGCTTCACGCCCGCCGCGCGGGGCAGTGCGGCCCACGCGGCGGCCAGCTGCGCAAAGCTGTGCGACGCATCGCCGTTTTTTATATATTCCTGCCCCCAATAAAGCTGGGGCATCAGGTAATCCACAGTCCCCTGCCGCAGCCAGCGGGCCGCGTCGCTGTATTGCAGGGTGTAGTTCTGCTCCGGGTCGCCCGCCGGGGCTGCGCCGAACCGCACGCCGTACCGCCGGGCCGCGGCGTGGCAAAGCTCCATCAGGGCGTTCACGTTCTCCCGCCGCCAGTCGTCCTGCGTCAGTGTGCCGCCGCTGGCCGCGTAGTCCGCCGCGTCAAAGGCCGGGTCGGTGGTGGGGTAAAAATAGTCGTCAAAGTGGATGCCGTCCACAGCGTACCTTGCGCACAGCTCCCCCACCCCGTCGGCAATGTACTGCCGCACGTCCGCGTTGGCGGGGTCGAGATACGCGCCGGTGTCGGTGTACCTGACCCAGTCCGGGTGCAGCCGCGCCGGGCTTGCGCCGCACAGCGCCGGGGTCTGCCCGGCCTGGATGCGGTAAGGGTTGACCCAGGCTTCCAGCTGTAAGTCCCGCGCGTGGGCGGCGTCCACCAGCAGTGCCAGCGGGTCAAACCCGGGGTCCTGCCCCTGCGTGCCGGTGCAGAGGTGGCTGAACGGAAAGTAGTCGCTGGGGTAGAGCGCATCGCCGAAGGGCCGCACCTGCGCCAGCACGACTGTTGCGCCAATCGACTGTATATTGTCCAGCATTGTGCCGATTGCCTGCGTGAACGCCTCCGCCGACGAGAAATCGACCTGCTCCCATTCCAGATAGCTGACCCACACAGCGCGGTAGGGCGCGGCGGCCCGGGCGACGGCGGTTGGGGTGGGGGTCGGCACCGCGGCGGGGGCCGGGACAGCCTTTTGCGGCAGTGCAAGCAGCGGCGCAAGCAGAAAGACGGCTATTATAAATAAGTAGAATCCGATCCGACGCATGACATGTACCTCCTGCGGTATGTATATGCGGGGCAGGCAGCGGGTAGGACAGGGCCGCCGGGAGGTCGCCCCTGCGGCAATCCGTTGCCGGGCGGTCATGGGGTCCCCCTTTGCCACATTGACAAAAAACGCCCTGCAATGCTATAATGTTTTTATATGTAACACAGTTTTTATCTACCCATTCCTTCACACAAAGGCGGAAGCACTATGACCAGAGAACAGGTCGAAACGGAAATGGCCCAATACCGCACCATCTTTACTGTGGTGCGGCTGCTGGATGCTGCGCAGGTCGGCGGCGAGGAGTCCGTCAACAGCTTTTGCAGCTGCTACAGCTATTGGGGCAAAAACACCCACTGCCGGAACTGCATCTCCCGGCAGGTGCTGGAGGATCACCGCCAGCGCACCAAGCTGGAATACATGGGCAGCGAAGTCTTTCAGGTCACCGCCGTCTACCGCGAGGTCGACGGCGTTCCCTGTGTCATGGAGCTGATCCAGAAGCTGGACGGCGAGACCCTCATTGACCCCGAAAACGGGGACCGCCTGATAGACAGCATCGCGAGCTACCACACCAAGCTCTACCACGATGCACTGACCGACAGCTACAACCGCCTCTACTTTGAGGACGCGCTCAAGGACAAGACCGACCCCGCCGGTGTGGCCGTGCTGGATCTGGACGACTTTAAATTGATCAACGACACCTACGGCCATCAGGCCGGCGACATCGCGCTGCGCACCTGCGTTGACGTGGTGCGCGCCTGCATCCGCAAATCGGACGTGCTCATCCGCTACGGCGGCGACGAGTTCCTGCTGGTGCTGCCGGGCATTGAGCGCGCGGCGTTCCTGGCCAAGCTGGACCGCATCCGGGAGCAGCTGCACACCGCCAGCGTGCCGGGGTATTCCCGTCTGCGGCTGTCCGCCAGCATCGGCGGCGTGATAACGCAGCCCGGCGAGACCGTGGAGCAGGCAGTCTCCCGCGCCGACAAGCTGATGTACCAGGCCAAGAACCGCAAAAACATGGTCGTGACCGAGGACAACGCCCGGGACGGCGCTTTGAGCGCTGCCGGGCGCGAAAGCCAGACCCGCCAGAGCATTTTAATTGTGGACGACTCCGAGATGAACCGCGCCATTCTGGCGGAGATCCTGGGCAGCGACTACAACATTCTGGAGGCGGCGAACGGCAGGGAATGCCTGGCCATGCTGGAGCAGTACGACACCGGCATTGCGCTGATCCTGCTGGACATCGTCATGCCGGTCATGGACGGCTTTGCGGTGCTGAGCGAGATGAACCGCAGCCACTGGATCGAGGACATCCCCGTCATCATGATCTCGAGTGAGGACGCCGACACCGTTGTGCGCCGCGCCTACGAGCTGGGCGTCTCGGACTATGTCAGCCGCCCGTTCGATGCGGGCGTCGTCTACCGCCGCGTTTTCAACACGATCAAGCTCTACGCCAAGCAGCGGCGGCTCGCCTCGCTGGTGACGAGCCAGATCAAGGAAAAAGAGAAAAACACCAAGATGATGATCTCAATCCTGAGCGAGGTCGTCGAGTTCCGCAACGGCGAGAGCGGCCAGCACGTGCTGCACATCGGCACGCTGACCCAGCGCCTTCTGGAGCGGCTGACGCAGAAAACCGACAAGTATGACCTGCCTCCCGAAACGCAGGAGCTGATCGTCATGGCATCGGCGCTGCACGACATCGGAAAGGTTGCGATAGACGATAAGATCCTGAACAAGCCCGGGCGGCTTACCCCGGAGGAGTTCGATCTTATGAAAACCCACACCGTTGTGGGCGCGAACATGCTGGACCATCTGGGCCGCTATAAAAACGAAGCGCTTGTCAAGACCGCCCACGACATCTGCCGCTGGCACCACGAGCGCTGGGACGGCCGCGGCTACCCCGACGGCCTGGCCGGGGACGACATCCCGATTTCGGCGCAGATCGTCTCGATGGCGGACGTCTACGACGCGCTGGTCAGCAAGCGCGTCTACAAGGCCGCCTACTCACCGGACACCGCGGTGCAGATGATCCTGCACGGCGACTGCGGGCAGTTCAACCCCCTGCTGCTGGAATGTCTGGTGGAAATTCAGGACGTCTTAAAGGCCGAGATCGTCGGACGGGAGAACGAATCGGAGTAACGGTATATTTTTAGCTCGCGGCGGCGGAAACCTCTGCGGAGGGGTCAAGACCCCTCCCTACGATGCCACGATAACGAGCGGTTTGTAGGGAGCGGTCTTGACCGCTCCGTGCCCGTGCGCGGCGGCGGAAACCTCCCCTACTGCGCCCTTACAAATTGTGTAATTGTTATGATATTGCGGATTTTGTTGAAAATATCCTCTGTCTATGGTAAAATAAGAAGATAACTATTAGAGAGGACTTCTCCTTCTTCATGACAAGTAAACGCGAAAAGCTGCAATACGCTTATGTATTTTTCGCCGATCTGCTCACGATGGCCGTCAGCGTGCTGCTGGCGTGGCTCATCACCGACGGGCTGTTCGGCGTGCTGATCCCCTACACCAGCACCGATTGGCTGCAGACCCTGTGCCTGCTGTTTGTGGCGTTCGTCGTCACCTTCTTCTTCTTTGACCAGGACAAAAACATCGTAACACGGTCTGAAAATGAGGAAATCAGCCTTTCTCTCCGGTTCAACATCGCGCTCGGCCTTGTTTATGCAGGCTGCATGCTGCTGGCCAAGGCCACGATGCTGGACTCCCGTTATTTTGCGGTCACAGTGCCCGCGGTCAACGCGGTGCTGCTGCCGTTCTCCCATGCGATTTTAAAGCGGCTGCTCATCCGGTTCCAGCGCAGCTGGGGCATGGAGACGCTCGTCGGCGTCGTCACAACGTCGGACCGGGCCGAGCGGCTGATCCCCGAGATCCAAAAGGACTGGTCCCGCCGGGTCGTGGGCGTCTCGCTGCTGGAGGCCACGCCCGCCGCGATCTCCACCAGCGTCTGCGGCGTCGAGGTCAAGGCGACGTTCGACGACTTCATGGACTGGATCCGGCGCGAGGCGCTCGACGAGGTCTATGTCGATGTGCCGATGGACAGCGGCGAGAGCTTCATCCCCTATCTGGACGAGATGGAGAGCATGGGCCTGACCGTGCACTTCCGTCTGCCGCTGCTGGACCGCATTGAAGAAGCCTGCTGCGACGAGACGAGCGCCGCGCGGCTGAGCCGTTCCCTGGGGCGCTGCGCCGGGGGCAACATCGTCACGATGGGCACCGTTGAATTGCAGCTGCGCGACCAGATCGCCAAGCGCTGCATGGACGTGGTGGGCGCTGTCATCGGCTGTATCATCAGCATCCCGATCATCGCGGTGGTCGCCATCCCGCTCAAGCTCGAAAGCCCCGGCCCGCTGTTTTTTAAACAAAAGCGTGTGGGCCGCAACGGGCGGTATTTTTACATCCACAAGCTGCGCAGCATGTACGTGGACGCCGAGGCCCGCAAGAAGGAGCTGATGGCCCAGAATGAAATGAACGGCCTGATGTTCAAAATGGAGGATGACCCCCGCGTGACCAAGGTGGGTAAATTCATCCGCCGCACCAGCATTGACGAGCTGCCGCAGTTTTTTGACGTGCTGCGGGGCGATATGAGCCTGGTGGGCACCCGCCCGCCGACGGTGGATGAGTACAAGCAGTACGAGAGCCACCACAAGCGCCGCCTGTCGATGAAGCCGGGCATCACCGGCCTGTGGCAGGTCAGCGGGCGCAGCGACATCGAGGATTTTGAGGAGGTCGTCAAGCTCGACGTAGCCTACATCGACAACTGGTCCCTCTGGGGCGACGTAAAGATTTTGTTCAAAACGATTTACGTTGTGTTCGCGGGGAAAGGGGCGAAATGATAGCAAGCAGCCGTTCCGGAAAGGGACGGCTGCTTTTTTACTGCCGCCCGGCCCCTACAGGGAAGCTGACGCTGCCGCAAAGCACCCGGAGCGGTCAAGACCGCTCCCTACGAACTGCCGCTCACGGGTGCCTTGTAGGGAGGGGTCTTGACCCCTCCGGGCAGCCGGTGTCTGCCGCCCGGCCCCTACAAAAAACCTTCCTCCACGCCAAAACGGGGCCCGCTTTTCGGCAGGTCCCGTTTTGGTTGGTATAGGAAAATAATAAGAAAATGGCTTGCTTATCCCCGCATTACACGATCTTGCGGGATTTGTGGACGCCGGTCTTGAGGAACTCGACCCATTCCGCAATGTTCACGGCGTGGTCGCCCAGGCGCTCAAGGTACTTATCGATCATAAATAAGTCCAGCGCCGTCTCGGCATCACTGGGGTGGGCGGCGATGTAGGCCGCAATTTCCTTGGAAATGCGGCTGAACATCGCGTCGCAGTCGTCGTCGCGGGCAATGACCTGCGCGGCGGTGGACAGGTCCACCTGCACGTAGGCGGCAATGGCGTCCTTGACCATGTGCAGGGCAATGTCGCCCATCGCGTACAGGTCGTCCAGCACGCCGACGGTGCGTGCGCCGTCCGGGTGGAGATGGAGCGTTATCTCGGCAATGTCGCTGGCCTGGTCGGCGATGCGCTCAATGTCGGTGACCATCTTCAGCGCCGTGGAGACCTTGCGCAGGTCGCCCGCCACGGGCTGCTGGCGCAGAAACAGCGTTAAGCAGCGGTGCTCGATCTCATGCTCGGCGGAGTCGATTTCGCTGTCCCGGGCAATAACGCTGCGGGCCAGCTCGGTGTCGCCGGAGCGCAGGGCGGTCATGGCGCTCTCGATCGCGCCGCCGGCGGCGTGGCCCATGCGGGCCAGCATTGTGTCAAGCTGCAGCAGCTCGGCGTCGTACATTTTTCGTACACTCGTACCCATTTGTCGTACCTCCTTAGCCGAAGCGGCCCGAGATGTAATCCTCGGTGCGCTTGTCCACGGGCGTGGCGAACACACGCTCCGTCGGGCCCATCTCCACCAACTCGCCCAGCAGGAAAAATGCCGTCTTATCGCTGATACGCGCAGCCTGCTGCATGTTATGGGTGACCATGACGATGGTGTAATTCTCTTTCAGCTCCGTGGCCAGCTCCTCGA
>ERZ773107.1301-NODE-1301-length-23216-cov-5.633220_pt1 | contig 23216 bp, 22 predicted proteins | sample MGYA00580571_ERZ773107 | MGnify/ENA primary metagenome ERZ773107 (study PRJEB29015, sample SAMEA2737843) | human gut metagenome | biome: human gut; feature: human-associated habitat; material: faeces | place: China | collected 2012 ... | reverse complement strand
TTAGGCACAGATAAGAAATTTAAGACAAAATGTGATGGATATGCCGATTGCCGTGAATATTCAGCATTGGTGTATAAAAATGAAAAGTTCTTTGAAAAAATATATTGCCAGACAAAGGTAATAGAGTACAAATATACAATGAACCAAGGAGAAAAGTTGGAAGATTTAGACGAGTATACAACATTATTAGAGTTTACTCCCGAAAAATCAGGTTATTATAAGCTATATACAACAGGACTTAATACAGGAACCTTGCGTTTGTATAAAGACAAAGACTACACAAAAAATTGTAAAAATTACGTTGCGATGGCAGAAGAAAATGCAGAAGACTGTAAAAATGTCACCATAGAATATTATTTAAAAGCAGGGGAAACATATTCTTTTATAATGGAATATTTTTATTATAATGTAAGGATGTCAGTAGCCATTAATTTTGTAGGAGATGAAACCTCAACTACAGAAAAGAAAGAAAATAATGAAACATCTTCAAAGGTTGGTGAGTTGCCTTCAAAGGAAACTGGCATTTCAGAGAGAACAGATTCTCAGGTTCGTCCTACAACCGGAAACGTAACAGTAAAAGCACCGGTAAAAGTGAAAATCAAAAAAGCATATAAAAAGAAACAGAAAAACAAAAATAAAACTAAAATTTGTTTACTATTTAATAAAGTAGGAAATGCAAACAAATATGAGATTAAAATAAGCGACAACAAGAAATTTAAAAAGAAAACTAAACAAAAATATGAAGTATAGGAATAAAAACATAAGAAATAGTTGAAAATAATAAAAAAGTACATAAGTAATAAAAAATAATATGTTTATAATTTATGAAAATAAACTTTATAAAACTATTATACGAGGAGGAGAACAATATGAAAAAGAATAAGGGTATAACCCTAGTTGCGTTAGTCGTTACAATAGTAGTCTTGTTAATTCTTGCAGGAGTAAGTATTAACTTAGTGCTAGGCAATAACGGAATAATAGCAAAAGCAAAAGAAGCTCAAAGGGAATCTGCAGAAGCAAGCCAAAATGACTTAAAGGGAATGAATGGTTTGGTAAGTGAAATGGAAGGTGCATTAGCTGGAAATGGAAGTACTGGAAGTGGTAGCGGAAATGGTGGAGCTGGAGGAAGTGGAGCAGGTACAAAAGTACCAGAAGCTGCAACAGCAGAAACAGCCCCATACTTTCCAGATAATACATTTACAAAAAAAGAAGGAACAATAGATACAGGACTTGTAATACGAGATGCAAGTGGAAATGAATATGTGTGGGTAGTAGTGCCAAGAACAACAGCAGTTTATGCTACAACAGGACTTGGAAAAACAACATTTTCAGATGCAGATTATACGAGCATAGAAAAAGATTTAAAGGAATATACAAAAACATATAGAGGAGGCACAAGTTTTACAGACACATGGTATGCAGATGATAAAAACGAAGGATGGTTAAGTGAAACAGAGTATAAAACATTAAAAAACAGTATGTTAAAAAGTGTATATGAAAATGGTGGATTTTATGTAGGAAGATACGAGGCTGGAATTGATACAACAACAGGAACTAATAGAACGAGTATAGAATCACAAGTAGATGGAAAATATCCAGTACCAACAACTGCACCAGTAACAAAAGCAGATGCATATCCATACACATATGTAACAAGAACACAAGCACAAAATTTAGCAAGTAATGTAAATTCAGGAACAAAAACAAGTAGTTTAATGTTTGGAGTGCAATGGAATCTAGTGCTAGCATTTATGCACAATAAAGGAAATATAGCGGATAGTACATTAACATCAAATAGTACAACAATAGGAAATCACATGGATTCAACATTCCAATTAAGTCAGACAGGAAAATATGCAACGATGAGTGATTGGGAATTAAGCTCAACATGGAATCCATCAACAACATCAACTACAAATTTTGTAGATTCAAGTAGAAATAAAATAGCCCAATCTTCAAGTGGAAACGGAATATTAGTAACAACAGGAACATCAGAGAAAAATAAAGTAATGAATATCTATGATATAGCTGGAAATGTATGGGAGTGGACTTTGGAGTGGACTTCCGACTCTGGCGGTCCGTGTGCTGATAGGGGAGGCGGTTGCAGCAGTGCAAGCTCAGGCTATCCTGCAGCTAGCCATGACGTCCTTAGCACTATCTACAGCTACAGCGACCTCGGTTTCCGCGTTTCACTTTTCTAGGAAAAGCTGAACGCTAGAGACGAGAAATTTGAAACAATAGAAAGAAATAAAAATGATAACAGAAAGCTATAAGAAGGCTCACGCCTCGCATAGCGAATAGAATACGCCATGTGGAAAATTTTAAATGTCACCCATGAAGAATGAATGGGCAGACATATAAAATTTTCCACTGCTTTTTTATAAAACTAAGGAGGTAGCTCATATAATGTTGGACTGCGAAATTGTCGCAATTTGACATACGATTTTCCTTGACTTTACTTGTAGTTTAGATATAATGGAAAAGGTTATTTCAAAAAAGTTTTTAGCTTTTATTTTGTATCAAAATCATTGATTTTTTCAATTAGCCATTCTGGCAACATATTCTACGTACAATTGATTAAACTTTTAATAACTAAATTTAAGTATAGCAATTTTTGTTGTACAAAATTAAGGAGGCTTACATATGCTAAATAAAGAGAAAAGCATATTACAACCAAAGAATGATGTAGTGTTTAAAGCATTATTTTCAAGAGGAAAACCAAGGATAACACAAGCAATGTTAGAGGCTATACTAAAGACGAAAATAGACAAGCTTGAACTTGATAAAAGTACAGATTTGCTAAATGAAAATGCAGGAGATAAGAATGGAAGACTAGATTTAAGGGCAATAATCAATGGAAACACTGAATGTGACATAGAAGTACAACTTGTTTCAAATGATAATATAACTGAGCGATTTTTATATTATTGGGCGAAAATGTATGCAGCTAATTTAAAAATTGGAGATAAATATAGTGATTTAAGGAAAACAATATCAATAATAATTCTAGATGACGATTTTAAATTAACAAAAGGTCTTGAGAAACCGCAAACAACATGGAGAATACGAGAAGAGGAAGAGAAACATCTTATATTGACAGACTATTTTGAGATTGTTATAATAGAGTTACAAAAAGTATTAAAAGCATACCATAGAAATCCAAATGACGAAGTATTACAATGGATGCTTTTTCTAGATAATCCAGAAAAAGAGGAGGTAACTCGTATTATGGAAGAAAATGAAGATATCAAAGAAGCAAAAGAAGAACTAGACAGAATAAGTCAAGATGACTTATTAAGGCGAAAAGTTTTAAATAGAACGCTTGAAATAGCTGACCAATTACAGTTAAAGAAGGAGGCGAAGGAAGCAAGAGAAAAAGGCTTATCAGATGGACTAGTAACAGGAGAAAAAATTGGAATAGAGAAGGAAAAAAAGTCTGTAATAAAAAAGTTACATGAACTTAATATATCTATAGAACAAATTGCAAAAGTAGTAGAATTAAAAGAAGCAGAGGTAAAAGAAATATTAAATGATAAAAAAGTATAACCTTTCGCTATAGCGAAAGGTAGACATAACTTATTTGTTAAGTCAAAAGTAACAACACCAATGTGAAGAATAGATATGGATCATTTACTTTTTCATTATATAAAAAGAACAAAATACATAAAATAAGTACATCATCAAAATATAAATTAATTCCGAAAAAGCTGAATAATGGAGGCAACTCTTGTTGTTTAGCTTTTTCTTTTTTGGGTTTAGTAATATTGCTTTTGTATGATGAAGGTCGATAATTTAGGTTATTACGAGAATTCATTGGTGCTTGTGAATTTTGTCTATTATTTTGAGTATATGGGGTGGAATAATATGGATTTCTATTTTGTGGTTGAGCTCTACTATTATTTCGTATGTATTCCTGTTTTTGATGTTGCATATTTTTATAAGCATTTGGATTCATATAACGCATATAATTTGGAAGACCAAAGTACGGATAATTAGCTACCATTCTTATCACCACCAGATTGCCTCATTAATTCGAAAACCTTCTCCATGTTAAATAATTGAATGTATTCATCAACTTTTGCCTGCCTACTGGGCTTCAAATATGGTTTTAACGAACGAAGCAAGTTTACACCAGAATTGTTAGAAGGACTGTTCATAGCACTAATTATTTTCTGCATTTTCATCATAGTGTTAATATCTATGTTTGGCATTGATTGCTCGAAACCGTTGTTAGAGCTACGGTTACCAGATTGTTCTGAACTTGCAACTTCAGAAGAATTAGCTTGATTTACATGTGAATTCATAATAGAATCAGTTGTATTTGCAGTGGTATTATTTCCAGTATTAGTACCATTTTGAGCAGAGTTATTCTGTAATGAATTAAGCATTTCTTTTATATTATCTGGAATTTGTTTCCCTTCCATCATAGAAGAAAAACTTTTTAACATATCAGCCATATCTGCCATAAAACTCAGTCCTTCCAATATAATTAATTATTTTTGTTATTCATTTGTTTCAATATTTCCTCAGGGCTCTTATTTCCAAGCATTTTAGAAACTTGATTCATTTTCTCTTCAAGCTCTTTCTTATCCATCTTAGATATCATATTCATCATATCATTAAAATTCATTTCAGACATATTAAATTCATCCTTTCTTGTTTTACTTAGAGGCTTAGCTTCTAAGTAAATTATATTCCAAGACAAAAATATAATACCATTGTTTAAATGGTATTATATAATATTCTGTATTATAAATTTTGTTACATGTGATTATATTTTTTATATAATTCTAATGCTGTTTCTGGAGTTTCGTTTCCCGTAAATGATTTAATTGGGGCAAATTCTTCACTCGGATTTACTTCCAATAGCAATATTTTATCAAATAAAGCAAATGCATCAAATATAAATTTCTCAAATTTGAATGCGTTAGGCTTTAGTGGAACTTCTTTCATGCCTTCTGAGTTGATAAAATCGCATTTCTTAAATGCCCTATGGTAAGGCAAGTCTGCAGTTGCTAATTTTTTTAGAGCATTCATCGAAAACAAATGTGCCAAGATATTTTTCTGAGTATATTTAGATTGTTCTTCTTCTGGAATATTTTTTGGGTCTATTATGCTAGGGTGTGAGTCAACATTTGCAAATACCCATTCTTTAGAAGATAAATCCGTTTTTCTAATTGATTTACTTGCAATTTCACAACCATTTGCAATAGTTAGTCCTAAAAATAGTGGGTCAATTATCTTTAATAAGATGTTATCTATTCCACCAACGAATATCCATTCAATATTTTCTGCTTCCATTTTTTCTATAAATCCAGCATTAGCAAGAGATTTAAATACGTCTCCGTTGCCATTAGAGCCAGTAGTTATTGAATAAGGTGTTTCTAAAATGACTTGTGTTTTTATATCTATAAGAGGAAGTGTACTTTGCATAAAGAATTTAACTTTCTCTTTTGGGTAGCCAAAATAATTTTTAACTTCAAAATATTCTTTTGTAGCAACATCATTAGCAGGGCTAGTCATTATGTACCAATTTAAGGCTGTTCCAGTTTCATTCAATAATTTCTTTAAATTATCACAAGCAAATTCAAATAAAGATTTCTTTGGTGGAACATCAATTTCGTATGAGCCTTTAGGCCCTTTGTAGCCAAGCCTTGTTCCTTGACCTCCAGCCAATGTAATTATAGCGAGTTTTCCACTATTAATAACCGTATTACCAATATCAGAATAATGTTTTAATTCGTCTTTAGTTAAATTAAGCCTATCAATGTACGAAATTGGCGAAATTCTACCATAAGAAATAGAATCATCTAAAGTTGAGTTATAATACAACATATTCATTTTTGCAAAGTCAATGGAACGTATTTGGTTTGCTAGAATGTTTTTTTCTTCATCAGTCAAATCATTCCAAAAACTAAGAACATATTCTTGATTAAATTCTTTCAAAATCTGCATAATATCATGCGGTTCTGTATCCATAAAACACCTCATTTATTAAATTTTAATTAGAACTTGCAGTTCGTAAACTTTTAATAATTTTATCTTTTCCAGGCATATCCGAATTTTCTAAATACTCAATCTCTTTTTCTATATCAAAAGGCACACGAACTAAATTAATAGAAAAAGTTGATAATTCTTTAGAGCCATATATACCTTCTAGTATAATATATGAAGCAAGAGTAGAAAAGCGATTGTCTGTATTTTGTAAATTGTTGTCATTCGCCATTTCTATTGGCATACCAACGCTTCCAGTGTTAAAAATAGTTTTGTTTTTATATCTAAAAACATTAGGAGTATGAATGTGACCATAGCCTATAACATCTGGAATAGGATCGTTTGGGGTTTTGCCTAAAAATTCTGTATTCTCAAATAATTGCATAGGAGAACTTAGTTCAATAACTTCTCTTAGAGTGTTATGATTAGAATACATTGGATTATAAATATGAGAAGTACTAAAAGGTGAAGCATGAAACAGGCGCACCAATCTACCACTCATATAGAATTCTGTCATAACAGGTAAATTATGCAAATAATTTGCGCGCTCTTCTCCAATTTTCACTCTAGACCAAAAACTCTTAAGCTTAGCATTAGGCGAGGAAATGGATTCATCACAATTACCTCTTAGAACAACTTCACAGTTTTCTTTAAGCTTGTCTATAACTAAATCTGGATTACAACACTTAGTAACGCTGTCTCCAAGACAAAAAATTCTAGAAATTCCTCTAGAATGTATATCATCTAAAACAGCGTTTAGTGCGGTAATATTTGCGTGAACATCTGAAATAATTGCAATTCTATCCATAATTTTTCTCCTTAAATTTTATAATATTATAATCTAAAAAGCGGGAAATTTCAAGCCTTACGAAAGTATATTAATTAGTAAAATAAAAGAGGGCACCCCGGGCGGGGTGCCACGTTTGCACGCAAAGAAATTATTCAGCAATGGAATCGAAGGCCTCTAAAATCGCATCGCAACATGTTGTAACAATTTGATTTAATTCACCCGTATATTGCGGGTTGCTGGGATCATAGCACATCTTTTCTGCATAACTGCGTGCGGCAGCATATGCTGTTTGCCCTTTCTGGTTTTGAAGTTTCAGGAAACTTCTGTAGTAATGCACTTTTACTGCATCGCCGACTGTTTCGAAAAACTCTTCAAAATGATAGTTGTTGGAATACATATCATCGACAATGGCAAGAGCCTTAGGCCCTTTTGCAGTTTCCTTAGCTTTTGCAAGGGTTTCACTGAACCGAGTTTTAAGGTTTTCTTTGTGATAGCTTAAAAAAGTATCAAGCAAACCAGCGAGGTCAGTAGTCTCACAAAGGTCCAGGAAAAACTTGTCGGACGGTTTAAAGCAATACAACATATTAAATACCTCATATAAATGTATTTTAATCGGTATGTATATTATAGCAAAATTATGTAAAGTGTGTCAAGATTAAATCAAATAGAATAGCGTATAATTAAATTTGATTTTCGTTAGTTTTGAATTAATTAAAATGTCACAAAGAATTTTTATAAAATATAGTTTCTTAAATATTACAGTTATAAAAATGTTGAAAAATAGTCAAACGTGTAATAATTTGATACACGTTTTTGCTTGTTTTTCATTGCCGTAAGGTATATAATTACTATACTTTATAGAGTAAAAACTATAGAAGTATTAACGTTAATTATTATTAGAATTCTAAAATTATTTTATCAAATTATTATTAAATCTAAAAATTTAATTCATATATTCGCTATAGCGAAAGGTAAATCCAAAATGAAATTGAAAAAACAGCTAGCATACAGAAGAAAAAATATTTTATAAACGTCCGAGAAAAATATGAGAGATAATACGCGAAAATTTTACCTATCAGTTGAAAAATAATAAATGAAATGGTAAAATGAAAAGGATTTTTTAGAAGTAAATATACCCATAAATAAAGTAGAAGTGAAAATCCAGATTGCAATACAAAGCTAGAGCAATGGCTATGGTTGATAGATGGAAGCGAGGAGGAGAAAGTAAAAATGTCGGCCAAAGAAAATGAAGAAGTAAATAAGACAGTAGAAGAACTAAACAAATTAAGCAAAGATCCAGACGAAGTCGCAAAATATGAAGAACGTGAGTGGAGCATTATGAGGTACGATGTCGAGATGAAAACCAATAGAGAACTTGGAGAAAAAGAAGGCGAAGCACGTGGTTTGAAAATTGGTAAAGAACAGGGAAGGAAAGAAGAAAAAACAAAAATTATAAAAAAATTATATTCTTTAAACATACCAATTGAAAAAATAGCTGAAATTACAGAAATGTGCATTGAAGATGTGAAGAAAATAGTAAAATAAAAAGAGGCGCTCTCCAGTGGAGAGCGTCTTAACTCTCATTCAGTTATTACATAAATCAAAAAGATTCTAATTTTAAGATTGCGGGTTTTAAATTATTCAGTCGAAATTTGTAAATTGTGCTAATATATCATTTAAATATGTAAAATTATATCATAAAAAGAACTACGAAAACGCTTGATATACAAGCGTTTTCATGCTATTATATATTTAGTTTTATAAAACATTAATTTTTACTCGAAGCAGACAAGCTTCAAAAAATATCGATATTTAAAATTTTATTAGAGGTTCTCTAATCTAATACAAAGCTATTATTTTGTGTCTAAAAATATCCCATAAGAAAAAATGAAGAAAAACTAATGAATTTACTATTAAGTTTGATCCCCCATAACTAAAGGTAAATAGAATTATTTTGATATAAACTTAGAAAAAACTTTTAAAATGTAAGAGATTTTTAACTAAAGATAATTTAATTTTCTATATAAGCCAAGCTCCAGGAAAAAGAAATAGAAATTTATAAGAATATATGCTCGGAGGTGATATTATAAGACAGATGTACATATCATAATGGAATTATTATGCCAGAAAATAAGTAAAAACCCTATTTTATTTATAAAACTTAAAATATCTATATTAAATGGTTTTGAGGTAGCAAAAGCTACCTCTTTTAAAATTTTACGATACTTTAAATCTTTTAGTAATAGGACCTAACAATTCGTTTACATCTACACCAAGCACTACAGATATTGCACAAATTTCATAGTCTCGTACTGTTCTTTGGTTGTTTTCTATTCTGTAAAGGCTAGTAACCGGGATGTTTACGCCAAGTAAAAGAAGTTTAGAAGAAAATTTTTCTAGTGAAAGTCCTTTTTCAATTCTTTTATCTTTTAGTATAGGTCCAATTAGATTTAAATTATCCTCATATTTGCTAAAATTATTCATTGAAAAACTCCTTCGTATAAAATTTGTATAATTTAAGTAATTATATAATCAAAGCTACGACAATATGTTTACACACGTGAAACAAAACAAGTGATAATACATGGTAAAAATAACCAGTTTTCAGCTTATTTAAATATTTGTAGCACTTTTTAAAAGTAGACATAAACTATAGTAAGATGATTGACTTTGGAGGGTGATTGAAAAATTTGATTTTTTTCAATCAAATAAAATGTAAGAAAGGACTGTGAAAAAATGGAGAAAAAAAGCATCGTACGAATACAAAATATTTCAAAGACGTATCAAGCTGAAAATGGAGAAGTAGAAGCACTAAAAGGAATAAATTTTGATGTAAAAGAAGGAGAGTTTATAAGCATAATTGGACCAAGTGGATGTGGTAAATCTACCCTATTATCAATAATTTCCGGACTAGAAAGTAAAACAAACGGAGAAGTGTACATAGATGGAAAAGTGGGATATATGTTGCAAAAAGATAACCTTTTAGAATGGAGAACTATTTATAAAAATGTTTTATTAGGACTGGAAATTCAAAAGGCATTAACAGAGGAAAATAAAAAATATGCAATTGAACTTCTAAAAAAATATGGTTTATATGAATTTAGAAATAAATATCCAACGCAATTGTCTGGAGGCATGAGACAAAGAGTTGCACTAATAAGGACGCTGGCAATTCGTCCGAAGGTATTGCTATTAGATGAGGCTTTTTCTGCACTTGACTACCAAACAAGGCTTATGGTAACAGAAGATATATACAAAATTTTAAAGGCCGAGAATATAACGGTACTAATGGTTACACACGATATTTCGGAAGCCATAAGTATGTCAGATAGAGTGGTGGTTTTAAGCCAGAGACCCGCAACAGTAAAAAACATATACACAATTGACTTCGAGATGGAAAATAGAACGCCATTAAATTGTAGAGAAAAGCCTAAATTTAGTAAGTATTTTAACATAATGTGGAAGGAGCTTGAAGAGTATGACAAAGAAGCTGGAAAAGAAACTAATGTCTGAAGATAGAAAAAATTATTTAAGAAAAAAGAAGTTTCGAAAAATTGAGATACTCGCAACACAAATTTTTATAGTGGTCGCATTTATAGGAATATGGGAACTTCTTGCAAGGCTTGGAAAAATAGATAGCTTTATTACTAGCCAACCATCTAGAATAGTAAAAACATTTCTAAATTTGTCATCGAATGATTTAGGAAGACATCTAAGAATTACATGTATAGAAACATTGGTGGGATTCTCTTTAGGAACCATAATGGGAGTAATAATAGCAATAATTCTATGGTGGTCATCGTTCATTTCTAAAGTGTCTGAACCATTCTTGGTAATACTAAATGCACTACCAAAAGTAGCATTAGGACCAGTAATAATAATATGGGTTGGTGCCGGAATGCCAGCTATAATAGTTATGGCACTTGCAATTTCGCTTATTGTAACAATATTAAATATTTTAAATGGACTTATAAACACAGATAAAGAAAAAATAAAAATGGCTGAAACTTTTAATGCAAGCAAGTTTCAAATACTTACAAAAATAGTAATACCAGCAAATATCTCAACATTATTCAACACTCTAAAAGTAAATATAGGATTATCACTAGTCGGAGTAATATCTGGAGAGTTCTTAGTATCAAAAGGAGGACTCGGATATCTAATTGTATATGGAGGGCAGGTATTTAAGCTGGATCTGGTAATGACGAGTGTAATTATTCTTGCAATAGTCGCAGCCGTAATGTACGAAAGTATAGAAATATTAGAAAAAATTGTGATGAAACAGAGATAGAATGTACAAGATTATTATAAAAGGGAATGAAAATAAGCTAAATTTATAATAAAAGTGTAATGGTAAATATGAAAGAGGCAATAATGTGTCGATAGAAAAACAATAAAATTTGCTTTTTATCTGTTTATAAAGCCTCAAAAATAAAGAAAGGAAATTTAAAAAAATGAAAAAGATTATAACGATAATAGTGTGCATATTGCTTGTAGCTGTTGTAATAGCGGTTGGATTTATAGCAACAAGACCACTCAAAAATGATACTGCAATAAAAACACTAAAAGTAAATGAGGTTACAAGATCAGTCTTTTATGCACCACAATATGTGGCAATTGCTAATGGATTCTTCGAGGAAGAAGGCTTAAAAATAGAATTAACAACAGGTCAAGGTGCAGACAATGTAATGACAGCAGTATTGGCAGGACAGTGTGACATAGGTTTCTGTGGTCCAGAGGCTTCAATTTATGTATATAACGAAGGAAAAGAAGATTACGTAGAAGTATTTGCTCAATTAACAAAGAGAGATGGTTCATTCTTGGTAAGCAAGAATAAAACAGATAATTTCTCATGGCAGGACTTGAAAGGAAAAACAGTAATACCAGGAAGAAAAGGTGGAGTGCCATACATGACATTTGAATATGTTTTAAAACAAAATGGACTAAACCCAGAAACAGATTTAGTATTAGACGATAGTATAAAATTCGACTTAATGGCAGGAGCTTTCGCTGGTGGAAATGCCGAATATGTAACACTATTCGAGCCAACAGCATCAATGACAGAAGCAGAAGGAAAAGGTTATGTAGTTGCATCAGTTGGAGAGGCGTCTGGAGAAGTTCCATACACAGCATACTGTGCAAAGAAAAGCTATATAGAAAAAAATAGCGAAACAATAGAAAAATTCACACGTGCAATATATAAAGGACAAAAATGGGTAAAATCACACACATCAAGAGAAATAGCAGAAGCAATACAAAGCTTCTTCCCAAGCACAAGCGTAGAATCAATAGAAAAATCAGTACAAAGCTACAAAGACATAGACGCATGGAACGAAACACCTGTACTAAAAGAAGAAAGTTTCGATAAACTACAATTAATAATGACAGAAGCAGGAGAGCTAACACAAAAAGCACCATACAACAAAATAGTAAACAACACATATGCAGAAAAAGTAATAAAATAAATTTTTCGCCCAATAGGGACGCCCCTTTTTGGGCGAAGTTTAAATTAGTATATTAAAAAAACTCCATTTTCTATTTTTTGAAAATTTCGGTACGACGCTCTTGGTCGGAGCTAGGCTCCTCAAAAGACGAGCTTGACCTTATTTTCAAAAATAGAATAATGGTCTTTTACAATAATTCTAAATATTTATTTAACATTTCTATTTCTAATTTATTAATTAATTTAATAAAATCTGTATAATCCATTGTGGTATGTGCTTTATCCAAAGCCTCATAATATTCTAATCTATTCGCTTTTTTTATTATTACGGGATTATACCCATGGTTCATTAAATCTAAATTCATTATTAATCTTGATGTTCGTCCATTTCCATCAACAAATGGATGAATTTTAACCAACTCTCCATGTAATAAAGCTGCTTGAATAATTGGATGATATTTATTCCAAGTCTCGTAATTTAAAATTAATTTTTCCATTAGCTCTGGTATTTTTATATAATCTGGTGGTATGTGTGTAGCACCTTTTATTGTTACATTCTCTCGTCTATATCTTCCTGCATTTTCATCATCTATACCTTTCAAAATTAGCTGATGAATATTTTTTATATTCCATTCAGTAATCGGCTTATTATCTTTTACTAAATCTTCTAAATATAAAATTGCTTTTTCATGATTTATTGCTTCTAAATGCTCTTTTACTGATTTTCCGCCAACTGTTATGCCTTCTAATACAACCTGAGTTTCTCTTAATGTTAAAGTGTTTCCCTCTATACCATTGCTATTATATGTCCATTCGAGATTAATAGTCTCTCTTAATGATTGCAGAGTTTCTTTTGAAATTGGTCTTTTGCTATCTAATTTTTTCTTTAATTTATCAACTTCATCAAAATAATTGTTATCTATATCAATTTTAAAATCTATATTATCTGGTTTTATATTTCTCTTATCTAGTGGCTTTTCCTCATCAATAGGAATATTCCAATTGCCACCTATTTTAAAAGCACCTTCTATTCTTCCTTCTGATAATAATTGCCTTACTCTTCTCTCACTAATATTCCATTTTTTTACCGCATCACTAGTAGTCATATATTCCATTTTTGTTACCTCCTTTTTACAAGTTATGTAAAAAATTTTTTATTTCTGTAGCAAATACAATTATACCGAATACGGTAGTATTTGTCAATACAATTATACCGAATTCGGTAGTATATTATTTAGCAGAATTTAACACATAAATTGCAATATTTAGGTATGATGCAAATAATATCCAAATTAAATAAGGAATTTGCAATATTCCAGCAACTTTATTCTTTTTGTAAAATAATACAATCATGTAAATTACCAACAAATCCAATACTAAAATCCATATAAATGAAAATAATCTCCATTTTAATGAAAAGAAAAAAATTGACCAGAGTGCATTTACTGCAAGTTGCACGTAATATACTACTGAAATTTTTGGGCTGACTAGTTTTTTACTTTTTAAAATTCCATATGAAATTCCCATTAAAACATATAAAATTGGCCAAATTATAGAAAATAATAATCCCGGTGGTGTAAGTGGTGGCTTATTTAAAGAGCCATAATCAATAACAGGCCTTATAATTAGCCCAACAATGCCACCAACAATTACAGGAATTAGAATTGATTTAACATATATTTTAAAATTACTCATGCATAAACCTCCTATAAAATTATATGATGAATAATTTAGAAATAGAACATGGTTTACACTATTATTCATACGTATTTTGCACTTTGTTACAGCTAATAGCACACTTTTCTTGCTTGTAATAAAAGCAGCCTTAATATCTAATAATAAATAATTATAATCCAACACTTGCTACGAATGCTATTATAAAAAATAGTAAACTAAAACATTGAAAAATTAAATTTAGTATAGTACAATTTAATTAAAGTAAGGAAAGTTAACCTTGGAGGAAGAAAAATGGAAAGTTCATTAGAAGAAGTATTTAATGCTTTTATGGGGGGATATTGGGGCCCATCATATTATTTCTATATAAATAAAGTGAAAGATGGATATCAATTTAGGTATGGATATGATAAAGATGGACGTATTATTAATAATACCATAATTGGAATAAATTTATATAAATCATTTCATGATGAAGAATATTATGATTCATTTATAAGTAAATTACTAGAGTTGACGCATGAATGGAAAGAGGAATATTATGATAGTGATATAATGGATGGAATGCAATGGGATATTCATTTTTGGCAGCTAAATAAAACATATGCTGGGTCAAATAATTTTCCTCAAAATTATAAAGAAGTAATGGATTATGTGAAAGAATCTTTTAATGTAAGACTAGATGTTGAAAGCATAAAAAATGTTTTTCCCAAAGTAAACGATGATGGTGTAATAGATTTATTTCCTGAAACAAAAAATGATTTTCCAACAGTAGAATATGACTTTTCGACAATAGAAGAATATATCACTAAACAGTTAGAAGAGATAGGTAAAATGGAAGAACCAAATCACGAAGAAAAAACAAAGAGATAGGAACTTTAGATAATCTTTTTAAAAAATAAAATACTATAGAAAAATTGGAGGAACAGATGGATAATAAAGTATTAAATAAGCAAATTCCTATAAAGACAATAGTGGATATTGCAAATTATTTTGAGGAATACAAAGAAAGATACTCAGATTTATTTCAAAAAGACCAAGAAAAAAATGAAAAATTGAATTTTGCAGATAAAAATTATGAATATCGAAGTGCTGATGTATCTTTAATGTATACAATACGATTACGTAACGGAAAAAATATGAAGGAATCAAATTATAACTGGTTTATAGTACAATTAGGACAGCCAAGTATTATTGAAGAAGTTATAATTGATTTAAGAATTTCATATTTTGGAAAAATTGAAAAAGACAATACTAATGACCAATATAATAGCATAAATGTTTCAGTAGATTTCAGAAATGCAGGAATGAATTTGAATTTTTCAGATGTTTATGTTGAAGCTAACAGCACAAACCAAGAACGTGCAGCAAATAATATTTATTATACAGTAATAAATATTCTAGAAAATAATAAAGATAGATTTGACAAAACAATAAAAAATAGAAAAATAAGAATACAATCATTTTGTATAGCTGTTGGAATTATTTTATCATATATTGTATATTTTATATTAAAAATTAATGTAAATAAACTTCCAATAGACATAAATCAGTACTTAACAAATAAATATATTATTATTTTCGGGCAATGGTTTTTAGCAATCTTATTAGGAAATATTTCTTCATATTGGTATATTGTGTCAATATATAAACCTTTATTACCAGAAGCAAAATATACAAAATACAATTATTCAACATCAAAAGCTGTTTATACAGATGATGTCGATGACTATACTAATCATTGTGAAGTCCACTTCGGAAAATTTTGGGACGCTGAAAAAAGAAGAAATAAAATAGAAAAAATATTTAAAATAACAAGAATCATTGTTTTAATTCAACTATTAATTAGTACAATTTTATTTTTTGTATTAAAATAAGAAATGTAAAAGTTACTTAACTGCAAAAAATGTAAAATGGTATTAATAATTTATACCATTATATACAAGGTAACTTTAATGGATAAAATTGTTATTGGGCTATTTTATCGCACACCCATTATTCTATATTTTTGAAGATAAGATTAAGCTCTCCTTTTGCGTAGCCTTTAAGCAACGGTCAGAAACGCTATACCAAAATTTTTAAAAATATAGAAAATGGGGTTTATAAATATAGTAATTAATTTTTTTATATTCCTTCATAGCCATCATTAAAAGGTTCTCTATAGTCTCTCATCTGTGTAGTTATATTTTTAAGTCTTTCTAAATATGTTTTTGAATTACGTAGATACGAAACATCTTCATAGCCAAAATTTGCATATGATGCACGCTTTAGTAATCCCATATATTGTACTTCTTTAATAAAAGCTGCCATTTGTCCATCTCTTGAGTATTCGTTTAATACAGTATTAAAGAAATTTGGTGAGAGTGCCCTTTCAGATAATATATTTAATGCTATTACATCATCATGTTCTTTTCCTATACCTCTTAATGTTTTTGCAAACATTGTTGCAGGTTCTTGTAATTCACCATAATAATCAAAATTTGATTTATATTCTTCAGAATTGAACATTCTACCATTCCTATAATATGTTAATCTTGGTCTACTCTTTCCAGAAATTTCGTAAGCAAAATTTTCTGCTCTATTTTGCGTTGTTGCTTCATCTAGCATAGAAAATCCATCATAGATTAATTGTGCATGTTCTTGTTTTAAGCTACCTTGCCTAATTTGTTGATTAACATATTCCACAACCTTATTCATCCATGCATTATTTACAATATGTCCTAATTCATGAGCCATATACAGTCTAATTCTTTCTTCTCCTGTTAAATATTTGCTAGCAGATAAATTGGGATTTATATAAATAATCTTGTTTTGTGCTTGTGTTTCCCCATATATTTCTCTGTTATTATCTGGTAAAACTGAAATTGTTCGTAGATTATTCATAATAGCATTGAGAACATGGTTAAAAGTTGCTGGAGATTTTTTATAATTATAATATAAATACTCTTCTAAATTTTGTATACAGCCTGCAAGTGCACCAGCATCATGCTCTCCATTTCTTACTTGACCGTTACTAATTTGTTGTTGAAAATTAGTCATGCTATTGTTTATTAATACTTCTATATAAGCGGACATAATGTTATTGTATTGTTTAAAATCATATTCTAATTTATACATAATAGTCCTCCTTTAGTAAATTTAATACTATTATTTTAACATGTTTTACATAATATTTCAAATTGTAGTTCACTAACATTAATGGATAAAATTTTTACATATTTATTTTTTTTCGATAAAGTTGTCCATTTCATGGTAAAATTATTGGATTTTAAATATTATGGTAATAATAACTTCGCCCAATAGGGACGCCCCTTTTTGGGCGAAATTTTGTGCAATACAATTCGGGGACAGAAAAAATGTGTAATTTAAGCTTTAATACAAAATATTGTGAAATTTCTTCCTTGTCTCCAAACCGTTTTTTAGTATCGCCCAAAAAGGGACGTCCCCAATGGGCGAAATAATAATTTATCCCCAAACTCTTGTATTTTCCGCCAAAATAATATAAAATAACTTTGATATTTTTTAATATAAATAAAAATAATAGAAGAATTAAAAAAATATAATAAAAATATATCACAAGATGTAAAACACTTTTTTAAATTTTTGCCTAAAAACGACAAACAAATTACAAGGCTTGTACTAAAATACTAGCATACAGTTAAAGGTACAAAAGTTAAAAAGGTAAGAGGTGGTAAAGATGTTTCAAAATATATCAAAAAACACAGAAGAAGTTTTTGATGACGAGGTTGATTTTGCTACGCAAAGCAAAAATGAAAAGATAATTGGAATATTAAAGCAAAATTTTAGTGTTCCAAACATCATTATTTATGCCCTAGCATTTATGATGTCTTTGCTAGGAGGGCAAAATAGTCCAGTATTTACAAGTGCTGCACCATTTGGTTATGCCATTACGGCAGCGAGCTTTGGAGCAGGCGTTCCTGCACTAATTGTATGCTTAGTAACATTAGTTGGAACAGCAATAAAGTTTGGTGGAAGTGGTCTTTTATTTTACATATTAACGCTCCTAATATTTGTAGCATTAGTGCTAATAAAAAGACCAATCGAGCAAGAAGATAGCAATGAAAAATTAAAAGTTGGTATGCAAATGACTGTTGCAGTATTCATTGTTCAGATGATTAAGCTTTTATTTAAAGGTTTTCTTGTTTATGATTTATTGTATACTTTAATGATAACAATAACTACAGCAATTTTATATAAAGTTTTTGTAAATTCATTAATTGTATTTAAAGAGATAAAGATAAAAAAAGTATTTTCAATAGAAGAGGTAATGGGAGCAAGTTTAATGCTTGCATTAGCCGTAAATTGCTTAGGAAACTTTAGTATATTTGGTTTCTCAATTAGAAATATATTATGTATTCTAATAGTACTAGTAATGGGCTGGAAGAATGGAGTACTAGTAGGCGGAACTACTGGTATAACAATAGGAACGGTAGTCGGAATATTATCAGGTCAACAACCTGTAATGTTAGCAGCATATGCGATATCTGGAATGATTGCAGGACTATTAAATAGACTTGGCAGAGTCGGGGTTATAGTTGGATTTATAATAGGAAATGTAGTATTATCATATGTTGCAAATGGAAATACAGTAGAGGTAATAAAATTTCAAGAGATATTAATTGCCGCTCTTGGACTTCTTGCAATTCCAAAATCATATAAAATCGAAATAAGTGATTTAGTTGGAAATACTAAGATGCTTCCAGAAACAACTACAAGAACTTTGGAAGAAAATAAAGAGACTATAAATAAGCTTACAAATATGTCTAACACAATTTCTGCAATGGCAAGAGAGTATGAAAATGCTGCTGCTACAATTGTTACAGACGAAGAGCTAGAAAAGCAAGAAAAGGCTAACCAAGAACTATTTGAAGATGAATTATATAACAATTTGGAAGGCAAAGAAGAAAATCTATTATATGAAGACATCTATAATAATAACGAAAATATTTTAGATGAAATTTTTGAGCAACTTATGGCAAGAGAAGTTATTACAAGAAAAGATATAGTAAAAATATTTGCAAGCCATAACAATTATATAATGGGATTTAGTGCAGATTCTAAGGAAGATGACTATGTTGCTCAAAACGATATTGATGAGATTGTAAGAGCTATAAATTCTGCATATAGAGTTAGCAAGTTAAACTTTATATGGAAAAAGAAACTAGACGAGAACAAAAAAACAATGTCAAGTCAATTAAATGGAGTTTCTGAAGCATTATCAAACTTGGCAAATCAAATTACAAAAGATGAAGATGATATATACAAAACTCAAAAAGAGCAAGTAAAAAAATTGCTAGAGGAAAAAGAAATAGAATTAAAAGACATTACTGTGAAACAAGAAGATAGCGGTAGATACATTATAACGTTATACACAGGTGTGTGCGATTCTGTGGATGGAAAAGAGTGTGGAGTTAAAAAAATTGCACGAATTTTAGCAAAAGTATTTAACGAAAAAATGGTTTTACAAAAACAGAAATGTGGGCTAAGAGCAAACGACAATACTTGTATGTACACATTTACATCAGAAGATGAATTTACAATGCAAGTAGGACTTGCAAAAGCCAAGAAGTTTGACTCTATAATATCTGGTGATACAACCTTGCAAACAAGGCTAGAAGATGGCAAATATTTGCTTGCAATAAGCGATGGAATGGGCTCTGGACCAGATGCGAGAAAGAGTAGCAAAATTGCAATAAAAACACTAGAAAGACTGCTACAATCTGGCTTCAACAACGATACAGCTCTAAAGTTAGTAAACACAACAATATCTGCAAATACAGACGAGGAAATGTATGCAACACTGGATGTAAGCATATTAGACTTGTATAAAGGAAATATGAAATTTATAAAAAATGGAGCTTGCCCAACATTTGTAAAAAGAGGAGGAAATGTAGAAACACTAAAATCAGTTTCGTTACCAACAGGAATACTAAACAATATAGATTTAGTAGAATATAACTACGACCTTCAAGACGGAGATATAGTTGTAATGTGCAGTGATGGAATACTAGAATCCAACAAAGAATACATAAGCAAGGACTTATGGATGCAAGAAATATTGGAAGAAATAGAAACAGATGATGCACAGAGAATGGCAGATTTAATATTAAAAGAAGCCATAGACAATGACTTCGGAAAAGAAAAAGATGACATGACTGTAATGGTTTATAAAATACATAAAAAGAATATATAAAATAAAAGATTCATGCTTTAATACAAAGTGTGAATCTTTTTTGAAAACATATAATTACTAAAAATTAGTCGAAACATTAGTCAATAGCCATATCAAAAGATAATTCATACACTGAATATGCTATAAAAAATCAGTGTGCCAGTCAAATAATTTGATAAAAGATTTAAAATCTCCTCTTTTATATTGTAATTCCACCATATTTTGTGATATATTATACTTGCAAAAATTATATAAATTAGAGAGGACATTTATGAGTAGAGGAAAAAGATATAATGGATCTGAACATAAGCTAAATATAAAAAAAGTTATTGCTGTTATAATAGCATTTTTAGTAATAATAATGTTTGTAGCAGTTTTCATAAAATTAATGCAACCAAAAGCTGAAACAACCGAGAAGAAAGTTGCAATGGCATATTATTCTGCATTTACAAACAATAAATGGGGCATAATTGATTCATCTGGAAACACAGTAATTACACCAGGTTATGATGAAATGGTTGTTGTTCCAAACAAGGACAAGGCTGTATTTATAGTAACATATGATGTAGATTATACAAATGGAACATACAAAACAAAGGCAGTAAATGAAAAAAACGAGCAACTATTTAGCACATACGACCAGGTTGAAGCAATTCAAAATTATGATCAGCAAAATAATATATGGTATGAAAAAAGTTGTTTAAGAGTAAAAAAAGATAATAAATATGGATTGATTGACCTTTCAGGGAAAGTACTTCTAGACTGTAATTACGAGAGCATAGAGCCACTTATAGGAATTAGCAATAGTTTAATTACAACAAAAGATGGCAAGAAAGGGCTTGTAAGCTCGACAGGTTCTGTAATAATAGATAACGAATATGCAGATATCAAATCATTAACGAACGAATATGAAAATGGATATATTGTAAAAAATTCTGAAGGAAAACTTGGAGTAATTGGAACAAGTAAAAAAATATTACTTCCAATCGAATATGATGAAATTAAGAATGTATATGCCGAAAGCACTTATATAGCAAAACAAAGTGGTTCTTGGAAGATTGTGAATGTAAAAGATAATACATCAACCGACTTAAACTATGATGATGTAAATTCAATGGATAGTAGCAACATGGTAGTTGTAAAAGGTGGAAAATATGGAATTGCAACATTAACAGGAGAAGAAAAAGTTGCACCACAATTTGATTCTTTGAAAAACATTTATCAAAATTATTACATTGCTCAAAAAGACGGAAAACAAGGTGTAATAGATGATGATAACAATATAAAAATTGATTACAATTATAAATTTATAACATATGTAAAAACGGCAAATATTATAGAAGCTGAATCTGAGAAAGTTGAAACAGATTTATATGATAAAAATTTTAACTTGAAATTATCTGGAATAGTATCTGAAATTAACACAGATCAAGGCTACATGAAAGTTAGAATAAATTCAGATTATAAATATTATAATTTTAAATTTGAAGAAAAGAAAAATACAGAAATTTTAACAAATAATACATTGACAAAGTTTTAACAATGAAGTATAGTAATGCATGTAAGCGGGAACAATAAGATGACCGCAAAGCGAGGAGGAAAAACATTATGAAAATTTTATTTTACGATACCCAGAACTACGACAGAGAATCTTTCGACCGAACCAAAGAGCAGTTTCCAGAAATTGAAGTGGAATATTTAAAAACCGGCCTTGCTGCAAGAACCGCTTCCCTGGCAAAGGGCTACGATGCCGTGTGCGCCTTCGTAAACTCCGATGTCGGAACAAAAACCGTAGAAGCACTGCATGAGGCAGGCGTCAAGCTGATCCTGATGCGCTGCGCAGGCTTCAACAACGTAGATTTAAAGACAGCTGCAAAATACGGCATTGATGTACGCCGTGTACCGGGTTACTCCCCGGAGGCTGTAGCTGAGCATGCGATGACACTGGCCATGACGGTAAACCGCCACATGCACAAAGCATATACGAAAGTAAGAGAAAACGACTTCAGCCTGGGCGGACTGATGGGATTTAACTTCTATCAGAAGACCGCCGGAATCGTCGGAACCGGAAAAATCGGTGCGGCTATGGCAAGAATCTGCCGCGGTTTCGGCATGAAAGTCATTGCTTACGATGTATACCAGAATGAATCCTTAAAAGATTTTGTTACGTACGTAACTCTTGATGAACTGCTGGCACAGAGTGATCTGATCTCCCTGCACTGCCCGCTGATGGACAGCACATACCACATGATCAACCGCGAGAGCATCAAAAAGATGAAAGACGGCGTGATCCTGGTCAATACGTCCCGCGGAGGTCTGGTAAAGACAGACGACCTGATCGAGGGAATCCGTGCAAGAAAATTCTTCGGCGTCGGCCTTGACGTATACGAGGAGGAAACCCCGAACGTATTCGAGGACCGTTCCGATGAGATTCTGGAGCATTCTACCACTGCAAGGCTTTTGTCCTTCCCCAATGTCATGATCACATCCCATCAGGGATTTTTCACAAAAGAAGCACTGGAAGCCATTGCAGAGACTACCTTGCAGAATGCTCTGGATTTCGAAAGTGGAAAGAAGAGCCCCAATCAGGTGCAATAAAATATTTCCAATCGAGTAGGCTGACTCATATACACAAAAAACGGATGGTCCTCCCAAGCCATCCGTTTTCTCGTTTTTCAGTTTCCCGTCTTGTCCTTTTTCTCTATCTCTTACAGTTTTTACGATCAGTCCAGATTCAGTTTCTGACCAACTCTGATCACATTCTGGTTTGTAATCTGTACATTTCTGCGAAGCAACTGTGCCAGAGTCATGTGATTTTTCTTAGCGATCCTGGAAAGCGTATCACCACTCTTTACCGTATAACCGCCCTCTGTATACCAGATGCTCTCGGAAGGTCTGCGGTCAGTAACAGTTACCAGATAATTGCCGCCGCGCTTCAATGCGAACATGGACTGTCCGGTGGAAGTTACGGTAAAGGATCCGCAATACTCCAGGCGTCCCTTCTCTGTATTATAGCGATACAGGTTTGCACTCTTGCCGGAATTGTCCTTGCCTACATTTACATGAATGTTGACATTCACTCCGAAGCTGCCGGTATCTCTGATACCCAGCTGTCTGTTCAC
>ERZ773107.1294-NODE-1294-length-23339-cov-5.315667_pt1 | contig 23339 bp, 13 predicted proteins | sample MGYA00580571_ERZ773107 | MGnify/ENA primary metagenome ERZ773107 (study PRJEB29015, sample SAMEA2737843) | human gut metagenome | biome: human gut; feature: human-associated habitat; material: faeces | place: China | collected 2012 ... | reverse complement strand
CCCGAACCTCAGGAGCGGAACCGCCGTGCTGAGCAGCGAGATGTAAACTTACACGAACCTGCCGATCCACGCAACCCGGCCCCTCACGGACACCCCGCAAACCATTGGAAAACAACGCATCCACCGGCGTGTCGCAAACACGGGAAAACGGGCGGCGAACGCCACCGCACGACACAGGACCGCCGGAAAAACCCACCGCAAACCAACATCCGGGCGTGTCGCAACCACACTATCCGTTTACGGCCCATCCCCCAAGCCAACCCATCCGAGAAAACCTCCCAGCTGAAAGCTGAAATAGGAGAAACAGAAGAAAGCAGATAAACGAAACCGCACCGCCGATCGTTGTCCTGAACACATTCAGATCCCAACTGACTGGAAGTGCGGTTTCCCACATGCGCAGCCGCAGACGACGGCAGAATAAAGCAACGCAACCGGAATCCGATCAATCGGCGCAACCGAAACGGTAGAGCGCCCAGCCCTGGCCATACTGCGAATAATCGGCAACCTTCACCAACGTGCCGCCATCCACATACGCATCAATCAATTCCTCATTGTGGAAGGAATCGTACTGGGCGCGATACGGGAATGACTGCAGACTCTGCGCCTGGTCGCCCATCGTAAGGAAGTATTCCGGAGCGTCGGTCAGCGGACATACCGTGCCGAGCACCTGCTGCGCATCGCCGGAAGCAAACGCGGTCTCCACTTTGCCGAACGGAGCGGATGGCACATCGGTGCGCGCATTGATGATCGGATACAACATGTTCGCGTTGAACAGCGTCTCCGCATACATCGAACCGTTCAACGGATCGGAAATGATGGTAGCTTGGGTGCCCGTACGTTTCGTGACCTTGCGCAGCACAGCGATCTTTTGCTCGGTGAGCTGCTCGTTGGGGTCGCTTTGGTTCAGACTGGAATGCGCGATGATCGTGTCGCGAGCCGCAGAACGCGATGGGCATACGATCTGCGCGGAAACCGCAAGTATCGCAATCACAAGGAATACGGCGATTAGGACGATCCAATTGGAAGCGAAAGAAGCGTTCTTCACGGAAGAAACAGCAGACGCAGAAGAAAGGGAAGGAACGGAAGAAGCACTATTCTTCGTGGAAAAGGACGATGCAGAAGGAGCGAAAGAAGCGGATGCGGCGCACGCGGAAACGCATTCGGCAAGAGCGTTGATTCCAATGACAAGCAGCGGCAGCGCGACCAGCGGAAGCATGGTCATAATACGGTTTTCATCGCGATACCACGGAGCGCTGATGATATTCGGCAACGCGCCGACCAGCGTGACCGTGCACACATACACCAGCGCGACCAGCAGGAATGCGGCCGTCAACGCAATCACGTCACGCAGGCGATCGTTGCGACGAAGTCGAGATGATTCGGACGACGCGGACGCGGCATCAGTGGCGTTGGAGTGCGACGCAGGTGGCGGACAGGAAACGGAAACCGGGGAATCAGCGGCGGAAACCGCAATATCAGAAGTCGAAGCATCAACATCGACATCAGCAGAAGCCACGGGAACCACAGTGGAAGCAGCCGACGAAAACGAATCCGAAGCACGCGCAGCCGCGCGGCGGGAAACGCAAACGAAAGCGGCCGCAGTTCCCGCAATCAGCAACAGTGCGAACAGAATCGCAGGAAAACCGTCAAGCCCATCCGTGAGACAGAACGAAATCGACTCCCACAAATTCTTGGACGGCTGATGGCTATGGAACCAGGAATCGGGATTCGCCCAACGGTCCGATTTGAACGACGTCAGCATCAACGCCACAAACGCCACCGCACCGACGCACATGGCAATGAACGCGCCAAGAATCAGCTTCCACGGCAAGCGCAGCACAATGAACGGCACCAAAATCAGAGCATACGTGAATGCGATACGCGGGTGCGCAACGAGGCAAACCACGCCTGCGACAGCAGCGATCGCAAGCCATTTTGCTATATGCTCGCGCGCGGCGATCGCATCGAACAAGCGCAATGTGGCGGCGATGAGGAACGGCAGCAGCGACGTGGCGAAACCGAATGCGATCAGCGGACCGGCATTCAGCAGTCCGTACGGGTGGCACACCGAGCTGACGGCAAGCACGGGCACGAACAGTCCAATCAGATTCTGCAGAACGAAAGTAGCGTCGAAAGTGACGTTATATTGCCGATTCACAGCTGACGATACCTGCTGATTTGAAACATTCGACGATTCAGATACGGACGACGATTCAGGCGTAGACGATGCTTGAGAAATACGTGAAATTGGATTGGAAATTGGATTACCGCGATTCCAACGTCGCAGGAAATACCTGCATAATACCAGCATTCCGGCAGGGAAAATCACGCCCGAAGCAATGATCCACGTGATATTGAATGCCGCGTAGATCGAACATTGCACGCCGAACAGCGCCGCGATCTTAATCACAAGGTAAGCACAGATGTGAAACAACGGCGGATAAAACGAATCATGCGGCCACAAATGCAGAGCCGCCCCCAATCCCTCGTCAAGCAGACGGTGAATGAAATAGTAATGCGCGGGGGCATCGCTGCTGACGATCGGCGTATTCCACACCGTGGAGGGGAACCACGCAATCACCAGGCATAGTGCGGACGCGACGCCGATAATCGACGTAAGCCACGGCAATAACGCGCGGAGCGACACCGGACGCAGCATCGCGTGGCACCGCTGCAGGCCATGTTTCCGCCCGGACGGACCGTCCTTGGCTGAATCATTCCTGGCTGGACCATTCGTAGCCGAACCATCCTTGGCCGAGCCATTCTGCCGAGCCTGAGTCTGCACATAAGCCTGCACATGAGTTCGCGCACGAGCCTGAGCCGAGCCACAATCGCCCGACACGGAACCGGTATTCGTAATCTGTTCGGAAGTCATCGATTCCATCGTAGCGAGTGCCGCAACCATGCTCAACGCTTATTCTCTGGAATCACTTTTCAGGAATCATTCAGACTTCATGCAGGGGTATAACAGTGTTGCGCAAGAAAACAATCACGTTGGAAGCACAAGATGATTGCACGGGACGCATCATGCGCTACGGGCCTGCCTTGCTGCGGAGCGCGCGTCCCGGCCAACGCTGACGTCGGCATGCGCCGGCGCGCTATAACAGAGAACTGGAGAAGTACCGCATGTTCGTTCTCAAGAACGCATGGGCGGCGCTTGGTCGCGTCAAATGGCGCACCGCGCTGATCGCCCTACTCGCACTACTGGTGTCTTTCTCGGCTGCCGTGGACTTGGCAGTGATTCGAGCCGACGACACCGCCAATAATGAAACATACCAGTCGCAAAAAGCCACGGCGGTGATTCGGCCGAACGCGCAAACACAAGCCAAGCGCGACGGTGCCGATTCCAGCTATACCGACAAGTATTTGACGTGGGAAAAGTACAGCACGTATGCAACGGCCGCACAGAGCAACAACGTGACCTTCAATTACACGTTGGCAACATCGGTGCCGGTGCGCGAAAGCAAGTCGTTGCAGGCAATCGCCGCGAAAAACGATACCAGCGAAGACAAGACCGGCGGCAACCTGACCCTGCAGGCGTTCTACACGTTGGACGCCGCGAAAATCAACGATTACGGCTACTACAAAGTGGTCAAAGGCAAGCATCTGAGCTATAAGACGCAGAGCGACGGCGTACTCATTTCGCAGGCGCTGGCCGATAAGAACAATCTCAAGGTCGGAGACAAGGTGACGGTCGGCAATCCGTCGAAGGCTTCCGACACATACACGTTCACCGTGCGCGGCATTTACGAATACGACAGCGACGTGCCTGAGGGCAACGGTTCCGACGCGAAATACGCAAAGGACAATCGTGAGAACGTGATCTACACGACGTATATCAACTTCGCCAAGAACGGGCTTGACACGACGGAGGCCACGGGATGGGCCATTCCGAATCTGAATATCATCTTCTCGCTGGCGAATCCTTCCACCTACAACACGTTCGTGCGCTTGGTGAAGAAGGCCAAGTTGGACACGAAGACGTACGAGATCACCTCGCCGTCGCTTACCGCTTACAAGAAGTCGATCGAGCCGCTTGATTCCGCCGCTTCGGCAGCGCGCATCATGCTGATTGCCGTGACGATTGTCGGTGGCATCGCTTTGCTGGCATTGATTGCATGTGCTGCGATTGGCGGCCGCCGCGATGAGATCGGCATGGCGATGATCACAGGTGTGACCAAGGGCCGTTTGGGATGGCAGTTCATGCTGGAAACGTTCATGATGACGGTTCCGGGTTGGATTGTCGGTTTGGTTGCGGGCGCGCTGTTGGCGAAGCCGATCGGCACCGCATGGGCCGGCGGGCAGGCTGTGTCGATGACGTCCGCTTCGGTGTGGAACGTGATCTGGTACGGCTTGGGCGCATGCCTGGTGCTTGGCATCGTGGCATTCGCGCGCGTGGCCTGCTTCAACCTGAACCAACTGTTTGAGGAACGCTCGGAGGTGAAGGCATGAGCGACAACATGAATGATAAGAACGAGAACCTCGACGAGACCGTGGTCGACGAGACTGCCGAGACCGCATCAAACGAGACCGTCGATGATGTTGCGACTGACGATATTGCAGCTGACGCATCTTCCGCTGATTCCATTGAATCCATCGATTTTGCGGTGGTATACGACGATGACAATGCAGATATCGAAATTGCCGCAACTGACGGCGCGGAAATTTCCGACGATGTAAACGATGGCGATACTGCAGTAGCTGCCGACGGCGATGCTGTGGTATCTGCAGATAATGCAGATACCACTGAAGTTGCAGATGACGCTGCAACTGCTGCTGATACTGCGGATGGTTCGGATGTGGTCGCCAACAATGCGAATCAGGTGAGGGAAACGCTTGCCTTGCGTTCTTCCGACGAACCGACCGTGCTGGAATCGCATGAAATGGTGAAAGCCGATTCCGCAACCAGCGTCTCCTCACAGCTCGACCGCGAAATCAAGCATCATCGCAAGAAGGATGCGTTTTTCTTCAAAGCGAATCCGACGTTCGCACTCGATCATGTGACCGTGATCAATCGCAAGACCGGCCGCAATATTCTCGACGACCTATCGCTGTCGTTCCATGCGGGCGCCACGCATGCGGTGCTCGTGGACGCGGAGGATCGCGAACAGCATCAGGCGTTGCTGGCCACCATGGTCGGCATGGTACGCACGGACCGCGGCAACGTGATGCACAAAAGCACCAACCTGAGCGACGTCGAACCGGTCGAAATGTTGGGACACCGCATCGGATTCATTCCGCAACGTTTCGCTTTCCGCCCCGATCTCGACGCGGAAAGCAATGTACTGTACGCCATGGATGCGTCGAACCGCAACTTCCTCAAGCCGAAGCCTGTGATCGCCCGCGAACTGCTCAAGCGCGTGGGCTTCGACGAAGTGACGTCCGGCCTGGCAGTCGGCGAAGTAAGCGAACTGAACCAGCGCCGCGTGGCCATCGCTCGTGCGCTGAGCTGCGAGGCTGAAGTGATCATCGCCGACGAGCCGACCGCTGGATTGGATGCCGACGATGCGGCCGTGGTGTTGGATCTGTTAAAGAAGTTCAAGCGCGATGCCGATCGCAGGCGCGCCATCATCGTGGTGACCACCAATCCGGAGATCGCCGATGCGATGGAGCACAGCGTGGAACTCGACTAGCCGCCTAGTGCAACGGGCGCACGAACATAGACTCTTTCGTGCGCCCATAGGTAAGCCCTTTGGAATTCTGGTTTTAGCCAAATTCCAAAGGGCTTGCGTGTTCTGGAAACGGTCTGCCCTACTCGACGATACGCATATGGTACTGCTCGGCGAGCGGCGTGACGTCAAGCACGCCGTATCGTTCGAGCAGCCGCAGCCATTCGCGCCTGTTGCTTTCGCCGAAACGGGCCGCCTTGCGCGCATAGGCTTCGGCCGTCAGGAACTTCGGCGGAATCGACTTGCTGTTGTACTTGTCGGCCACCATCACCACTTCCTGCTCAAGATTCATGGGCACATAGTCGGCCGGAGGCAATGGCAATCCTTGCGATTCCACCGCTTCTTTGGTGAGTCCCACACCGGTGTGGTTGCGCGCGAACTGCGCGATAGACTCGTCAACACCCTCATTCAACAAATATTCGTAGCCTTTAAGCCCATGCCGCACGTAATTCGGACCGTCGAATTTCAGCGGTCCACCGTCGGAACCGTCTTGCTTGAGCAGAAAATACGTGCCGATATCATGCAGCAGACCACCGATCACCACCAGATGCTCGTCGATCAGCCTCGGCGGAACGGTCCCGCCCGTAAGCCCGTCCGATGATGGAATGGAGGGGATGCGAAGCATACCGAACGATTCGCTTCCATTGCCGTCTTGCGTAAGCCTAAGGCCGAAATCGCCCGCTTTTTCAGGGGCATCGTCCGGTAGTGTGCAGCGGCGGGTGAACAGTGCATTCTGCCTGCGTGCCATGCGACGTGCGATGTCGGCGACGACTACGCAATGTCCGTGAATCAAATCGTATGCGGCTTGCGATTGCGCGATTTTTCGATGCAGTTCGTCAACTTGGGCGAGTGTAGGAATATATCCGGTTGTCATACCGCCTATCTTAGGCGCTGTATGACGATTGCCGCATGCTGAATCCGGTCGAAAAAAAAACTGGAAATCCCCGATGAAAGTTTCAGCCGAAAAATTCCGAAATACGGATTTCAGATTACGGATTTCAGATGGAACGCACACGGAATGCGCCGGTACGGTTGGAAGCAACGATCATCTGATTGTTTTCCAAACGAGTCCAGCCATCTTCGGCACACTGATCGAAACCGGAGCTGGCCACAACCACGCCCTTCGGCTGGCCTGCAGCCTGATCCGCTTCGGATTCACCGAGCGTACGATAGCGCATCACACGATAGTCATGCGCCTGGTCGCCACGGCCGTACTGGTCATAGATTTCCACAATGCGCTTGGACGTGACCTCACGACCGGCCGCGCACAGAGCGATGAATTGGTCTTGGCTCTGGATCATGCAGTTGTAGCTGGACTTCGGATAGCTTTTGCGCAGTTCGCGCACCGCCTGCGCGACCGCCTCGTCGAGTGCGAAACCAAAACCGATGTACTGCAGGATCACTGCGAAGAAAATGGCGGAATCGGAACGTCCGCCAGTGGACTGCACGATGTTGGGATCGACCGGGAACGCGCGGTTGGTGATGATGTTGCGACCCTGATCGTCGGAAATATCGCCATTGTGGATGAAGCTCAATCCGTTGGCGTAGAACGGCTGCTGGTTTTCGAGAATCAGCGGCAGGTTCGAGCTGGCCAAACGCAGGTGCCACAGGCCTCCACGAGCCGGAGTGTTCGCAAGCTCGTCGAAAATCGGATCATGTCGGGCTGCGATCGTGTTCTTGTAGACGGCGGTGCCGGTTTCCGGGGTGGGAGCGCCACCGTCACGCAGGTACGGCGACTCGCTCGGCACGGTGACCAGCGCGGAGCCCCAGCCATCGTTGTGGATTTCGCTCAGATTCCGGAAATCGCGTACGGCCTGCATGCCGAGCACGCCATTGAGACTGGTGTTGCTTCCGGCTGCCGCGAATCCAAGTAATCTGCACATGGTTGGTTACTCTACAGGGCTTGTAATGCAACGCGCGCATATGGCTATCGACATTGCTTATAGCATGCGAAAAACAGCGTGATTCCAACGATTCTTCGAGATAAGACCATGCAAAAACCTACAAAATGCCCTACGAAAACGGGCTGCGCGACGATGGCAGATACGATCGCCATCATCACGCAGCCCGTTTCACGGCTTGTTTCACACACGCTTTAGCCGCGGAGGACGCTGAGTCGCGAGGAATAGCGGCTGTATCTCAATCAGCGGATTGTAAGGCGCAAGGCCGAACCATTTGACCGGAGATCCCGCAAAATGACGAATCGCATACTTGACTTCCAAAGAAATCGCGCCACGCTGCGACACCTTCGACTCAGGCATAAGCGCCTTGTGTATCAGCACATATCGAATCGGACCGATATTCGGATCAGCATCAAGCTTCGGATAGCGGCTTTCCTGCCTCGGCAGATCCCCCGACTTCGACAAATCGTTCATGATCTGATGAATGTAAGCTGGAATCGACTGAGAAACCTTGAAACCAAGCCGAATGCGAACACGGAACATATAATCCGTACCGAAATTCTCAACCGAATACTCGCGGGTGAACGGCTCATCGGCAGTCTCGACGGAAACAGCCCACCAAGCGCGGGCACGTTTTGGATGGTCGGCGAAAATCGAGAAGAAGATATCGGTATCGATACGCTTCGTTTCCGGATCCGACGTGAGGTAGACGATATTGTCGGCAAAATACGGAATCGTATCGTCATCATGCAACCGCTTCAGCACCGGTAGGCATTCGGCGGGCTGCATATGGCGACGCTGCGCACGTTCCAGCTTCGTGCCTTCGTTCCACGTGTACATAACCAGCAGAATCGCGAAGGTAAGCAGCATCGTGAACCAACCACCATGCAGGAACTTCGCCATGGAAGCGAAGAAGAACATGAATTGGATCGCAAGGAACAGCACGGTGAATACGACCGCTCCGATACGACGCCCCGAATGCCAGATGTAGACGGCAAGCAGAATGGTGGTAGTGATCATGGTGATGGTCAACGCCAGACCATACGCCGCGGAAATATGCTCGGAATCACGGAATAGCGCCAAAACCAACAGCGTGGAAACGCAAAGCACCGCATTGACCACAGGAATGTACAGCTGGCCGCGGGTACGGGCCGGGTAACGGACCTGAAGATGCGGCATCCAGTTCAGATGGGTGGCTTCAGACACCATCGTGAACGCGCCGGTGATCAACGCCTGCGATGCGATAACGCCCGCGACCACGGAAAGCACGACGGCCACGTAACGCACGCTGGGCGTCATCATTTCGAAGAACGGGTTCAAACCGTGCGTGCGGATGTAAGCCGAATCATCCCAATGATTGAGCATCCATGCGCCTTGGCCGAAATAACAGAGCACAAGCGCGATTTTGATGAACGGCCACGTGAAATAGATGTTGCCACGGCCAACATGACCCATGTCGGAATAAAGCGCTTCGGCACCGGTGGTTGACAGGAACACCGTACCCATGATGGCAAGCCCGGCAGCATTATGGCTGCTGAACAGGAATCTGACACCGTACACGGGGTTGAGCGCCGCGAACACGCTCCAATACTGACTGAGGTTCGCCAAGCCGACAACCGCCAGGAACGAGAACCAGACAAGCACGACCGAACCGAACGCCTTGCCGATACGCTCGGTGCCACGCGACTGCACAGAGAACAGCATCAGAATGATGGCCGCGGTGATCATCAGGGTCAGCTGCTTGTTTTCAGTGAAAAGTTTTTCAAAAGCTGGTAGCGTCTCCAAGCCTTCCACTGCCGAGCTGATGGACACAGCCGGGGTGAGTACGGAATCGGCGAGGAACGCGGCGCCGCCGAGCATGGCAGGAATCGCAAGCCATGCACCGTACTTTCGAACCAACGAGTACAGCGCGAAAATGCCGCCTTCGCCCTTGTTGTCGATACGCATGGCAATCAGCACGTATTTGACGGTGGTGATAAGCGTGATTGACCAGAACACCAACGAAAGCACGCCGAGCACGGCTTCGCGGTCGGCATGCGCAAGTCCGCCCTGCCCGTTGAGGAACGTCTGCATGGTGTACAGCGGCGAGGTGCCGATATCGCCATATACCACGCCCAACGCCACGATCGCCATGGCGGGCGTGATTCTGTTTGGACCGGATTGCAGACGGCTCCACCAACGACCGACGGGACCCTTGCTGGCCACCTGGTCAAGTTTGGCGGCCTCCTGCTGTTTCTCCTCGTGCTGCTTGATCAGCACCTGTCGCTCTTCCTTAGTCAGCACCTTGTGCGAAACCTTCGGCGCCTGCGTGTATGTGGCTGCGTGAAACAGCGGCTCATCCTCGTTTGGCTCGTTAGCCATAACGCTACCTCCAAGTGGCGGGCCTTCCAACCCACTCCCCAAAATAAACGCAAAAAGGCACGTTAGGAGCCTTACGAAGTCTTGTCAAATCTTCACATTGTTTCTTGCGATTCTTGATCTCGCACGAAGTAAACTTCCTGTGGGTTTTTTTCTTATTTTACCTCTTGTCTTTCTCTTACTCTCTCTTATTTTCGGATAAATCGTTTCCGTCCTGTCGATTTTCGGAATTTGTTCAGATTCCGTACACTTCGCGCGTGGTCTTTCGCGTTGCCTGCGCGACTTCCGTCAGCGGTTTATCGAGATAATTCGCCAACGACTGCAGGGTGTAGGGGATCATGTATGGCGCGTTGGTGCGGCCCCGATACGGCATCGGACTTAGGTAGGGGGCATCTGTTTCGACCATGACATGGCTCAATCCGACAATGCGCGCCGACTCGCGAATACCATCGTTGCCCTTATAGCTGGATGTGCCCGAAAGGCTGAGATACCAACCGTTTTCACGTGCGATCTCACCCATTTCGGCATCACCGGAATAGCTGTGAAACACGGTCCGTTCGGGAGCGCCGTCCGCCAGTAGCGTTTCGATGACTTCCTTATGTGAATCGCGATCATGGATCTGCATGGGCAGGTTCAGTTCTTTCGCGAGCGCGATGTGCGCGCGGAAGGCTTCTCGCTGCAGTTCTTTGGCGGCTTCTCCGGTGCGGAAGAGGTCCATGCCCGTCTCGCCGATGGCCACAACCTGGTTGGGGTAGGCGGTGGCGAGGCGGTGCACTTCGGCCATGGCGTCTTCGAAGCTGGTGTCGTGCCATGGCTGGTATTTGAGCGGCAACCCGTCTGGGCCCGGCACCCCGCGGTGACCGTGGAGCACGGATTCGTTGGGGTGTATGGCGATGGCCGCATGCACGGTTTGGGGGTGTTCGCGTGCCATGTCGATGGCCGTCATGAGGTTCGGCAGTTCGCATCCGCAGTCGATGACGCCTTCGACTCCGACTTGTTGCGCTTGGTTCAGCAGTTCGTCGACGCTGTATACGGGGACTTCCGGCTGTCCTTTTTCTTGCGCTTCGTGGCTCATGGCCCGCGAGAACGGCACGACGGACGCCACATGCGTGTGGTTGTCGATGACGTGCGCGTTCTCGGGAAGTGGTTGCGGTGCTGGCGCCCAGCTGCGGTCACGATGGTGTTTGCTCATGTCTCCAGCCTACGCTCGATGGCAGTCTTGCTTCGGAAGCCGCGTTATTCATTGATGGCAGTGGGATTAACCAACGCACCTCCATATGTTTTGCGGCGTAGCGCTGAAACGCTTTCCGCGATTAGTCATGGAGGGTGAGGGTGGTGAAGGACCAGGAGGGGGCGGTGTAGGCGCCGCTGGTTAGGTCGATTGCGGTTTCAACCGGAACGGTTGGCGAAGCCTTGCCGATTTCACCGGCGTACGGGTCGGTTCCGGCGAGCACGGTGGCGGTTGCCGAAGCGCGGGATTCCGCGGAAACACCAAGCTCTTCAAGCACTTGGTTCAGATCAATCTCGGCTTCAGCGTCGAGCGCGTTGACGATACGCACGTAGGTGACGCCTTCAGCATCATTGCGAGCCACGGTGACGGTACGGCGGGGCTCTTCCGGCTTCTCAACACCCTGTGCAACAAGCTCTCCATCGATATACAGCTTCATGCTTTCGCCGCGATCGGCCACTTCGATGCGCACCTGCCACACGGTTCCGGGGAACACTTCGTCCATGGACCATTCGGTGCCGTCAAGATTGTAGGCGGTACCGTCGCGCACCACCTTGATTTCGAAAGCACGACCGAAGGAGGTGATGTTGTGGTTCTTGCCGTTGATGTCGCCGTGCACCAGCTGCAAGCCCCAACGACCCTGATAGTAGGTGATGGTGGCGTTGATGGTGTAGGCGTCAGAGTCAATGTTGAGGCTCGTGTTCATCGGACCATTGCCTGCGTAATGGCAGTCCTCAAGATCGACATGGCGGCCATCAGCGGTGTCAACGCTGAAGTTGGTGATGTCGGCGTGAGCGGCACCTTCCAAGCGCAGGCCAACGGTTGGTGGCAGTTCGCGACGCAGCGTGGTCTTGCCTTCCACCGCGACCGGCCATGCGGTATCGGACGTGGTGGTGGCATACATCTGCTGCACCCAGTAGCTGTACGGCAGGTAGGTACGTTCGTTGTCGAAGTAGATCAGATCAGGATTCCAGCTGTGATGCCCGTTCTTGGCAAACAGCGGCGCATACGAAGACATGACCACGGCATCGCCGTTCAATTCCATGCGACCCATGAACGCCGCTTCGGAAAGACCGTTGATCAGCTGCGTGTTCCACGAACCATACTCGCCCAAGTACACCTTCGGGCCCTCACGATCCGTGGTGTCGTAGTGGTCGAGATTGTGGAACCACCAGCTGGAGGACTGATAGGAATGCTCGTCAACGATGGGAACGCCGGCTTCACGCGCATACTGCCAACCAGCCTCGTAGTCGGGACCGCTCGGAGCCGGGCCGACCGTGCCAACCACAACAATATCCGGGTAGGTGGCCTTGACCGCGTCGAAGATCTGCTGGAAGCGGTTCCTGAATACGTCATCGATGAGATCTTCGTTGCCGATGCCCAAATATTCAAGGTTGAACGGTTCCGGATGACCCATGGCGGCACGCTTGGCACCCCATTCGGTGGTCGCGGCATCGCCATTGCAGAATTCGACCAAATGCAGCACTTCATCGATGTATGCCGGCATGTCGTTCTGCGCGATCGGCACCGGGCCCTGACTGGTGTTCTGGCAGCTCACGGCGGCGGGCAGCACCGGCAGCGGCTTCGCGCCAATGGTTTCGCACAGGCACAAGTATTCGTAGTAGCCGATACGGAACGACTGGTGGTAGCCCCACAGGTTGAAATTGTGCGGCCGATGCTCAACATCACCGATGGTGCGATCCCAGTGGTACATGTTATCCATGCCAAGACCGTGGGTGATGCAGCCGCCCGGGAAGCGCATGAAGCGCGGCTGCAGGTCGGCGAGCGCCTTGACCAAATCGGGACGGAAATGCTTGAGCCCGTTGTAGGTGGTGCGTGGTTCGAGGGTAACGAAATCAAGATCGACGGTACCTTCCGTGGTGAAGGTGAGTCGCAAAGCGCCTTCATGTACAACGATGGCATTGCTTTCACCGGCAACCGTCAGCGAAACCTCTTGCTTACGCCAATCGTTGGAATCGACGGTGATATCTTGTTCTGCAATCGCATTTCCATCGTCGTCAATCAGAGTGACGGTGACGGGAAGTGCGGAAGCTTCGCAATTGTTGGAAATACGCATCCATGCGGAGAAATCGTAGGTTTCGCCGGCACGGAAGACCATGCCGTCCCAGCCGATATTTTCAAGCGAAGCCGGCGCCTGTTCGACTTCAACGGACGCATAGTGCGGGTTTTCTTCGGCTACCGGATTGTCGGTGAGCACGTCGAAGGCTGCGAAGGAGCCGGCGGGCACGATTTTGCGCCAGAAGCTGTAGTTGCTCCAGTCGGAGGAGTCGGCGCGATTGTATTCGAATGCGCCGTTCTGTACGAGGTCGGCGTTGAGTCCGCCGTCGCCGGAGTAGCTGATGTCTTCGTAGAAGATGCCCCACAGGTCGGTGCTGATGTTGCGCACGCCTGCCTTGTTGAGGGTTGCGATGATGGTATCGGTCATGGCATTCCTTTTTGTGTTTGGTTGGTGGTTTGTCATTGAGTTTTGTTGGAAATTTGATGATTGATGGCGATTTATAGCGACTGCTGGTTGCCGTCAGCGCGGGTCGAGTGCGAACCAGAGCACGCCATGCGCTGGTATGGTTCCACGGATGACTCGATCTTCGCCCTCACCTTCGATACGTGCGCCGGTTACATCAGTTTCGCCAGTTGCGTTGGTTTCGTCGTCAAACAGATTGGTAATCGTCCACGGATCGTTGCGTTGGCTTAATCCGACGATGGATTGCAGCTCGATGGTTGCCGGCAGTTCGTAGTCGCGATCGCCGGTCCAGAAGATGGCTGCATAATGTCCGCCCGAATGTGCGGAAGGAGTGCCATCCGCCCAGTCGGCCGCATCGGCGGCCCACACCACGAGATCCCCAAGGTAGGAGTTTTCGTCATCCCAACGTTCGAAGATGCGTTCGTACACGGTTTCGTGATTGTTGGTGGATCCTGCGGTGACTTCGCGCAATGCCGGATTGGCGAGCAGTTCAATGGTTTCGCTGGTACTGGTCGGCAGGTCGCCGCCTACCATAAGTGGGCTGCGTCCCATGCACCAGAGGGCAAGCAACGTGCGGCTTTCATCTTCGGTGAGGCGGCTTTGGCGATCGTCTCCACGTTCGGCCCGCAATCCAATATGCCCCAACGGCAGCATGTCGGCGTCAGCCCAATGACCGGTGGTCTGGAACGGCGCCCACCTCGCAAGACGCGGGAATTGCTGGTAGATGTCTTCCCAACGATCCCATAAATCGTCGCTGATACGCCACATTTGCGCGCTGTCTCGCAGAAATTCGGTGTAGCCGGTGCTCACCCAACCGCCCGGCGAGAGCGACAGGCTGATGCTGCGACCGTATTTCGCTTCAGCTTTGGCGATGGCGTTATGGTAGGCGGCGATTTCCGCGCTGTGGAATGGCGTTTGCATGTCGTCGACTTTGAGGAAGTCAAGCCCCCATGAGGCGAACAGGTCGAGCTGTTCGTCATACCAAGCTTGAGCTCCGGAGTGGTTATGGTTCAGCCCATAATTGTCTGAATTCCACTTGCACACGTGGTTAAGGTCCGCCACCTCTTGCGCCGTGTATGGAGTGCCTTTGACCGGCAGATTGTTGTCGACCGCCAAGCGCGGAATGCCTCGCATCATATGTACGCCAAATTTGAGTCCCATGGCGTGGATCTGTTCGGCAAGCGGTGCGAAACCGTGCCCGTCTGCAGCGCTGGGGAATCGTTCAGGGTCGGGCAGTTGACGCCCGTATTCGTCGAGGATCAGCGGCGCATTGGCATTGTAACCGTGTGCGCGGGCGGTCGGGTCATACCAGTCGATGTCGACGACGATCGTATCCCAGCCGGCGTCTTTCAGGTGTTCCGCCATGAAGCGCGCGTTGGCCAGGACCTCCCGATCGGTGACGGTGGTGCCGTAGGAATCCCAGCTGTTCCAGCCCATTGGCGGTCGCCATGCTTTTGGCAGATCCTCGGTAGTCGCCATTGCCTTCTCCTTGTACAACGTTAGAAAAGCGTGCCGTTTACAGTATCTGACGTCATCCTTGACTTACTTGTTCGACTTCATCATCTTGGAAAACTTCAGATATGTACCGTTACATATTTTATAGCATATTTCAGAAATCACAATCATGATAGGATATCGGTGATTCTTTGAAATTTCAACGATTACCAGAAAATCATCATATATAATATCGTTACAGAAAAACTTGGCTGTAAGGAGCGGTGCATGGCAAACGGCAAACCGACATTGCGCGACGTGGCGGCGGAAGCCGGCGTCTCCCCCATGACCGCATCGAATGCGCTGCACGGCAAAGCCGGCGTCAAGGAATCGACGCGGGCCAAAGTGCTGGCAGCAGCGAAAAAACTCGACTATCGCATCAATCTGACAGCCAGCATGCTCAAATCAGGTCGCAGCAACATTATTCACATCATCGTCAACGAATTCGATTCGCCGTTCTATTCGAAGCTGACGCAAACATTGAGCCGCGAGATCATCTCACGCGGACTCACGCCGTTCATCGAACAGACCCAGTATTCGCCGGACGCGGCCGAACATGCGCTGACCAGCAATCCGTTCTCAGGGCAGCTCTTCGACGGTGAGATTCTGCACGCCACCGGATTGGGCACGAATCTACCGCTCGCCAAACTCAACGGCGGGCGCCCTCTCGTACTGCTCGACGCATGCGAGGAAACGCCAACCGTGGATGCCGTGAATTTTCCCAACGAGGAGGGCGAACGCGCTGCGATGCAGTATCTGATCGCCCAGGGATGCCGGAATATTGCGATTGTCGGGCATACGTTCGTGCCGCGCGCCGAGTTGGCGCATGCGCAGAACGCATTTGCATTGCGACTTCGAGGAGCGTGCGCGGCGTTGCTGGACGCAGGATTGCCATATGACGAAACCATGGTGTTCGAAGGCGGTCGCTCCGACGAAGGCATTACCGCCGGGCACGCGATCGCCGAACGGATCATGGCGGCGCGAAGGACGGACTGCGGAGCCGGCGCGGGTGCTGGAGACCGCGAAACAGGCACGGCCGGAACCGCCGATTTCAACGATGCAAGCGGCAAGATTACGGGCAGATCGATCGAAACGACCGACAAGATTCCCGCAATCGCGTTCGACGGAGTGTGCTGCGCCAATGATTTCGCCGCATTCGGCGTGATTCGCGGCCTCGCCGACTATGGCATCCATGTGCCGCAAGACGTGAAGGTGATCGGATTCGACGGCGTGACTTCCGGAACCTACGCCACCCCTTCGCTGAGCACCATCCAAGTGGATCTCGACCAGCTTGCCAAATTCGCGGTCGATATGATTGTCGAACGGATCGAACGCGGCGAAGTGAATGATAATTCCAGCAATGCCGGAAATTCCAATGATGCAGGCACGGTGCTGCCGCCGAGCCGCGCAACCATCGGATATCAGTTGGTCGAACGTGAATCCACGACCGCGATCATATAGCTATCGTGCGTTCCGCGCCCGATTGCAGCGGAACGCACGATAGCCGGAAATACGGCATTTCAGCGATTGGTCGGCTCAGCCCCGATCAGTCGCGGCGGCGAATGGCAAAGATGCGGGCGGAGGGTTGCTTGGAGGTGGCGGCGTTCAGACGAACCGTTTCCGGATCCATGCGTTCGATAGTCCACGGTTTGGCATTGGGCGCATGGTCCGGTTCGGCAGGATTCGGGAACACCTGTTCGATGGTTTGATCCGCATCCAACGGCATGTTCACGGACGGTGTGCCGCCACGACGCCACACGATGATGTAGTCGGGCTTATCTTCCGGCTGAGGTTGCTGATCGTTCTGCTCGGCAGCCTGCTCATTCCAAGCGGATTCGCCGTACACATACGCGTCACACATATCCGTTTCGACATGACGCAAGCCGACGGCAAGCCAATCGCCGTCGAAGTCGGGAAGTCCGGACGGCCAGAACGGCACCATATGCTGCTGGTCGGTAAGTACACAACGATGTAAGGCGATAGCGTCGCGAACGAGTGAAAGACGCGGCTCCGTCATGCGATCGATGAAACCAGACAGATACAGCCTGCCGAGCACACCCGTAGCAAGCGTGAACACAGCAGTCTCATCATCCATCTCTTGCTGAGCGTAACCCCAATTACCCTGCTGTTCCGGCAGAATCGTCATACCTGCACCAGCCGCAATCGCAGCATAAATCAGAGGATCGCACTGGTCGGAAGTGGACTGCAAATCCAAGCGGGACAACTGCGCGTAATCGGCGCGCATGGCACCGGAACCGCAGTTTTCGATCATCACATCCGGATGACGGCGACGCAGATCGTCAAGCCAATCCACATATGCGCGGCAATGCTCGAGCAGGCCATCGCCAACGGACTCGGCATTCAAATCAGTGCCGACGCCGGGAATGGTGTTGTAGTCGAACTTGAAGAACACCGCACCGAAATCGTCAATCAAACGATCAACAGTACGCGTAACATGCTCTCGCGCTTCGGGAGAACGGAAATCAAGCAGATAACGACCCGAATCGCACACGCGAACACCATGACGCTGGAAGAACGCGGAATCCGGCAACATGCTCGCAAGCGGCGATTTCACGCCGATCACTTCAGGTTCGAGCCACAGTCCCAAGCCCATGCCATGAGCACGAATCGTGTCGGCAAGACCGCGCAGACCGGCGTCTCCGAAACGGTTGGTGGAGGCCTGCCATTCGCCGACCATGTCCCACCAGCCGCCGTCGGTGCTGTCGTACCAGCCGGCGTCAATGCAGAAAACATCCGCGCCAACGCTTGCCGCACCTTCAATCAGCGGCAGTTCCTTCTCAATACGAGGGTCACCGAACAGCGTATTCATGTAATCGTTGTAGATCACAAGACCCTGCGTATGCTCGAACTGATCGACGCGTCCCAACTCACGAGCCTTGGCAATGCGCAGCGCACGACGCTGCAACGTCATTTCGGCAACAGCCTGCTGCCAATCGCCTGCGGCAATGGCAAACGACACAGGAACGGACTCGAAATCATTGCCTTCACCAAGATTGGTGAACCAACCATGATCCTTATATTCCGGACCGAACGCAGTGACGTGCAGACCGGGATCGTCCTCGCCGACTTCCCACTCCCACGGACCGTTATGCTCGATCTGCCACATTACGGAAAAATCGCGGGCGCGGCGTACCGAACCTTCCACCTGCAGAATGCCGGCCGGCTCATGCTCTCCCGAGCTCCATGTAGAAGTCGAGCTCATGGCAAAACGCGAACTAGACTGACCAGGATTGATTTTCTGGTTGCGGTTACGCACCTGAGTGTCACGCAGCGGACGAACACGCCAATCGTTTTCCACAGCCCAAGCGGCATCGCCCCAGAAAATATTCGAACGATGCACCTTGCCGCAGTTGACGCGCATCGGAACGGTCAGATTCAACGATGACACCGCTTCAATCGGCAGTTGCCTGGCGGACTGCAGACGCGTGTAGGTGCGCACTGCGGAAAGATTCGGGAACGCCTCGAATACGGAAGTGACCACCAAGCCTGCATTGGAATCGGCGGAAACCGCCTCGGACGCGGAATTCGCGGCGGAATCGGCTGCGTCACGTTCGCTTGCCGTCGGCTCGAATTCACGACCTTTCGGTTCAAGATCGGCATACGGCGCGAACTGCGTGATCTCCAAACGGAACGGATCGGCGGAACCTGGTTCAGGTTCGGAAGCAAGCGCGGAAACGAATCGCAATTGGCTGCCGGCAACTGTGGCAATCAGCGTCAGTCGGTTGTCTTGCGAACCGGTATTGGCGGCACACACCTCAACAATCGGACGCGGATCCTTTTCAACCACTGGCTTTCCATCGTCAGACAAGCGACCATCGATCGGAACCATGTTGCGCCCTACAACGTTGCAGAGGCGAACGGGGGAATCGGCGGCAATGTCAAACAGCATGGAGACCACACCATTGCCCCATTCAAGGCGCCCATCCTGCCGAGGAACAAGGGGAGTCATATTGCCGTTCTCCATTGCCATCTCCTTCGAATTCCGAATGCCGCCTATCCGTTGACGTGCATCGTTTGACGTACCCTCACTAGCTTAAGCGGAAAACGGGGCAACCGCGATGTGCGTGTCTACGCACATTCAGCAAATATTCAGCAACTGAAATGACCGTTCGAAGACCAGCAAATACCTACTCGAATTGCAGATATTCCACGAATTGAATCGGCATATCCTTGGATTCCGTGATATTGCTGAATCCGAGAATAACCCCTTCTTTCGGCAGTCCCTTCATGGAAGTCCATGTTTTCGAATGGGACAAGTCGAATCCGACAGCGTCGTTCACATCGGAAACCGGATTGCCTTTGGCGTCGACCAGCGCATCCTTGACCTGCTCAAGATCGGCGGCACTCATCACTTCCGCGGGTTTGGTGATGTCGCCGCGATCATTGACTTCGGCGAAAATATCGGTTTCGGCAACAATCATGTTGATCTGACCTGCCGAAACGCGAGCCGTCAACGATGCGGAACCATCTTGCGCGGCATTCTCGCTAATCGCAATGGAGGCATCCGTCCGCACGAGACGCTCGTCTTCAATACCTTGCGTCTTCACAAAATCAGCGCCCAACGCATCAATCTGTTCGGAATATTCCGCCATATCGACACCTTCAAGACTCAGCTCGGCCTCGGGACCTTTGGTCACATACGAGATGACGAAAGCAAGTACCAAGCCGACCACTGCGATAATGATCAGCACATCGGTCAGAAAGTTCTGCTTGAAGTACGGCCACTTGTCTTTCGGCGGCAACTCGCGGAAGGTTTTGAATTTCGATTGCTTCGCATACACGTTGGTGGATGCGAGCGCTGCGACCGCATCTTGCTGCTCCTGGGTGAGAACTGGCTTCTCTACTGCCATACCAAACCTTCCCGCGTTGTTTCATCGACGCATTCACGCGTCATCTTCATGCGCAGCAACATGCGTTGCTTTCTGACTTCCCTATCTTCCGCCTCGTACCTGATAATTTGCGGCTAGCCGCCGGCCGAAAAACGACAAGCGGCTAGCAGGAAGGCTGATTTCAAGCCAATCAGTCCAAGCCCTAATCAGCCCATTTAGACCTTGATCATGGCGTATTGGGAGTCGTAGAGGCGATAGTAGGCGCCACGCTTGGCGAGCAGCTCGGCGTGGTTGCCTTGCTCCATGATCTGCCCATGGTCGATGTAACAGATCATGTCCGCGTTCTCGATGGTGGACAGTCGGTGCGCGATGATGAAGCTCGTACGCCCCTTCAGCAGGTGGTTCAATCCGGCCTGAAGCGCCTCTTCGGTACGAGTATCGATATTCGACGTGGCTTCGTCGAGAATCAGAATACGCGGATCGGCCAGAAGCACGCGGGCAAACGCGATCAACTGGCGCTGACCTGCGGAAAGCGTGGAACCACGCTCCTCCACCACCGTATCGTATCCGTTCGGCAAATCCATAATGAACTCGTGCGCATGCACCGCCTTCGCAGCCGCCTCGATCTCGGCATCGGTCGCATCCAACTTGCCGTAACGAATGTTCTCGCGCACATTGCCGGAGAAAATGAACGTATCTTGCAGCATGACGCCCATCTGCCGACGCAACGATTCCAACGTGACCGAACGCACGTCATGCCCATCAATCGTAACCGACCCTTCTGCAACATCGTAAAAACGCGACAGCAGGTTGATAATCGTGGTTTTACCGGCACCGGTCGGGCCGACCAACGCAACAGTACTGCCTGGCTCAACATGCAGATCGACCAGATTGAGAATATTGCGACCGTCAGGCTCGTAACGGAAGATAACATCGTTAAAATCGACGCGACCTTCGATTTGCGGCAGTTCGGTCGCGTCAGGCGCATTGCGGATCTCCGCCTGCACATCAAGCGTTTCGAAAATACGCTCAAGATATGCGGAACAGGTAATCAGCTGATTGTAGAAATTGCCGATGCTGATCACCGGATTCCAGAAATTATTCGCATACCCGACGAACGCGATCAGCACGCCGGTGGAAACGTTCACCGCGCCGAAGCCCGTAACTCCCACATAGTAGATGAACGCGATCGTCATGACGGAAATGGTCTGGATACCCGGCCACATGAGGAACTGAATGTGCACGGCCTTCATCCAAGAGGTACGCACGTCGTTCTGCTGCTCCTGGAAGGTTTTGAACTGCGCAGCCTCCTGAGCGAAGGTCTGCGTGGTTTTCACGCCGGCAATCGACTCGTGGATGAACGCGTTGAGATTGCTCTGCTTGTTCGACAACACCTGGTACGCGCGACGCTGAAAATGTTGCAACATCAGCACCCACGCAATCAGGAACGGGAAAAGCGCAAGGCTGAACAGCGCGAGCCGCCAATCGACCACAAACATGACCACCAGGGTGATCAGAAACGTGAACACATCGGAAATCACATTAATCAGACCGGAACTCAACGTGTCGGAAAGGGTGTTCACATAATTGACCACGCGAATCAGGATTTTGCCGTGCGGACGCGAATCGAAATAGCTGAACGGCAGCGTTTGAATATGCGTGAAAATATCGCGACGCATATCTTTCAACATGAGCTGACCAACTCGAGTAATTTCAACGGTACGATAGCGCAATCCAAACTCGTACATCACAATAAGCACTGCCATCAATCCCGTTAATTCACCAAGTAAGGTGAGATTTTTCGACGGAATCGCACTATCGATCATGATTTTCGTCAAATATGGCACGACTACCGCAATGCAGCTCATCATTACGACGACGGCAAGAATGCGTACGATACGTGACATATATGGTTTTAAATAGACTCCGATACGCAGAATATCGTGCAGATTAATCTGCTCTTCCAGCTCTTCGTCTTCACGGAATGTATTACGTTTTGCCATGGGTTTTCCTCCTCTCTTGCCTTGGTTGCGTTACGCTTCGAAACCATGGGAACGACCCGCTTGCAGGCCGAGCTGCTTGTAGTAGATCTCCCAGTAGCGGCCATGTGCGGCCACGAGTTCGCCATGCGTGCCGCGCTCCACAATGCGGCCGTGTTCGAGCACGAGAATCAGATCGGAATCTTTCACCGATGAAATACGGTGCGCGATGGTAACGATGGTTTTCTGCTCGTCCAGCTCGCGCAGGTGACGTTGGATTTCCGCTTCAGTTTCCATATCGACGGCGCTGGTCGTGTCGTCCATGATGAGAATCGATGGATTGTCGGCAAGCGCGCGGGCGAGGCTCAGGCGCTGTTTTTGACCGCCGGAAAGGCCGACGCCACGCTCTCCAACCACGGTATCGTAGCCTTCCGGCATGCTGCGGATGAAGCCGTCCGCGCCGGCGATGGTGGCCATGCGGCGAATGTACTGTTCGTCGTATTCGCGCTGTTCGCCCGCACCGAAGCTAATGTTGCCGCCGATGGTGTCGGAAAACAGGAATGTGTCTTGCGCGACGACGCAGACTTGCGAGCGCAGTGTGGCGAGCGGCCAGTCTCGCGCGTCGACGCCGTCAATAAGCACGCTGCCTTCAGTCGGGTCGTAGAAACGGGAGATGAGGTTGACGAGGGTGGATTTGCCTGCGCCCGTTTCGCCGAGAATGCCGAGTTTGGCACCTGCCGGAACATGGAAATCCACATCTTCAAGCACGGGAGTGTTCGGTTCGTCGGGGAAGGCGAAGCTGACATGCTGGAAGTCGATACTGCCGGCGATGAGAGTCGTCGCATTAGTCGTTACCTGTGTTGTCTGCACCGCTTGTGTTGCCGCTGTTGTAAACGTCGCCTGCGATTGCGAGATGTTGCCAGTTGCATCGTTTGCACCGTTGGCATTGTTGGCGTTGTTCGCATTCGTAGTCGCGGTATTCGCTTTTGCGCCGACTCCCGGCTTTTCCGTGATGTGCGACTGAGAGGTGAGCAGTTTGCGGATTTTGATGCAGGATGCGTTGAAACGCTGCCAGTCGTTGATCAGCCATCCGGATTGGCGCACCGGCCCGTCGATCATCCACAGGTAGGAATTGAACGCCACGAGATCGCCAAGCGTCATGCGCCCGGTGATCACCAGGAATCCGCCGAGGCCGAGCGTGATCAGCTGCAGCGAGAATCCCAATCCGTCTGCTTATGTGTGATAAAGAAGCAATAGAAGTGCAAAAAATTTTGCCGTTCCTATCCGACACTTGGCCATTGTGTCGGATAGGTCGGGCGGTTATTCGGGCAAGTCAATCTTGCCGACAAAGCTGTAATAAATCTCAATGTCCTGCCTG
>ERZ773107.1290-NODE-1290-length-23389-cov-4.686638_pt1 | contig 23389 bp, 15 predicted proteins | sample MGYA00580571_ERZ773107 | MGnify/ENA primary metagenome ERZ773107 (study PRJEB29015, sample SAMEA2737843) | human gut metagenome | biome: human gut; feature: human-associated habitat; material: faeces | place: China | collected 2012 ... | reverse complement strand
TAGAGAGATGCAGAAAATGTTTAATGGAATTACAGATGTAGCAGTAGATGTTAATATTGGAAAAGATGAACATTCGTGGGCTGTTGTGTGTATTGCTGGTAAACCTGAATATGTAAAATTCATTCCATTAAGTAAAAACGATGCCAGAAGCGTTATTGATCTTCTTAAACGGTTTCAATATTCAAAACATATTGTTGATAGTCCAATAGGATTTAGATGTATGTTGAATGATTATTTTTTATAAGAAAGGATAAGTTGATATGGGAGCAAAAGCAATCCCGAAGATGGAATACGAACAAGTTTAACTATATTTGTAAGATAGGAGTGTATATCTGGATGAGCAACAAAAATTTGCCGAGAGGTAAAAGAAGAGAAATGGGATTAATAGAAGATTCTGATTTTATTTGCCCACCGTTGAAATTGGAAGAAACCATTAAGCCGTTTTGTAGCGAGCATAACGGCGAATTAAAATTTCGAGATCAACAAATATATGTATCTTCTGCATATATGAAATGCGAGAATGGAGGTAACGATATGAAATATATATGAGCAACAAGACTTGATCCTGATGAATCTGGTGGTTGCATCTTAGATACAGTAAAAGAATGCATTGAAGACGCTAAAGGATGCGGAATTGAACCTGGGGAATTTATTTATGTGGGAGAGTGCGAGCCAGTTGAAATAGGTGGAATTTATCTTGACGATATATTGGGAAATGTAGAAGTTGATATGTCCGACAGAGTTGGAGATTCTGCTAATAACTGGAATATTAGTTCTACGTTTGGAACATATTCTTATAGAAAACCAATTTATGAAAAATATGAAAGAAAATTGAAGCAATTAGTGAATGATTATATAAAAGAAATTAATGAAATTCCACATTTTTATACTATGGTAAATCCAGAAAAAAAAATCGTGGAGTAGGAAAATACATGCGTTGTGTAGTTATATGAATAATCATGATGGTTATAAAACTGTAGGTGCATTGTTTATTATTTAAATTAGTAACTTTTTGAGGCTCATGCAAATGCAATGTTTTAAAAATAATGAGTCTGGCTGTGATAATTATAGACCTTTGCTCTGGTATAAAGATTCAGACAAGCTTGATTATGAAAATGATTATAACATTGAGCATAGTAAATGTTATACGGAGATTCATATGAATACACAAGAAAATATCGTGAATTTTGTAAAGAAAAACTAAGTTAAAGGAGAATGTATATGATTTTAGCATTATTTATAGGATTTTTTATGGTTGGCTTAATATTGTTTGTAATAGGATTTAAATATTGGAATCCAGAGAAGAACAAAGTATCAAAATTTATTTTTGAACATGATTCTTTCTTTCAAAATTTTGGTGCGGTTATGACGTTCATAAATGGAATGGCTATCTTTATTCTATCAATTAGCTTACTATGCTCGTATGCAAATGCAAAAGCGGAGAAAGAAGAGCTGAAAGAAGAATATAAAGCAATTACATATAAAATAAATAGTGATAGTTTTGGCTTATCTAATAAAGAAGTTGTGGATGAAGTCCAAGAATGGAACATGGCTCTCATACATTATCAAACAATGAGAAAAAATACTTTGGTTGGAGTATTATATCCAGATGTATATGGTGAACTGGATACGATAGAATATGAAAATCCTGAGACGCTAAAAGAGTAATTAAATTTCAGATAATATTGATAGGTCAAGTTTCAGGTAAATGGTGGTGGACGACCACTGTCAGGAAGCAAATTGCTGTACCTAATCAGATTATTCTTTATGTAGGAACGAGTGTGGATAATTTGAGAAAAGTGGGTGAGTTGAGTGCAACGAAAAATAATTTGCCTAAAAAAGGTGGAGTTTGGACAGATGACTCTGAACAAAATGTAGATATGCCTCAATTCTCGGTAGGACGTCAAGAGATATCTTTAATTCGTGTCTCTTTCTTGTCTAGTGCTAATGGTACACAAATTAAAAACCTGACACAATCCGGAGCCATAAGTGGAGACCAAAACTCGGTCGCAATATCAGGATTTAGATTGTATGGTAAATAATTGTGAAGGAATAAAAACGAAAATATATGGAAGCTTTAATGAAAAATATATGGAGAATCATTCCCGTGCTACTATTATCTGTAGCAATGGCAGGTTGTAGTGACGATGATGATACAACTTCGTCATTCTTCGAACTTTCTTCAACGGATTTGGAATGTAACAGTAATAATGTTATCGATGTTGTAGTACCTATAGAGGGCCAGACATATAAGTTGACTGTAAAATCTTCTGTGGATGTAATTTGGACAACTAAGCTTGAAGGTGGCAGTTGGATAGTAGCCACACCTGTGACTAAGCAAAGTGGGGACGGAGAGATTTTGATTGTTGCATCGAGCAACCCGACTAATATAAAAAACAGAGTAGCTACAGTGACTATTAGAAACAGTGTTAACGACGAGATTTATAGATATGCGTTTACACAGTCGTATGATCCGAATCAAATGGCGCAAAAAGAAGAATTATATGCTTACATTCATTATAATGAGGACAGATATAACAAAGAAGAACTTATTTATACTACTTCTATAAATAAGGTAGAGGGTAATGTTTCAATTTCTTCACTTGGCCAAGAAGAACTGGATAAATATAATGAGGATAATCTCACTCTGTATAAACTTCTCCCTACTGATTGCTATACTTTGCCAAATTCGATAAGTTTTGATGGAGAGGTATCTGCCTTATTGGATATTAAATTCAATAAGAAAACAGGAGATTTGAGTACAAGTGAAGAGTATATGTTGCCCATAATAGTTTCTGTAGATGATAGAAAGGCTGAATTGATTTGGTTGGTAGTGAACATATACGATCGGAATATCTCAAGGAGCGTGAAACAATTTGATTTTTATAATGCCAATCAGGATATCACTACCTTATTGACAATTAATAAAGAAGAGGGTGAAGTGACTCTTTCTGCATTCACAGAAGAGGAACTGAACGCACATAACTCTTTGTATGGTACAAGCTACATGTCTATTCCTGAAGATTATATTGTAATGCCTGCTTCTGTTGATTTTGATGATTCGGATCTGTCGAAAGATGTAAAAATAACATTTAAAAAAGAAGTAGGAGAGTTGGATGAGGATAAAGAATATGTTTGGGGTATTCGTGTTTATGTAGATGGTTTCCCTGTCTCTGAAATCTTTATGAAACCTCGTATTGCAACTCCTGTTGTTACTATGGAGTCGAAAGAGTACAAGCATATTCTTATTTTGGACCAAGGAGAGAAAAAGGCATCTTACGGTTTTAATCTTTCTCTTGATGTAATCAATCAGTGGGAATTTACGGTGGAATTTGAAGAGAACGAAACTGCTTTGAAAGCTGCGGTTGATAAATATAATGCGGATAAAGGTACTTCCTATACATTATTACCCAAAGGCAACTGCGTTTTATCATCTTCCGAATTTACACAGGAAGATAATGAGAAATTAGTGACTGCTACATTGTCAGGGGATGGTTTGACTTTAGATAAGGATTATTTGTATCCGATTATTCCAATTGGATGTGGTAATAGTCCTTTCGAAGTCAAAGAAAAGATAACCTATGTTCACGTGATTATGGAAACAAAAGTGGAGTCGATCAGTGACTTGAGAAGTATAAATCTAGAAGCGAATATGCTAAAGGCAAGTGCTACTGACGGAGGCAATAATGTAGGTAATCTACTTGCATATAATAATTATTGGCAATCCATTTGGTCACCTAACGGAGGTAAAAACGATCCTAAAATAGATCCGGTATATGGCGTGTATCTCGATATTGATTTCTCAAATAAACCTCTTTCCCAAGCATTCTCATTCAACTATTTGCCGAGGAATTGGCCTAATGCTGTTCCTAATGAAATTGTTGTTTATGCTGGAACAAGTAATGATGATTTGAAGAAGATTGGAGAATTGAAATATGAGGATAACCAACTGCCGTTTGCAGACAAAACTTGGATTGGTCGTGTCAGCGAAGAAGATTTGTCCAAATTGTCACTTTACAGTTTGAAAGAGAGTGGAGCGACTTTGGTACGATTGTCATTCATATCTAGTCGTGATAAGACTTATAGTAACAATAGTGTAAAGAATATATTGGGTTATGATTATACGAAGTGGAATAATAGTGGTGATTACCCGTGCGTTGCCCTTCAACAGTTGAAGATATATGGTAAGTGATAAATTTTATAAGATCAAATCATAAAAGAAACAAATATGAATATTTTAAAATGGATGTGGAAGATTCTTCCTATAATGTTATTAGCAGTTAATGCAACAGCTTGTAACGATGATGACGATAGCGGAAAGAGAGAAAGGCCACTTACTTTTGAAGTGACCTTCTTGAGCTTGGTTTGCAATTATACCCGACCGGTTGTTGTAAATGCTCCTTTTACTGGTAAAGATTATCACTTGACGGTTACAGCTTCACCGGAAGTGACGTGGAAAGTGGAAGTGGTAAGTGGAGATTTGGTGACTGCTACTCCCTCGGGCGAGCAAAGTGGTAGTGGAGAGATTACTCTTACGGTAGCTGCCAATCCAGCTAAAGACCCTGGGAAAAAAAGTGAAGTCGTGATAACTAATAACGCAAATGATGATACTTATAGGTTTGTATTTACACAAGTAGAAAAGGTGTTACTTATTCCGGAACATACTATGATCGGACAAAGCGGACCTGAACTTTTTGAAAACGAAAACAGCAAATTTAATAAGCACTACATGAAAGAAAGCGACAATGTGGCTCTCTTTTGGGAAAAATCATTTGGTACCAATCCACAAAATGCAGAGCGGAAGTTCAATCCGGATGATTTGCTGAAAATGGCGGAGGAAGTATATGACTTCATGAAATATGATTTGTACTTTGGAAATAAGGAAGAATCCGTGACGAATAAATACAAGCTCATTGTGTATGTGATAAATGATAGTGAGGGTGGTGCTACAGGAGGAGGAAATTATCCGGTAGGTGAGTTGGCTATTCGTCCACATCATTCGGGAAATCCTAATATGGTATATCATGAGGTGTCTCACAGTTTCCAATATTTGGCCTTGTGGGATTCAGGTATTAAAGATGCTTGGTTCCCTGGCCCGATATTTGAAATGACTTCGCAATGGACATTGCTTAGACGTTCTCCGGAATGGATTGATCAGGAATTTAATCATTTTACGAATTATATTAGTGGCACGCATCGATCATTGGGGCATAATGACAATGCATACAATAACCCGTATATGTTTGAGTATTGGGCGAATAAGCATGGAGTGGAAATCATGAGCAGAATATTTCAGGAGACTACTTTGGACGATAAGACAGAATCGGGCCAACTCAACTTTATTAAAACCTATAAACGTTTGACTCACATTAATCAAGAACAACTCAATGAAGAAATGTATGATGCTGCATCCCGTTTCATTACCTGGGATTTGCCGCGTATTGAAATGGCATATGCTGCCAGAGGAGCTAATGTGCATACTTGTCAGCTTGTTCAATTGGGAGTGACTTATCGGATCTCACCCGAACGTTGCCCAAGCAACTATGGATATAACGGTATTAAATTAACAGTACCGGAGGCCGGAACTACAGTAAAAGTTAATTTTAGAGGTATAATAAACAGTTCAGAGTATAATATTCACAAACCGAATAATGCTCAATGGAGATATGGATTTCTGGCTGTGCTGAAAGATGGTTCACGTGTATATGGCGAGCCAAGCAAAGAAGATATAGGATCTGCAAGTCTTCAGGTTCCCGAGAATACGGAACATCTTTGGCTGGTAGTGGCTGCTACTCCCAAAGAAATCTATGATACGGGGGCTGACAATCAGTGGCCTTATCAGTTTACATTGGATAACACAGAACCAGATGGTGACAAATGTAGAGTAATTAAGAAGTAAGGTCTCAATAAACGAATGATTATTTCTGAGAAAGTTACCTTAAGTAGCTCTTTAAAGATAATCATTCGTTTTTGTTAATGGATATTGCTATTCGAAACCGTAATTTAAGTCTTGGTAAATATGAAACATCGTTTATGGGCATTTGTTGTTGCTTTTTTGTGTTATAGTTCGATAGTCTTTGCTGAAAGACAGGATATCCTGCTAAATAATCAGTGGAAATTCCGTTTTTCTCATCAAGTACAAAAAGGTACGGAAGTTCGAGTGGATCTACCTCATACTTGGAATGCGCAGGATGCCTTATCTGGTAAAATAGATTATAAGCGAGGAATTGGCAATTATGAGAAGAAGCTATTTGTCCAGTCACAATGGAAAGGGAAACGTCTCTTTTTACGTTTTGAAGGAGTGAATAGTATAGCTAATGTGTTTATTAACCGTAAACATATTGGTGAACATAGAGGAGGATATGGAGCTTTTGTGTTTGAAATCACAGATAGAGTAGAGTATGGAAAGGACAATTCTATTTTAGTACGAGTGAATAATGGTGAACAGTTGGATATAATGCCTTTGGTCGGAGACTTCAATTTTTATGGAGGAATTTATCGGGATGTGCATTTATTAGTTACCGATGAGATTTGTATTTCTCCTTTGGATTATGCTTCTCCGGGCGTTCGACTGATTCAAGATAGCGTAAGTCATGAATATGCTTGTGTACGTGCTCTTATTGATTTGTCTAACGGAAGTGACAAATTACGGGAACTGGAACTTAACATTATTCTCTCGAATGCAGGTAAAGTAGTGAAAGAAAAAAACGAAAAGGTTACACTTTATCCTGATTCTGTTTCACAAAAAGAAATGAGGATAGAGTTGAATAATCCACATTTATGGAATGGACGACAAGATCCGTTTCTGTATCAGGTAGAAGTCTCTCTTTTGCATAACGGAGAGATACTAGATCAGGTAATACAGCCTTTGGGACTTCGTTTTTATCGAATAGATCCGGATGAGGGTTTTTTCTTGAATGGAGAACATTTGCCACTTCGAGGAGTATGCCGTCATCAAGATAGGAGCGAGATAGGTAATGCTTTGCATCCCGAGCATCACGAAGAGGATGCGGCATTGATGCTGGAAATGGGAGTGAATGCCGTGCGACTGGCTCATTATCCTCAAGCTACTTATTTTTATGACCTCATGGATAAGCTTGGTATAGTGGTATGGGCTGAAATCCCTTTTATCGGTCCTGGCGGGTATGAAGATAAGGGTTTCGTTGATTCACCGTCTTTCCGTACCAATGGAAAAGAACAGCTTAAAGAATTAATTCGTCAGCATTATAATCATCCTTCTATTTGTGTTTGGGGATTGTTTAATGAGTTGGCAGAATATGGAGATAATCCGGTGGAGTACATTAATGAGTTGAATGTACTGGCACATCAGGAAGATACTACTCGCCCCACCACTTCTGCCAGTAACCAATCAGGAAAAATAAACTTTGTGACCGATCTTATTGCCTGGAACCGCTATGATGGATGGTATGGTGGTACCCCACAAGATTTAGGAAAATGGCTGGACTGGATGCATAAAGAATATCCTGAAATTCGTATTGCTATTAGTGAATATGGTGCCGGCGCAAGTATATATCATCAACAAGATTCGCTAGTGAAAACAAATCCCACAAGTTGGTGGCATCCGGAAAATTGGCAAACTTATTATCATATAGAAAACTGGAAAGCGATAACCGAACGTCCTTTCGTTTGGGGAAGTTTTGTGTGGAATATGTTTGACTTTGGTGCTGCGCACCGCACCGAGGGTGATCGTCCTGGAGTTAATGACAAAGGGTTGGTTACATTTGATCGGAAAGTGCGAAAAGATGCTTTTTATTTTTATAAAGCGAATTGGAATAAAGAGGATCCTATGATTTATTTAATAGGTAAACGTAACATAATACGTGTGCAGCGACAACAAACGATTATAGCCTTTTCCAATCAACCTGAAGCAGAATTATTTGTCAACGGAAAGAGTTGTGGTAAAGTGGAAACAGACCGGTATTCTATCTTGGAGTGGAAACATGTGATATTGACCCCTGGAAAGAATAAAATAGAAGTGAAAACTACAAATAAGAAACAGACACTGACAGATATGTATTATTGCATTTTATGAAAAGTATATATTATACTGGGTTGAATACATCTAATGGTCAGGAAAAGGTAATACTTAATATCAATATAATAAAAACAAATCTATGATTATAAATATGAAGCAGAGCTTAATAGCCGCTATTGGTTTGTTATTATCAAGTTCTTTATTTGCTAAAGATTATTTGATTTCGACGTCCAAAACGTCATTGTTGATTACAGCAAATGCAGGTGAACCATCAAAGATGCAATATTATGGAGTCAGTATTGCTCCCGGGCAGATACAAAGTATCTATGATGCCGGACTGGTATTGAATGCGAACAGCTATCCCGCTTTCGGTCTCCAGACGGTAGGGGAGAAAGCGATTGCTATTACTCAACCGGATGGCAATATGTCACTTGACTTGGCGGTAGATGCGGTTACTCAATACACTTCCAAGGATGGAGAGATAACCGAAGTTCTTTTGAAAGATAAGATATATCCTGTTTGGGTGAAACAATGTTATAAGGCTTATAAAGGAACGGATATAATTACCACTTGGGTTGAGATTGGCAATGCAGGTAAGAAACCAGTAACACTGTTTCAGTTTGCTTCCGCTTATTTGCCGATGTTTCGCGGGGACAACTGGCTGACTCATTTTCATGGAGCCTGGGGTGCGGAACATACGATGGATGAAGAGAAACTGACGAACGGGCAAAAAGTGATTGCTAACAAAGACGGACTGGCGAATACGGAAACGGATAATCCTTCTTTTATGTTGTCGTTGGACGGCAAACCGCAGGAAGAAACAGGAAAAGTCTTTGGGGGCGTTTTGGCTTGGAGTGGTAATTATAAGTTGAAGCTGGATGTTCGCAACACAGCACTGAATATAATAGCCGGTATGAATGAGGAAAGTTCACAATACATACTGGAACCGAAAGAGACATTCGTCACTCCTGAATTTGCCATGACATATAGTACCAATGGCAAAGGTGGGGTGAGTCGTGCTTTTCATCATTGGGCACGCCAATATAAAATGAATCGGGGTGAAAGGCTGCATGACATCTTGTTGAATAGCTGGGAAGGTGTTTATTTCAAGGTGAACCAAAAAGGGATGGATGAGATGATGGAAGCTTTCTCTGCCATGGGTGGAGAGTTGTTTGTCATGGACGATGGCTGGTTTGGAAATAAATATCCCCGTAATGGTGGAAACAGTAGTTTGGGTGATTGGGAAGTCTGCAAAGAAAAACTGCCTGAAGGTATTGAAGGACTGCTTGCGTCTGCCAGGAAGCATCATATAAAATTCGGTATCTGGATTGAACCGGAAATGTCGAATACTAAGAGCGAACTGTTCGAAAAGCACCCGGACTGGATTCTGAAAATTGATAACCGTCCTTTATCTACCGGGCGTGGCAAAACGCAGGTAGTTCTGGATTTGACTAATCCGAAAGTACAGGATTTTGTTTTTGGAGTGGTCGATAATTTGATGGCGAACTATCCGGAAATTTCCTATATGAAATGGGATGATAATTGCAGTTTGCTGGATTATGGTTCTTCCTACTTACCAAAAAACAAGCAATCACATCTCTATATTGAGTATAATAGGGGTTTACAGAAAGTACTTCAGCGTATTCGTGCCAAGTATCCTGAACTCGTGATGCAGCTATGTGCTGGTGGCGGTGCCCGCGTCAATTATGGATTGCTTCCATATTTTGATGAGTTCTGGACGAGTGATGATACGGATGCTTTGCAAAGAATTTATATGCAATGGGGAGTTTCCGGTTTCTTTCCGGCTATTGCTATGGCATCTCACGTAAGTGCGGACAAGAATCATCAGACCGGACGTCGTATTCCATTGAAATTCCGTTTTGATGTGGCAATGTCCGGGCGATTGGGAATGGAAATTCAGCCGAAGGACATGAATGATGTTGATAAGGCATTCGCCAAGCGTGCTATTGCAGCGTATAAAGATATTCGTCCTGTGGTTCAGTTCGGTGATTTGTATCGGTTGGTGTCTCCATACGATAATAAAGGAGTATCCTCTCTGATGTATGTCACTTCCGAAAAGAATAAGGCGGTCTTTTATGCATATAAGATTTCTCATTTCATCAATATGGTTATTCCGAAGGTTTGTATGAATGGATTGGATCCGTCGAAGAATTATCGTTTGGTAGATTTGACACCTGTGGACAGTAGCAAACCTTGTGACCTGAATGGTAAAATCATTAGTGGAAAGATATTGATGGAAGAAGGCATTGCATTAAAATCATTGCTGAAAAGTGAATATTCAAGTTTGGCTTTACAACTACAGGCTGTGGATTAAGTTGATAAAAGACAATGAGAATGATAAAAAGAGAAATTCCTGTTATTGGTATTTCTACTGAAATTGATATTCCGGGAAGAATATCTGTGAAAAGAAAATATGTGGATGCTGTCCTTCAAGCGGGCGGCATCCCTTTTATTCTTCCGTTTACCGACAATGTACAGATTTTACAATCTGTGGTTTCTTTTATTGATGGTTTACTCCTGACAGGTGGGGGAGATATATCGCCTGTGATATACGGAGAATCGACTCTTCCTGAATGTGGAGAATGTTGCCGGGATAGGGATGACTTTGATTATGCTTTGCTGCGCTTAGCATCCGAAAGGCAAATTCCCGTTTTAGGTATTTGTCGGGGAATGCAGATTATTAATACTTATTTTGGTGGAACATTATATCAGGATTTGCCTGCTCAATATCCCTCGGAAATTAATCATCGGTCACCGGATGCGTTTATGATATTACAGCATAATGTGCGATGTTTGAGGACCGGAAAATTGTATTCTGTTACAGGCAAGGAAAGTTTGAAAGTCTCCTCCATTCATCATCAAGCCGTTAAGAAATTGGCTTGTGGATTCAAGGCATCTGCTTTCGCTGATGATGGAGTCATAGAATCAATCGAATCTGATTCCGAACATATTTGGGGTGTTCAGTTCCACCCAGAGTTGCAGGCTGTGGAAGGGGATGAAGCTATGAAAAAACTATTTGTGTATTTTATCAGTCAGGCAAGGACATTATCATGCTGATAGTGATATAAAAGAGATGATACACAGTATCTTTTACGATATTATTGTTTTTTTGTACGGGATTTGTCATTGTGGTTTGTTCTCCGTCCTATCTTTGTAAACAGATAAATTAAGGACATTAAATCATATATTATGAATAAAGTTATGCGTAATCGATTAGCTGGAACTCTTTTATTATTATTTGTTTTTTTGTGTACATCATGGGCGCAGACATCAGGTTTGCGCAAAATGATTGATTTGAGCGGAACGTGGAGTTTTGCATTGGACCCTCACGGCAAGGGAGAACAGGAAAAACTGTGGAACATGGATTTTGCAGAAACTGTGACTTTACCCGGTACAACAGATTCGAATCGAAAAGGAATAGAGAATACCAACAAGTCGGAGACCACTTATTTGTCCAGATATTATAAATATGAAGGTGCGGCATGGTATAGCAGGAATATAGAAATACCAGCCGACTGGAAAGAAAAGCATATCGTGTTGTTTCTGGAACGTACTCGTCCGACAACCGTGTGGATCGATGGTCGGGAAGTGGGTAAATGCAACTATTTATCTACCCCACAGGAATTTAATCTCACTCACTTCCTGGCTCCCGGTTCACATAAGCTGACTATTCGTGTAGATAACGGAAAAAGTATTCCCGGGCAGATTCGTTCAAGTTCTCACGCTTGTACGGAATCTACCCAGACAAACTGGAACGGTATTATCGGACGGATGGAATTGCAGGCAATGAATCCATTGTTTATTGAGTCCATTCAGGCTTTTCCTCAAGTAGAAGACCGCTCCGTAAAAGTGAAAATAACTCTTTCCAATTCTTCAGGCATTGGTGGGAAGAAACTGCAGTTGTCAGCTTCTGCTTTCAATACTGCCAAAAAGCATAAAGCCAGATCTGCAGAATATAATTTGAAAGAGGGGAGCAAGGAATATGAATTCACTTATCAGTTGGGAGATAATGCTGTATTGTGGAGTGACCTCCAGCCGGCTCTATATCAACTGAAAGCAGAGATAAATGGCATAGACGAGAAAACAGTTCGTTTCGGTTTGCGTGACTTTAAAACTGAAGAAACGCATTTCACTATCAATGGCGCCAAAACATTTCTTCGAGGAAAACATGATGCCTGTGTATTCCCTTTGACGGGCCATACGGCGATGGACTTGGAACAATGGCGTCGTTATTTCAGGATTTGTAAGGAATGTGGATTGAATCATTGTCGTTTTCATTCTTGGTGCCCACCTGCTGCGTGTTTTGAAGCTGCGGACTTGGAGGGTATTTACTTGCAGCCGGAATTACCTATCTGGGGAGGGTTTAAGAAAGAATCTGCCGAGCTGATGGATTTTCTGATGAAAGATGGAGAGAATATCATGCGTGAATATAGTAACCATGCTTCTTTTGTACTCTTTGCCTTGGGAAATGAGCTGGGAGGTGACATCAATGTGATGAAAGAGTTTGTAGATCGTTTCCGGTCCATAGAGCCGAGACACCTATACACGTATGGTTCGAATATCTTTTTAGGCTCACGAGGACATATTCCGGGTGAGGATTTTCTGGTAACTTGTCGTGTAGGCAGTGGTGAGGGTTATTCTACTCATGCTCGTGCTTCTTTCTCTTTCGCAGATGCGGAAGAAGGTGGCTATCTTAATAATACCTATCCTAATTCGGTAATGAACTTTGATGAGGCTCTGGAAAAATCTCCTGTTCCGGTGATCGGACATGAAACCGGACAGTTTCAAACTTACCCGAATTATGAGGAGATGAAGAAATATACAGGAGTCTTAGCTCCCTGGAATTTTGAAGTGTTTCGTGACCGCTTGGAGAAAGCCGGCATGCTGGAGCAGGCGGATGATTTTTTTAAAGCATCGGGTGCATGGTCTGTGGAACTTTACCGGGCAGATATTGAAATGAATCTCCGTTCCAAACGGATGGCTGGTTTTCAGTTACTCGATTTACAGGATTATCCGGGACAGGGGTCGGCTTATGTTGGTATTCTGGATGCTTTTATGGATAGTAAAGGATTGGTTGAACCGAAGAAATGGAGAGAATTCTGTAGTGAAGTGGTTCCTTTATTGACAACTGCCAAATTCTGTTGGACAGGCGGTGAATCATTCGCAGGTACTGTTGAGATTGCCAATTATGGAGAAACTTCATTGAACGAAAAAAGTATTTCATGGGAACTCAAAAATGGGAAGAAAAGCCTTGGCAAAGGTAAGATGGCTATTCCATCGGGATTAGGATTATTGACTGCCGGAACTATTCGTTTGACATTGCCCGATGTGGAGCAAGCGTATAAAGCCGAATTACTTTTGAAAGTATCCGGAACTTCCTATCAGAATAGTTATCCGCTATGGATATATCCTGCAAAGAAGCAATTGAAGGCAGGTAATGTTGTAGTTGCCCGCCAACTAACGGATGATGTGCTGAATGCCTTAAAGCAAGGTGGAAAGGTATTGTTGATGCCTCTTGAGGAAGACTGTAAAGAAGTAACAGTGGGAGGATTGTTCCAGACCGACTATTGGAATTATCGTATGTTCAAAAGTATCTGTGACCGCATCAAGAAACCTGCTTCACCTGGTACATTGGGGATTCTGACCAATCCCGAGCATCCGGTATTCGATGATTTCCCGACCGAATACCATACGAACTGGCAGTGGTATCCAATTATCAAACATAGCTATCCGCTTATTCTGGATGGTATGCCAAAAGAATACCGCCCTATTGTGCAGGTAATTGACAATGTGGAACGAAATCATAAACTCGGCTTATTGATGGAGTTGAATGTAGAGGGCAGTAAATTACTGCTTTGTATGTCCGACTTGGAAGCGGTACGTGACACACCGGAAGGATTACAATTCTATGCCGCTTTGCTGGCGTATATGAATTCTTCAGATTTTAAACCGTCCACTTCATTGTCGGTAGAATCGTTTAAGAATCTGTTTGAGACAGGTGTTCGGAAAGAGGGAATAAAAGTGCTGGATAATATCTCTTACGAATAAGTGAAGAGTAAGGAGAAAATCGTATCAATAAAGGCAAAAAAATGACAGAAGTGCTTGAATGCTATACGGAAAGAAATAGAAAAAAAGCAGACTTTACGATATTATTGTCCTTTTGTACGCAATTCGCCAATGTGAATCTGACCAGCGGCTATCTTTGCGATAGAAAGTAAAACGTATGGAGGATATTAACATTTAAATCAATACAGATAAACTCTTATAATAAAATGATGAAAAGACTAATTACATATTCGTGTATGGCGATTTTCGCTATGGGAAGCATGGCGCAGAATCAAAAGGATGAGGCTCAAATGAATCGTTTCATATCCGGTCTGATGAAAAAGATGACACTGGAAGAAAAAGTGGGGCAGTTAAGCCAATGTTCCGGTGGATTTGCCACAGGTCCTGATAATACACGTATCAGTCGGACAGAAGATATAAGTAAGGGATTGATCGGTTCTTTGCTGAATGTATCCGGTGCTGCCAATACTCGTAAATATCAGGAGGCAGCTATGAAATCACGTTTACAGATTCCTTTGCTTTTCGGATTGGATGTTATTCATGGATATAGAACAGGTTTTCCGTTGCCATTGGCAGAGGCTGCGAGTTTTGATCTGGATGCTATAGAAAGAGGATCGAGATGTGCGGCAAAGGAAGCTGCAGCAGCCGGGTTGCATTGGACGTTTGCTCCAATGGTGGATATTAGCTGGGATGCCCGGTGGGGGCGTGTGATGGAAGGGGCCGGTGAAGATCCTTATTATGGCTCGTTGGTTGCTAAGGCGCGTGTACATGGTTTACAGGGAGATGATTTATCGAAAGAGAATACTATTTTATCCTGTATTAAGCACTTTGCCGGATATGGTGCAGCTATTGCCGGAAAAGATTATAATAGTGTGGATATGTCGATGGGACAGTTTGTCAATTTCTATATGCCTCCTTACAAGGCTGGTGCAGAGGCCGGTGCTGCTACTTTCATGAGTGCGTTCAATGACTTTAATAACGAACCGTCTACCGGAAGTACTTTTCTGTTGAGGGAGCTCCTGAAGAATCAATGGGGATTTAAAGGATTTGTGGTATCCGACTGGGGATCAGTGGGAGAAATGATGAACCACCGTTATGCGAAAGATGAAAAAGAAGCTGCTTATAAAGGAATCAAGGCCGGACTGGATATGGAGATGGTAAGTGAATGCTATTCCAAGAATCTGGTGTCTCTGGTAAAAGAGGGTAAGGTATCTATCAAGCTGGTGGATGATGCTGTCAGACGTATTTTGGAACAGAAATATAAACTGGGATTATTTGATGATCCGTTCAGATACTGTGATGAAGAAAGGGAACGTACAGTGATTGGTTCACAGGAATCCCGCAAGGAAGCATGCTACGTTTCCGAACGTTCTATTGTTCTTTTGAAAAATGAAAACTCGGTGTTACCGCTTTCTTCTTCTATCAAGAAAGTTGCTTTGATTGGTGCACTTTCCAAATCGCAGAAAGATATGTGCGGTGCATGGTCCTGTGCAGAGGTTGGTAAAGTAGTAACCTTGTATGAGGCAATGGAGAAACGAGGAGTGGACATCAACTATAACGATGGCTACGACTTGAAAACGAATAAAATTGTAAATCTGGATCAGACTTTAGCTGCTGCCCGCCAATCGGATGTGGTTATCGTTGCAATGGGAGAACAAGCTTGGGAAAGCGGTGAGATGCGTTCGAAAGGAGATATTTCTATTGCTGCCGAACAACAGCGTTTGGTTTCCGAATTGGTGAAGACTGGCAAACCGGTAGTTGTACTAATGATGTGTGGTCGTCCTGTTATTTTCAATGAAGTTCGTCGGGAGGCTCCCGCTATCTTATGTACCTGGTGGCTGGGGAGTGAAGCGGGTAATGCTATCTGTAATGTACTTTGGGGAGATTATAATCCTTCGGGTAAGCTGCCAATGACTTTTCCGCAGCATAACGGACAGATACCATTGTATTATCAATATAAGAGCACAGGACGCCCCACTGCATTGGGCGGATGGTGTGCGAAGTACATTGATATTCCTACGGAGCCTGCTTATCCGTTCGGCTACGGTTTGTCATACACTACTTTCAATTATTCGGATGTGAAACTGCTTCCGGGTGATGGAAAAGGTACTTATACACGTGTTGCTGTAACGGTTACCAATACTGGAAAATGCGAGGGCGAGGAAGTTGTTCAGTTGTATGTGCGTGATGAGGTGGCTTCTATCACTCGCCCTATCAAAGAATTGAAAGGCTTTGAAAAGATTAAGCTGAGTCCAGGTGAAAGCAAAACGGTCACCTTCGACGTAAAAGATGAACAACTAGGATTCTACAATAATCAAATGAAGTTCATTGTGGAGAAAGGAGACTTCACTTTGATGGTCGGTGGAAATAGTCGTGATTTACAAGAAATAAAATACATTCTTAACTAAGAACTAATATGAAAAACAACTGGAAAAGATGGCTCATATTTCCCGCTCTATTGCCTTTCTTCTCTTGGATGGAGGCAAAGACATTGGAGGAAAATCAGATTCAACAATCTTTGGACACCATTGAATACCGGGTATTTGTGGCTGTCGATAAGGCCGGAGTGGAGCATTGGGGAGGTAAAGAAGCTTATCAAGCGAAGCTGAATGCTTTTTTCGACCAAGTGAACGACTTCTGGAACAAAGCCGGCAATGGACGTTTCAACTACTATTTCCGTTATATACCGGATCTGCAGGTGATTTACGACTGCTCCTCCCGCCAATTGGAGAAAATCTATCAGAAGAGTGCCGGTTTTCCCAATCACGATGTACTGCTGATTATAGATTCTATTCTTGATTTTGACGATGAAGAATCGGCTAAAGGATGGTATTGCGGCGGTGGGGCGGACGATCTGAATATGGTAATTTGCCGTAGCCGTAGCAAGACGGAACATGAAGATCTGTTTGGTATCGACTATTTTCATAGAGGAGTGGCACATGAGTTCGGACATTATCGTGGGGTAACCGACTTGTATGCTGATAGAATCCGGGCAAAGAACAATCCGGTGAACCATATCGAATATGAACCTGACTCTTGTGTGATGAACAGTCATTATAAAACATATAAATGGAGCTCGTATGCAGTTCATATAATCAATCACACCGCCAAATCCAAACGTCCGAGACGTGATTTCGACGGATTCTTCAAACAAATGTTCCCCGAAAACATACAGGTATCTGTAAAAGTGAAAGGTAAAAAGCAAAAAGGGGTAAAGCTGAATCTGTATGGTTCACGTGCAAAATTCAATGACCTGATCGCTACTCCTTACCGTACTTATGAGACGGATAAGAAAGGAGAATATCTGATAACTGGTGTCCCCAACTTATATGATAGCCCCGCACCTCCTTTGCATACCGACGAATTGCCTTATAACCGCTGGTTCACTTTCTTGCTCGAAGCCGAATATAAAGGGGAAAAAAAATACGTATGGCTTCCCGAATATGAGGTGCAACAGACCTTCTTTGAGAATAAGGATACCTATCAGGTGACAATTGATTTCTAAAAAATGGTAGCGCGAATGAGATAAGAAAGGTGCTATTTAGCACTTGTTCAATGCTTTATTAGCAGGAAATTCTTCCTGTTAAGCTTCCTCCTTTATCTCTGCCAAGCGGTACTCTTATGATAAATATGTAAATAAAAAACTGTGTGAAATACAAAAAGTATTAGTTTATGAAACGTATGATGAAAAGACTTTTGCCGGTTCTAATGGCTATCGCACCTTTAACCATTTGTGCACAGAAAGTGTACGAGCTGAAAGACATTTCCGGTAAAGTGCAGGTGAATGTGATTGTGAATGATAAGAATGTGGAATACTCCGTTCTTCACGACAACGATGTGATGGTGGCTCCATCTCCTATTTTCATGAAACTAACTGATGGTACAGCTTTCGGACTCAATCCGAAAGTAAAGAAGATCAGCCGCCGTTCTGTAAATGAGACTATCTATCCTCCCATCTATAAGAAGAAATCAATCAAGGACCAGTTCAATGAACTAACCATTGACTTTAAAGGAGGATATAGCTTGGTGTTCAGAGCTTATGAAGATGGTGCAGCCTATCGTTTTGTCTCTGAACTGAAGAAGCCGTTTATGGTGGAAAGCGAGCAGGCTTCTTTTTGTTTTCCGAATGATCCGAAAGTTTTTGTAGCTTCACCGAAAGGCCGAATGAACGAGGGCAAGAAAGATCCTTTCTACAGTTCTTTCCAAAATACGTATCTGGAAACTGCCTTGTCTGCATGGGATAAGGAACAGATTGCCTTTTTACCGGTTTTGGTCGAGGGAAAGAACGGAAAAAAAATCTGTATCACTGAAGCCGATTTGATGAACTATCCGGGTATGTATGTGAAACATGGTGAGCATGGATATTCTCTGGATGGAATCTTTGCAGCTTATCCGAAAACGATAGTAGACGAAGTTCGCGGACTGAAAGGGGTAGTAAAATCTCGTGAACCTTATATTGCTAGAGTGGAGGGAAACACAGCATTTCCCTGGCGTGTCATGGTCATTGCCAAGGATGATGCAGAACTGCTTTGTAATGATATGGTATATAAACTGGCTACTCCGGCACAATTTACAGATTTTTCTTGGATTAAACCGGGTAAAGTGGCTTGGGACTGGTGGAACGACTGGAATCTCTACAACGTGGATTTCCGCGCAGGTATCAACAATGAGACTTATAAATACTATATTGACTTTGCCTCGAAATTCGGTATCGAATATGTGATATTGGATGAGGGATGGGCAGTGCCGGGTAAAGCGGATTTGTTTGAGGTGATTCCTGAAATCGATTTGAAAGAGTTGATTAGCTATGCAAAAAGCAAAAATGTAGATTTGATACTTTGGGCGGGCTATCGTGCTTTTGAAAAAGACATGGATCGTGTATGTAAGCATTATGCCGCAATGGGAATCAAAGGTTTCAAGATTGATTTTATGGACCGTGACGACCAACAAGTAGTTGAGTTTAACCGTAAAGCGGCTGAAACCGGAGCAAAATACAAATTGCTGATAGATCTCCATGGAACGTTCAAACCGACTGGCTTGCAACGTACTTATCCGAATACGATCAATTTCGAGGGTGTCCATGGACTGGAAGAAATGAAGTGGGCAGAACCGGGAACAGATCAAGTGATATATGATGTGACAGCTCCTTTCATCCGCATGGTTGCCGGACCACTTGATTATACACAGGGAGCGATGAATAACGTAATCATGAAGAACTTTCATGCTGTCTATACAGAACCGATGAGTCAGGGTACACGTTGCCGTCAGTTAGCATTGTATACTATTTTTGATTCTCCTATTAATATGCTGTGTGATGCACCTACTAATTATCTGAAAGAGGAAGAATGTACGAAGTTTATCGCTGCCATTCCTACTGTATGGAATCAGACACTTCCGATAAGCGGAAAAGTAGGCGAACATATTGTAATGGCACGTGAGAAAGACGGCATTTGGTATGTAGGTGGATTGACCGACTGGAAAGAGCGTGATGTTGAAGTCGATCTGTCTTTCTTGGGTGATGGTGAGTTCAATGCGGAAATATTTAGAGATGGTATCAATGCCGATCGTGTTGGGAAAGATTATAAACGTGAAGTGATCCGCGTATCAGCCAATAAGAAGTTGAAATTACACATGGCTCCCGGTGGTGGATTTGTTATAAGGATAACAAAATAATTGAAGGTTGTTTTGGTTTGTAAAGGGGGTATTCATATAAGTAGGAATGCCCCCTTTTCTTTATCTTAGAACCGGAAACTCAGTCCTCCTAAGAAGTTGAATCCTTCGGCGGGATAGCCCAAATAATATTGATATTTCTTGTTTAGCAGGTTATGTACTTGCGCATAAACGGATACTCCTTTGAATACATTATAGCTGGCTCCGATATGCAGATCGCTAATATCTGACATATTGAAAGATGTTGCTTCCTCCTTGCGGCTGATGTAATCAAAACCGGCATTCAGTTGGAGTGCAGAGGTGGGATGTACGTTGAGAGAGATGGATGCTTCATTTTCAGGCTTTACGGCAAGTAGATATTCGTTATTGTCACTGTTCCAGTTGCGGTATATGTAATGGGCGGACAGGGACAGTACATCTTTGTAGTCATAAGTTAATTTTATGCCGGCATAGACATTATCGGTGTGTATTTGTGTGAAAGCGAGCATGGTACTTACTGTTCCGATGCTTGTATCGGACAAACTTGAATAGGAGTAAAGCAAGTCATTCTTTAAATTCTGGTATCCACCGAACAGTTGGAACCATATACCTGGATAAGGGCTGGCTTTCAGTCCTAGGCTAGCGTTCAGTTGTTCATACGTGTCATAAGGACGGCGGTTGCTTGATTCGGCAGATGTTGTTGAAAAGTAAGAGTCTCCGTATGGACAAAGGCTTTCCAATCTTCGGAAATCATTCAGTTGCTTACCGCCAGTTGCTTTTGCATAAACAATGTAACTGTCCGAGAAAATGTATTGTGCAGTGACATCCGGTGAAATACGGAATGACTTGTCGAATCCGAAAGATAAATCTACATTGGCTCCGATGTGTAATTTCCAATCGTCATTATTCAATTCATAATATGGATTCACAAGTAGAGTCGTATAGTTCTTGAAATATTCATCTCCCGTAGATGGGTTCTTAGTGTATCCACTGTATAAAAGATTATTCATTTCCAATGCGATAGTAACGGATTGTTGATCGTTGATGGCTCCTGTGACATCACCCTTGGTGCGTATGATTGTTTCCTTGATGGCTGTATTTGCATCATTTTCACTGATCATATTGTGTTGGCGTTCGTACATCAACAGGTTCGTTTCTGCATTGAAACGCAGTGGTGCAGTCTCATCAATGAAATGAATACCCGCATGGAAGTCACTGGAAGTGAATTTCTGCTTGCTGTTGACGCTTCCCGGCAGGAAGTTGAAGTTGCTTAGCCCGAAGTTTCCGGCAATATTCAAGTCTAATTTATTGAACTGGTGCGTATAATCCACATTGGCACGTGTGCGGTAGTAAAAAGCATTCCATTTTTCACCGTCTGTGTAAGGGAGAGTCAACTTCCCATCCATACCGTCCATTTGAAAACGTACATTCAGCTTGTCTTTCTTCGACAGACGGAATAGATAATTGGTGAGGATGTCCAGATTGCCTAAATTGCCGTAACCGGCACGTACATATCCGGGGGCGCTTCCGGGTTGTATTTCTTTTCCGGTATAAGGATTCATCAACCCTGCCGGAACGGAAGTTGCCGGAAAGAATGTAGTAGCATATTCCACTTCTTTTTTGCTGACAGTCGGTTCTTCGACTTTAGGCAGGACGTTCACTTTGGAAGCATCCATGATGTCCGGATTGTATTCTTGTTCCACAACGACGGTACGATTCATGGTCGTATCTTTCGGCTGTGTCGTTTGGGCTAGGAGATGGGATGGCATGGAGATTGCCAATGTGATTCCACCTATTATATAAAGAGATCGTTTCATTTTAGTTTTATATTTTAGTTCTCAACTTTCAATTTTTAACTTTCAATTTGCTCAGTCTGCTTTCGATCATAGTTGCGATGTCATCGTTGCCTTGATAATTCTGTTGCAGACTCAACAGGTATTGGCGTGCATCCAAGTCTTTGCCCATGGCGGCATATACATCGGACAAAAGGACAAAACTGCGTGCCAGCCAATAAGCGTGTGGTGTACTTTGCTCTATGTAGTTGAGAAGTTCTTTCTCGGCGGCGTTGTATTCTTTTGCATCGTAAAGCGATTGCGCCACTAGATATTTGGCTTCAGCTCCATATGCATTACGTGTATCTTTGGCTAACTCACGCAAATCATCCACAGCTTTTTTATCGGCTTTCTGCTTGGTATATGCTTTGGCGCGATAATAAAGGGCTTCGTTTCTTAGCTCCGGACTAAGTTTGGCTTCTGCCAGCAAGTCGGTAGCGGCATGAATTGTTTCGATGTCGTCTCTCAGCAGAAAAGCGCAACGAAGTACTCCGGTTTCAGCAAGCTGGCGGCGTTCCACATTAGTTGCTTTCTCTTTCAGCATTTTATAGCTGGTCAAAGCGTCTGCAGTCTGTTGCTGATTGAACTGTACTTCGGCACGAAGAATAAGAGCCTCTTCTGCAAACGGATTGTTGGGGTATTCCAATAGCTTTCCAGAATGGAGAAGAATCATATCATAGTTCTTCTGTTCGCTTCCGATCAAGCAAAGATGGTAATGTGCGTTCAAGCTGAAAGCTCCTTCCGGGAAAGTCTGCAAGTATTTGTTGAAACTTGTTTTTGCTTCTTCCAGTCGTCCCCGCATATAGATTTTTTCTGCGGCAGTATATGTCAGAGAGTCCTGCTCATTGGCATCGAAGCGGATATGTCCCGGCATGGCATTGGCAAGAGCAGCAAATTCATCGATACGGTTGAGATCTACATAGATCGATTTTAGATCGCGCATAGCCATCCGGGCTTCTTCACTGCCCGGATATTTTTCGATAACTTGTTTATAGGCTTCGATTGCCTGGTTGTAGTCATCCTTTTGATAATACAGCAAACCGATTTCTGCAGCGGCTTTTCTGCTGACAGGGCTTTCCGGATATTTGTTCATTAGTTCTTTAAAGGAAGTAATAGCCTGGTTATTGTTATCCATCAGCACATACGACCGTCCTTTTTCATAAATGGCATTCACAGCGTATGGAGAAGCCGGATATTTTCCTACCAGACGATTCAGTAGGGTGATTTTGCCGGAATAATCTTTCTGTAGACCGGACACAAGAGCCAATTGATAGAAAGAATAGTCTCCGGAGGGAGTATTCATTTGTTCGGCTTGTGAATAATAATGCTTGGCCTCTTCGAAATTGCGTACGTGTAGGTAACAGTCGCCAACACGGTTATAGGCATCGGCAAGCGCGGTTGTATTTTCTCCTTTCTCCAGCCGGATATATTTTTGGAAGTAGTGACTTGCCTGGGAATAATCTTTTCGGTGGAAAGCGATGTATCCTAAATTGTAATTGGCAAGTGCATACGTTTCGTTGTTGGGTTGGGTTGTCAGTTGCAGATATGCATTGAAGTCACGTGCGGCTTCCGTCATACGGTTGAGGCGATAGTAGGATTCTCCGCACCAATAATACGCGTCTGCTTTCGTCTGACGGTTGTATTGTCCGATAGCTATGGATTGATTCAGGTATTTCAAGGCTTGTTCAAAGTTGGCATTGGCGAAGGACTGTGTACCTAACTGAAACAATATTTTCTGTTTGGCTTCCAATATCTGAGCGCTTGGCTTGGCTATCCGGTCGATGGATTTCAGGGCTGCATCATAACTGCGGGTATTCATGTAAAC
>ERZ773107.1286-NODE-1286-length-23439-cov-5.168449_pt1 | contig 23439 bp, 25 predicted proteins | sample MGYA00580571_ERZ773107 | MGnify/ENA primary metagenome ERZ773107 (study PRJEB29015, sample SAMEA2737843) | human gut metagenome | biome: human gut; feature: human-associated habitat; material: faeces | place: China | collected 2012 ... | reverse complement strand
AAAGAGGTTGCTCTGGAGCACGGCACGCCCGTCTTCCAGCCCCGCACCCTGCGGGACGGAGGCGAGGACGCCAACATTCAGGCGCTGGCCCCGGAGCTCATCGTGGTGGTGGCCTATGGCTGCATCCTGCCCGCCAGCGTGCTGAACATCCCGAAATACGGCTGCGTCAACCTGCATGTCTCCCTGCTGCCCAAGTACCGTGGCAGCGCCCCGGTGCAGTGGGCAGTCCTCAATGGGGATACAGAGACGGGTGTCTCCATCATGCAGATGGATGAGGGCCTCGACACCGGCGATGTGCTGGTCTGTGAGAAGATGCCCGTTGACCCCGAGGAGACCAGCGGCGAGCTGTTTGACCGTGTGACGGCTGTGGGGGCCCGCGTCCTCTGTGAGACCATCCCGGCCATTGCGGCAGGGACGCTCAAGCCCCAGAAGCAAGACCACGAAAACGCCACCTTGGCCCCCATGCTGGACAAGGCCATGGCCGAGTTCAAACTGTCGGAGTCTGCCGCACACATCCACAACTGGGTGCGGGGCATGAACCCCTGGCCCGGTGCCTGGTTTATGACGGCAGGCGGGAAGAAAGTCAAAGTCATGGAGTGCCGTGTGGCCCCCTCCAGTGGAGAAGCGCCCGGCACGGTGCTGGCCACCAAGCCTCTGACGGTTGCCTGCGGTGAGGGTGCTGTCCAGCTGCTGCATGTGGTGCCGGAGGGCAAAAAGCCCATGGACGGCACTTCGTTTGCAGCGGGCCTCCGCCTGAAAACGGGGGACAGCCTCTGATGGCGGCCAATCCCCGCGCGGCGGCGGTGGCGGCTCTGGTCCGGCAGGAGCAGGATGGTTTTTCCAACCTGATTCTGGATGCCGAGCTCCGGCGCCGGGAGCTGGATGGCCGCGATAAAGCCTTTGCCAGCGCCATTTTTTACACGGTGCTGGAGCATCGCGGAACGATCGATTCTATTTTGGAGCAGTTTCTGCCCAAAGGCCTTGCCAAATTGGACGCCCCGGTGCGGGAGATCTTGCGGGCAGCAGTGGCGCAGGCACGTTATATGCAGGTGCCTGTCTCGGCGGCTGTCAATGAGGCCGTCAAGCTGACCCGGAGTTTCAAAAAATCCAGTGCGTCGGGCCTGGTCAATGCGGTCCTGCGCAAGGCCTGTGTCTATGACCTGGACAAAGCCGTTTTCAAGGATGAAATCGAAAAGCTCATGGTTCTCGGCTCCGCCAGCCGGGAGGTCGCGGAGTTTCTGCACCGCCATTACCCGGAGGAGGCACTTGGCATCCTGACCCATACGGCAGACGGCGGTATGACCAGCCTGCGGGCAAACCCGCTCAAGGTCAGCGCGGCACAGCTGTGTGAGCTGCTGATGCAAACTGGTGCCAAGAGCGCGGAACCGGGGATCGTCCCGGGCAGTGTGCTGGCCCGTTTTGAGGGCAGCCCGGCGGAGCAGGCGCTCTTCCGGCAGGGATACTACCATGTGGAGGGACAGGCCAGCCAGCTGGCGGCCCTCTGTGTGGAGGCAAAGCCGGGCGATATCGTGCTGGACCTCTGTGCAGCCCCCGGCGGCAAAACGCTGCTGCTGGCTGAGGAAATGCAGGGCACCGGGCGGCTCATCAGCTGCGACGTGACCGAAAACCGCGTCCAGCTCATTGCCAAGGCCGTGGAACGGATGGGATTTACCGCCTGCGTCGAGACGCTTTGCAATGATGCCTCCAGACCAAACCCCAAGTTGCCGCAGGCAGACCGAATCCTGGTGGACGCACCCTGCAGCGGGCTGGGAATCCTGGCCAAAAAGCCGGATATCCGCTATAAGAGCCTGCCCAAAGCCCGCCACGATGAATTATTGGCCACCCAATCGGCCATTCTGGACACAGCAGCCTCTCTGCTCAAAGCAGGCGGGCGGCTGGTCTACTCCACCTGTACCATTGACCCGGCCGAAAATGAGGAACAGGTGGCGGCATTTTTAAACCGCCATCCGGAGTTCCGGGTCGTCACGCCGGAGGTGCCGTTCCCGCAGGGGATGACGGTGGGGGAGCATGGAGCCCTCTCCGTACCTACCCGCACCGGGATGGACGGCTTTTTCCTCTGCGCGATGCAGAAACAATGACCAAATCCCGGTGTGCTGCACCGGGAAGCAATAGGAGAACGCAATGGAACAAAAACGCTGTATATCCTCCCTGACGCTGGAGGAGCTGGCTGCAGAGCTTAAAGCGCTGGGCCAGCCGGGGTTCCGGGCAAAACAGATCTTCCACTGGGTGCATCAGAAGCTGGTCACGGAGTTTTCCGCCATGACCGATCAGCCCAAGACCCTGCTGGCCAAGCTGGAAGAGCAGTTTTATATCGCGGCCCCGCAGATCGAGCGTCGGCAGGAGGCCAAAGATGGCACCGTGAAATATCTGCTGCGGATGGAGGACGGCAACTGCATTGAGACCGTCGTCATGCGCTACCACTATGGCAATACGGTCTGTGTCTCCACCCAGGTGGGCTGCCGGATGGGCTGCCGCTTCTGTGCCTCCACCCAGGCGGGCCGGGTGCGCAACCTGGAAGCAGGGGAGATCTGCTCTGAAATTTATACCGCTCAAAAGGACATCGGGGAGCGCATCTCCCACATCGTCCTCATGGGCATTGGCGAGCCGCTGGATAATTTTGACGAGGTGATGCGCTTCCTCGAGAACATCACCTCGCCGGAGGGCGTCAATATCGGGATGCGGAATATCAGCCTTTCCACCTGCGGTCTGGTGCCCAAGATCGACCAGCTGGCGGAGAAAAAGCTGCAGCTGACCCTTTCCGTCTCATTGCACGCACCCAACAATGAGATCCGCAGCGGGATGATGCCCGTCAACGACGCCTACCCGGTGGAGCAGCTGATGCAGGCCGTCCGCCGCTATCAGGATACCACGGGCCGCCGCGTCAGCTTTGAGTATTCCATGGTGCGGGGCGTCAATGATTCCGATGCCTGCGCAAAACAGCTGGCAAACCTCATCCGGGGCATGGGAGCCCATGTCAACCTCATCCCCATCAATCCGGTGGACGGCAGCCCCTACTCCGCCACCGATGCCGCAAACGTCCGCCGTTTCCAGCAGAAGCTGGAAAGTCTGGGCGTCAACGCCACGGTCCGCCGCCGTTTGGGCAGTGAGATCAGCGCTGCCTGCGGGCAGCTCCGCCGTGACGAGATGAATGGGAAAGCATAAGGAGAAACCTATGAAACTAGCAGGAAAAACGGACGTTGGCCGCGTCCGCCAGGAAAACCAGGACGATTACCGTGCCGGGGAGCTCCCCGGCGATGCGGCTTGGGTGCTTGTGTGCGACGGTATGGGCGGTGCACGGGGCGGACGCGAAGCTTCGCAAAGCGCATGCAACGTCATTGAGCGCTGCTTCCAGGAGCAGTATGCCCAGTGTATGCCCGGCGAGGAGGAAGCGTTTTTAAAGCGTGCCCTCATCAGTGCCAACCGTTTCATTTTCCAGAAAGCGATGCACGAGGAAGCCTTTGCCGGCATGGGCACCACCGCGGTCTGCGCGCTGGTGCGGGCCGGGCAGGCATTCCTGTGCCATGCGGGGGATTCCCGCGCCTATCTCTACCGGGACGGCAAGCTCACTCAGCTCACCCACGATCACTCCTATGTGCAGGAGCTGGTGGACTGCGGCACCATCACGGTGGAAGAGGCCGAGCACCATCCCCAGAAAAACATCATTACCAAGGCTCTTGGCGTGGATTACCGGCTGGAGCCGGAGTGCACCATCGTCAAGGTGCAGCCCGGGGACCTGCTGCTGCTCTGCTCGGACGGCCTGACCAACGCCGTCCCGCGGGAAGACATCGAGCAGCTGCTGGGCAAGGGCTCGTTCTACGACCTGCCGGACCGCCTGGTGGATACCGCCGATGAAAACGGCGGGCCGGATAATATCACCGCCCTGCTGTTGGGCGTAGAGCCGCTGGAGGTACGCCATGGATAATCTCATTGGCCGGACGCTGGACGGCCTGTATGCAGTCCGGGAGCTCATTGGCACGGGCGGTATGGCAAATGTTTATAAGGCAGTCGTGGTGGGGGAAAACGGCCCTGTCCCGGTGGGAACGGTGGTGGCCGTCAAGGTCCTGCGCCAGGAGCTGATGCACGACCCGGACCTTGTCCGCCGCTTTAAAAATGAATCCAAAGCCATTTCGCTGCTCAACCATCCCAACATCGTCAAGGTGTATGATGTCTCGGTCAGCGAATCGCTGCAATATATCGTGATGGAATATGTGGACGGTATGACGCTGCGGGAGTACCTGAACGAACGCGGCGGCAAGCTGACCAGCCGGGAAACGGTGCATTTCATCTCCCAGATCTTAAAGGCTCTTGACCATGCCCACCGCAACGGCGTGGTGCACCGGGACATCAAGCCCCAGAACATCATGCTGCTGGACAATGGCCAGCTCCGGATGATGGATTTTGGCATCGCGCGGGTTTCCCGGGCCGAAAATCAGCTGGGCGGCGGCAAGGCCATGGGCAGTGTTCATTATATCAGCCCGGAACAGGCCAAGGGTGACGAAACAGACCGCAAGAGCGATATTTATTCGGTGGGCGTCATGATGTACGAGATGCTCTCGGGCAAGCTGCCCTTTGACGCCGACGATGTAGTGGCCGTGGCCATGAAGCAGATCACCGATGAGCCCCGCTCCCTGCAGGAGCTGGCTCCCACTGTGCCGCATGGTCTTGTGGAGATCACGGAACGTGCCATGGCAAAGCTGCCAGCCAACCGCTACAGCAGCGCGGCGGAGATGCTGGAAGCGCTCAATGCCTATGTGGAGAACCCGGCCATCGTCTTCAACTACACTTATCTCCCGGAAGAAGTTCCTGAAAAGGTGGTGACACCCTCTATGAGTCAAAAACGTGAGGCAGGCACTGTCCGCGGCAGTGCCAAAAATACCCGCAAAAAAGGCAAGAAGCGGAGCTCGGCCTTTCTCCCGGTGCTGTTTGGCATCACGGTGGCCTTTGCGCTGGCCTGTGCCGCTTTGTGCTGGAGCATCCTCAACGATTCCAGCAATCTGATGAACCAGAAAGCCGATGTTGTCCTGGGCGATTACAGCGGCATGACGCAGGATGAAGTCAACGCTTCTCAACAGGTGGCCTCCGGCCAGATCACCGTCAACTGGGAGCAGGAGTATTCCAACGACTACGCCGCAGGCTATGTTTACAAGCAGTCTCCCGTGGCGGGCCGTACCGTCCGCGAGGGCCAGAGCGTGACACTGACCGTCAGCCTGGGCATCCAGTATGTCACGGTGCCGGACCTGACCAACTACCTGCAGGCCGATGGCGAACAGCAGCTCAAAGATCTGGGCGTGTCCGTTCTGGTCACCCAGGCGGTGGATGAATCGGTGGCCGCAGGCTCCATCATCCGCACCGACCCGGCCGCCGGCAGTCAGGTGGCCGCCGGGACTACGGTGGTCGTCTATGTCAGCCGCCCGCAGGTGAGCACCACCACCAAGGTACCCTCTCTGGTGGGCATGAGTGTGGACGATGCCCGCACCCTGCTGGTGCAGAACAAACTGGGCCTCGGCAGTCAGTCGGAGGAGTACAGTGACCAGCCCGTGGGCACCATCATCAGCCAGAACCCCGGCGCAGGGGCATCCATCAAGCTGAATAGCCGTGTCAGTGTGGTCGTCAGTGCAGGCCCGGAGCCCGCACCGGAACCGGAAGCCCCCAGCAGCTCGGATGGCGGCAGTGATGGCAGCTGGTGGGGCGGCCTGTGGGGCAGCGGCGATTCTTCTTCCAGCAGCACGGAGGGCGGCGAGAGTGCATCGTCCTCTGGCGGTGCCACTCTGGGGGACTGGTGGCAGTCCTGGCTGTCGTAAGGGAGGCCGCGGATGAACGGTTATATCGTGAAAGGCATCGGCGGGTTCTATTACGTCAAAACAGCGGAGGAAATTGTGGAGTGCAAGCCCCGCGGCATCTTCCGCAAACAGAAAATCACCCCGGTGGCAGGCGATGAAGTGACGCTGGAAACCGAGAACGGCGCAGCCGTCATTGCACAGATCGCACCCCGCAAAAACGTCTTTGTCCGTCCGCCGGTGGCAAATCTGGATGTGCTGTTCCTGGTGGCCAGCACCACACAGCCTACCCCCAGCACACTGGTGCTGGATAAACTCTCGGCCATTGCAGTGGATAAAGGTGTTCAGCCCGTCATCGTCTGTACCAAAGGCGACTTGGCCGAAGCAGAATTCCTGCGCTCGGCTTATGAAAAATCCACCCTGCCTTTCATCCGGATCGATTATGAGACCGGAGCCGGGCTGGACGAGGTCAAGCAGTGGATCACAGGCCGTCTGTGCGCGTTCTGCGGAAACTCCGGCGTGGGCAAATCCACGCTGCTCAATGCGTTGCTGCCAGACGTGGAGCGGGAAACGGGTGCCATCAGCCAGAAGCTGGGCCGTGGCCGCCACACCACCCGGGAAGTGACCATTTTTGAGGCGTTTGGCGGGCGCATTGCCGATACGCCCGGCTTTGCCAGCCTGGAAGCCAACCGTGCCGGGTTTATCCCGAAAGAGAATCTGGAACATGCGTTCCCGGAGTTTGGGCCTTACCTGGGAGAGTGCCAGTTTACCGGCTGTTCCCACCGTGCAGAAAAAGGCTGCGCCGTCCGTGCCGCATTGGCCGAGGGGAAACTCTCCCAGACCCGGTACGACAGCTATTGCGCCATGTACGATGAAGTAAAAGACGTCAAAGACTGGCAGCGGCCCAAAGTTTAAAAACCTCTCACCCGTTCCGTCCCCCTACGGGGGCGCGTCCGGGAGCTCCCCTAACAGGGGAGCCAGGAATCGAGGAAGAAAGAAGAATCAGTTTTATGCCCCGTTGTGTGATCCTTTCCGCCTGCCCGGTTTCGCCGGAACTGGCAAAGCTGCTGCGCCCGGATGATTTCATCATCGCCTGTGACGCAGGCTACCGCAATTGCATTCCGCTGGGCTGCAAGCCCAATATCATAGTGGGCGATTTTGATACGGCTCCCTGCCCGGAGCAGCAGGATGACGACATTGTTGTTCTGCCCCATGTCAAGGATGATACCGATACCGAGTATGCCGCCAAGCTGGTCTCTCAAAAAGGCTTTACGGAGGTGTTGCTGCTGGGTGCTCTGGGTGGCAAGCGGCTGGAGCATACACTGGCAAACCTTTGCACCGGCCTTGGGCTGGAGCAGCGCGGCGTGCGGGTCACCATTCAGGACGAGCGCAGCCGCGTCAGCTACGTACTCCCCGGTGAGACCCGCAGCTACCCCAAGGAAGATTATTTCTTCTTTTCTGTCTTCCCGTTGGAGGGAAAGGCCGAGGGTGTGTGCGAGAGCGGTTCGTTCTATGAACTGACGGATGCGATCTTGACAGCAACCTATCCGCTGGGCGTCAGCAATGAATATGCTGAGGGCTCTGACTGCATCACCGTCAGCACCCGCACCGGAGCACTGGTGGTCGTTGAAACGCTGGCAGACGGTCCTGTTTGCTGAAGCGCCTGCACATTTTGTGCGCAAACCGCTTATACTGGGGCAAAACCAGTGAAAGGCGGGGTGCATCCATGCAGGTGGTTGTGGTAAAAAGCCCGAAACTTCTCCGGGGGCTGCTGTGCCGGTTGTTCGGCATCAAAAAGAGCCCTAAAGATAACCTGTAACAAAAATCTGCCGGATGGCTGTGTGCTGTCCGGCAGATTTTTTGCGCATACCATTTCATTACAGGGCATAAAATGTGCCAAGCGGACAGGAAAGGAGCGCGTTGCATGGAACTGAAGATTTTCCGGGATGCTTTGCCCGCTGCAGGTGCCAGTTGCACCCTCAAGGCGGAGCTCCCGTTGGAAACAGAGATTTTGATTTCCGATTACCTGCCCCCGGTCTTTAAACTGGTCAAGTGTTTTGTGCGGCCGGTGGTGCTGCAAAAACAGCTGCAGCCCGGGCGGCTGACGCTGGACGGCTACCTGCGCTGTACGGTCTATTATCAGGGCGAGGACGGCGCGGGCCTCTGCCAGACCGAGCAGAAGCTGCCCTTTACCAAAACGCTGGAGCTGCCGGAATTCCCATTTACGGCGTGGGCGGCACAGGTGGAGGGACAGACGGAATATGTCAATTGCCGGGTGGTCAACCCCCACCGTATCGAGGCACGGGGCGCGTTCGGGCTGGTGGTATCGGTTCATGCGCAGAACAAAACAGAGCTCATCACTGCACTCTCGGAGGGGGGCATTGAGCAGAAGTTTACCACCATCACGGGTGTGCGGCGTGCCGCTGCGCTGGAAAAGCTGATCACCGTGGAGGGGGAGCTTGCACTGGAAACAGCCCCGGCGGCAGTTCTGGACATCTCCGGCACGGCAGAGGTCCGGGAGCTGAAAGTCTTGCGGGGAAAGGCTGTTGCCAAGGGAGAAATCAAAGGACAGTGTGCCTGGCGTGCTGAGGGAGAGACGAGCCTGCGGAGCACCAGCATCACACTGCCGTTCAACCAGGTGCTGGACGCGGAGGGACTGAGTGAGGACTGCCGCTGCCTGTGTGTGGTGGAGCCCACAGGGTTCACACTGGCACAGGGCGAGGGGGACACTTCCGGCCCCGGCACACTGACCGTGACCGCCATGCTCCGGCTGCGGGGTTGGCGGCCTTACCAGCTCCAGTGCGTGACCGACGCGTTCTCAACGAAATTTGAGACGACACAGACCCTGCAGAACATCTTATCCGAGCGGATCGTCTGCCCGCTGAGTGCATCTGCTCCCCTCAAAGGCTCCGGTGCACTGCCGGATGCCGGGGCAAAAGTGCTGGCCTGTTTTGCCTCTTTTGGCCCGGCTCAGCTGGCATTCCAGAATGGCCGCTGGAACCTGACGGCCCGGGTAACCGTCACGGCCTTTGCGGAAAATACGCTGGCCGAGCTGGAAAGCTATGAAAAAACGTTGGAAATGGATCTTGCGCTGGATACCACGCTGCCGGAAACAGCGGATCTCTACCCGGAGTGCTGGCTGAGTGTGGAAGATCTGCAATGCACGGCACAGGGCGGTGCACTGGAAGTAACGGTGACGGCCCGGGTGGAGGGAACGATCCTGGAGCGCTGCACAACAGCCTGCGTGGAGAGCATTGCACTGGGAGAACCGCTGACTCCAGCCGACCCGGAGATCTCGCTGCGGGTCTATTATGCACAGGCAGGGGAGCAGCTGTTTGAGATCGCCCGGAGATTCTCCGTCTCCCCAGGGCAGATGCTGGCGGCCAATGACCTGCCCGAGGGCACAGAGACCCTTGCAGCGCCTCGCAGACTGCTGGTACCCGGCGGGTAATATTTGCCAAACAACCCGAGTCTTGTCTGTAAAAACTGCACAAAGCCCGATTTAAGTATGACTTATGAAAGAAACGGGAACAAAAACTTGCGGAACCCTCTGGTAAAGTGCCGCTGGCGCTGTTATAATTTGAATCGTCTGTTAAAAGAGAACCCCAAAAGAGGGAAGGAGCAAGGATATGTTAAAAAGTACGGAGCTGGAAAGCGCAGCTTACCAGTTTGAAGCAAAAATGCCCCTCAAGCACGCCATCCCGCTGGGTCTGCAGCATGTGTTTGCCATGTTTGTGGGCAACCTGACCCCGCTGCTGATCATCACCAGCGCCTGCGGCCTGGCAGGCGGCGAGTTTGCCGACCTGCAGGTCAGCCTGCTGCAGAACGCCATGTTTGTGGCCGGCATCGTCACGCTGGTCCAGCTGTATGCAGTGGGCCCTGTCGGCGGCAAAGTGCCCATCATTATGGGCACCAGCTCAGGCTTCCTGGGCGTGTTCAACAGTGTGGCGGCTACCATGGGCGGCGGCGTCACGGCCTATGGTGCCATTATGGGTGCGTCCATTCTGGGCGGCATCTTTGAGAGCGTCCTCGGCGTCTTCCTCAAGCCTCTGCGCAAGCTGTTCCCCGCGGTCGTTACCGGCACGGTCGTGCTGTCCATCGGCCTGTCGCTGATCTCCGTCGGCATCAACTCGTTCGGCGGCGGCAACGGTGCAAAGGACTTTGGCTCTATGGAAAACCTGCTGCTGGCAATTTTCGTGCTGGTGGTCATCCTGTTCCTCAAGCACTGGACCACAGGCTTTCTGAGCTCTTCTTCCATCCTCATCGGCATCATCGTGGGTTATGTTGCTGCCATCATTATGGGCTTTGTGCTGCCCACCACGGGTGTCACCGCTGACGGCGTGGAGTTCACCAAGGCATGGGTCCTCAACTGGGACAAAGTAGCACAGGCCAGCTGGTTTGCCATTCCCAAGCTGGTGCCCGTTAAGATCGTGTTTGATCTGCGCGCCATCCTGCCCGTGATGGTCATGTTCATCGTCACCGCTGTGGAGACGGTGGGCGATATCTCCGGTGTGATGGAGGGCGGTATGAACCGCGAGCCCAGCGATAAAGAGCTGTCCGGCGGTGTCATCTGCGACGGCCTGGGCTCCACCTTTGCCGCCTGCTTTGGCGTGCTGCCCAACACCTCGTTCAGCCAGAACGTCGGTCTGGTGGCCATGACCAAGGTGGTCAACCGTGGTGCACTGGCTACCGGTGCAGTCTTCCTGATCCTCTGCGGCCTCATCCCCAAGCTGGGCGCACTGGTCTCCATTATGCCTCAGGCTGTTCTGGGCGGTGCGGCTGTCATGATGTTCTCTTCCATCGTGGTGTCTGGTATCCAGCTCATCACCAAAGAGAAGATGACCCCGCGCACCCTGACCATCGTTTCCGTGGCTCTGGGCGTCGGTTATGGCATGGGTGCAAACGCCAGCATTCTGGCACATACCCCGCAGGCCATCCAGCTCATCTGCGGTGAGTCCGGCATCGTCCCGGCAGCCTTTGTGGCCATCGTGCTCAACCTGCTGCTGCCGAAAGACGACAAAGCGGAATAATTACAGCATCGCTTCCAGCTTCTGCAGGGCTTCCGGGGTGTCGGCATCCCACAGCTCTTCGTGGTGAGCGGTATAAAAACAATGTACCTGTTCCGGATACTGCCGGAGCAGAAAACTGCCACCCTTGCCCTCGGGCAGGGTGCGCAGGGCGGGGAAATACCCGCTGTCAAACAGAACGGGACTTCCGACCAGGGGTGTCGGGTCATCTTTGGCCCGATATGCCAGCCGGAAGATCATCCGTTCTGTTTCTTTTTGTGTCTGGAGGTGCTCTGCAAAGGCGCGGAGCAATGATTCTACGCTCTCCCGCCGCAGCAGAGGCTGATCTCCGGGCAGGAACATGCAGCCCACAAGGTCAGGCCGCTCTGCCAGCAGCGCTTCCAGTCCCAGCCGCACAGTGTCGTTCCGGCCTGGCAGAGCGTGGAGCAGGCAGGGAACGCTGACTTCTCTGCAGAGCGTTTCTACCTCCGGGGAGCGGGCCACTACTACCCGTGAAGCCAGAAGCGGCGTGTCCGTAGCGGCAAAAGCGCGGCGGAGCATGGGCTCTCTGCCAGGGCCAAAGGGTGTCAGCAGCTTGTTGGAGCCAAAGCGGGTGGAAAGCCCCGACGCCATGATGACACACCCGACGGGCAAGGTCTTGTTTTCTGCCATAAAAAGTCTCCCTTACAATCGCGGCAAAATTGCTGTCTTATCAATAGCATTATAAAATAAATTGTGTTAAAATAAAAGTAATCACCGAAAAAAGAGAGGAACTGCGTATGATGACGATTCGGGAATATAAAAAAGCCGAGAGCCTGGAAGAAGCATGGCAGCTCAACCAGAAAAAACCCAACCGTGTTCTGGGTGGAATGATCTGGCTCAAGATGGAGAATATCAACGTTGGTACTGCCATTGATCTGTCCGGCTTGGGGCTGGACACCATTGAAGAGACGGACGAGGGCTTCTCCATTGGCGCCATGGTCACGCTGCGCCAGCTGGAGCTGCACCCCGGCCTCGCTGCCTATACGGACGGTGCCGTGCGGGAATCGGTGCGGCACATCGTGGGCGTGCAGCTGCGCAACCTCGCCACGGTGGGCGGCAGCATTTACAGCCGCTTTGGCTTTTCCGATGTCCTTACCATGTTCCTGGCGCTGAATGCTTCGGTGGAACTGTATAAAGGCGGCATCGTCCCGCTGGCGGAGTATGCCCGGCGCCCCTATGACCGGGATATTCTGGTGCGGGTCATTGTGCCAAAAGAAGACGCAAAATTCTGCTACCAGTCGGTGCGTAACAGCCAGACGGATATTCCGGTGCTGACCTGTGCGGCCGCAAAGAACGCCGCCGGGGAGTATCGCTTTGCCATCGGGGCCCGCCCGGGCAAAGCCGTGCTCTATATCCTGCCGGCCGATGCAGGGGAGACGCCGGAGCTCACGAGCGCCCGGTTTGCTGCCTCCATCCGGAGCAGGATCAAGACCGAGAGCAACATGCGCGGCAGTGCGGAATACCGCAACCATCTGGCAGGCGTGCTGGTCAAGCGCGCCGTCAAGCAGCTGGGCTGAGAGAGGAGACGACCCTATTATGCAGATCAATCTTATCTTAAACGGCACCAAGGTGTCGGTCGATGTGGCCGCGGACACCCTGCTGCTGGATCTTGTGCGCAGCCAGGGCTGTGCCAGTGTCAAGCGCGGCTGTGAGACCTCCAACTGCGGTTTGTGCACGGTGTTCCTGGAGGACAAGCCCGTCCTTTCCTGCTCTGTTCTGGCTGCCCGTGCCGATGGCAAGCGGGTCACGACACTGGAGGGCCTGCAGGAAGAAGCCGCGGAGTTTGGTGCATTCATTGCGGACCAGGGCGCAGAGCAGTGCGGCTTCTGCAACCCGGGCTTTATCATGAACGCCCTCGCCCTTTTCCGGGAAAAAGAATACCCCACGGAAGAGGAGATCAAAGAATATCTTTCCGGCAACCTCTGCCGCTGCTCCGGCTATGAGGGCCAGCTGCGGGGTATTTTGAATTTCCTTGCCTGGAAAAAACAGAAACAGGAGGCCGCCGAATGAAAACCGTCAGCAAAGCATACCGCAAAAAAGATGCCATGCAGCTGGTAACGGGCCAGCCAGTTTACATGGACGATCTCGTTCCGGCCAACTGCCTCATCGTCAAGCTGCTCCGCTCGCCCCACGCCAACGCGATTGTCAAGACCGTCAATACGGCGGTGGCCAAAAAGGTGCCGGGCATTGAGGCGATTTTTACCTGGGAAGACGTCCCGCAGGATGCTCCCCGGTATACCCAGGCAGGCCAGACGTTCCCGGAGGCCAGTCCCCGTGACCGCCTGCTCATCGACCGCCATGTCCGTTTTGTGGGCGATGTAGTTGCCATTGTGGCCGGCAAAGACGAAAAATGCGTGGACAAGGCCCTCCGACTCATCAAAGTGGAGTACGAGGTGCTGGACGCTGTTTTGGATTACCACACGGCCAAAGATAACCCCGTTCTGGTCCATCCGGAGGAAAACTGGGAGGCCCTCTGCCCGGTTGGAGCCGACAACAAACGCAACCTTTGTGCTCATGGTGAGGAGGGAGACGGCGACATTGAAGCTGTGCTGGCAAACAGCGATATCGTCATTGAACACACCTACCATACCAAGGCCTGCCAGCAGGCCATGATGGAAACATTCCGCACGTATTGCTCCATTGATTTGTATGGACGTCTGAACATTCTCAGCTCGACGCAGATCGTCTTCCATACCCGCCGCAATGTGGCCAATGCCCTGCATATTCCCAAATCCATGATCCGGGTCATCAAACCCCGCGTCGGCGGCGGTTTTGGGGCCAAGCAGACCAACGTCTGCGAGGTTTATCCGGCTTTTGTGACCTGGAAAACTAAAAAGCCCTCCAAGATCATCTTCACCCGGGAGGAAAGCCAGATCGCTTCTTCGCCCCGCCATGAGATGGAGATCCATCTCCGGCTGGGTGCTACCAAAGAGGGCATCGTCAAAGGCATTGATATGCATACGCTCTCCAACACGGGTGCTTACGGCGAGCACGGCCCCACCACGGTGGGCTTGTCCGGCCACAAATCCATTCCGCTCTATGCCAAGGCGGAGGCATTCCGCTTTACCTATGATGTGGTCTATACGAATCACATGTCAGCAGGCGCGTACCGCGGTTATGGCGCAACGCAGGGTCTGTTCGCGGTGGAATCTGCGGTGAATGAGCTGGCGGCAAAGCTCAAGATGGACCCGTTTGAGATCCGCCAAAAGAACATCGTCAAAGAGGGCGACTACATGCCCGCGTACTATGGGGCCATCAATACCAGCTGCGCGCTGGACCGTTGCCTGGCCAAAGTGCATGAGATGATCCGCTGGGACGAGAAATACCCGGTCCACGACCTGGGCAACGGTAAAGTCCGTGCCGTCGGTATGGGCATGGCAATGCAGGGCTCTGGTATTTCCGGCATGGATGTGGGCAGTGCGACCCTCAAAGTCAACGATGAGGGCTTCTACAGCCTCGTCATCGGTGCAGCCGATATGGGGACGGGCTGTGACACCACGCTGGCACAGATCGCAGCTGAGGTGCTGGACTGTGAGCTGGATGATATTACCGTCTTTGGTGCCGATACCGATACTTCACCTTACGATTCCGGTTCCTATGCCTCCAGTACAACGTATGTCACCGGCAAGGCTGTGGAAAAATGCGCCCTCAAGCTCCGGGAGCAGATCAGCAAGCTGGGCGCTGAGATGTTGGAATGTGCCCCGGATGAAGTGACCTTTGACGGAAGGAAAGTCTATGTGGACGCTGCACCGGAGCGCGGCGTTTCGCTGGCGGAGATCGCGAGCGCTTCCCAGTTCGGCCACATGGTCCCGCTGGAAGTTACCGAAACCCATACCTCTCCGCTGTCGCCTCCGCCGTACATGGTGGGTGCTGCGGAAATCGAGCTGGACAAAGAGACCGGCGAAGTCAAGGTTCTGGAATTTGACGCCTGTGTGGACTGCGGCACGCCCATCAACCCCAATCTCACCCGCGTCCAGGCGGAGGGCGGTATTTTGCAGGGCATCGGGATGACCCTCACCGAGAATGTCACCTACGATGCCAAGGGATACCCGATGGAAAATTCGCTCTTCCAGTATAAGATCCCGGCCCGTGTGGATATTGGACACATCAACGTGGAGTTTGAGAACAGCTATGAGCCCAACGGCCCCTTTGGCGCAAAATCCATCGGTGAAGTTGTCATTAACACACCGCTTCCGGCAATCTCGGACGCTATTTACAACGCCATCGGCACCCGCTTCTATGAGCTGCCCATTACACCGGAGCAGGTGGCTATGGCGGCAGCGGAAAAAGAATAAGATGCTGGACGAAACACAATTTCCATTCTTGGCTGAGAAAGGCCATATCGTTTCACTGGTGGGCGGAGGCGGGAAAACCACCCTGCTGCACGCCATGGCGGCGCACGGTGCCCGGAAAGGATGGCGGGTGCTGGCTTCCACTACCACTCACATCCAACGCCCGAAAGAACCACTCTTGGCCAGGACGAACGCGGAGCTTGCAGCTCTCTGGACGAGTGGCAACTATGCGGTAGCAGGAGCCCCGGCCCCGGACAACAAACTGACACAGCCGCCGCAGCTGGAACGCTGGATGGCGCAGGCAGACGCGGTCTTTCTGGAAGCAGATGGCGCAAAACATCTGCCCTGCAAGGCCCCGGCGGCTCATGAACCGGTGCTGCTGCCTCAAAGTGATATTGTGCTGGCAGTGGCAGGGCTCTCCGCAGTAGGAAAGCCGCTGCAGGAAGTCTGCTTCCGGCTGGAAACGGCCTGCACATTGCTGGGCGTTCCGTCGGAGACGATCCTGACGCCGGAATTGCTGGCGAAGCTGCTAGCCGATGAACAGGGCGGGCGCAAGGCTGTTGGGGCGCGCCATTTTTATGCGGTACTCAACCAGGCCGATATGCCTGCGCGCCGGGCAGCAGGAGAGCAAACCAAGAAGTTGCTGAAAAGGGATTATAATGTGGAGGCTGTGCTGACGGCTTTTTCAAAGGAGGAGCGTGCATAAAGATGCCGGAGAAAGAAAAAATCGTCTTCTGTACCGGGGGCGGCTGTACGGCCAAGCTGGGTGCCGGAGTGCTGAGCCATATTCTGGAAAAGCTGCCCCGGGGCGAGAAAGACCCGAATCTGCTGGTCGGCTACGACAGCCGGGACGATGCCGCCGTTTATAAAGTCACGGAGGATATCGCACTGGTACAGACCGTGGACTTCTTTCCGCCCATGGTGGAGGACCCCTATACGTTTGGCCAAATCGCGGCGGCCAATGCCCTCAGCGATGTCTATGCGATGGGCGGCGAAGTGAAGACGGCGCTGAACCTTGTCTGTTTCCCGGAGAGCATGGATCTGAACGTTCTGGGAGAGATCCTGCGCGGCGGTGCGGAAAAAGTCGCCGAAGCGGGCGGGATCCTTGCAGGAGGGCATTCCATTGCAGACACGGGAGTCAAGTACGGCCTCTCGGTCACGGGCCTGGTAGACCCGCACCACCTCTATGCCAATGACGCCGGGCGGCCCGGAGACAAGCTCATCCTGACCAAAGCACTGGGCGTGGGGCTCATCTGTACCGCCAATCGGGTGGGGGAAGCTGCCCCGGAGCATCTGGCAGGGGCAATCCAGTCCATGACGACACTGAATAAAACGGCGGCTCAGATCAGCCGGAAATATGCTGTCCATGCCGCGACAGACGTGACGGGATTCAGCTTCCTCGGCCATCTGCACGAGATGATGGGCGGGAAACTTGCCTGCCGGGTGGATGCCCGGCGGGTCCCGGTTTTGCTGGGTGCATGGGAAGCGGCCGATGCTTTCCTGTACACAGCGGCGGGCCAGCGCAACCGCAATCACACCGGGCCCTTTGTCCGGTTTGAGAATGTGCCGTTTGCGATGGAAGAAATTTTATTTGACCCACAGACTTCCGGCGGTTTGCTGCTGGCTGTGGCACCCCAGGATGCCGACGCACTGGAAGCTGAACTGAAAGAGGTTGGTCTGCCTGCAGCCATTGTAGGCAAAATTTTGGAAAAAGAAGAGAAACAGCCGGAAATCACGGTTATATTCTGATATTAGGGGGAACACTTATGGTAAAAGTAGACGCACGCGGGGATGCCTGCCCGCTGCCCGTTGTCAAGGCTAAAAAGGCCATTGCAGAGCTGAATGGAGCCGGTGAGGTGGAAATTCTGGTCGATAATGAGATCGCTGTTCAGAACCTGACCAAGATGGCACAGCAAAAGGGTCTTGTCTATAGCGCAGAAAAACGGGCCGAGCGGGAATACGCCGTCCACTTTACGGTGGGAGATGCTCTGGAAGAAAAGAATGAGCCTGCGGAGAGCTGCGTCCCGGATGCAAGGACCGATACGGTGGTCGTGATCGCATCCGACCGGATGGGCGAGGGGGCCGAGGAACTGGGCAAAACCCTGCTCAAAGCCTTTGTATTCTCGCTCACCCAGCAGGATAAACTGCCCAAGACGATACTGCTCTATAACGGCGGCGCATACCTGACTTGTGAGGGTTCGCCCATGCTGGAAGACCTCAAGGCACTGGAGGCCGAGGGCGTGGAGATTCTGACCTGCGGCACCTGCCTGAATTTCTACGGCCTGACGGAAAAGCTTGCGGTGGGCGGTGTGACCAACATGTATGTCATTGCCGAAAAGATGCTTGGCGCCGGGAACGTGGTCAAGCCGTGATTTATCTGGACAATGCCGCGACGACTCTTCATAAACCGCCGCAGGTAGGGCAGGCTATGCTGGAAGCTCTGCAGACAGCGGGCAACCCTGGCCGCGGAGCACACGAGCCGACTCTCCATGCGGCACGGCTGGTCTATGGAACGCGGGAGGCACTGGCAGAGCTATTCCATGCCGAAAGTCCCGCCTGTATTGCCTTTGCTTCCAATGCAACGCAGGCCCTCAATACGGCGATCAACGGGTTGATCGGCCCGGGCGACCATGTTATTACAACGGTGTGTGAGCACAATTCCGTCCTCCGCCCGCTGTACCGTTTGCGGCAGCAGGGGGCAGAATTAAGCTTTCTGGGAGTCGATGCCCGCGGTGTGTTGCAGTACGACCAGTTGGAAACGCTGCTGCGCCCCAATACCAAGGCGATCGTAGTCACCCATGCTTCCAATGTAACCGGAAATAGAACCGATCTGGCGCGGGTATCTACCTTTGCCAAAAGGCATGGACTCTTGTTCATCGTAGATGCCGCGCAGACGGCGGGAGTCCACTCCATTGATGTGCAGGCGCTCGGCATAGACGTGCTCTGCTTTACCGGTCACAAAGGCCTGCTGGGCCCGCAGGGTACGGGCGGTTTCTATGTCCGCCCGGGGCTGCGGATCGCACCGCTGGTGGTGGGCGGAAGCGGGGTTCACAGCTTTGATGAAAACCATCCGGCCGAAATGCCAACGGCGCTGGAAGCCGGGACGCTCAACGTTCCGGGGATTGCGGGTCTGGGCGCTGGGGTGCGGTGGATTCTGGAGCAGGGAGTGGAGCTGCTTCATGCCCGGGAAACCGCGCTGGCCTGCCTGTTTTATGAGCAGGTGCGCAGCCTGCCCGATGTAACGCTTTATGGTGATTTTGCAGCACAGGAGCGTGCACCCATTGTCTCGCTGAATCTGGCTGGAGAAGACTCCGCCCGGGTGGCAGACATTCTATGGGAAGATTACGGCATCTGCGTGCGGGCCGGTGCGCACTGTGCTCCGTTGATGCACAAGGTATTGGGGACCGTAGAGCAGGGTGTGGTGCGGTTCAGCTTTTCACACACGAACACCGAGCAGGAAGTGCTGCAGGCCGCAGCTGCGGTCCGCCAGCTGGCGCAGGAGGAATAAGATGCGTGCAAAACGGCCTTATATCGTCCTTTCATTCCATGCGACCGTGGAAGCCATGGCTTGGGAAAAGCACTGCACGGAAGCCAATATCCCGGGCCGCTTGATTCCGCTGCCACGGGAGCTCTCGGCCGGGTGCGGCCTTGCGTGGCGGATGCTGCCGGGGGACTGGCAGCAGTGGCAGTCAAAGCTTGACCGAAATGCTTTTGATGCAATTGCAACGGTAGAACAATAAACACAAGGAGAAACCAGATGGAACACCGCACATTTTTGGATGCGCTCGACGCCCAAAAAGATGCACAGGATTTTTTGCTGGCCACGGTTCTGGAGGGCCAGCAACAGGGGACCGCATTGCTGCTCTGCGATGGACAAGTGGCATGGACGTCCGCACCGGAAACGCTTCTAACCCAAAATCTTTCCGCATTGAAAAAATGCACGACTTCCGGCGTGTTTACGCTGGGAGATACGCGCGTTTTTGCCGAGCGTTTTGGTGCCGGGGCACGGTTGGTCATCTGCGGCGGCGGACATGTAGCAGCGGCGGCGGTCCGGCTGGCAAAGCTGCTGGATCTGCCCGTTATCGGGCTGGAAGATCGTCCGGAATATGCAGATGCACTGCGGGAAACAGGGGCGGATCGAGTGCTCTGTGCGCCATTTGAAACGTCTCTGGCGCAGATACCGGGCAGTACAGAGACATACTTTTGTGTACTGACCCGTGCCCATGCGTATGATATTACCTGCCTGAAGCAGATCTTGCAAAAACCGGCGGCCTATGTAGGCATGATGGGCAGCCGGGGACGTTCGGAACTGGTGCGCCGCCAGCTGGCAGAGGCAGGCCTTGACCCGGCACGGGTAGCGCGGCTCCATGCCCCCATCGGCCTTGCCATCGGGGCAAAAACGGCGCAGGAGATCGCGCTGTCCATTTTGGCGCAGATCGTGGAGATATCGTCTCTGCTGCCGTTTCAGATAACTGGGGGCAAAGGGGCGCATCCACCGGCGTTTCACCGTGATCCGTTCGGTCAACGTCAGCTGGGTGGCCTTCCCCTTGGCGGAGAACCGCCCCTCCCAATGGCCGGAGAGGGCGGGGCTGTCTATGGTGAAGACCCAGCGATGGGGGGCATCCTGGACCGTAGTGGCGAACACCGTCACGTGGCCGCTCTTGGTGTGCTCGGCAAAGCGGTTGTCCGAGAGAATTTCCACATGGTCCAGGTCGCTGCGCCAGCCAGTGTCCACCAGGTCGGTGACCACCCGCCAGACCTGCTCTGCCGGGTAGGGCAGAAGGACCGTCTCTTTGGCAATGACCATTCCGTTACCTCCTCTTTGGTTTCCTGCGCAGCTTTAGGCAGATACCCTGCTGGTCTGCCGCCGCCTGGAACAGAGCGGTGGCGGTCCGGGCACGCTCTCCAATGGGGCGGTCCGCCAGCTCAGTGCGGCTGTGAAGGGCATCCATCACGGCACACACGGTGTCATATGGCAGGAGGGATATTGCCGCTGAGAAGAACGTCTTCCGGCGGCCGTCGTTGTAACAGGCGAGCAGTTCCTCCAAAGCAGCCCTCTTTTCCCCCAGTTGGGCAAGGTAGGCATCCAGCCCCATGGCCTGGGCCTGGGCAATGTCGAAGGTTCGGTTGCGGTGGGGGAGGAAGGAATCGAATTCATCGAACCCATCGTAAAGAGAACAGGGGTACTCCGAGCACTGCCAACAAAAGGACACGCCGCCGTGGGCAAGTGAGCAGCGGGCCCTGGGGCAGCTTTGGTTTCCCGGGCCGCCCCCACAGCCTGGGCAGTATCCGCCCAGGTGCATCGTGCACAGGCCGCAGTTGAGGCCGCACAGAGAGAACAGAGGTTCTTTCCGCTGAAATCCTTTCATGGCATCCTCCCATTCAAAACCATGGGGCCTGCTCCTGGCGAAACACGGGCATTGGCCCTTGGGCATAGGGGTCATAACGGTCTTCATGGCATCCAAATTCCTGCAGATAGCAGATTTTTTCTTCCTCATCCCAGCGCACGAGGGATAGGCCGTCGAAGCTCTGTACGGTGCCGTTTGCCAGGACACAGCGGAAAGACCACGCTGCAATGGTCTGGTTCTCCTTATGGAAATACTGCTGGATTCTCCAGTGTTGGACGGTCCCGCGGGTGTTCCATTCGTCAAACCAAAGCAGGATCTTCTCGCGTCCGTGGTATTCCGGCCCCCAGCTTTCTATATAGACTGCGTTAGAGGAAAAGAGTTCCTTTAAATCGGTGCGCTGTTTCTGGCACCACATGGCAAACCATTGGCGGATTTTTTCTTCCCGCTCTTTCTGCATCCGTTGTTCCATCGTTCCATCCTTTCTTTTGGCTGCCTGGGAGAGGTTCCGCAGCATGAGATTGTCGCTGTCCCGCGCTGCCACGATTTCAAAGCCGGCCCTCTCGTAGAGATGACGCGCGGGGTTTGCCCTCTGCACGGACAGGGTGACTTGAGAAATACCCTCTTCCTCCAGCAGAGACAACAGCTCCGCAAGGAGCTTTGTCCCGATACCCCGCCCCCGATACCCCGGCAAAAGGGAAATGGCCAGGCAGGAGGTGTCCTCCTTCCCGTGCCCGCAGTCCTTTGCGGTGCGGGTCCAGGCGGCGCCCACCACTTGCCCCGCAGTTTCTGCCACAAGGCAGTGGTCCCCAGGGCGGGACCCAAAGGCATCGATATAGCCAATCAGTGCCGGGTGATCCACCACAGACCGGGGTGGGGGAGGGGTCCCTGGCGGAAGGAAGATGGCCAGGTAGAGAAACTCTCGCAAAATGGGCGCCTCCTCTGGAGCCAGCCGACGAACGACGAAAGGGACCGGCGTCATGTGGCAGCCTCCTTCACAGGATGGCGGAGGACGGTCCTCAGCCGCTCCGGCCGGCACCGCCGTGGGTCGCTGAGATAGATTTCGTGATGCCAGCGGCCCGGCCTAAAATCCATGGCATAGCCGTTGTCCCTGGCATAGGCATCCATGGCGGCGATGGTGGCTGGTTCCTGGTCATAGGGGCCCAGGTGCATGCATTGCACGCAGGGCCCTTCCTCCCAGGGAAAGAACTCCACCGGGGAGAAATCCAAGTTCTTTTTTGCCTCGGCCTCCGCAATGGCCCAGGAGAAGCTCTCTCTGGTGACAAATTCCGGCAGACGGATCAAGGCAATCCATTGCAGGGCTTCCTTGCGGGTGTAGTCCATGCCCTGGACCCCGTCCTGCTGCCAAAGGCCTTCCAAGGGGGGCACGACGTAGTCAAAATACCCGTCCAGTTTGTGGTTGCCCATCTTGCTCATCTTGATGGTGTAGGCCATGGCATACAGCAGGCCGACGGCCTGCTGATAGGTGCCCCCCTCCTCGTTGGGATTTCCCTGTCCCCGCACCGCCAGGAAATTCATGGCTGGGATTGTGACGATCCCTGGCTTTTTGGGGGGAAGGTACCACTCTTTGTACTCTTTTTTGTAATCGAAGGGCATGGTTTCTTTCGTCCTTTCTTTTGGGGCGTATGGCTCAGGGCCTGGCAGGTCACCTGAGCCAAGGCGGTGAGCAGGGCGCGGTCCTCCAAATCCTCGATCAAAAAGGCGTCCTTTGCCCCTGCATAGGGTGGGGCTTTGGGCAGCGCGGGAAAGGCGGCCTCGCCTTGGGGAGTGACCTTGAGGAAAAGCTGGTCGTCGCAGACCATGGCGAAGAATACCTCGTCGCAGTAGAGGCCATACTCCCCAAACATTTTTTTTGCGCGGATGGTCCCAGCTTGCTGGAGCTGTTCGGTGACATAGTCTACAAAATCCGGATGAGATGCCATATCGTTTTCTCCTTCTGCTGTCTTGGCTGCGGGATGTTTTGCTATGAATTGGGGGACCGCCCGGACGATTCCAGGCGGAAAGGGGGCTGTGCTGCGCCTATTATAACACAGGAACCGGACAACAGGGTGTCTTGTTTCCTAAGAAAGGAACGGACAAAAGGACTTTCTTAGCACAAGGAAAACCTGCCGTCTCTTGCTACTGCTAAGAAATCGGGGGAGCCAAATCAGAGCCCAGCACCAAATGCGTCCCCAGGGCATAGGATGCTGTGAGCGCGAGCTTAATACAGATCAATAAGGGGCAAACTCTTATGGGTATGCCAGTGATTACCCCCAGCACCACCACCAGAGAACAGGCGGTCACCGACATCATTGCGTCCGTCGCTCTGCAGGAAACCGCCCTGTCCCACATCCTCAACGCCGAAGGGGAGAAGATTCAAAAGATGGTGTCCCTGCCGGACGTCACCCCGGAGGTGCTGCTGAGCACCAACAAATCGGTGGAATCCATGGTCAATGCCGTAACTCGGCTGGAAATGATTCTCCAGACGAAACTCTCTGCCTTTGGAAACTGCCTGTGTCAGGACAGCGCCGCAGAGGGGTAACCCAAACATTGTTGAACGGCAAAACGGGGCTTCTCATGAGAAGCCCCGTTTTTCTGTCACGTTCTCCCATTGGGAGACATAGAGTGAACTGTGCGAAGAGCGGCTTGCTCTGGCACGAGGAGGAAAGCGATTATGGCAATCAATTTTGGCCTTGCCAATGACTATAATGTGTTCGTATTCGGCAGCATGAGCATGAGCAGCACCGATGCGGAGGGCCGCGTTGCCGTTGGAGGCAACGCGGCTTTGAGCAATTACGGTGTCGGTGCCGGCATCACCCCCCTTCCCCCGGCCAATACCGACCCGACCTTTGTCATCGCCGGGGACGTCAATGTCTCCGGCGGCTCCAAAGCCAGAACTTCCCGGCCTACATTTTGCTGGAGGATGGCCTTTACAAGGTGCAGGTAGGGGCGTACC
>ERZ773107.1270-NODE-1270-length-23645-cov-12.023527_pt1 | contig 23645 bp, 16 predicted proteins | sample MGYA00580571_ERZ773107 | MGnify/ENA primary metagenome ERZ773107 (study PRJEB29015, sample SAMEA2737843) | human gut metagenome | biome: human gut; feature: human-associated habitat; material: faeces | place: China | collected 2012 ... | reverse complement strand
AGTATTATCTGCGCTTTTGGCTTAGCAGCTGCCGCACCTCGCTCGCCGTATCGGCGCTTAGAATTATGCGGTATTGCCTTTACTTCAGCGTACCGTCCAAAATCTGCTGGTAATACCACGGCTTCTCGGCGTGGAATACCCGCCCGGCGAGATGCGCAAACCGCGGGTCGCTGATTTGCGCAGGAAAGCGCAGCTCCCACGCGCAGAGCGCCTGATACTTGAACCGCAGCTCACGGTTGGCGGCGTTGTTGCCGTACTTGGAATCACCCAGAATCGGGCAGCCGATGTGTGCTAAATGCGCGCGGATCTGATGGGTGCGCCCGGTCACAAGCTCGACCTCCAACAGGGCCAGCCGTCCGCTGACAGCCAGCGTTTCATACCCGGTGATGACCTCCTTCGCGCCGCCCGCCGTCGTGTCGGTGATGCGCACAATGCCGCGCTCGGCGTCCTTCAAAAGGTAGTCGCGCAGCAGGGCGGCGGGCGGGTTCGGGCGGCCAAACGTCACGCAGAGGTAGCGCTTTTCAATATCGCGCGCCTTAATGGCGGCAGTCAGAAACGCCTCCGCCGCACTGCTCTTCGCCAGCAGCACCAGCCCGCTTGTACCGGTGTCCAGCCGGTGGCAGAGCACAGCGTGGGCAGCCTTGCCCTCAGCGGCCAGCTTCGTTTGTACGCGGCGGAGCAGCGTGTCACTGTCCGGGCCGTCCACAGCAATGCCTGCGGGCTTGCTGGCAATGATGATGTCGTCGTCCTCATACACAAACACGGCGGCGGGGGTGGGGCGGTTCTCCAGCTGGTCGTCGTTCAGGAACAGCTTGATAATATCGCCGTTCTGCACGCGGGTGGAGAGAGGCTGCTTCTTTCCGTTCAGCTTGATCTTGTTCTCGCGCAGGGCCTTGTTCAGCCGCCCCATGCCCAAAGCGGGGAACTGGTCCATCAGGTACTTGTCCAGCCGCACGGGCAGCAGGCTTTTTACATGCAGTTCTTTCATTTTGTCGTCAACTCCTGATCCCACAAAACCGTGGCATCCTCAATATCCAAGGTGACCATCAGCCAACCGGCGTCGTGGTCATCGAACTTCAAAATCGGGTACTCCTGCCCGCCCGCGCAAAGCAGTGACGAACCGTCCAGCTTAGCACGCGCAAACGGAGAATCCTTAAAGCAGACCGTCTGCTTTGTTTCATCCAGCACGCCGCGGTTCCACAGCGCGTCGGTGTAGTCGGCCAGGCGCAGGGGATAGTCCTCGTCGTAGGGCGTACACAGAGCGTCAAACGTCTGTCCCTGCAGCCCCGGCGCAATGACATACCAGCTGGCGCTGCCGTCGGCGCTCGTCACGCGCCCGCACCAGGCCAGCGCCTTGACCGGTTCCACGGCCTGCAAAAAGGCACCTTCGTCCTCGAACAGGTAGAGCGTGTCACTCTGCGGCGTGCCCGCGTCCAGAGCGTCCAACGCGGTCTGGCGCTCGGCGGCAAGAGCAGTCTCGTCGTAGCGGGCGGCGAACGGATCATTCGTCGTCATGCCGTTGTCGGCAGCCCACAACGCTAAGTGTAAGCTGTCGGCCTGCATGCCCTGCACGGATTCGATGTGGCGGTACTGTGCCGCGCTCTGCCAGAAATCGCTGTCCAGCTCGGACGGGAACGCGTCCGTGACCTGCGCGGCCTGCATGGCGTCGTGCCGCTGGCAAAGCGCCGGGCTTACATCCCACAGCTGCACGGCGGCAAACAGTGCGACCCAGACGGCCCCGCGGGGCAGACGCGCCAGCCCTGCGAACGCTGCCAGCGTCAGCAGGTAGTAGACGGGCCAGAACAGCCGCCCGCCGGAGCGAAAGACCGAGAACAGCTTAATAAAGGAAGCGGGCAGCGGCAGCGTGGCCAGCGTCACGCCGTTGGCAGTGATGACGTTGCTGACGGCAAACGCGGTCAGCACAGCGCAGACCGCGCACAGCGCCCAGTGACGGCGCACAGCGGGCAGGATATGCCGCCGCGCTGACACGACCACGACAGGCATTGCAGCCAGCACGGCAAGCCCCAGATAGGCAAAGGCGTCATAGTTGCCGCCGACCTGATTCTGTGCGGGCAGCAGGCGGCTGTACAAAACGCCGTTCACACCCGCCGGGTTCCACAGCGCGTTCAGGTTCATGGCAAAATAGCCGTACAGCGCCTGCCCGCCGCTGGTGGCTGTGCCGTAAAGCAGCCCCAGCGCCCAGCCCAGCGCCGCGGTGCAGAGCATGTTGCCGCCCAAAAACAGCGCGGGCCGCAGCCATTGCCGCTGCCTTACGGCGTACTCAAGCAAAAGCGCCAGTGTGACAGCGTAGGTCATGGGCAGAAAATACGGGTGGATACCAACGGCCAGAATGTTGATGACAAACAATCCGCGCGACGCAAACCGGCTCTGTCGGCGGCAGACAAAATAACAGTACAGCGCCGCCAGCACAAGCCACTGCGCGCCGAGCGAGGTGTGCCGGAACGCGCGCTCCAGTAAAATCGGGCTGGCCGCAAACACAAGCGAGCCCGCCAAAGGGGCGGCAAGCCCCTCAGCAAACAGCCCGCACAGCAGCGCCGCAAAGCCGCCCTGCAAAGCAAAGCAGACAAGGGTAAACCAGCCGAAATACTGGAACGTCCCGCCCAGCGCTGCCGCCAGCGGGCGGCACAGCACAGCCAGCAGCGGGATAGAATCGGTGTACGCAACGCTGACGCCCTGCGGCGCGTTGATGGCCTGCGTTACGCCGAGCGGCCAGCCCGGCGCACTACTTCGGTAGAACAGCCAGCCCGCGTAGTGCTGCTGGATGTCCTTTTCAATGTAGCCGCCGCGGCAGAAGGCGTCGTTGGCTACGTCCAGTGGTGCAAGGCCGTACACCAGCAAAAATACGGCAGCGCCGAGCAGCGCCCCCAGCCAGAACAGCCGGGCGCTGCGGGTAGATTTATGGTTCAGCATACTATGCCTCACAGGGTCCAATAGAAAAAGCCGAAACAACCGGTAAAGCTGTTTCGGCTCGGGTAAATGCCGCTGACCGGGATCGAACCGGTACGGTATCGCTACCGAGGGATTTTAAGTCCCTTGCGTCTGCCAGTTCCGCCACAGCGGCATAATATATGTATTGTAGCGCAAGAAGGCGGAAATGTCAATCTTCCCGCCGCGTCTTTTTGCCGTCTTTTTGCGGAACGGGTGCAAAAAGCGGAATCCCCGCCAGACGGCACAAAAAATTCACCTTCTGCCGCTTGTGCTTTTGCTTCGAATTTGTTATACTAATATGGTATGTTTGGATAGGTGCGCCCATTTGAGCGTTTATATAAGGAGAAATTCACTTGGAAAAACTGACCTACACCCACAACGATGCCGCCGCCAAGGCGCTGGCGGCGTTCTATGAGACACCGCCGCTGGCGTATGTGCGCAGCTACGGCTGCCAGCAGAACGTCAACGACGGCGAGAAGATCAAGGGCGTTTTGCAGGATGTCGGCTACGGCCTGTGCGACAATGTCGAACACGCCGACCTCATCCTGTTCAACACCTGCGCTGTGCGTGAGCACGCCGAGCAGCGCGTTTTCGGCAATGTCGGCGCGCTGAAAAAACTCAAGGAGCAGAACCCGCGTCTGATGATCGGTGTCTGTGGCTGCATGGCCCAGCAGGAGCACATCGTCGAAAAGCTGCGCCAGAGCTACCCCTATGTGGACCTTGTCTTTGGCGTGGACGGCATTGACCGGTTGCCCGCCATGCTGGCCGAGCGCATCCGCAAGGGCAAGCGCTATCTGGAAAAGCCCGCCGAGCGTAACGCCGTGGTCGAGGAGCTGCCCATCCGACGCGATTCCGGCTTCCGCGCGTGGCTGCCCATCATGTACGGGTGCGACAACTTCTGCACCTACTGCATCGTGCCCTACGTCCGCGGGCGGGAACGCAGCCGCGAGCCCGCCGCAATTCTGGCAGAGTTCAGGCAGCTTGTTGAGCAGGGCTATAAGGAGATCACCCTCCTGGGCCAGAACGTCAACAGCTACGGCAAGGGGCTGGAACATCCCATCGACTTTGCCGACCTTTTGAACCTGCTGTGCGAAGTCCCCGGCGACTACCAGATCCGCTTCATGACGAGCCACCCGAAGGACGCCAGCCGTAAGCTCATCGACACGATTGCCGCGCAGGAGCATCTGTGCAAGCATATCCACCTGCCCGTGCAGTCCGGCTCGGACCGGCTGCTCAAGGAGATGAACCGCCACTACAACGTCGCGCAGTACATGGATCTGATTCGCTACGCCAAGGAAAAAATTCCCGGTGTGACCTTCTCCAGCGACATCATCGTCGGCTTCCCCGGCGAGACGGAGGAGGACTTTGCCGCAACGCTCGACCTCATCCGTGAGGTGGGCTATATGCAGCTGTTCACCTTCATCTATTCCAAGCGCGCCGGCACCCCGGCGGCCAAGCTGCCCGACCCAACGACCCACGCTGAAAAGGCCGCCCGCATGGACCGCCTGCTGAAAACGCAGGAGGAGTTCGCCTTTGCCGCCACCGCCGCCATGGCAGGCCGGACCGTCCGCGTGCTGGTCGAGGCTGCTGGCCGCAATGAGGGCACCGTCAACGGACGCCTCGACAACAATCTGGTCGTGGAGTTCAAGGCCCCTGAAAGTCTTATCGGCCAGTGGGCCGACGTCCACATCACCGGCTCGCGCGCCGCACTGCTGGTGGGCGAGCTTGCTGAATAAACCTATACATTATATTTATAAGGAGAATTTTACAATGGATTGCATTGATCTTTTCAAGAAAGCCGCCGCTGCCCTGCAGACTGACCCCCGCTACCTGGAGCTGGACGCTGCCCGCCGTGAGAACGACATGGACGAGGAGCTGCAGAACATGATCGGTGAGTTCAACCTCGCCCGCCTCGACCTGAACAATGAGAGTGCCAAGGCCGAGACCGATGCCGCCCGCGTGGCCGAGCTGAACCAGCGCGTCAACGACCTGTACAGCCAGATCATGGCCAGCGAGGGCATGGTCCGCTACAACGCCGCCAAGGCCGAGTGCGAGGCAATGGTCAGCCACATTGACGCCATCATCAACACCGCTATGAACGGCGGCGACCCCATGACTGTGCAGGCCCCCACCGGCGGCTGCACCGGCAGCTGCTCCACCTGCGGCGGCTGCCACTAAAACTTGAGGCGCGGGGCAGAGAGGCCGTAGGGGCGCATTCTATATGCGCCCGCAGCACTGTACGCAGCCGCATACCTTCCGGGCGGATACGGAATCCGCCCCTACAAGAACAACATACCAACAAGAATCAACAGGAGTGTGAAACATGGCCGAGCAAGCAGTATCGCCCATGATGCAGCAGTATTTTGAAATCAAAAAACAGCATCCCAACGAGATTCTGTTCTACCGCGTCGGTGACTTCTATGAAATGTTCTACGACGACGCGCTGACGGCTTCGCGGGAGCTGGAGCTGACGCTGACCGGCAAAAACTGCGGCAAGGAAGAACGCGCCCCTATGTGCGGCGTGCCGTTCCACTCCTACGAGACTTACATGGCGCGCCTGGTCGCCAAGGGCTACAAGGTCGCCATCTGTGAGCAGATGGAGGACCCTGCCCTCGCCAAGGGTCTTGTCAAGCGCGACATCATCCGTGTTGTCACGCCCGGCACGGTCATTGAAAGCAGCATGCTGTCCGAGGATAAAAACAACTATCTGGCGAGCATTTATTGCAAGCGCACCCGCGGCCGCTGGCGTGCGGGCGTCTGCTTTGCGGACGTTTCCACCGGCGAGGCCTACGCCACAGAGCTGAGCGCTGAAAAAATCGGCGGAGCCATCATCACTGAGCTGTGCCGCTATATGCCCAGCGAGATTTTGATCTGCCCGCCGATGCTTGACTTTAAAGATGTCACGACCTACATCAAGCAGCACACAAACGCCCTGGTCGAGCTGCGCGAGGATGCCTGCTTTAAGGACGCCGTCATGGAGCAGACCATGGCCGGCCAGTTCGGCACCGACTGGCGCACGACCCTCGGCTATGAGAAGGACGCGCTTGTCCCGTATGCTGTGGCGGCGCTTCTCAACTACCTGCACGAGACCCAAAAGCACGGCGTTGAGCGCATCAAGACTGTGCAGAACTACGCCGACGCACAGTATATGCGCCTGTCGCCTGTGACCCGCGCAAATCTGGAACTGACCGAGACGATGCGCGGGCGCGAGAAGCGCGGCACGCTGCTCTGGGTGCTCGACAAGACCGAAACCTCGATGGGCAAGCGCCTGCTGCGCTCCTGGATCGAGCAGCCCCTTGTGGACGCCGAGGCCATCAACGCGCGGCTCTGTGCGGTGCAGGCGCTCTATTCTGCCAGCATCGCCCGCGCCGATTTGAAAGAAGCCCTCGGCCATGTCTTTGACATTGAGCGGCTGACGACCCGCATTCTCTACGGCTCCGCCACCCCGCGCGAGGTCAAGGCACTGGGGGATACCTGCGCCATGCTGCCCCAGGTCAAGGCCCAAGCTGCGGCCTGCGGTGCGCCGCTGCTGACGCAGCTGGCTGACCAGATAGACCTGCTCGAGGATGTCTTGCAGAACATCCAGACCGCCCTTGTGGATGACCCGCCCGCCAACATGAAGGACGGCGGCGCTATCCGCGCGGGCTTCAACAGCGAGGTCGATGAGCTGCGCGACATCATGCACGGCGGCAAGGGGTATCTGTCAAACCTTGAGGCCCGCTACCGCGAGGAGACCGGCATCCCCAAGCTGAAGATCGGCTTCAACAAGGTGTTCGGCTACTATATCGAGGTCAGCCGCTCCTACACCGACTCGGTGCCCGATACCTTCACCCGCAAGCAGACGCTGACGACGGGCGAGCGCTACATCACGCCCGAACTGAAGGAGCTGGAAAATAAGATCCTCGGCGCAAACGAGCGCCTGCTGGTTCTGGAACACCAGCTGTTTGCCGATCTGCTTTCGTCGATCTCCGCCGAGGTCGTCCGCATTCAGCGCACGGCATCGGCTGTGGCCCAGCTCGATGTGCTGGCAGGCTTTGCCGAGGCGGCGCTGCAAAACAACTACGTCATGCCAAACGTGGATGAGAGCGGCGTTATGGAGATCAAGGAGGGCCGCCACCCGGTCATTGAACAGATGCTCAAGGGCAGTCTGTTTGTACCCAACGATACGATGCTCGACGAGGACGAGAACCGGATGCTGCTCATCACCGGCCCGAACATGGCCGGTAAATCTACGTACATGCGCCAGAATGCGCTGATTGCCCTGATGGCGCAGATCGGCAGCTTTGTGCCTGCCGCCGCGGCGCACATCGGCGTGGTGGATGCCATCTTCACCCGCGTCGGCGCGTCGGATGACCTCGCCGCCGGGCAGTCGACCTTCATGGTCGAGATGACCGAGGTTGCGGAGATCCTGAAAAACGCGACGAAGGACAGCTTGGTGATTCTGGATGAAATTGGCCGCGGCACTTCGACGTTTGACGGCATGAGCATTGCGCGCAGTGTGGTAGAATTTATCTGCGAGAACATCGGCTGCAAGACGCTGTTCGCCACGCACTACCACGAGCTGACGAGCATGGAGCAGGATATTCACGGCGTCAAAAACTATAATATCGCCGTCAAAAAGCGCGGCGAGGACATCACGTTTTTGCGCCGCATTGTGGCAGGCCCCGCCGACGACAGCTACGGCATCGAGGTCGCGAAGCTCGCGGGTCTGCCCGGCAGCGTGACAAAGCGCGCCCACGCCGTGCTGCGCCAGCTGGAGGCCAGCGCACCGGGACGCAATAACACGATGCAGCTCGATTTTGACACCGTCGAGGCTTACAACAACCCCAGCGTACCCAGCGAGGTCGTCGAAAAGCTCCACAATGTAGACATTGAGACACTGACCCCGCTGGAGGCGCTGAACTTCCTGTACGAGCTGAAAAATACACTGGACAAAGACTAAAGGCAGGTGAAAACCATGGCGGAAATTCGTGTACTGGACAAGCATACCGCAGAGCTGATCGCGGCGGGCGAGGTCGTCGAACGGCCCGCCTCCGTGGCGAAGGAGCTGCTGGAAAATGCCATCGACGCAGGCGCGACGCAGATCACGCTGTCGGCGGTGCGCGGCGGCATCCAGCAGCTGCAAATCGTAGATAACGGTTCAGGCATAGAAGCAGAATATATCGATAAAGCGTTTATCCGCCATGCCACCAGCAAGATCGCGACGGCGGAGGATCTCGGGCACATCCATACCTTGGGCTTCCGCGGCGAGGCACTTGCCTCCATTGCCAGCGTTGCCCGCGTCGAGGTGCTGACCCGCACAGAGGCCGACGAGTACGCCTGCTGCTACCGCATCGAAGGCGGCGAGGAGCGTGGGATGGAGCCCGGCGCACGCCCCGTCGGCACGACCATCACGGTCAGTGACCTGTTTTACAACACGCCCGCCCGCATGAAGTTTTTGAAAAAGGACGCCAGCGAGGGCACGTTTGTGGCTGAGACCGTCCTGCACGCGGCGCTGTCCCACCCGGAGATCAGCTTCCGCTATCTGCGCGACGGCAAGCAGCAGTATGTGACCCCCGGCGACGGCGACCTGCGCAGTGCGGTCTACGCGGTCCTGGGCCGTGAATTTGCCCGCGACCTGCTGCCCGTGGACGGCGGCAGCGAGCTGTACCATGTGACCGGCCTGGTCACGCCGCCGCGTGCCTGCCGCGCCAGCCGCGGTGCGCAGCATTTCTTTGTTAATGGCCGCTACGTCAAAAACCGCACAATGATGGCGGCGCTCGAAAACGCCTACAAGGGCACGATGATGCAGGGCAAGTTCCCGGGCGCGGTGCTCATGCTGGAGCTGCCGCCCGACATGGTCGATGTCAACGTCCACCCGGCGAAAACCGAAATTCGCTTTGCGAAAGAGAGTGACGTCTTTGACGCTGTCTACCGCGCTGTTCGCGCCGCGCTGGCAACGCCCGGCAGCGGCGAGTGCCGCTTTGAGATGGGCCACACCGTGCCCGAAGAAAAGCCCGGGCAGACCGTGATGCAGCCCGCCGCCCCGGCACCTGCCGCGCGGCCCGCTGCGACCCAGCCGAAAAAGGGCGGCTTCACGACGCTGTCCGTGGCAGAATACCGTGCTTTGAACGGTCTGACCGCGCCCGTGCCTGCGCGCCCGCTGCCGACGGCGCAGGGCACACAGCCTGTCCCGGGCGTGCTGGAGGCACAGTCCCCGAAGCCCGCCTACACGGCGGGGCCCGCACCGAGACCGCTGACCCCGGTCACGCCGGTGACGGCGGTTGAAACGCCCGCGTCGGAGCCCGTAACGATTCCCGCCCCGCAGCCGATGCCCCACGCCGTCAGCGATGACACGGTGCTGGACATCCTGCCGGAGCTGCCCGACGAGGCCCCCGCAGCAGACCCCGAGACGGATTACGTTCGGAATGACCCGCATGCTTTAAGCGCCCTGCCCGACATGGTCAGCACACGTCCCGAGCAGACGACGCTGACCCCGCCGCCTGCAAGCGAGCCGCTGCGCCTTGTCGGCGAGGTGTTCAAGACCTATATCATCACCGAGCGCGGCAGTGAGCTTTGCCTTATCGACAAGCACGCTGCGCATGAGCGCATTCTGTTTGAGCAGCTGGCCAGGGACTACGGCAGCGTGCCGTCTCAGATGCTGCTCGTCCCTGTGCAGGTCAATCTGACCGCCGCGGAAAAGCAGGCCGTTTTGCAGAACCTTGACCTTCTGACCGATGCCGGCATCGAGGCCGAGGACTTCGGCGGCTCGACGGTTGTCGTGCGCGCCGTGCCCGCGGACGTGCCGGTGGACGATGTAGAGGATATGATCGTGGAGCTGGCGGCAAAGCTCGCCGACGGCGGACGCGACGCCCTGCGTGAAAAGACCGAGTGGGTGCTGCATTCCATCGCCTGCCGCGCGGCCATCAAAGCGGGGGACCGCACGAACGCCGCCGAGATGCTCGCGCTGGCCCAGCGCATCATGGACGGCACGGTCCCGCCGTTCTGCCCGCACGGGCGGCCCTGCGTATTGAAAATCACCCGGAAGGAGCTGGAAAAGCAGTTTGGCCGACTTGTCTAAACCCCGCGTCGTCGCCGTCGGCGGGCCGACGGCCAGCGGCAAGACCGCACTTTCCGTCGCGTTGGCCAGAGCCTTTGACGGCGAGATCATCAACGCAGACTCGATGCAGATTTACAAAAATCTCGACGTAGGCACGGCGAAGCCGAGTGAGGAGGAGCGGCAGGGGATACCGCATTATCTTTTGGACTTTCTGTCGCCGGAGACCCCCTACAGCGTGGCGGACTTCACCGCCGCCGCTGACCCGCTGATACGGGACATCACGGCCCGCGGCAGACTGCCCCTCGTTGTGGGCGGCACGGGGCTGTATATCACCAGTCTTTTGAGCGGTATGGCGTTTGCCCCGGAAAAGACCGACCCCGCCATCCGCGCCCGATTACAGGCGCGGGCGGACACTGAGGGCGGCGCGGCACTTTACGCCGAGCTGCAAAGGGTCGACCCCGACTACGCCGCTCAGGTCCACCCCAACAACCTGCCGCGCGTCATCCGCGCACTGGAGCTGTTTGAAGCCACAGGCCGCCGCATGAGCGACCAGCGCCGCGAGGCCAGGCCCGCCGAGGCACCCTACCATGCGCTCTGCCTCTGCCTGACCTGCCGGGACCGCGCAGTGCTGTACAGCCGCATTGACCGCCGCGTGGACGAAATGGTCGAAAACGGTGTGCTGGACGAAGCAAGGCAGGTCTACGACCACCGCGATGCCTACCGCACGGCGGCGCAGGCCATCGGCTACAAGGAATTCTTCCCGTACTTTGAGGGCACGGCCAATCTGACCGAATGCACCGAGCGTCTCAAGCAGGCAACGCGCAACTACGCCAAGCGCCAGCTGACCTGGTTCCGCCGTCAGAACGACGCGGTGTGGCTCTATCTGGATGAGGAGGATGTCACCGAGCGCGCTTGCACGCTGGTGCGGGCCTTTTTGCACAACGAGGAATAACGGAAAGGAGGGTGCACCGTGAGCAACCGGCAGGACCGCCCGCTGGCAAAAAAACTTTTACACGCGCTGGGTCTGCTGGCACTGGCACTCTTCCTGCTGTATGTTGCCGTCCAGTTCGTGCTGATCTTCCATCGGTCCTACAAGACCGAGACCGCCATCCGCTACACGCTGGCCGAAAGCCTGAACCTGACCGGCGTTGTGGCATTTGACGCTGTGGATGTGCCGGGCAGCGGCAATCTCGGTTATCTTGTGCAGGATGGCGAGCGCGTGACGAACGGCACGGTGGTAGCCGAATGCTACACCGATGACACCCAGGGCCTGCAGCGTGAGCGTCTGGACCGGCTCGAGCGCTCCATCACGCTGCTTACGAAGTCGCAGAATTCTGCCGGCAGTGAGCTTTCGGTGCTGACAAACCAGACGAAGCAGGCATTGTACAACCTGCTGGATAAGCTGGACACTGCCCAGTATACCGGCATCTCCGACGCGCAGGACAGCTTTCTGCTGGCCCAGAACCGTCTGCAGATCAGCACCGGGCAGACGGCGGATTTCTCCCAGTCCATCGCAGCGCTGCAGACCGAGTACGACGGCATCAAGGCACAGCTCGACACGCTGCAGACCGTCACCGCCACAACGAACGGCTATTTCAGCCGCACGGAGGCCTCGCCCGCCATCCGGACGGACTGCCGGGCGCTGGCCGATGCCGACCCGGCCACGCTGCAAAAAATGCTGGCAGACGGCTTCCCGGCAGCGGATACAAACCGCGCCGGACAGATCGCGACGGGCTTCAGCTGGAAATTCTACGCAGTCTGCGATTTGGATACCGCCGCACGGTTCGACGGCCTGTCCACGGTGAAAATCAGCGTACCCGGCAAGCAGAACACCCCGCTTTCCGCCACGGTGGAGGAAGTCACCGAGGACAAGGACAACGGCATTGCCAAGATCGTGCTGCAATGCCAGACCATCAGCGCCGAGGTCCTGGGCCTGGGCTGCGAGACCGTGCAGGTCGATTTAAAAACCTACGAGGGCATTCGCATCGACAAGGCGGCGCTGCATATCGTGAACGGCCAGCGCGGTGTCTATGTCAAGTACGGCAACCTGCAGCGCTTTTTGAAGATCACAACGCTGTATGAGAATGACAGCTACATTCTTGTCCCGGAGGACGGCAAGCTCGGCAGTGCAAATGAGGTGCGCCTCTATGATGAGATCATCGTGCAGGGCACAAATTTGGAGGATGGCAAACTATTGTAACGAAAATACGCCGTTTGTATTGACAAGACTGCCAAAAAAGAAGATAATATTTAATGTATATCGCTGTAATGACGCGCTGACGTAAACGGCGCTTTCTAATCAAAGGAGTTTTACGACCATGTCCATGCTTGACAGTTTGAGAAGCAAGCTCGGTATCGACCCCGATGCAGATTCCTATGTAGATGACACTGAAGAGAATGTTTTCCCCGGCGGGCAGGGGGCTGCAGCTGCGCAGGAGTATACCCAGCAGCAGGAGATCAAACAGCACAGCAATAAGGTCGTGAACATCAACGCGACGACCCAGCTGCAGGTCGTTCTGGTCAAACCGGAGCGCTTTGACGATGCGTCCAGCATTGCGGACCAGCTCAACGCCAAGCATACTGTGGTGCTGAATCTGGAGTCTGCCAGCAAAGAGGTCTCCCGCCGTCTGATCGACTTCCTGTCCGGTGTAGCGTATGCCAACAACGGCCAGATCAAGCGCGTGGCGACCAGCACCTTCATTATTACGCCGTACAACGTTGATATTATGGGTGACCTGCTCGACGAGCTGGAAAACAATGGCGTCTTCTTCTGATACCGCCAATGCGGTGCGCGGCTTTGTGCCGCCGCAGAATGACGACGAGCGCCGCCTGATGCGCCGTGTCGAGGAGCTGTGCCGCGTTGCGGTAAGCCGCGGCATCCCGCGTTATACGGGCTTTCTCTCGGACCGGGAGCAGAGCCTGGCGCAGGCCGCCTGCAACAAGGCCGGGTGCAGCTGCATCCGCTTTTGGGGCGGCTTTGACGCGGCAGAACGCCGGGTGCTCTGTATTGAGCCGCCCGACGCCTGGCAGGAAGAACCGCTGGCCTACCTGCAATGCACCGCTTACGGGGATAAGCTGCCGACCCACCGGGATTATCTCGGTGCGATTCTGGGCCTTGGCCTTGAGCGCAGTTGCGTGGGGGACCTGCTGGCCGACCCCGAGCGTGAGGACACATTTTACGCGGTGATCCTCGCCGACAAGCAGGAATTTATAAACGCGGAGCTGACCGGCGCAGGGCACTGCACCGTGCATACTGCGTGCATCGACGCACTGCCCGCCCGTCTGGCCGAAAGCCGCGAGCGCACCCTGCAGGAGGCTACCGTGCCGTCCCTGCGTGCGGACGCGGTGCTGGCAGCCATGCTGCACACCTCCCGCACCCGCGCGGCAGAATATATCGCCGCGGGCCGTGTGGAGATCAACCACCTGCCGTTGAAGGCCGCCCACGAGACCGCTTACGCCGCGGATATTTTCACAGTGCGCGGCGTGGGGCGCTTTAAGCTGGCGGCCATCGGCGGCAAAAGCCGCAAGGATCGTCTGTTCATATCCTTTTACCAATATTGAGCGCAGGATCGCCCGCAGCGCTGCGGGCAGGGAATAACGGGGCCGTGTGCCCCGCATACAGGAGGAAAGCCGTCATGATCTCTTCCGAGGATGTCCGCCACGTCACATTTGACAAAGCGTTCCAGGGCTATCGCCGTGAGGATGTGGATGATTATCTCAAGCAGGTCGCCCAGGCAATGGACGACCTGGCTGCCCAGAATGATGATTTGCAGAAAAAGCTCGTCATGCTGGCCCAGCGCATTGAAAAATACCGAACGATGGAAAACTCCCTGAGTACGTCGATGATCAACGCCCAGCGCATGGGGGACAGTATTATCCGCGAGTCCAAGCAGAAAGCGGCGGAGATCATCCGCTCGGCCAACATCAAGGCGGAGGACCGCGAGCAGCGCGCCCGCGATGACGTCGAGCTGGCCAAGCAGGAGATCGTCACGCTCAAGGGTGAGGCAGACAGCTTCAAGCGTTCGCTGATCGAGATGTACCGCAAGCATATCAACCTTATCAATAAACTGCCCGATTACACCAGACGGCCCGAGGATGAACCCGTTCCGCCGCCGTCCCCGGCCCCGGAGCAGGCCGCTGCCCCTGCGGCAGAGCCGCAGCCCGCTGTGCAGGCCCCGGTCTACACGGCCCCCGCAGCCCAGCCTGTGCCGGAGCCGGCCCCGGTACAGCAGGCAGCCCAGATGCCCGCCATGCAGGAGACGGCCTACTATGAGCCGCCCACAGCTCAGCCCGTGCCGGAGCCGACGGAAAGTGCCCGGGCTCAGGGCGAAAAGGTAGATACGGTGGAATTTGCCATCGCGCCGCACCCGGAGGAGCCGGAGGAAGCCGAGCCCGCCCCGATCCCCGTGGAGGAGCCCGCCATCGACGAGACGCGGCTCCAGGATGTCTCCGGCCTGTATGACGAGCCGGAGGCCAAGCCTGCCCGCCGCCGCAAGGCCGGTACGACCAGGCGCACGACCCGCAAAAAGGCAAGTGACGAACCGCAGGAGGAGCTGAATTCCCCGGCGTTCGATAACTTTGAAGGCGTTGACTTTGACAGCTGACGCCCGATGTGATATAACTAAAGAATCCAATAAATAGAGGAGAGTAGGAAACTTTGGCGCAGAACTACAACGACACCATCCATAAGATGCAGACCCCGTTTGAAATGCGGGCCGGTCTGCCGAAGAAGGAACCCAAAATGCTCGAGGACTGGGAGCAGAACCATGTCTATGAGCAGATGATTAAGAACAATGAGGGCAAGCCGCAGTACATCCTGCACGACGGCCCTCCGTATGCCAACGGCAATATCCACATGGGTACGGCCCTGAACAAGATCATCAAGGACATCATCATCCGCTATAAGAACATGTCCGGCTTCCAGGCACCCTACGTGCCCGGCTATGACACCCACGGTCTGCCCATCGAGCTGAAGGCGCTGAGTTCCCTCGGCGACAAGAAGGCCGGTGTCTCCAAGCTGGAGCTGCGCCAGATCTGCAAAGAGTTTGCCACCGAGCACATCGACGTCATGAACGAGCAGTTCAAGCGTCTGGGCGTGCAGGGCGACTTTGAGAACCCCTACCTGACCCTGCGCCCCGAGTTTGAGGCACGCCAGGTCGAGATCTTCGGCGAGATGGCCAAGAAGGGCTACATCTACAAGGGCATGAAGGCCGTGTACTGGTGCCCCGAGGACCGCACCGCCCTGGCCGAGGCTGAGATCGAGTACGCCGAGGACGAGTGCGATTCCATCTATGTCCGCTTCAAGCTGACCGACGACCCCAACGGCGTGCTGGCCAAGCATAACATCCCGCTGGACAAGGCATGGATCGTCATCTGGACGACCACCACCTGGACGCTGCCCGCCAACGTCGCAACCTGCCTGAACCCCAATCTGGAATATGCCTTCGTCAAGATCGGTGACGCCTACCACATCATGGCCCGCGAGCTCGTTGAGTCCACGATGAAGGGCTGCCATATCGATGAGTACGAAGTCCTGCCCGAGACTGTTCTCGGCAGTGAGCTCGAGCTCATGCAGTATCAGCATCCGTTCCTTGACCGCAAGGGTCTGGTCATTCTGGGCGACCACGTCACGCTGGAAGGCGGCACGGGCTGCGTCCACACCGCTCCCGGCCATGGTGTTGAGGACTTTGAGGTCTGCGTCAATCACTATCCGCAGGTTCCCGTTGTCGTTCCCGTGGACGACGCGGGCCGCCTGACCGCCGAGGCCGGCGAGAAGTTTGCCGGTCTCAAGGTCTGGGACGCCAACAAGGTCATTCTGGAGCACATCAAGGAGAGCGGCCATCTGATGGGTGTGCAGCACATCACCCACCAGTACCCGCATTGCTGGCGCTGCCATCATCCCATCATCTTCCGTGCTACCGAGCAGTGGTTCTGCTCCATCGACGCCTTCAAGGAGGACGTCTACAAGGCCATTGACAGCGTGCACTGGCAGCCGGCGTGGGGCCATGACCGCATGGCCGGTATGGTCCGTGACCGCAGTGACTGGTGCATCAGCCGCCAGCGCGTCTGGGGCGTGCCCATCCCGGTATTCTACTGCAAGAAGTGCGGCAAGTACCATATCACCGATGCCTCCATCAAGGCTGTGTCCGACCTGTTCCGCAAGGAGGGCAGCGACGCCTGGTACAAGTACGATGCCAACGACATCCTGCCCAAGACCGAGGTCTGCGAGTGCGGTGCCTCCGACTGGGAGAAGGACCCCGACATCATGGACGTCTGGTTCGACTCCGGCTCCACCTGGAGCGCTGTCTGCCGTGAGCGCCCCGAGCTGCGCTGGCCCGTTGATATGTATATGGAGGGTGCCGACCAGTTCCGCGGCTGGTTCCAGTCCAGTCTGCTGACCAGCGTCGCCACCCAGGGTGTGGCCCCGTACCGCGAGGTCCTGTGCCACGGCTGGGTCGTCGATGCCCAGGGCAAGCAGATGCACAAGTCCGCCGGCAACGGCATGGAGCCCAGTGAGATCATCCGCGACTACGGTGCTGACATCATCCGTCTGTGGGTCGCTTCCAGCGATTACACCGTCGACGTCCGCGCCGGTAAGGAAATTTTCCGCCAGCTGTCCGAGGCGTACCGCAAGATGCGCAACACGGCCCGCTTCATGCTGGGCAATATCAGCGACTTTGATCCCGCGAAGGATATGGTCGATGATGACCAGCTGTTCGAGATCGACCGTTGGGCACTCGAGGCCTGCAACAAGCTGACCGCCACCATGCGCGATGCCTACGAGCACTACGACTTCAGCCGTGCCTACCACGCACTGTACAACTTCTGCGTCATTGATATGTCCAACTTCTACATGGACGTCATCAAGGATCGTCTGTACTGCGCAGATGACCACGCACGCCGCTGTGCCCAGACCGCGCTGTACCGCATCCTGGTCGACTTTACCAAGCTGCTGGCACCCATCCTGTGCTTCACCAGCCAGGAGATCTGGAGCTACATCCCGAAGCTGGACGGCATGAAGGACTATGTTGTCTTTGAGCAGATGCCCGAGGCCAAGGCTGCCGCCGATGAGGCGTTTGAAGCTAAGTGGGACCGCATCATGGCCATCCGCGACGACGTCAAGAAGGTGCTGGAGCAGGCCCGTGCCGATAAGGTCATCGGCTCTGCGCTGGAGGCCGGTCTGACGCTGTACTGCAGCAAGGAGGTCTACGACTTCCTGAACGCCATCCCGATGGATGAGTTGGCTGACCTGTTCATCGTCTCCCACGTTGACCTTGTCGAGGGTGAGGGCGGCGTCAAGGGCCTGGTCGAGGGTCTCGGCGTCAGCGCTGCCCATGCGGCTGGCAACAAGTGCCTGCGCTGCTGGAAGTACGAGACCACCGTCGGTGAGGACGGCCTCTGCCCGCGCTGCGCTAAGGTCTTGAAGCAGTAAATTTACTCTACCGTCAGCGGTGCTTATACGTTTAAGCACCGCTGATTTTTTCGGATAAGGTGTTGTATGATTTCTGGTTTGTTATCGCTGGCAGGAGCGGCCATTCTGGTCGTCATTGACCAGCTCATCAAGCACTGGGCCACGGCGGCGCTGCTGCCGGTGGGCAGCATGGATGTGCTGCCCGGCGTTGTGGAGCTGCGCTACTGCCTGAATGACGGCATGGCGTTTTCGATGCTGGCCGGTAAGCAGGGACTGCTCATCGGCATGACGTCGGTCATGCTGCTGGCTGTCCTTATCATGCTGTTCGTGCGCAAAATGCCGCTGACAGAGCGCGCAGCCTGGACGCTGGTACTGGGCGGCGGCGTGGGCAACCTCATTGACCGCGTGCTCAACGGTGTGGTCGTGGACTACATCAATGTGCTGTTCATGCGGTTTGCCATCTTCAATTTTGCGGACATCTGCGTCTGTGTCGGCGTCGGCCTGCTGATGCTCGCCGTGCTGCTGGACTCTTTCAAAAAGGATAAGACCGCAGAGCCAAAGGCGGACGAAGATGGAGCGGCTTGAGCTTACCGCAGCCCCCGGCGACAGCGGACGCCTGGACGCCTGGCTGGCCGGGCAGTGCCCGACGCTGTCCCGCAGTGCGCTGCAAAACCTGATCGAGCAGGGGCTTGTGACCTGCGGCGGCGCGCCCGTCAACAAAAAGGATAAGGTGGCACCCGGCAAAGTCTACGCCATCGACCTGCCTGACCCGCAGCCCATCGAGGCCCGGCCCCAGAACATCCCGCTGGACATTGTGTACGAGGACGACGACCTGCTCGTTGTCAACAAGCCTAAGGGTATGGTCGTGCACCCGGCCCCCGGCAACCCGGACGGCACGCTCGTCAACGCGCTGCTTTACCACTGCGCGGGGCAGCTGTCGGGCATCGGCGGGGCCGTCCGCCCGGGCATCGTCCACCGCATTGACAAGGACACGAGCGGCCTTCTCGTCGTTGCCAAAAACGATGCCTCCCATCAGGCGCTCAGCGCCCAGATGAGCGTACACAGCATCCACCGCGTCTACCATGCCGTGGTGTACGGTAACCTCAAGGAGGACGAGGGCTTTGTGGAGAAGTGGCTCGGACGCGACCCGCGGGACCGCAAGAAAATGGCCGTTCTGGCCGAGAACGCGGCGGGGGCCAAGTATGCCTACACGGGCTGGCAGGTGCTGGAACGCTGCGGCAATTTCACTTACATTGCGTGCAAATTAAAGACCGGGCGCACCCATCAGATTCGTGTACACATGGCATCGACGGGGCATCCGTTGGCAGGGGATGCTGTGTACGGCCCCAAAAACTGCATCAAATCGCTGAACGGCCAGTGCCTGCACGCCAAGGAGCTGGGCTTTGTCCACCCGCGGACAGGGGAGTGGATGCAGTTTGATTCGCCCCTGCCGCCCTATTTTACAGAGTTTCTGACACGGTTAAGAAAGGAACATCGCGCATGAAACCACCCCTAAGCGATACCCTTGTGATCTGTGATATGGATAATACGCTGCTGACGGCCAAGGAGGGCATCCCCGCCTGCAACCGCGCGGTCATCCAGCTGTACACCAGCATGGGGGGGCTTTTCACGGTGGCAACGGGCCGCCCGCCGGAGTCCATCCGCGCGGCGCTGGGGGACATCCGCCTGTCGCTGCCGGCCATCTCCTGCAACGGGGCGCTGCTGTATGATTTCTCCGCCGAGTCGGTGCTGCACCGCTCGACGCTGAACCGCGAGCAGGCGACGACGGCCATCCTTGACATCCTGAACAAGTTTCCGCATATAGGCGTGGAGGTCATGGCCGGAAACGGCGAGATGTTCGTCATCCACGCCAATGAGGTGACCCACGCCCATCAGGTGGACGAGCACCTCGGCAGCATTGCCTGCCCGGTGGAGAGCGTGCCTGACGGCTGGGTCAAGGTCGTCTTTGCCTCCGACCCGGAGAGCATCCGCAAGCTGGGCCAGTACGCCAAGACGCGGTACTACGGTCGGGAAAACTACTTCCTGGCCACGAACAGCATTTACTTAGAGATCATGCCCAGCGGCGTCAGCAAGGCCAGCGGTCTGCATGACCTGTGCGCCCTCATGAGCAAATCCATGAAGAACACCGTCGTTATCGGTGATTACTACAATGACCTGGAGGTCATGCGGGAGGCCGGCTACGCCGTGGCTGTCGCCAACGCACCGGCAGAGGTCAAGGCTGCCGCCGATCATGTGACGACCTGCACCTGCGCCGAGGGCGCAGTGGGGGAGTATCTGTACAGCCTGATCGGCAGGGCCGAAGGACGTGAGGTTTGACGATGAAGGTCAGCGAACTGATGAACCCCAAGGGCGTACTGCTCTATGCAAAGATCGATAACTCCGCCGACGCGCTCGGCATTCTGGTCGAGCTGCAGGAGGGCATCGGCGTTATCACCAACGGCAATGCCTACTACAATGCGGTCAGCTACCGGGAAACGTTCGGCGGCACAACGGCCATCGGGGGCGGCATTGCGCTGCCCCACGCCTGCAACGCGGGCGTGTCCGCACCGGGCATCTCGGCGCTGCTGCTGCGCCGCGGTGTTGACTGGGGCGCACCGGACGGGAAACCTGTGGATCTTGTGTTCATGATCGCTGTTCCGCCGGGCAGTGAGAGCCTGCATCTGCAGATCCTGGCGCGGCTCGTAAACCTTATGAGCCGCAGCGACCTTGTGGAAAGCCTGCGCACAGCCAGCAACCCCCACCGCTTTGTGGAGCTGATCGCCAAGGCGGAAAACGCCTGCTTCGCAGAATAAAACCGAAAGTTGTCCCAGCTTATTTGCAAGCTGGGGCTTTTTGTTTGCCTCCGCAGGGGCGCATTCTATATGCGCCCGCGCAGCCTGCGGTAACAACCGCGGGCAGATATGGAATCCGCCCCTATGAGGCATCGATTTGAATATTCGTCAATATAACTAAAAAACGCCGCAAATCGCACGACGCATTATACGTATTTGCACTTGCTTTAAACCGGTGAAGTGTGCTATACTTTAAAGCACTAAACCGGCTGCGCAGGAGGGACCCGCGTGAGGAGACGCGGGTGTACACCTGAAACAAAAAGGTTGCGCAGCAGGTACTATGGAGGAATAGACATGAAAAAAGCAGTTTCCCTTATGATGGCAGCCGCCATGACCATGGGTCTGGCCGCCTGCGGCTCCACCGCATCCACCGACACCGCCGCTTCTGCTGCGGACACCGCCTCCAGCACCGAGGCTGCTGCAAGCACTGCTGACAGCACCGCCGCTGCGGATGGCAAGGTCTATAACATCGGTATCTGCCAGCTTGTCCAGCATGAAGCGCTGGATGCCGCTACTCAGGGCTTCAAGGATGCTCTGGTCGAGAAGCTGGGCGAGGGCAGCGTCAAATTTGACGAGCAGAACGCCTCCGGCGATTCCGCAAACTGCGCCACCATTGTGAATGGCTTTGTCTCCAACGGCGTTGACCTGATCCTTGCCAACGCCACCGCACCGCTGCAGGCCGCCGCACAGGCGACTGCCGACATCCCGGTGCTGGGAACCTCCATCACTGACTACGCCACCGCGCTGGACATCAGCGACTGGACCGGCACTGTCGGCAACAACATTTCCGGCACCTCTGACCTGGCTCCGCTGGACCAGCAGGCGGCCATGATTCAGGAGCTCTTCCCGGATGCCAAGAGCGTCGGTCTGCTCTACTGCAGTGCAGAGCCGAACTCCGTCTACCAGTGCGACGTCATTGAAGGCTACCTGACCGAGGAGGGCTACACCGTTGCCCGCTATGCCTTCACCGATACGAACGACGTCACCTCCGTGGCCCAGACTGCCGCCGATAACTCCGACGTCATCTACATCCCCACTGACAACACCGCAGCCTCCAACACCGAGGCCATCGCAAACGTTGTCATCCCCGCCAAGGTCCCCGTTGTGGCCGGTGAGGAAGGCATCTGCTCCGGCTGCGGCGTTGCAACGCTCTCCATCAGCTATTACGACCTCGGCTACGCCACCGGTGAGATGGCTGCCAAGATCCTCGCGGACGGCGCGGACGTCTCTGCGATGCCCGTTGAGTTCGCTCCGAACGTGACCAAGAAGTACAACGCCGCCAACTGCGAGGCGCTGGGCATCACCCCGCCGTCCGACTACGTGGCTATCGGCTGATTGAACTGAACAGCGACTGAAAATCATCATAACAGCGAGGAGGGGGAGATTACTCTCTTTCCCCGCTGTTTTGGTGCTTTACGAAATGAGGATGTTTTTATGGATTTCCTGACCTCTTTGGTAAACTCCATGCCCGGCGCTGTGGCACAGGGCCTCATCTGGGGCATCATGGCCATCGGCGTGTACATTACCTACCGCATTCTGGATGTGGCCGATCTGACCGTTGACGGCTCCCTCGGCACGGGCGGTGCGGTCTGCGTGGTGCTGGTGCTCAACGGCGTGCCTGTGGGCGTCGCCCTTGTGGCAGCCACGCTGGCCGGTATGCTGGCGGGCCTTGTCACGGGTCTGTTCCACACGGCCTGCGGCATCCCGGCAATTCTGGCCGGTATTTTGACCCAGCTGGCGCTGTATTCTGTCAACCTGCGCATCATGGGCACCGGCACGGGCGGCGGCAAGGCAAACCTGCCCATCAGTGTGGACAAGTACAGCCTGCTGGTCTCGGCCCGCTATGTCCGCGCACTGGCGCTCAACAACCCGATCTTCGTGCTGCTCATCTTCTGCGCGGCCCTGATCGGTGTGCTGTACTGGTTCTTCGGCACGGAGCTTGGCTGCTCGCTGCGCGCTACCGGCGCAAACCGGCACATGGCCCGCGCCCAGGGCATCAACACGAACGTCACCATCGTGCTCGGCCTTATGGTTTCCAACGGCCTTGTGGCGCTGGCAGGCGCTCTGCTGTCCCAGTACCAGGGCTTCTCGGACATCAACATGGGCCGCGGCGCCATCGTCATCGAGGACCTCGCCTACCTCTGCATGGATTTCCGCAAACCGTTGGGACGGCCTTTCGAAGCCCCCTACCAGGCTTCGGTGGCCCGCTACACGGACAATTACATCCTGCTGGTCTCCGGGTCGAAGATATTCAGCTACGCCGGGCAGCGAATCGCCGTGGCGGCGATCTCCGATGCGCTTTTCCGCCGCGAGTACCCCGCCCTGCGCCGGCGTTACAACATCGGACGGCTGGGCGACGCCTACGTACTGGTCTTTCTCTATGCGGCCTCATCCGGCACGAGCCATTCGGCGCAGCACGCCCTGGCGGCAATGTTCCGCGCGGCGGCCGACGGCGAACTGGACTTCGTGGGCGAAGCCTCGGAGTACGCCCGGCGCGCCCGGCTGACCAAGGAGACGTTCCTCCGCCACGGATTCCGCATCGTCTACGACAAGGACCGCGACGAGCCGGTCAGCGACGGATTCTTCTACACGGTCGGCTACGGCGCGATGACCAGCGCCGAACTGTTGAGCGAGCTGCTGCTCTACGGCATCTGCGCCATCTCGCTCACCTCGACCGGCAGCCGCCAGAGCGGCATCCGCGTCTGCGTCTCGCAGATGAACCGCCCCGAACAGTTCGAAATGCTCGAAGAACGTTTAACCGCTTTTGCAGAAAATAACCGCTGACAACATGCACTACACGACTGCCGCGGAGGCGGTAAAACTCATCCGATCCAACGACAGCGTCTACATTCAGGGCAGCACCTCGATCCCCGAAGCGCTCGTGGCCGCAATGGCCGAACGGGGCGGCGAACTGGAGCATGTGACGGTCTATTCGGCCTTCGCCGTGGGAGCCTTCGACGCCCCCTACTGCCGCCCCGAATACAAGGAGTCGTTCCTCGTCAACAGCCTGTTCGTCGCCAACAACATCCGCAGGTGGCTGGCCGACGGCTACGGACAGACCATTCCGGCCTTCCTGGGCGAAATCCCCGCGCTGTTCCGCGACGGCACGCTGCCTCTCGACGTCGCACTCATCAACGTCTCGCCGCCCGACGCCGAAGGCTACTGCTCGTTCGGCGTCTCGGCCGATCTGGCGGTTTCCGCCGTGGAGTGCGCCAAGACCATCATCGCGCAGGTCAACAAGGCGATGCCCTACTCCTACGGCGACGCCGTGATCCACACCTCGCGCCTGGCGGCGGCCGTGGAGGTCGATTCTCCGCTGGTGGAGGTCCCGACGGCCGTGCCGAGCGAAACGGAACGGAAAATCGGCAGCTACATCGCCGAACTGATTCCCGAC
>ERZ773107.1262-NODE-1262-length-23861-cov-3.144165_pt1 | contig 23861 bp, 20 predicted proteins | sample MGYA00580571_ERZ773107 | MGnify/ENA primary metagenome ERZ773107 (study PRJEB29015, sample SAMEA2737843) | human gut metagenome | biome: human gut; feature: human-associated habitat; material: faeces | place: China | collected 2012 ... | reverse complement strand
CATTCTTCGAATCCAATCTGTAAAAGAACTGGCTGTCTGGCAGTGAAAAAGAAGCTGCCAGACAGAAGAAAAGATTGGCGATTATGTACATTTTATTATGTATTAATTAGTAAAAATATATAAAAATATAAAAGAAACAGAATAAAACTTGACAGTAATGAACAACAATGATAAAATAAATATAAACAATTTATAAAGAAAATATAAACATTGGATTGTTACTGGGAAGCAGGCAAAACCAAATTTTACATAATCCGGGAGAAGTTTGTAAAATTTGGTTTTTTTTTGGCAATGAATCGTTCACGAAATGCGCGTTCCTGTCTGCAGATCCTGTGAATGAAAAAGAGATGGAGCAGCCTATGAATATCCAGAAAGTGATCAATAATAACGTCATATCGGCTTTTGATGATAATAACCAGGAAGTTGTTATTATGGGAAGAGGAATTGGATTCAAGGCACATGCAGGAGATTGTGTGGACGATGCAAAGGTGGAGAAGGTATTCCGGATAGAAAATGAAACACTGTCGAGACAGTTTCAGGAGATTCTGGCGAACATCCCATTAGAGCATATGCAGCTGACAAGCGATATTATTTCCTATGCGAAAGAGAGTCTGAATGTGCAGCTGAATCAGAGCATTTATATCACATTGACAGACCACATTAATTTTGCCATCGAAAGATATACACAGGGAATCAATCTGAAGAATGCATTGCTCTGGGAGATCAAGAAGTTCTATAATCAGGAATATCTGCTTGGGCAGTATGCAGTGAATCTGCTCAACCAGAAGCTTGGAACAGAGTTCACAGAGGATGAGGCTGGATTTATTGCACTCCATTTTGTAAATGCAGAATACAATACATCGATTCGTGATACTTTTGCCATGACAAACATGATTCAGGGGATTATAGATCTGGTGAAGAGAGAGATGCAGATCGAGCCGGATGAAGACTCCCTGCATTATGAGAGGTTTGTGACACATCTGAAGTTTTTGGCACAGCGGTTATACCGCCATGAATTATTGAAGGATGATGAGATCGAGTTTGCCAGGATGATGGAGAATAAATATCCGAAGGAATATGAATGCAGCGAGAAGATTGCCCGCTATATTGAGGATGAATACGGTTGGACAATTTCCGGCGAAGAGGTCATGTTCCTGTCCATACATATCAAGCGGATGTGCATGAAAGACTAAGAGATAAGAACTGCCAGGACAGAAAGCTGTCTGAGGCGGCAGAAGCATGAGAACAAGAAGCATGCGGAATAGAGAAAGAAGGAGGAAAAGATGTTTCAGTTTTTTAAGAAAAAAGAAGAAAAAGGGATTGAAATCGGATCCCCGGTAAAAGGAAAGGCAGTACCGATCAGCGAGGTGAGTGACCCGACATTTGGGGAGGAGATCCTTGGAAAAGGAGCTGCAGTGATCCCGACAGAGGGGAAGATATATGCTCCGGCAGACGGAACCATTGAGATGATCTTCGATACCATGCATGCGGTGAGCATGACAACTGCGGAGGGCGCAGAGATCTTAGTTCATATCGGACTTGATACGGTTGCCCTTAAGGGAGAACATTTTACAGCACACAAAGGGAATGGGGACACCGTGAAGAAAGGTGACCTGTTAATCACAGTAGATCTTGATGCTGTGAAAGCTGCTGGCTATGATGTGATCACACCGGTTGTAATCTGTAATACAGCGGATTATAAGTCAGTCGATGCTATAACCGGAAGTGATGTCAGACCGGGAGATACCATTCTGGTATTAAAGAAATAAAAACAGTATTTTAGCCAGAAATAACTGGCATAAAATAAAAAAGGGATTATTAATAAGGAGGAGCTTAATATGATGAAATATTTACAGAAGCTGGGAAAAGCTTTAATGCTTCCAGTAGCTTGTCTTCCAATCTGTGGTATCTTAATGGGTATCGGATATGCGTTATGCCCATCTACCATGCAGGGTGGAGACGTTACAGGTATTCTTGAGATGATCGGATTCTTCCTCGTGAAAGCGGGCGGAGCTTTAATTGATAACATGGCAATCCTGTTTGTTATCGGTGTCGGTGTCGGTATGGCAGATGACAACGACGGAACAGCTGCACTTGCAGCTCTGGCGTCCTGGTTAATGATCACAAACCTTCTTTCTACAGGTGCTGTGACAACCTTAATGCCGGCAATCGCTGACAGTGCAACCAAGACACTTGCATTCAACAAGATTGCAAATCCATTCATCGGTATCCTTGCAGGTATCATCGGTGCAACCTGCTACAACAAGTTTAAAGGAACCAAGTTACCGGACTGGCTCGCATTCTTCAGTGGAAAACGCTGTGTGGCAATTGTTTCCGGTGTTGTTTCCATCGTAGTGTCCGCTATCTTATTATTTGTATGGCCAGTTTTATTCGGCGCACTGGTTGCAGTCGGAGAAGCAATTGTAGGACTTGGCGCTGTCGGAGCCGGTATCTACGCATTCTTAAACAGATTACTGATCCCGACCGGATTACATCACGCATTAAACAACGTATTCTGGTTCGATACAATCGGTCTTGGCGACTTACAGCACTTCTGGGCTGGTGAGACATCTGCAGATGTAAGCTGGAGCTTAGGTATGTACATGTCCGGATTCTTCCCATGTATGATGTTTGGTATCCCGGGTGCTGCCCTTGCCATGATCCACTGTGCAAAGGATAACAAGAAGAAAGTTGCAATCGGTCTTGTTGCTTCCGCAGCTGTCTGCGCATTTGTCTGCGGTGTTACAGAGCCGTTCGAGTTCGGATTCATGTTCCTTGCTCCAGCACTTTATGTAGTATATGCATTATTATACGGTATTTTTACAGTTATCACAGTAGCCTTAGGATTCAGAGCAGGTTTCAGCTTCTCAGCAGGAGCAACAGACTTAATCTTCTCAGCTTCCCTTCCGGCAGCACAGAAGACATGGCTCATCATTCCTCTTGGAATCGCAGCATTTATCGTATTCTATGTAGTATTCCGTTTTGCAATTACCAAGTTTGACTTAAAGACTCCGGGACGTGAGGATGATGATATTGATGAGGAAAAGGTAGAAATCGGAAACAGCGACTACACAACTGTAGCAGCAGAAATTTTAGAAGGAGTTGGTGGTGCATCTAACGTAACAAGCATCGACAACTGTATTACAAGACTTCGTCTGGAAGTAAAAGACAGCTCCTTAGTAGATGAGAAGAAGATCAAAGCAGCAGGTGCAGCAGGTGTCATCAGACCTAGCAAGACAGCTGTCCAGGTTATCATCGGAACAAAGGTTCAGTTTGTGGCTGACGAATTCAAAAAATTATGTAAATAAATAAAACAATAATCCCTTTCAGGAAAGCGGTTCCCATGTGGAGCCGTTTTCTTTTTGGCGCAGGTATTCTTTTGTTTACAAGCAGGGAAGGGAATGATAAAATGAAAAAAATAAGTTTTTATGGAAGAAAATGGGAGGAAGCGTGAGAAATGCCTACGTTACTGCAGCGATTAGCGCGAATTTACCCGGGAGAAAGCAGAAGGTCTGCCTCTTTACAGAAAGAATACCATTCCGCCGGGAGGAGACCTGTTGCCAATAAAGAGAAAGTGGAAAGAAAAACCGCAGAAAAGCAGACAGAAAGGACGAGGGAGAACGTGGAGAAGGAAGATTTTTTATTAAGCCAGATTGATGAATTCAGAGAGAAAGCAAAGCAGCTGCAGAACCTGTTAGCACTTAAGGAGAGCAAAGTATCAGAATTGCAGGCGTTAGTAAGTGAACGGGAGGGAAAGGCACAGGAGCTGGAACTGATCCTGACAGAACGTCAGGAGGAGGCAGATAAGATAGTCAATGACTTCAGCGGAAAAGTGGACGATCTTGCTGATAAAGTGACAGCAAAGCTCGCAGAGATGGAGCGGATCGTTTCCAGTCAGGTGGAGGATGCAAAGAAGGCGAGCGCCGAGCAGCTAGAGACGAACCGTACGTTAAACAGTGAGCAGATTGCGGTCAGCAAGAGGATGAACGAAGAACAGATCGCGGCAAACAGAAAGTTCTTAGAGGAGCAGGTTGCGGCAAATAAAAAGCTGAATGAGGAACAGGTTGCCGAGGTAAAGACGCTGCTTGAGAATGCGACAAGCCAGTTAGAATCCATCAAGACAGACCTTTCCGAGAAGGTGCATTCCGAGAATGTGAAGTGCTACCGCAATATCCAGGAGCTGTTCAATGAATTTGATGCAAGAATTGAGAAGCTCGATGAGACAGAGCAGGGAGTAGAACAGGTGAAAGGCTATGCAAAGGTGCTGTCCTGGTTTTCTATCATCAATTTTATCCTGTTGGTGGCATTTATTTTATATTCACTTGGAGTGTTCCAATTTTAGAACATAAAGGAAAACTCTTGCAGAATTATGCCCTGAATGTGTATGATAAAAAGGTTGCGGATGGAATTTAAGGCAGCAGTTATTAGGAATAGAATTTGTGACTGTGCAGATGGTAGAACAGCGGACCTAAAGGATGCAGGTCACAGGGAAAGGCGTAATCAGAATATGAATATAGAACCGAAAAAGGTATGGGTCGTAGGACATAAGAATCCGGATACGGATTCCATCTGCGCTGCGATTTCTTACGCATATTTGAAAAATCAGCTTGGGGAGCGGGAGTATGTACCGAAACGTGCCGGAGCAATCAGCGAGGAGACACGCTATGTCTTAGATTATTTCAAGGCAGAGGATCCGGAACTGATCACGGATGTGGGAGCTCAGTTAAAAGATATCTCTATCCGTAAGACTACGGGTGTGAGCTCTCAGATTTCATTAAAGAAAGCATGGGAGACAATGAAAAAGTTAGATGTTGTAACACTTCCGGTTACAAACAGGCTTGGAAAACTCGAAGGAATCATTGTAACGAAGGATATAGCAACATCTTACATGGATGTGTACGACAGTCATGTGCTCTCAAAGGCGAGAACGCAGTATAAGAATATTGCGGAGACGTTAGACGGCAAGATCGTGTCCGGAAATGAGCATGCGTATTTTATGCGCGGTAAGGTCGTGATCGGAGCCTCCGATATCGATTATATGGTCGAGTTCGTAGAATCAGACGATCTTGTGATTTTAGGCTCCAGAAAGGAAGCTCAGATCCGTGCTCTTGAGGCAAATGCAAGCTGTCTGATTATCGGATGCGGATTTGATGTTGATGAAGACGTGATTGCGATGGCAAGAAAGAAGGATTGCGTGGTTATCACGACCGCCTACGACAGCTTTTCCATTGCAAGGCTCATTAACCAGAGTATGCCGATCAAGGAATTTATGACGAAGGACGATATTGTCACCTTCGACATTGATGATTATGTGGATGATGTGAAGGAGACGATGTCGAAGATCAGACACCGCGATTTCCCAATCTTAGACGAGAACGGTTATTATATTGGAATGGTTTCCAGACGAAATCTGATGAGCATGCAGAAAAAGCAGGTGATCTTAGTTGACCACAACGAGAAGTCCCAAGCAGTTGATAATATTGGGGAGGCGGAGATTTTAGAGATCATCGACCACCATAGAATCGGAAGTCTTGAGACAATCTCTCCGGTTTATTTCAGAAATCAGCCACTGGGCTGCTCGTCCACGATCATTTACCAGATGTTTGGCGAGAAAGGGATCGAGATTCCGAAACAGATCGCAGGACTGCTGTTGTCTGCAATTCTGTCCGATACCTTAATGTTCCGTTCCCCTACCTGCACACAGCTTGATATCATGGCAGCCGAGGCATTGGCGAAGATCGCGGATGTCGAGATTGAGAAGTATGCGAAGGATATGTTCCGTGCGGGAAGCGATTTTAAGAACAAGACGACAGAGGAGATTTTTTATACAGATTTCAAGGTGTTCCACACAGAAGAGTATGATTTTGGCGTGGCACAGATCAGCGCGATGGGCAGGGAGGAGTTAGACCAGGTAGGAAAGCAGTTGAAGCCTTTCATGAAGGAAGTACTTGGAGAGAAAAGGCTTGACATGGTCTATGTGATGCTCACGGATATTTTAGAAGAGTCTTCGAAGGTCATTTTCGAGGGGCATGATGCAGGACAGATCCTTGCAGATGCGTTCGAGACTGAGGAAGACCCGGATGGCATTCTGTTAGAGGGAATCGTTTCAAGAAAGAAACAGATGATCCCGACGCTCATGAATGCCATGGCGGAAAAGAATTAAAAAGATACGATCAGGAAACAGAAGCGCTTTGGCGGAGTTCACGTGGGGATTCGCCGAAGCTTTTTTTGTATGCGCGCGAGAAGGTGGAGTAGTTCTGGAACCCGCATTCATAGCAGACTTCCGTGATCGGTTTCCCAGTGAGTACAAGGTCACGCGCGAGCAGCAGCCGCTTTGTGGACAGGTAATTCCCGATGCTGTAGCCGGTCTGCTCTTTGAAGGTGTGCATGAGGTAGGAGCGGCTTAGATAGAACCGGGCGGACAGATCATCGATGGAAATCTGCTCGGTGAGGTGGCTGTTTAAGTAGTCGAGCACATTTATGATCTTCTCATTGGCGGCGGAAGTCTCGATGTACTCCACGTTGTTGTGCAGTGCGGCGCGGTTCAACTGGATCAGAAATTCTAAAAAGAGCAGCCGGTGATGCAGCTTATTGGCATAGTCCTGATCCCTCAGTGAGGCATCGAGGTCTTTTGCGATGGCGCCGAGCCTGCTTCCGGTAAAAGAGCGCAGGCGGAGCACATGGGACTGCTCACGCCCTGCCCGTTTGAAACAGAGTGCGAGGTCGGTGTCCTCATCTTTGTAGTGCTCTAAGAAATCCGGAGAAACATAGAGGATGATTCTCTCATAAGCAGCATTGGAGTGGATCACAGGTTTGTGCACCTCCCCGGCGCTGATGAAGACGATATCGTTTTTTTGCAGGTCATAGGAGCGCCCTTCCACGCAGTAGGTGACATCACCGCTTAACAGAATCAGAATTTTGTGGAAGTCATGGTAGTGGTAGTGAAAGGAGCGGATGCCTTCATCCTTCAGGTGGAACATTTTGAAGTCGGTGGTCAGGTAGCCGATTTTTTTGTATTCTGGCATGGAAAATGGTCCTTTCTGTGGTATGGTTGATGGAAATCCAGGGTTTGTATGATTTTCAGTATAAAACATAAAAGCACAATCTGCAATATAGAAAGCACAAAAAGAATATATTTTACAAATAGTGCCCTGTATACTGGAACTATAAGAATGCAATAACATTGCAGGCAGAATATATCTGTAAATGGAACTAAGCAGAAGCAAACAAAAAGTTAGAATATAAAAATCAGATAGAAAGGACAAAAACGACATGAAAAATTTCAGCAATTACAACGATTACAGTACAAAGGAAGACTTACACTTTGAATCCAAGGCAGTACACGGAGCACTCGGGACAGAACCGCTTACAGGTGCTGTCAGCATGCCGATTTTCCAGGCGGTAACGTACCGTCATCCGGCGCTTGGCGAGTCTACAGGTTTTGCATACAGCCGTCTGGAGAACCCGACCAGACAGGAGCTTGAGAGAACCATGGCGATTTTGGAAGGTGGAATCAAAGCGTTCGCATTTTCCAGTGGACAGGCTGCTAATATGGCAGTATTTTCCCTGCTGAATCCGGGAGACCATGTTATTCTCTCTGACGATATTTATGGTGGAACGTTCCGTATTATTGGAGATGTATTTGGAAAATATGGCATTGAACACTCTTATGTGGAGATGGATGACCTTGCAGCAGTGAAGGCAGCAATCCGACCGAACACAAAGATGTTCTTTGTTGAGACACCGACAAACCCGATGATGAAAGTGGCAGATATCGCAGCATTGTCTGAGATTGCAAAGAGTGTCGGTGCCCTGATGGTAGTGGATAATACGTTCCTGACTCCATACTTCCAGAATCCGTTAAAGCTTGGCGCAGATATTGTAACACACAGCTCCACAAAATATTTGGGAGGACACAATGATACACTTTCCGGAATCGTGGTAGTGAAGGACAATGAGGAGATCGCAGAGAAGATTCATATTCATATCAAATCCCATGGAAGCCAGCTTGCTCCGATGGACTGCTGGTTACTGCTCCGCGGTATCAAGACTCTTCCGGTTCGTATGGACAGACATAACGAGAACGCGAAGAAAGTAGCAGAGTGGTTAAGAACCCAGCCAAAGGTAAAGAAAGTGTATTATGTTGGATTTGAAGATCACAAAGATTATGCGACAACGATCAAACAGACAAGAGGCTTTGGCGGCATGATTTCCTTCACAGTGGATTCATTTGAAACAGTTCAGAAGATTCTTCGAAATGTGGACATGATTATGTTTGCAGAGAGCCTTGGAGGAACGGAGACATTAATCACATACCCAACCACTCAGACACATGAGGACACTCCGAAGGATATCAAGGAAAAACTTGGAATTACAGACTGTTTTCTGCGTATGTCCGTCGGAATCGAGAATGTAGAGGATATTATTGCAGATCTTGACCGCGCGATGAACGCTTAATCGTAACGAAATTTTGTGAAAGAATTAACGTATCATATTTACAGGTGAAAAAAAACTTATTACTATAAGAAGTGACAGGATGCCCGGCTGGTTGTAAGATTGGCCGGGCATATAAACGTGAAAAGGAGAGCTGGAAAATGAAATTTACAAAAATGCAGGCGTTCGGAAATGACTATGTGTATATCGATGCCATCCATCAGGAACTGAAAAATCTCCCAGAGCTGGCAAGATTTGTCAGCAATCGGCATTTTGCTATCGGTTCGGACGGTATGGTGTTAATCTGCCCGTCAGAGAAAGGAGATTTCCGCATGAGAATGTTCAATCCGGACGGATCTGAAGGGGAAATGTGTGGCAATGCCCTGCGAAGTGTCGGAAAATATGTGTACGACCATAGACTGACGGATAAGACAGAACTTGTGATCGAGACATTAGGCGGCATGCAGCACCTGAACCTGACCGTGACAGATGGTTATGTATCCAATATCCGGGCAGACATCGGGGAACCGAGACTCTCCACAAAGGTAATCCCGATCAACACGGACAGTGAGACCTTTATTGATCAGCCAGTACAGGTGTTAGACCGCACGTTTCACATTACAGCGGTATCCTGGGGCAATCCGCACTGTGCAATGTTTGTAGACTCTGTTGCAGACCTTGATGTGGAAAAATATGGAAAAGAAATAGAGCATATGACCTCTGTTTTCCCGAATAAGACGAATGTCACTTTCACAGAATTTGTGAGCCGTGATTATCTGAAAATCCGCGAGTGGGAGAGAGGCACCGGTGAGACAATCGGATGCGGAACCGGATGCGCGACAGCAGTAGTAACTGCAATTCTGACCGGAAAATGTGACAGAAAAGTAACCGTTGAGCAGATCGGCGGACCGCTTCTGATCGAGTGGGATGAGAAAACCAATCATCTTTTCATGACAGGTCCGTCCCATACTGTATTTGAGTCGGAGATTGATGCTTCGGCTGTTTTGAATCGATAGAAGCTTAGATACTGGGAAGTTTCACAAACAAGGAGAAGAAAAGATGAAATTAAGCAAAATCTGTGAAGAAATCGAATATACCCTGCTACATGGAAGCATGGATGCAGAAGTACGTGACATTGTTTATGATTCCAGAAAGATCGCACCGGAAACGATGTTTGTCTGCATGGTCGGTGCTGTAACAGACGGACACAAGTATATTCCGGATGCCATTGAAAAAGGTGCAAGTGTCATCGTTGTGGAGCGGGCAGAAGAAGCTGCGCAGATCCCGGAATATATTACCGTACTTCAGGTCGCATCTGCCAGATATGCACTTGCCCTGATGTCAGCGGCATTGTTTGACCATCCATCCAGAAAGCTGATCACGATCGGGCTGACAGGAACGAAGGGAAAGACGACTACAACCTACATGATTAAGAAGGTTCTTGAGATGGCGGGCAAAAAAGTCGGTCTCATTGGTACGATTGGTGCGATGATTGGGGAGGATCATATTCCGTCTAAGAATACGACGCCGGAATCTTACGAGCTTCACCGGATGTTTGCATCCATGGTGGAGGCGGGATGTGAGTATGTGGTTATGGAAGTGTCCTCGCAGGGACTGAAGTTAGACCGCACTGCTGGAATTTTATTCGATTATGGAGTCTTTACTAATCTGTCACCGGATCACATTGGGCCTGCAGAGCATGCATCCTTCGAGGAGTATATGGAGTGTAAGAGTCTTCTGTTTCGTCAGTGCAAAGTTGGTGTGCTGAATGCGGATGATGAGCATGTGGAAGGCATTTTAAAAGGACATACCTGTGAGGTGAAGACCTTCTCGGCAGAGAAAGAGGCAGACCTCATGGCATCCGATATCGGCTTTATCAATGAAGACGGAAAGCTCGGCATGCATTTTCAGGTGTCCGGCTGTATGAACTGCCAGGCGAAGGTGCACATCCCGGGCAGATTTTCCGTATATAATTCCATGGTGACGATGCTAGTGTGCCATCTCGCCGGAATCTCAGAGGAAGCGATCTTAGACGGTCTTGCAAAGGTACAGGTAAAAGGACGCGTGGAGATGATTCCGGTATCGAAAGACTACACGCTGATTATCGACTATGCGCACAATGAAGTGAGCACCAGAAGTGTTCTCACCACGTTGATGGAATATCATCCGAAGCGGCTGATCTGTGTGTACGGCGGTGGAGGCAACCGTTCGAAGCTGCGCAGATATGATATGGGAGAAGTGACAGGAGCGATGGCAGATCTGTGCGTCTTAACTTGTGATAATCCGAGAGATGAGGAGATCCGTGATATCAATCAGGATATTAAGGTCGGACTTGCAAGAAGCAATGGAAAGTATATTGAGATCGATGACAGAAAGGAAGCAATCGCATACTGCATGAAGAATGCAAAGCCGGGTGATATGATTGTTCTGCTCGGAAAAGGGCATGAGGATTATCAGGAGATCAAAGGAGTAAAATATCACTTCGATGAGCGTGAGGCAGTGGCAGAGATCTTAGATGAGATGAAAGCCGGAAAGCGGTAAGTAAATTTGTTAAAAAAATAACAAAAGACTTGTAATTTAAACAGACTATGATAAAATGAAAAAGCAATTGAATAATGAGAGGAAATTTAATTCGAAGAGGAGAAAAGCAGTAAATGAAAAAGAAATTACGTTTACTTTGCATCGCACTTTTAGCAATGGCTGTACTGAACGGATGTGGGGCAGACAGCACAGGAGAGTCTTCGGAGGATACTTCCTCGAAGGAGCAGCAGGTACAGGAGACGGAGCAGACAGCATCTGGTCCTGTAGAAGGAGGCTCTATTGTTGTAGGTATACAGCAGGATATTGACAGTCTTGACCCTCACAAAGCAACAGCGGCAGGAACAAAAGAGATTCTGTTTAACATTTTTGAAGGTTTGGTAAAACCGGATGTGGATGGCAATCTGATCTGTGCAGTAGCAGACAGTTATGACATTTCCGAAGACGGACTTGTATACACGTTCACCCTGCGTGACGGTGTGAAGTTCCATAACGGAAATGATGTGACCTGTGAGGACGTGAAGTACTCTCTTGAGAGAGCAGCAGGACTTCTTGACGGAACACCGCTAATTGCCACACTTCAGACCATCCAGTCCGTAGATATTTTAGATGAGAAAACGGTTCAGGTTACAGTGGGCGCGCCGAATGCAGAGCTGATTTACAGCTTTGTGGCAGCGATCATCCCGGCAGGAAGCGGGGAAGATGAGGCAGCGGATCCAGTGGGAACAGGACCGTTTTCTTTTGTTTCCTATACGCCGCAGGAAGGCATTGTACTCGCAAAGAATGAAAATTACTGGCAGGAGGGACTGCCGTATTTGGATCAGGTGGAATTTAAGATCGTGGGAAGCTCTGATTCTGCACTGTTAGAGTTACAGGGTGGAAGCATTGATATTTATTCTTACCTGACAGACTCCCAGGCGAATGAGCTGAAGGACAGCTTCCAGGTAGTGTCCTCCCCGTCTAATGTCGTGCAGGCGCTGTTTTTAAACAACGATTATGAGCCGTTACAGGATGTCAGGGTACGTCAGGCAATCTGCTATGCAGTGGACAAGGATCTGGTCAATGACTTTGTGGCAGGCGGAAACGGTACGTTGATCAGCACTGCCATGCTTCCGACATTGAAGGACTATTATGTGGATTTAAATGATATGTATGGCACTTCTGCTAATGTGGAGAAAGCAAAAGAGCTTTTGACCGAGGCTGGCTATGCGGACGGATTTGACCTTGAGATCGCAATCCCTTCAAACTATGAGTTCCATATGCAGACCGGTGAGGTGATCGTGGAGCAGTTAAAGGCAGTCGGAATCAATGCGACGATTAACGGTGTGGAGTGGAATACATGGTTGGATGATGTCTATAACGGCAGACAGTATCAGGCAACGATCAGCGGTATTACCTGTGGCGACCTGACACCTGGGTATCTTCTGAACCGTTTCCAGACAGAATCTGCCAAAAACTTTATCAACTACTCGAATGAAGAGTACGATAAGATCTGGCAGGAAGCACAGCAGACACAGGATCTGACAGAGAGAAGCAGTTATTACAAACAGCTTCAGACAATGCTCTGCGAGGATGCGGCAAGTGCATTCTTACAGGTGCCTGCGAACACAACTGCGATCAATAAGAAGCTCGCAGGTTATCAGTTCTATCCGATCTATGTACAGGATATGAGCACGGTATATTTTACCGAATAAGACAGGAAAAGTAGGATGTCTGTGATCAAAATGACGCAGAACGTCTGACGAAGGAAAAGAAAGGAAAGCAGCAACATGAAATTTATCACAAAAAAAATCATCACTCTCATTATGACATTGTTTCTTGTTTCTGTGGCTGCTTTTCTGGCTTTCCAGATCATACCAGGAGATGTGGTGACATCGATCCTCGGCACGGAGGCGACCGCAGAGAGGGAAGAAGCGCTGAGGGAGGAATTAGGCCTTGACAGACCGCCTGTGGAGCGCTATTTTGCGTGGGCTTCGGACGTGCTGCATGGGGATTTCGGAGTCAGCTACCGATATTCAAAAAATATGAATGAAATGATGCCCGTGAAGGAATTGATAGGAGACAAACTGCCTGTGACACTCTATCTGGCAGCACTCTCTTTTTTTCTGATTGTTCTCGTATCCATTCCTTTGGGGGTATTCTGGGCGAAGAGCCGGAGTCATTTTTTAGATGCCACACTAGGTGTACTGACGCAGGGGGTGATGGCGATTCCGTCTTTTTTCCTTGGTATTCTGGTGACGTATCTGTTCGGGATTGTCCTGAAATGGTTTGCACCGGGTGGGTATGTCAGCTATCGGGACGATATGAAGGGATTTCTGGCGTATCTGATCTATCCGGCGTTATCTGTTGCCCTTCCGAAAATTGCGATGACAGCCCGTTTTTTAAGAAATTCCATGCTGACCGAGATGAAGTCTGACTATGTGCGGACGGCATACAGCAAGGGATGTACGAGAAGAAGGATGATGTACGGGCATGTGTTGAAAAATGCGATGATGCCGGTTATCACGTTTCTTGGCATGATGGTGGCAGAGATTCTTGCGGGGAGCATTGTCATTGAGCAGGTGTTCGGGCTTCCGGGAATCGGCAGACTTTTGATCAGCTCGGTCTCCACGAGGGATTTTCCGGTGGTGGAGATACTGATTTTATATATTACGTTTATTGTGATCATCGTCTATTTTATCGTCGATCTTCTGTACCGCGTGATTGATCCGAGGATCAGCCGCAGATAAGAGAGCAGGATTATGGAAAGAAAGAGAAAGAAAAAAGAAAATTGGTATCTGTGGGCAGGTCTTTTGATGACAGGTCTGGTTGTGTTTCTGGGAATACTTGGAAGGTTCTGGACACCGTATAGCACGACAGCGATGTCGGCGGCGGAAAAGTTTGTGGCGCCATCCGCAGGGCATTTGTTTGGAACCGATAATTTTGGAAGGGATATTTTTTCAAGAGTGATGCAGGGGATGAACACAACAATTACCGTCAGCGGGCTTGTTGTGCTGTTTTCCGGGAGTATCGGGATTCTGCTCGGTGCTATTACCGGGTATTTCGGTGGGATTCTGGATGAGATCGTGATGCGGATCACGGACGCGGTGAACGGGTTTCCGAGCATTCTTCTGACACTGGTCATCATCAGCCTTCTTGGAACCGGAAAACAAAATATCATTATTGCACTTGGAATTGTGTTTATTCCAAGCTATGTCCGAATCGTGCGGGCAGAGTTTATAAGGCTGCGAGACGCGGATTATATTCGGCGGGCAAGGCTGATGGGGGTGAAGCGAGGGCGCATTTTATTTGTGCATATCCTGCCCAATATTTTTTCCGTGTTTTTAGTATCGGTTATGATTGGGTTTAACAATGCGATTCTGGCGGAGTCCGGCATGAGCTACCTTGGAATCGGAGTCCAGCCGCCGGACGCGAGCCTTGGCATGATGCTCTCGGATGCGCAGGGCTATTTGCAGACCGCACCATGGTATGCCCTTGCACCGGGACTTTCAATTGTGTGGGTGGTACTTGGATTTTCCCTGCTCGGGGAAGGAATCCGCCGGATGAATTAGGAGGTCACAGCGATGATAAAAATAGAGAATCTTTCTGTGGCCTTTGATGGCGCAGAGGTAGTAAAAAACGTCAGTATCGAGATCGGGAAGGGAGAGATCGTGGGCGTGGTAGGAGAATCCGGTTCCGGAAAGTCCATCACATCCCTGACGCTGATGGGACTCGCCCCGGAAAGTGCACACATGACGGAAGGCAGGATTGTGTTTGACGGTGTGGTACTTCGCGAGGCAGGATGTCCGTTTGACAGAAAGCGGTATCAGCGGTATCAGGGGGCACAGATGTCCATGATTTTTCAGGAACCCATGACATCCTTAAACCCGACACAGAAGGCTGGACGCCAGGTGGAGGAGGTACTGAAGCTGCACACAAAGCTTGGAAAGAACGGGCGGAAAGAGAAGGTGTTAGAGACGTTCCGGTCGGTAGGGCTCTTCGATGCCGAAAAAGTATACGATAGCTATCCGCATCAGCTCTCCGGCGGGATGCGCCAGAGGGTTATGATAGCAATGGCGGTGATTTTACATCCAAAGCTGATCATTGCAGATGAACCGACGACAGCACTTGACGTGACGATCCAGAACCAGATTGTAGCGCTTTTACAGGAGATCAATGAAAAAGAACAGAATGCGATGCTTTTTATCACACACGATTTGAACCTGGCAAGAAGAATCTGTGACCGGATTGTGGTGATGAAGGATGGCGTGATCGTGGAACAGGGTAGTACAGAAGAAATCTTCGGGGCGCCGGAACAGGCATATACAAGAAATCTGATCGAGGCGGTTCCATCGAGATTGAAGCCGCGCGTGTCCGCGTCTGTAACGCCGGAGGAGAAGCGGGAGAGTGTCCTTTCTGTAAAAGACCTGTCAGTATTTTATGAGGAAGACAATGGCCTGTTTTTTTCGCGGAGGAACAAAAAAGAGGCAGTGAAAGAGGTCAGCTTTGAGATTTACCGGGGGGAGAGCCTTGGCTTAGTCGGAGAGAGCGGCTGCGGCAAGACATCGCTTTCAAAGGCGATTCTTGGAATGAACCGGGATATCCGGGGAGAGATCGTCCACCAGACCGTGCGCCCGCAGATGGTTTTTCAGGATCCATACAGCAGCCTAAATCCGTCTAAAACGATCGGCTGGCTGTTAGAGGAACCGTTAAGGGCAGCATATGCACTGGAAAAGGGATCTGGTCTGCCTGGAAAGCAGAACCGGAGCGAATGGAAGGCAGCGGCGATGGAGATGCTGGAAAAAGTCGGATTAAATGAGACTTACTACCACAGGAAACCGTCCGAGCTCTCCGGAGGTCAGAGACAGCGTGTGAGCATCGCGCAGGCACTGATCGCGCACCCGGGATTTTTGATTGCGGACGAACCGGTATCCGCACTTGACGTGACAATACAGGCACAGATTATGGAACTGTTGCAGAAGCTGCAGCGGGAAATGCAGCTATCGTATTTATTTATCTCCCATGATATCAACGTGGTCTATCAGATGTGCGACCGGATTATGGTGATGAAGGACGGCGAGATTGTGGAGATGGGGAAGACGGAGGATGTGTTTGCCGCACCGCAGGATGTGTATACGAAACAACTGTTGGAAAATTCATAAAGGACAGAAGTGGAAACAGGTATTGCCGGATGGTGATATCTGTTTTTTTTGACAGGATTAGACTACTATATTTCTGCTGGAAGCGATATTATAGTGTGAGAGCAGAAAGAAGGGTGTGCGTGCTTTAGCCCATCGGAGGTATATTTTTCGGAGATTAAGAAAGACCGGGTTGTGGTTGCTGCGCCGACACATAAGATTATGCACAGGGGAGATTGTGTGCAGGTTTTAGGATAGATAAACTGGGGTTTGGCCGACTAAATAACTAAGGGACGCTGCCGACCGACAGGCTGTGTAAAGTCATAAATGACTTGCCAAAAGAGAGCGGTACTTCCTCCGAAATTCCATTACGCCAGGAACTCCGATGAGCCCAGAGCAGGATTTTGTGTCAGCAATGGCTTCCACAAAACCGGGGGCTGCGGAGCAGACCTTAGTCTCTATCTCCGTGGCGTAGAGGATATTTCTCCGGAAGTACCGCTCTCTTTCTGCATACGGAGGGTATGGAATGGCAGCTGCAGACGGCAAAATCTGAGCACTGCGAGCTCATCTAGTTAAGGCTTCCTGGCTGCTACACCAGATTCGCCGCCCCGATAATCCCAGCATCATTTCCTAGCTCCGATGTCACGATCTGTGCGATCTCGCCAAGTTCCCCACCGAAGCACAGGTCTTTCACCAGCTTCTGAAGTGGTGCGGTCAGATTCTCCTTCTGTGCCGCCACGCCTCCACCAAGGATCACCTTCTCCGGGCGGAAGATATTAATCACGTTTGCGATACCGCATGCCAGATAGCTCTCATACTCCTCCACGGTCTCCCTGCCGGCCACATCCCCCTGTGCTGCCGCATCAAACGGAATCTTTCCGTTCATATTCGAAAGATTTCCGTCACACATCCCATGCATCACGGATTCCGGGTGTTCCATCGCTTTCTCCCCTGCAATCCGAATCAGTGCTGACGCAGACGCATATGCCTCCAGACAGCCTCTTCTTCCACAGGTACAGCGAATCCCTTTATAATCAATTGAAATATGACCGAGCTCACAGCCGCCGGCAAGAGGTCCGTGGAAAATCTTTCTGTCTAAGATCACCCCACTGCCAACACCTGTTCCGAGTGTGAGCAGGACTGCCGCCTTTGCCCCTTTTGCTGCGCCTGCACATACTTCCCCGAGAGCAGCCGCATCCGCATCGTTTGCAATTGCAATATTAACCGGAAGGTGCTTTCCAAGTTCCTCCACAAGCGGGATATTCTCCCAGCGTATATTATTCGAATAAATGACGACACCAGTCTCATCGTTGATTGTTCCCGGACATCCGATCCCAATTCCGTCGCAGTCTTCTAAGGTAAGATGCCGCTCCTCTAAAAGCTGTTTCACCGCATCCGCCATTTTTCCCACAAGATTCTGATATGGTATATCAAGTTCTGTTGGAATCACTGTTTTTGCAGTAATTTGATTTTCTTCGTCCACAAGCCCGAACTTGATAGACATTCCCCCGATATCAATGCCAATCTTCATCATTTCCTCCTTTTTATGCGTCTTTTCGCATTTTTTCCCGGCACAAAAAAACTGACAGCCTTTTTTCACTGTCAGTTTTTCTATCTCACTTTATTCGTGAACCGCTCCAACCAGATCCTTGATATTCTGCACCTGATACCGCTCCATGTAAGCTTTGATTCCATCTACGATCTGCTCTGTCACATGCGGATTTGTGAAGTTTGCAGTTCCCACAGATACCGCCGTTGCACCGGCGAGGATCATCTCAATGGCATCCTCCGCATTCATGATTCCGCCCATTCCAACGATCGGAAGCTTCACTGCCTGCGCAGTCTGATAAACCATACGCACTGCAACCGGATGGATTGCCGGACCGGACATACCTCCCGTCTTATTGGCAAGGACGAACTTCTGTCTGTGAATGTCAATCTTCATTCCGGTAATCGTATTGATCAGGGAAAGTCCGTCTGCACCGCCTGCCTCTGCGGCACGCGCCATCTCGGTGATATCGGTCACATTCGGGGACAGCTTCATAATAACCGGCTGCGCTGCATGCTTCTTCATCTCCTTCGTGATCGCTTCTACTGCCTTCGGATCCTGTCCGAACGCAATACCGCCCTCTTTGACATTCGGGCAGGAAATATTGATTTCTAACAGGTCAACCGGCTGGTCACGGAGCCGCTCTACCACTTCAATATATTCCTCTGTGGAATGGCCACAGACATTTACCATAATCTTTGTATCATATTTCTTCAGAAATGGAATATCACGCTGGATAAAAAGATCAATTCCCGGGTTCTGAAGCCCCACTGCATTTAACATTCCTCCGTACACCTCGGCTACCCTCGGTGTCGGGTTGCCTGGCCATGGAACATTCGCCACGCCCTTGGTCACAACTGCGCCAAGCTTATTTAAGTCCACAAACTCTGCATATTCTGCGCCGGAGCCAAACGTTCCGGAAGCTGTCATGACCGGGTTATTTAATGTAACACCGCATAAATCCACTTTCATATTCATCAGAACTCCACCTCCTCTGCCAGAAATACCGGTCCTTCCTTACAGATGCGCTTGTTGTTCACATTGCTGTGCGCATCTTTCTCCTTCGACTTGCATACACAGGCAAGGCAGGCTCCGATTCCGCATGCCATGCGCTCTTCCATGGAAATCCAGCACTCAATGCCGTTCTCTGCGGCATATATTTTCAATGCACGTAACATCGGCATCGGTCCGCAGGCATAGATCACATCTGCTGTCAGCGCGTTCGCACGGATGGCATCTAAAACATTTCCCTTTGTCCCTGCGCTTCCGTCCTCTGTTGCAAGGTACACCTCTCCCTGTTTTTGGAATTCATCCAGCAAAAACAGCTCATCACGGTATCCTAACACGATCTGCTTCTCACAGTCTAATTCCTTCGCGAGCTGTAACATTGGCGGGATTCCAATTCCACCACCGATCAAAAATGCCTTCTTCTCTTTCTTCGGGAAACCGTTTCCAAGCGGTCCTACGATATGGAGTGTCTCCCCTGTTTTCATCGCAGAGAACTCTCCTGTTCCCTTTCCTGCCACACGATAAACAAGGCGGAGCGTCTTCTCCTCTTTGTTAATTTCACAGATACTGATCGGCCGCGGGAGTATTCTGCTTCCATCGTTGCAGTAGACAGATACAAACTGTCCTGCTTTCGCATGTTCTGCAACCTGCTCTGTGCGGATCCACATACTGTAAATTCCGGTTCCGATTTTTTCCTGGCGGGTGATGACCGCCATCTCGTCAAATTTCTCAGCCATTTTTCTTCCTTCCGTTCTTTTCCAGACTTATATTCTTTTTCTGCCGGTTTTTCTTCCGTAACCGGCCTGCTTCTGTTGTCAGAATCTATCTCTGCTCTTCGTAAGAGATACGTCCGCCAACAATTGTCATCTTTACTTTTCCGGTTACTTTTCTTCCGTCAAACGGTGTATTGCGCCCTTTGCTTGCAAACTGACTCTTATCGATCACATAGGTCTCTTCCGGATCAAAAATCACGATATCTGCCACTTTTCCTGGCTGGATATCCCCCTTATCAAGCCCGATCACCTGTGCCGGATTGTAACTCATCTTCTCTGCCATCTGCATTGGTGTTAAATATCCTTGCAGCACAAGCTCTGTATAGGTCAGGCATGCTGCTGTCTCAAGCCCTACGATTCCGAACGGTGCCTTCTTCATGGAGGTATTCTTCTCCTCAAACGTATGCGGTGCGTGGTCTGTGGAGATGACATCCATCACGTTGTCTCTTAATCCTTCCTTCAGTGCCTGTACATCCTCTTTGCTGCGAAGCGGCGGGTTCATCTTGTAATTTGTATCAGCATCTGCTTCGATCGCAACTTTTTTCTCCTGATGGATGCTCGGCTCGATCTTGCGGATATCGTCCGAAGTCAGGGTAAAATGATGCGGGCATACTTCTGCTGTTACCTTCATATGCTCCATCTTGGCATAGCGCACCATCTTCACAGAATCCTTCGTGGAGCAGTGGCACAGGTGCAGCTTTGCTCCGGTATCTCCGCTTAACATGATATCCCTCGCTACAATAATATCTTCAACAGAATTGGTGATTCCCTTTAATCCGAGCTCTTTCGCGTGTGCATCCGCATTTATCACACCGCCATTGACCAGATTAATATCCTCGCAGTGCGCTAACACCGGAATGCCAAGCTCTGCCGCGATTTCCATCGCCTCCCGGTAAAGTTCGGAATTCATCACAGATTTGCCATCCTCGCTGATCGCAGGTATCCCGGCTTCATACATGCCACGGATGTCTGCAAGCTCTTTGCCCTGCTGTCCTTTTGTCACGGCTCCGACCTGTAAGACATTCACAACTCCGACAGACTTTGCCTTGTTATGCACATAATGCACGACATCCGGGTTGTCCACAACCGGTTTCGTGTTCGGCATCGCAAGGATCGTGGTATAGCCTCCGTGCGCTGCGGCGCGGCTTCCCGTCTCGATCGTCTCTTTCTGTGTCTGGCCCGGATCTCTCAAATGCACATGCAAATCAATAAATCCCGGCATGACATAGCAGCCTTTCGCATCAATCACGCGGTCTGCCTGCTTCGTGATTTCTGCTGCCATCTCTTTTACTTTTCCATCTTCTACAAGAAGGTCTAACACTTCGTTCGTCTGTGTGGCCGGGTTGATAACCTGACCATTTTTAATTAATAATATCATTTTTACATTCCCTTCCTTTTTCTGTTTTGATCTGTATCGTTTTCTCTGACAATGCGTCTCTGCTGACTTACAGCTTCGCATAGACCTCCATCGGCACATATGCCCGGATATAGATTCCATCTTCACGGTACTCTTCCTCTAACAGCTCACCGGATTTGCGCACCAGCTGGATCACGCCCGCGTTCGTATACGGCACCGTACGTTCCACTAAGATTTTATTTTCCCGGAGCAGCTCGGATAAAAGGTTCTTCAGCTCCTCTAACCCGGTTCCATTCTTCGCGGAAATCGAGAGGGTATAGTCTGCCTTAAAATCATGCAGCGGCTCTGCATCCGTTCTTGCATCCTGTTTATTAAATAGTGTGATCACCGTCTTATCCTTCACGTCCAGATTTGCTAACGTCTCATAGACGATCAACATCTGTTTCTCATGCTGCGGGTTTGACGCATCTACCACATGCAAAATGTAATCCGCATACTTTGCTTCCTCTAATGTGCTCTTGAACGCCTCGATCAGGTGATGCGGCAGCTTGCGGATAAATCCGACGGTATCTGTCACAAGAATCTCCTGCTTTCCGGAAAGCTCTAACACTCTCGTGGTCGGATCTAACGTGGCAAAGAGCTTGTCCTCCTCGAGCACACCGGCATCCGTCAACGTATTGATCAGTGTGGATTTTCCCGCATTCGTGTAGCCTACGATCGCCGCCACAGGCATCTGATTCTTCTCGCGCTGTGCCCTTGTCACCTCCCGGTGCTGTCTGACTTCTTTTAATTCCCGGTTCAGCTGGGCGATGCGGTCTTTGATGAGACGTCTGTCCATCTCTAACTTCTTCTCACCAGGTCCCCTTGTTCCGATTCCGCCTCCGAGTCTTGACATCGAACGTCCAAGACCGGTCAGCCGGCTTAACCGGTACTTTAACTGGGCAAGCTCTACCTGAATCTTTCCCTCGCTTGTAGTTGCCCTTGCCGCAAAAATATCCAGAATAATAAGCGTCCGGTCCATAACCTTCGTATTTAACAGATCTTCCAGGTTCTTAAGCTGTGCCGGGGAAAGTTCATCGTCACACACGATTCCCGTAGCCCCAAGCTCCTCGACTAACTCTGCAAGCTCTTTCACTTTTCCGGTTCCGATGTAAGTGCCCGGATGGATCAGCTCCCTTTTCTGGATCATTGTCCCGACGACCGTTGCCCCTGCCGTCTTCACCAGCTCTGCAAGCTCTGCCACGGAATCCTCTGCGTCGTCTCCTTCCTGCTCACTCACCCCGACTAAAATTACTTTTTCTTCGATTTCTTCTATTTTAAATGCTTCCGCCATTCTTTTTCCAATCTTTCTTATTTTTGTCTGTCTTACTGCTCCGTCTCAGGAACCACACTCTCTTCTTCGGTCTGTACCACTTCTCCCTCTATCTCATTCAAATCCATGCGGTTCTTTAAGAAAATGTATTCCCTTTTTGCACTCTCATCATTCGGATAATTTTCCACATAATCCTGCACAACCTTCCATGCAGACCGGAAATCACCGGAATATTCATACGCAATGATCTGATTCTGCAGCAGTTCACGCCGGTTAGTCACATTGTCCATACCTAACCCCTGTTCAAGGTAAGAGAGTGCAGCCGCATAATCTCCTTTTCCGATCGCAAGCTTCGCCAATGCATTCATCGCCACAGAATCTGCCACACCGGAATCTACATACTTCTCGTAATTGGTCTGTGCATTCTCTGTATCTCCCTGTGCATCGTAAGTCTGCGCCAGATACAGATACGCTTCCGTGCTTCCTTTCTCCACCGCAGCCGACAGCTCCTGTAAGGCATTGTCGTACTGTCCGAGCAGATAGTAGATCTGTCCGCGCGCTGTCAGGTCTTTTTCATTGTTTCCTTTGATAGAAAAAGCTTTGTTTAAGTATTCCTGTCCCTGCTCTGTCATGCCGACCGAGGCAAGATTATTGTAAATGCTGATATAAAGCTCATAATCATCGCTGTTATACTCTATCGCCTTCTCATAGTCTGCCACTGCCGCATCCGTATCTCCCTCTTTTATATAGATGCATCCACGCAGATAATAAGCATCTGCCGCTTTCCCATCATAATCTATGATTGCATTGTAAGTAGCCTTGGCTCCATCCGGATCACCGCCTGCATATTGGGCAGCCGCTTTATAATAGCAGATATCAAGCTCATTCTCGCCGATCTTTCCCACACACTGTGCAAGGGCACTATCGAAAGCATTCACTGCTGCTTCGTAATCGCCGCTCTCCATTTTATTGATCCCAACCTGGCGGTATGCTGTCTCATCTTCCCGCCTGTCGTTGTTACATCCTGCCAACATGCCAAGGCTTAGCACAAGCGCTGTTGTCAGGTAAATAATTTTTTTTGTCTTCATGAAAACTTCCTCTTTGTTATTCTAAATCTGAATTTCCAGAATTTATTATAAAGCATAGGGGGAAAGATTCCAAGCGTTTCTTTTTACATAGCAGGAAAAAACAGCGGAACCTGCTGTTTTTTGCAGATTCCGCTGTTTTCATAGTTTCTTCCCGGTCGCGCAGATATCTTTCAGCACACATCTGTCGCAGTGCGGCGTCGTCCGCGCCGTACATACCTCTCTTCCATGATCTACAAGCCTGTGGCAGAGTGAATTGCCCTCCTCCGGCGGGATGATCTTCCACAGTTCCATCTCCACCTTCTTCGGATCTTTCAGATCTTTCACCAGACCGATGCGGTTTGCAAGACGGATGCAATGTGTGTCTGTGACAATCGCCGGTTTTCCAAACACATCACCCATGATCAGGTTTGCACTCTTTCTTCCAACTCCCGGAAGCTTTAAGAGCGCATCAAAGTCATCCGGCACCTGTCCGCCGTACTGCTCTTTTAATACTTTCATGCAGGCACTGATATCCTTCGCTTTGCTTTTTCCAAGTCCACACGGGCGCACGATCTCTTCGATCTCCGATACTTCTGCTGCTGCAAGGGCATCCACATCCGGAAATTTTTCGTATAATTTTTCCACGACTACATTCACACGCGCATCTGTGCACTGTGCGGCGAGCCGGAACGCTGAACATATTTGTG
>ERZ773107.1247-NODE-1247-length-24048-cov-3.391489_pt1 | contig 24048 bp, 19 predicted proteins | sample MGYA00580571_ERZ773107 | MGnify/ENA primary metagenome ERZ773107 (study PRJEB29015, sample SAMEA2737843) | human gut metagenome | biome: human gut; feature: human-associated habitat; material: faeces | place: China | collected 2012 ... | reverse complement strand
GCTGACACGCCCTCCGTAAGAGACGGGGCGCCGGACTGGGGGAGAGGACCCTTCCCCAGGGAGTCGGGCATCCGATTCACAGGCTTCTTCTCCGCATCGTCCGTTCGCGACGTGCCCTCGATGGCGGTCCAACCCGCCTCGACGGTAACGTCGCTCGAAGCGGACAGCGGAACCCGTTCCATGGAACCGTCGGCATGACGTTCGTCCAACACGGCTTCGACCTTCACCGTGTCGTGGACACGGTCCGTGGCGCAGGCCGACCACATGCGCGTCAATATCACGGTTATGACCTCGCGTTCCATGTCCGTCAGGTCATGCTGGAACACGTCATAGGTGAGGCGTCGTGTCGGAAGGATCGCGGTATGCCCTTGGACCTTGTCGTCCGCGACGCACCTCATCGGATCGAACCCTTCGGCGGAATACAGGTCGTGGATCGCCTCGACAGGTTTCTGGTCCAGGAAACCCAACGCGTATTTCGGCTGCAGGAGTTCCTTCAACCCGTCCACGTCATCATGGGTTATGTATTTCGAATCGGTACGCGGATAGGTCGCGACCTTCATCTCGTACAAATGCTGCAGACAGTCCAACGTCTGTTCGGCGGTCAGCCCGTGCCGTTCGCTCATGGCCTTCTGCAAGCCGGTCAGGTCGAACAGGGTCGGCGGCTTCGCATGCTCGCGGCGCCGTCTCACCTCCAGGATCTCCACAGGAATCCCCATCGCGTCGGCCAGTATGCGGCGCGCCATCGCCTGGTCCTCGATCTTCCCGCTTTCGAGCGTCCAACCATCCATCGGCACGACGAGACGCCAGAACGGTGTCGGCTTGTGTGATTCGATGGCAAGATCACGTTGAACGACCATGTTCAACGTTGGCGTGCGCACGCGTCCGAGCGACAGGCTCCGATGCCATGCGAGCGTGTGCGCACGTGTCGCGTTCATACCGACCAGCCAGTCGGCTTTCGCCCTCGCGTCGGCCGCTGCCGCCAGACCATCGTAATCGGATGCGGGACGCATATGGTTCCACGCGTCACGGATGGCCTGCTCATCCAATGACGCGACCCACAGGCGCAGGGACGGTTTGGAAACCTTCGCGGCCATGAGGATACGACGGAATATCGCCTCGCCCTCACGGTCCGGATCGCACGCGTTGACCAGTTCGGTCACCTTGTCGGATCGGAGCAGTTCGACGAGGGAACGGTAGCGTTGCGCCGCGCCCTTCGCGCCGCTCAGACGCCAACGCCATGACTTCGGATCGATGGGAAGGGATTCCATCGTCCACTTATGCGCGGACCAGGGCATGTTCGAATACTCCTCCGGGTCAGACAATTCGACCAGATGGCCCTGCGCCCACGAGATGAGCGACCCTCCGGCCGACACGTATCCGTCACCCTGTCGAACATCGCCCAACGCCTGCGCGATGGCGAAGGCCACGGAACGTTTCTCGGCGATCACAAGACGCAATTCAATTCCTTCCCGATATCGAATGGTGCGTTTCTTCCACACGCATCCCAACCGATATCGATTTTTCGCCCGCGAAAAAAAATATCGGCAGCGAAAAACACGGTGGCGTGTGAACGGAAAAGGAAGACGGGAAAGACCCGTCGGAAAGGAACCATCATGGTTGACATCGGCCACAAGTCCGATCTGCTGCGCATGGATCATGGCAGGCTCATGGAATTGGTCGACGGCATGTTCGACCGGCATTCCCCACAGGAACTACAGGCGGCCTACCCGAATGTCGGATACGGTACCGCGTCCGCCCTCGCGAAGATCGAAACGAATCCCGCGCTATCCGAAGAATTCGACCGTTCGGTCGCGTCATCCACGAGCGACACAGTCGCATTCATGAGATCGGTGCCGCTGCCGACATAAGCAAAGAAAGAAGCCAAGAGCTAGAGCGCCTATCCAAACTCCAATTGCTTGGGGACTACTCAAATCTTGACTTCGACATCATTATACGCCGCCAAAAATGTCTTGCCAACCAGTCACTCACCAGCTCCCATGGGATCGAAACGGAAGCAAGTGAAGCGTGCGTATCAAACAATCCCACCTCGACCAAGAGCAAAAAGGAATGAATATGAAAAAACCGACTTTGGAACAGATGAAGGCATGGCGCGACGAGGCGACCGAACGGCTATCGGTTCTCGCCCGAAACAACGCCATCGAAGAGCCGATCGAGGTCGGCGAGGAATGCTACCAGCTCGGAGATGACTGCTGCAAGCCCGACGGATACGGGCAATTCCGTTGGGTGACCGAAGACCAGTTCGACTCGGTGCTTCCGCCGGGAATCGAACACGACCGGTACGTCGCCATGACGAACACCTTCGACTTCGATGACGAGGCCAAGGAATGGGCCGATAACTGGAACGATCAGGAATATTGGGATGATGCCGCAGAGAAGGCATTGGGGGACGGTCAGGCCGACGGAGCCTACTGGACCACACGCGACGAGGATCCGGCCGACGCCAACAGCGCCCGCGCCCTCGCCGCGTCGCAGATCGCCCTCGAACTGGACGGCGACCATCTCATCGAACGCACGCCGGAGAACATCGGACTATTGCATGACATCGTCGACACCGTCCATGACACGGATCCGGAAGGCGACCTCGGATACTACCGAGCCTGGCCATCCATGACGGCGCGCGAGACCATCGGAGAGCATCTGACCGACGGCGAGATTACGGAGAAAGCCACGTACGGCGGATGGAATCCCGACAGTGACCCATATCTGAGGGTCAACAAGGACGGCGACTGGGTTGGCATGAGCCAGGATGAGGCGGACCGGCTCGTATGGGACAACCGGAAGACGATTCTGAAAAACGTCGGCGCCTACGCCGATGACATGCCGGACGACCTCACCAATCGCGTCTGCGTCATGGACGAACGCGCGGCCGCTCCAACCCCGGTCCCCGACCCATGGGTCGGCGTCGACATGGACGCCCTGTTCGGATCCGACGGCCCAACCCTTCCCGATCCCGACCCCGACCCCGGCATCGACCCGAACGCTATCAACGGGCCTATGGGTCCCGGAATCGGAATGTGAGCTCCAACCATGCCATCCATCGATATGGAACGGTTCCGCGAGGACATCAACCGGTACCGGTTCGAAACCGACACGACATGGACCGCGCTGGCCGAAAAAGCCGGCGTGAGCCCGGCAATGTTCACCCGCCTCAAAAAAGGGTCGGTCGTCACTCTCGAAGCGTTCGCGCAGCTTTGCGCATCATGCCGACTCAACCCCATCGACTACATGCCGGAACTCCAAACGGCACAGGAACACGAAACAGCAAAGGAGCGTCCAATGGAAGAAACGAAGAGACTCAGCATCGACGGCAAGGAATTCACCATAAGGGACGTGGACATACGGTCCGGCTCGGCCTGGGCGAACGGTCCACGTATCAGCGACGCGGAACTGCCCGACGGGCAGGTCCTCGGCAGCATCATGCCATGGCACGGCGAATGGCTCTGGCGTCTCGCCGGAGAGGACTGGCAACGGACGAAACCGGCCGAAGGACCCATGGCCGCATACACCGGCCAGGAACCGAACCGTCTATCGGCTATCGACAACCTGCTGCAGGCCATCGAGGACCGGTATTCCGACACGAACACCGACCCATGGGCGTCCATGACGGACGCCGCCTCCACCACTCCGGACGCCGTAGACCAAACCACGCCGGAACCGGTCGGAGACCCCTGGTCTCTAATCCTCTCGGATGATGCCGGGCTTCCCATGCCGAACCCTGGCATCGACCCGGGCGCCGATATCACGGCGAATACCGGAATCGGCATATGAGAGGGCATCTCATGAACGACGACGAGACCTTGGAAAACAAGACAACGAATCACGAGCCGGAAGCCGTGAAACGAGAGAAGGCGGAAAAGCCACGACCGGTCTTGGGTGACCAGTGGAGGCCGCCAATGTTCCTGAACCCATGGGCGCGCGCGTTCGACGGCGACAGTCTGCCGGACGAACCGTTCATGGGCAGCAACAAAAGACCGAAACAACTCTCCGACATGCTCCCAGACCCCAACCCGGCGTGGTCCGCGGAAGAGGACGGCCGGCCGCAGTGCGCGCCGGAAATCATGCGATGAACACGAAAGGAAACGCACATGACGAACAATGACGAGGACACTAGCCGGCAGGCGGAATCCCTCTGGCGGTCGGACGATTGGGCCGACCTGCGGTGGGCGCGCGAACACTCCACCCCGCAGCAGATCGCAAGGCACCTGCTCGACCCGCAGTGGCGGAACCGCGATTACAACGCGTTGGACGAGCTCGTGGAGATGACCCATGACGCGGACCTTTCCAGCCTCTCCGAGGATGATCTGGAGACCCTCGCGGCAAGCAGCCTGCCGGAACTGCGCCAATCCGTCATCCGCTACAAGGACACTCCGGCGCGACTGCTCGAAGACATGGCCCGCACCGAAAGCAACACAAGACTATTGCAGATGCTCGTCGAATCGGGCAGACTCAGCCAGAACACCATCGACCTGTGCTGTTGGAACCAGACTGACAGCCGATTGGCGGCGAGCATGCTGCCGAAGGCCTCGGACCATCTGTTGGTCCGGCTGAGTGGACGAGACTGGTGGCCGTCCAGGAAGAACGCCGTCGAATCCGGCAGACTCGACAGGGCTCGACTGTCCGAAATGATCGAAAAGGAGAACCATCCGGACGTCGTCTCGGCCCTGATCGGCACGGGCGAGTTCGACATGGACGGCGAGGTCAAGGCCATCAGGCGCGTCATCACCTCACCTGATCTCCTCACGGCGTACACCAATCCGATGGGCCGCCGGTACAATCTCGACCGGCCCGGCAGGGAGGTCGTCCGACAGGCAGCGAGAACAATGCTGGAACACGCGCCCATAGGGCTGATTCTCAGCATGCCCGACGACGACAACGAAAACTGGCGCACACTCATCGACACGGCGGCCACGGAATACGCCGACGAAATCAATCCGAACATGCTCGGCCTCATCGCCCAAGCGGAAGGCAACAATCAGACCAAAACCATCCTCGGCGAACGACTCGGGAAAGACACGCTGTCTGGAACCGACGAGAACCAGATGCCGACGGCATCCCCCGGAACCGGCGGAACGTACGGATTCAACCTGCGACTGCTCGGACGGCTCAAGGCCGACATCGACTATTTCCTCGGACCATCCCACGCGGAGAAATACCTGTGGGCAGGCAGCGTGGACGCGCAGATAGCGAAACTCCGTGAGATCGACGGAAGCATCAGACCGGAAGACCGTCCCGAATGGTTCACCACCGAATGGATCGACCAGGCAGAACAGGCGATGAGGACGCCGGCCGACGGCGGGATCGAAGACGCCCTCGACGCCGCATTGTCCGGCCAGTACGCCGCGTTCGAGAACGCGATCATCGGATACATCGACGCGCACGACCCGGACGCGGGGACAAGCGAGAACGGCGCGAGCCAATTCGCCGGATACGAGGTCACCGACCGTGCTGGAAACGGCGCGCCCACGTCCTACCGGCTCGACTGGTTCGACGACGAGGGTCTGGTGCACGAAGGCCCCAAGGTCACTGTGAAGGAACTCACGCGAATGAGGGAGGGCATCTTCGGCAGTCCGGACTCCTGGGACTCCTTCGGCACGACACCTTCCACATCCTCCGCCGCGGCGTCCGACGTGGACTTCGGCTCCCAGGAACGTGAGCTCGCCGCGCAGATCATCATGCAGGAGGGTGGCACGCGCCAGGAGGTCCGCGAGCAGTTCACCGACGAGGAACTCGACCGTATCGCACGCGACGAGATGGGCGCCGGGACTCCGGAGGAAGCGGACGCCACGAAGGAAAAGGGTGTTTCCGACGACGGGAACGGCCTGACGACGAAGAGCGTTCCTACGTCCGGCGAGCCGGCGCGGCCGACGGTAGCGGCCACCATGGAGGCGGAGCAGTTGGCCTTCGACTTCGATGACATGCCGGCTGAACTTGACTCCCCGCAAATTCAAGAGGAAAATAATAGCCAAACGAAATTAGACATAGTGTCTAATTTGGGCTCTTCCCGTGAAACGGAAGAAAACGATGCGAGAAAGGAGACGACCCGAAATGACGGTCAGGTACTGCCCTTACCAGGGGGTCAAGAAGATGAGGTACCTGTTCATGGCGGAGCATCTGCCGGAACAGCTCAGGGAGCTCAAGAGGCAGGGGATGCCGGCGTTGGACGCCTACATGGACCAGGTCCAGAAGGACTACGGCCGGACGATCACCGAGTACGTCAACCATTGGGGCAAGACGCACCAGCACCTCAAGCAGCCGGGCAACTGGGACCCGTGGTTCAAGGGACTCAAGATGGCGGAGCATCAGGCCGAGGAGATCGCCATCAGGAACGTGGTCGAAGCCCTCTGACCATCGACCGTGGCCTGCTCGACCCGGATCTGCAGGCCACGGGATCCAGCCTCGAACGCGCACGCGCGAACGTGCGCGCCATCGAGGTGCTGCGCGACCTCGACGACAGTGGCCGCGAACCCACCGACGACGACATCCGCGCCCTCGCCGCGTATGCGGGCTGGGGCGGCGCCCAGAAGGCGTTCGAAGAAGACGGTGACGATCCGGCGTGGAGCGAGATCAATACGCGTCTTAGCGAATTGCTCACCGACGCCGAATACGCGGACGCGCGCAGCAGTACGCTCACGGCCTTCTACACGCCGCGTCCCGTCGTGGACGCGATGTGGCAGGCCCTCGGCAAGGCCGGTTTCGGCAAGGATCCGAAACACCCGGACATGGTGTTGGAACCCGGTTGCGGAACCGGCAACTTCATCCGCTCCACACCGGCCGGATCGTCCTACGGGTTCACCGGTATCGAAGCCGACCCGATCAGCGCCGGCATCGCACGCCACCTGTGTACGGACGACGACATCATCAACAACAGGATGGAACGGACCGGACTGCCCACGGACGCGTTCGACCTCGCGGTCGGCAACGTGCCGTACAGCGACGCGATCAGGATAGATGGCACCGTCATCCACGACTGGTTCATCCAGCACAGTCTCGACGCGGTGCGCCCCGGCGGTCTCGTCGCCGTGCTCACCAGCCGGTACACGCTCGACAAGAACACGTCGAACATGCGCCGCGGCCTCGCCCGCAAGGCCGAACTTGTCGCCGCATGCCGCCTGCCCAGGGAGACGTTCAACCGGCAGGCGGGCACCGAAGTGGTCTCCGACATCCTGATCCTGCGCAAACGTGACGAGCCGCTGGCCGAAGCGGACGCAGCGTGGACGGACACCACCGAATTCCGCGACGGCGTCAACGCCAACAGACTGTTCGTCGACCATCCCGAATACGTCGCGGGAACCATGGCCATAGGCTCGGGACCGTTCGGCCCGCAGATCGACGTCACCGGAACCGGCGACATCACTCGGTTGGGCGAACAGGTCGAACGCATCCTCACCGGCCAGCTCGAACAGCACGGCATCGACCTGCACGACAGGCTCGGCGAACGTGCCAACGAGCCGATCGTCGTGCCCGACAAGACCCAGCAGGCGGCCATGCGCTATATGGTCGATGCGAACGACCATATCTGGTACGGCGACATGAACGGCCAGATCGTACCCGCGCACTCCCGCGTCGCCAAGGGAGGGGACAGGCGCATGGCCTCCATGCTGCGCCTACGCGACCAGGCGGAACGCCTGCTCGCCGTCGAACGCGACCCGGACACCACCGACGACGCCGTCGCCCAAGGCATCAGGAAACTCAACGAAGCATACGACCGGTTCACCGCATCCTACGGCAGGCTCAACTCCAAAGAGAACCTGCGCGTGTTCGACCCGAACAATTCCGATCCGAGCCTCAACCAGCTCTACACGTTGGAGAAAACCGGCTCCGACGGTTTCGAAGCCAAAGGCGACATGCTCTCCAAGAGGGTCGTCACGCCCATGCCTCCCATGCCGGAGCATGTGGACGAACCCGTCGAAGCGCTGGCCATCAGCCTCGACCGCGTGGGACACGTGGACCTCGACCTCATCGGCCACCTGCTCGGCACCCGGGACGATCTCGAAACCATCGACCGGCTCGGCGATCTCATCGTCACTGACCCGGACGACGGCACTCCACTGCCGGCGGACGAATACCTGTCCGGCGATGTGGGAGGCGAACTCGACCATGTCGACGGACTATTGCGTGCCATGGTCGACGAGCCCGAACAGGAACGTGTACGCGCATGGCTCGCCGAAAACGGGATACAGGCCATAACACCGCCCTCGCGCGTGGAAAGCTGCCGTAGGGAACTCATCCAGGCAGGAGCATGGCAGAGCGCCACCGACCCGATCCACGCGAACAAGTCCGTGGCCGAAGCCCCATGGTTCTCCAACGAGTTCAAAGAGTACGGACGCGGACAGAGAAGGGCCTTCGCCTGCATGTTCCTGGATGATTGCAAGCCCGGCGTGGAACTGCTCGACAAAAACTGGAACGCCCAACAACCCAAAGGCAACAGTCTGTTCTACGAGGTCTTCGACAGCGGCTGGTCAAGCGACGACGACGGAACATCCAACAGCGCCATGCGCATGCTGTACAAGGCCGTCACGGCCGACCCCGAGGCCATCGACGACAGGACCATCGCCACGATCCTCAACACCAGCGGCTTCAAACATGGCCCAGTACAAGATGCCTTGCGCAAGATCACCGATCCAAGCCTGTGGAAGGTGGAGGACCACGGCTACTACAGGGAAGCCAAGTGCGACTACCTCGCCTTGGCCAAGGAACTGCGCGCCCATCCGGAAACCTGCGAATACCTATACGCGGCCGATGCGGACCGACTGGCCCATCCGACCGTCGAGAAACGGTACGGACGCTACAATTCATGGAACCAGAAGACGTTCAAACCGTTGGACGAAGTGGTCGACATGGAGGGCTTGGAACAGTGGAGAGACAGGCGCGCCACGTGGATGCGCGACCATCCGACCGAACCGGCCGACATGGACCGGCTCAAGAGCCTGCAAAGGCTACGCGGACGGCTCGAACAGTCGATGCCAGCCCGCCTCACCCATAACGACATCACCGCGAAGCTCGGCTCAGCGTGGATCCCGACCGGCGTGATCCGGGACTTCATGATTGAAACGTTCGGACTCGAAACCCAGCCCGACATCACCGACGGCGGTATGAGAAGCCTTTCGGTCAGTCATGACGAGACGACCGGCAACTGGCAGGTCAACGCGTCGCTCGCCTCGAAACTCGACGAGGAGACCATCCGCAAATACGGTCTGGGCATCGGAGCGGGACGCAACCCGTTCGAGGTCGTGTCCGGCGCGCTCAACGCGACGACCAGCAACCTCACCAAACCCGATCCGGACGATCCGACCGGAAAGAGAAGAGTCAGGGACGCGCAGGCCACCGCATTGCTGTACCAGAAGCGCCACACCGTCGAACAGGCGTTCACCGAATGGGTATGGACCGATCCGGCGCGCACACGCATGCTGGAAGACGTGTACAACACGCGGTTCAACCGCATCCACCCGCGCGAATACGACGGCTCCTACCTCACATTCCCCGGCATCAGCACCGACATCGACCTGTACGACCATCAGCGCAATGCCGTCGCGAGGATCCTGCAATCCAAGGAAGGCACGCTCGTCGCACACGTCGTGGGCGCCGGCAAGACATTCACCGGCGTCGCCGCATGCCACGAGGCGAAACGTCTGGGCCGTGCCACCAAGCCGATGATCGTCGTGCCGAACCATCTGACCGAACAATGGGCGAAGGACTACCTGACGCTCTACCCGGACGCGAACATCCTGTCCATGACGGAGGCCGACGGCGCAGGCAAGGGCGCGGCACGCTTCTGGGCGAAGGTCGCGGCCGGCGACTGGGATGCGGTCATCGTAAGGCAGGACACGTTCCAACGAATGCACGTCAGTCCCGAACGCCGCGAGAGGTACTTCTCACGGCGCAAGGCCGAAATGCTCGACAGCATCGATACCGCGGAGGCGGCCGGCAACGACTTCTCCGCGAAGAAGCTGAAGGACGAGATCGGCAAGATGGAGAAGAACCTCAACCGGACCGTCAAACAGGCCGAGAGGGACCGCATGCGCGTCGACGGGAAACTCCAGGCGCTACGCGGCGACGGCAACAAGGAGTGGATCGACTTCGAGGACCTCGGCGTGGACATGCTGTTCATCGACGAGGCGCACCAGTACAAAAACCTCGCCATCGCCACCACGATCAGCGTGCCCGGCGTGGACGTCGCCGCCGCGCAGAAATGCGAGGACCTGTTCGACAAGTGCGAGTACCTGCGCGAGACGGGACATGGAAGCAACATCGTGTTCGCGACCGGCACGCCGGTGTCCAACTCCATGGCCGAACTGTACAACATGCAACGCTATCTCGCGCCCGACCTGCTCAGAGCCCAGGGCGTGGCAGCGTTCACCAGCTGGGCCAACACGTACGGCAGCATCGTCGAAAGCGTCGAGGTCAAGCCGGAAGGCAGCGGATACCAGATCAAGCAACGGTTCGCGAAATTCCACAACCTGCCCGAACTGATGAGCACGTTCCATGACTACGCGGACCTGCTGACCGCCGACAAGCTTGACCTGGACGTGCCCGACTGTGACGTGATCTCCGTCGCCGTCGAGGCGACCGAAGCGCAGAAACAGGCCGTGGACGCGCTCGTGCAAAGGGCGGAACTGGTGCGTGACGGAGCCGTGGACCCGTCGGACGACAACATGCTCAACATCACGAACGACGGCAGGAAGGTCAGTCTCGACCCGAAACTGCTCGACGTGTCCGATCCGGACATCCAACCCATGGAAAGAGGCAAGGTGCAGGTCTGCGCCGAGAAGATCCACGAGATATGGCAGGAGCATGCCGCAGAGAAGGCCACGCAGCTCGTGTTCTGCGACTCGTCCACCACGGCGTCCGGCAAGTGGAACATTCAATCCGATCTGAAACGCCGCCTCATCGACCTGGGCATCCCCGAGAACGAGATCATGTTCGCCGCACAGGAGAAGGACCCGCAGAAGAAGCAGGCCCTGTTCGAGAAGGTCCGCAAAGGCGAGGTGCGCGTGCTCATCGGCTCGACCGGAACATTGGGCACCGGCACGAACGTGCAGGACAGGCTCTTCGCCATCCACGACCTCGACTGTCCATGGAAGCCCGCCGAACTCGAACAACGCCAGGGACGTGTCCGCAGGCAGGGCAACATGTTCGACAAAGCGCAGGACTACCGGTACGTCACCGTCGGCACGTTCGACAGCTATATGTTCCAGACGGTCGAGCGCAAGGCCCGGTTCATCAGCCAGATCATGAGCTCCGGCTCGCCGTCGCGCGAAGCGTCCGACGTGGACTCCACGGTGCTCAGCCTCGCCGACATGAAGGCCATCGCCACCGGAGACCCGAACATCGTCAAACGCATGGAGCTCGAGAACCAGCTCACGCAGATGAAACTGCTCAAACGCGCCCACGCGGACCAGCAAAGGTCGGTCCGTTTCAGGATCGACATGCAACTGCAGCCGACCGTGGACAACCTCGAAAGACTCCACGGGGAAGCGGTGGACGACGAACCGAAATTCCACAAGGCCGTCGAGATCCGCGACCAGCATCTCGCCCAGGGCGTATGCGGGCTTGATCTCGGCGACGGTCCGATCACGGACCGCAAGCAGGCCATCCACGACCTCGTCGGCATCGCGCACCGGCTCGACCACGGGCAGACGATGGAAGTCGGCGAATACTGCGGGCTGACCGTCATGGTCGCGTCGAAGAACATGGCCGTCAAAGGCATCAACGCGTTCCGCCCGTTCGTCGGATTGAAAGGAGAGCATGAGCATTGGGCCGGCACCAGCGTGCCCGACATCAACAACAGCGCCGACAACGTCATCAGACAGCTCGACCGGATCATCGCTAACAACACCGACACGGCGCAAGGCCTCCGCGTCAGACTCGACAATGCGAAAGCCAATCTGGAAAGCGCGTGGAACGCGTTGAACACGCCATGGGAAGGCCAGCAGGAGTACGACGACCTCACCGACCAGATAGCCAAAATGAACCTGGAAATCAAGAACGGCCAGGACACGGCGCCGGCTGGAGAGGACGAACAGGACACGCAGGCCGACCTCGCCGAAGCCCAAGCCACAAGCGTGACCGTGGGATTCGACCCATCCGAACCGTCCGTCTTCCCCGCAGCAGCGGAGACGACCGACGTTCCAATGCCCGACCCATACATCGACCCATCCGATGATGTGTCCGCCGGACCGGGAATCGGCATGTGACGTAGGCATTCGAATAAGAGGACGACGGGCCGGAACGGGAGCCAATCCCATCCGGCCCGTTCCGATATCGGCAGGACCACACGTGAACCGGCTGGAACGAAAAAGAGGAAGGATCGGCCCCAATGTCCGAAACCGAAGAGCTGAAAACACGGATCGAAACCATCAGAGCATTGTACGGCCAATTGCGGGAACGGAACCGGACGGTGAAGAGCCTGGAAGAGGAAATGACGGCGACCGCGCCGGAACATGCATGGTCCTTCGGGAAGAAGCATCACTACAACCTTTTGAAAGCCGAACTCGAAGACGAACGCCGGCTGGTGTTAGAAGACAAATACCGGCTGGGGAGCCTCTCCAAAGACCTGTTCGAAGACTTCAAAATCGTCGCCGACAAGGCTACCTCCACCAACTCCTTGGAATCCATGCTCGACCTGATCGAACAATCCCTGGACACCGACCCGGAATACAGGGAGAGCGTCAGCCGCCAAGCCGGAATAACCGATGGGACGTCGTACATGCGTCTCGTTCCGCAGGACAATCCTGAAGGGATGCTGCCACCGACCCCATGGGGCAGGAAGGCCGCCGAAGAGGCATATCGGCAGGATCAGGTCCAACAGTTCGACCCGCAGCTGAAACTGCTGCGCACACTCGCCACGGGAAGCTTCAAGGACTATGACACCCCGGAAACGAACGACTATCTCGCCCTGATGGATTTCAACGAGGGAGACCGGGTGACCATGGGGCCGGGACTGTCCACGACCGTCACCACCCCGCATTGGCTCGGAGCGGGGGGAATCCTCCTCATCATCGAAGGCGTTTCAAAGGGAGTGCCGATGGTCGGCAGCAGGGGAGGCGTGCGCAACGAGAGCGAGGTCTTCATCCCGGACGTGCTGCACTGCACCGTCATGGAGAAAACAACGGACGGCGAATACCTAGGCAAGAAATTCGAACGGATCTACCGGCTCGGCGTCGAATCGGAGGAATCACCCATTCCGAAGAGGGATCTACTGGGATTCCCCAGCATCCAGCCGGACGTTCCACTGTCGGATCCGGTCATCGACCAGGATACGGCAGTGGCGGGCCCGAACGATCTGGGACTCGAATTATGAGCGCATGCGCGACGATCGGAAGCCGGCATGCGGCATACGACGGCAGGGAACTCAGGGAGTTCTGGACCCGGGCGAAACGACGCATGGGCCGACAGGACTTCGAAAAACTCAGACCTCCGTCCGCCATGCGCCAATAGGACATCGGACCGGAAACCATCAGACTGTTTCCTCATCCCAAACACCATACGGGAAGTGGGAAGGGGATAAGAAAAACAAACACAACACAAAGCAAAGGAGAAGAACATGGCCGAAACCGCACAGACCATGACCGAATTCACTTACGCGCCCGGCGAGAAGGACATCGTCGGCGACCGATTCAGCCCGAGCGTGATCATCTTCTGGCTCAAAACCTCGATCGCCGCGTCCAGCACGCGCGTGCAGTACAAGGCACCGAACACCCTGTTCGGGCTGATCCCGCTCGGCGCGTCCACCAAGACCATCCCACTGCGCAACATCGCCAGCGTCGACACGAACACGAAATTCAACCTCGGCAGCCTCGTCTGGGGTTTGTTTTTCCTGTTCGCCGGCTTCGGCATGTTCGATTCCAACGCCTTGGCCGCCATCGTGTGCCTGCTCATCGCCGTCGCGAACTTCGCAAACGTGATGAGCGCCACCCTGACCTTCCGCGATCCGTCCGGCGGTGCGAACGACATCACCGTGAGCATCCTCGAAAAGGACAAGCTCATGAGCCTCGCACAGGAGATCCAGGCCCGCGTGTTCACGGACGCGGACCAGCTGCGCCACGAGGAAAGCATGCACATGGCCGAGAAGCAGTACACCGCGCAGACCAACAGCGTGCTCATCCAACAGCAGATGCTCGCCAACCAGCAGACGCAAGCCGCGCAGCAGACTCAGGCTCCGGAGCAGTCCGAGCAAACCCAGCAGGGCGAGTGACGTCATCCGAAAAACTGAAACGGGAACAGGAGCGAAGAAATTGAACCGCACTCCGATTGTTCGGACTGAAGAAATTCAGATTCGACGATCGGGGCGCGGTCCTTTCATATGCGTGAGGTTCGACGGAGACGTTACGACGACGGATTCCGGCGTGAGGCGCTGGAACTCATCAAGGCCGGAGCCGGCAAAGAACACACGACAACGACACCGAGTTCGCCCGGCATGCCCGGTCGCGTGACAAGCTGGGAATGGATACGTGCTTCGTCTACCCGTACTCCAGCTGGCGGCGGGGAAACAACGGGAACAGGAACGGCGTGGTCCGACGCCAACCACCCAAACGCTGCGAGATCCGGATGGATATGGTCAGGGGCTGCGGGAGATCGTCGACGAACCGCTAGAATCGCAGGGCCAGCAAGGGCGTTGCACTTCTAAATAGACACCGGGGGTCGAGATAGGACGGAGCGTGTGATATATTTCAATTGACACGAGACATTTACTGGCTAGGAGTATCCACATGATTACCGTTGCGGCTGGCGTCAAGGCGATGCCGGCATACGTCCCTCCGAAGGACGGGAAACCTCGCAACCAAGTGGACGCCAAATGGATTAAGCTCACGAAAGCATCCTCCAGGAAGAACAGGCGTGGACGGGCTCAGTGCGTTTCCGAATGATAAGCAGCAGGATCTGCGGGCCGGACGACCAACTCGCCGTCCGAAGATTCGTGTGCTGCGGAGCGGGGGCACCCGAATACGCGATGGACGTCCAACGGTATATCAGAGGTCTTGACCTGAAAGAGAATGCGGACGATGTTCTGCGCATGGCCCTGTATTGCGAAGGTGATTCCGACATACTCGCATTCTGCGAGTTCGGATGGATAGGATCTTCGGACGCGTACGCGATTTCGTATATAGCCACGGCCTTGTCCGAGCAGTGCAACGGTCTTGGCGGTATGCTGCTCGCCACGGTCCTTAGATGGGTCGGCAATGATTCGGCGGTCACGGGACGCGACCCGTACATCATGACCCAGATAAATCCAGACAACCACGCGAGCATGCGCCTGTTCAAGGCGTATGGGTTCTCCGACGAGGGCGCCGATGAGGATGATCCCGAATACCACATATGGTCAAGGAACGTCGAAAGGTTCAGAACCGATAAGCTATGGCTGTCCCAGCTGACGCAGGTCACCGAATGATCGGGGGTTCGCCTCTTCGCTGTGTCGGCCTTCCGTCTGTTTGTTGCCGACGATGATGTATTGTCTGCGGCGGCTTCTGGCGTGCCGGTGAACTTGCGGGGAGGGGCGAGAACTGCGGAAAAGCTGTCCACATGGCGGGGTTTCGGTCGCAGGCGATAAAAACCCTATCCTTATGATTGAGACGATATCAAGCAGCCACACCGGAAAGAAGCCTCATATGGAACAAATACCATTCATCCGCAGGCCAAAAGACTGGCCATTCCCGATTCCCGAAATCACCGCCGAAGCCATCAACGACCTCGTCGACGCGATTGAGCGCGGTGACCGCTATCTGGGCTCTCTATACGATGAGCTTGATGGCGCTACAAGAGAAATGGATAATCTGGACCAAGAAACACTCGTGCGTAATTACTATCTATTAGAGGAATGGGATTCTGATGCTAAGTAACGAGGCTTCCGCACTTTCGTGATTTCCCTGGAAAAGATCTACTTCTAAAATAGACACGTCAGTTTACTCCGTCATTCATATTTCAGGATTGCAAAGAGGTGCTGAATGAGATACGTAACAGGTATGCATGCGCTGAATCTCGGGAACAGGTCATCCACCCCGGGAGACTGGCATTTCAGCGCGATGGACTGGACTAAGCCCATGCTGCTCGACACTGATTCCTCACCATTCGGCATGTATGATATTAGCTATTGCGAAGTCCCCACCAAGGGAGTGATGCCTGTGGCCGGTCATGTGCGCGCATGTTTGGACTTGATTGAACAGGGGTTGTACGGCAGCGCCCAGGGCATGAAAGATAATTTCCTCGACAATCCTTTGACGGACGTGCCTGTTATGGAGCACGTTCTGATGCTTCATAACAGGTCCGATTGGAAGGATATTGATCGTTTCATGGGGCAGGAGTATTTATGCCCGTGGCTAGACTATAAAGCCAAGCATTTGAAAAAGGAAACCGCATGACGAAGATAAACCAAGAAAACCAGTCCCATGGTTTTGCTATACAACGAATGCTTCATGGAATCAATTCATCGCAGGGTAATCCATTCGTGCTCAAAGGCGGCACCGCTTTGATGGAATGCTATGGTCTTGATCGCTTCTCTGAAGATATTGATTTAGATTCTTTGCGGTCGAATGTCCCCTCCTCCCGTTTTTTCGGCATGATCGACTCGATTTGCTCGAATGAGGGATACACGTGGAGGAAAGCCAAAGACACATCCACCGTTCGTCGAGCATTTGTTGATTATGGGGCATCGAACCGTCCTCTAAAAATTGAATTGTCATTGAGACATCGGACCATTCCAAAAGAGAAGACCGCAGTAGTCAACGGGATACTCACCTACACTATTAGCGAATTATGCAAGCTCAAATGCGCAGCTTATATGTCCCGGGATAAAATTCGTGATTTGTTCGATGTGTCCTTCATCGCGGATAAATATTACGATCAGCTTTCTCCTGACGCTAAAGACATGCTCGCAATGGCGTTGGAATATAAGGATCTTGGACAGTTTGACTATCTTATACGTACGCAAAGCGATCCATTGATCGATCCAGTCCAACTTGAGGATAGGTTCTTATCCACTCTTGACAAAGTAGGACTGTTGCAAGAAGAACCCAGGAAGAGCCAGAATAGCTCAACTAACGATAAGAGCGAGACGGTAGATGGTTTTTACTTACCGATGCCAGATCCTGCCATAGATAATCCAGACGATGGGCATAAAGACCCCACGCTTGGCATATAGATTCCCGGAAACTCAAAGAACGACTGTATGGCGCCAAGACAGCAAAGCATCCCCTAGCGACGATGACGGCGCATGGTTATCTTGAATTCATACACCGAACTGGATTTTAGAAACGATACACCGGGCTTATCGTCTTCTGCCCTGGAGATTTTCTCATTGATGTCCTGGACTCTTTCCTCGATTCTGTTTTGCGAGTCTTTTAGGGAAGACGCCAAAGCGGTGGCATTCTGAACCTTTGAGAGCAAATCATCTAGTTTTTTCTCAGTTTCAGCCTTGTCATCTTTTTTGATGGTGTCCCAGAAGGCATTCAGAATCTCCAATGGGTATGCGATGATGAGCAAGGATATCATCTCTTTGCCGACATCCGCGTTTTTAACGAGATTCCCCATTCCTGGAATAACGTCCATCAAACTGCCTAGAAGAAAAATGAAGACGGGGTAGGAGAGTATTTTCGAACATTTAAATTGAACTCTATCATCAGGAGTACGGCAAGAAATGTGATCTCGAGCATCCAGAAGATGGCGTTTACTGATTCCAGCGTTTTATCCGGATTGTAATAGAATACGATAATCTCGAAAGAAGAAATCAAGAGACAGCAATACGAGAACTGCCAGGTGAGAGATTCTCGATACGCGCATAAACCTCGGATGCATATGCAACAAAGTGAGATTGCGATAACAGAAGGAAGCAGGTTTCCCTGCGCATGAGCGGAACCCAGAATATACATGGGAAGAATCATGAATGCGCAAATGCAAGATAAAGCACCTAAAGCAATGGAAAGTACTCGCACGAGTCGGTTTGTTTTGATGGGCATGAATATGAGACCTTTCTTCTGTCTAATTCCGGTTATACAGACATAGCATGCCCCTAATAAATGATTCCTCATCTGCATTCAGATTCTATGCTTATTCCGAAAACGTCCGTTTTTGAAACAAAGCTATGCAATGCTTCAGATTCTTCGATTTGACGGTTAAAAGCGTTCCAAAACCCGTTTCAAAATCAATGTCGCACAAGGTGAGCCGACTGACGAGTAATGGTACCATGGCACGCATGGCAAGCATGACATACGGGTATGCGCGCGTCAGCACCGGCGACCAGACCACCGACCTGCAGCAGGACGCACTCGAAAAGGCCGGTTGTAATCGAATCTTCACCGACGTGGCATCCGGCGCCAAGGCTCACCGTCCTGAACTCGACCACATGCTCGACCTGCTACGCGAAGGCGACACCGTCGTCGTCTGGAAACTCGACAGGCTCGGACGGAGCATGCAGAATCTTGTCGAACTTATCAACGACTTTGACGCTAGGGGAGTTCAGTTTCGCTCACTGACAGAATCGATTGATACGAGCACTCCGGGCGGCACACTCATATTCAACATCTTTGGATCATTGGCCCAGTTCGAACGGGATCTAATCCGCGAACGCACACGCGCCGGGCTCGAAGCCGCAAGGGCAAGAGGCAGAACAGGCGGGCGCCCCGTAAGCCTCGACGAGAAGCAGATCAAGGAGGTGCGGCGATTGTACAAATCCCGATCCGTGACAGTGGACCAGATAGCATCCATGATGCGCGTCAGCCGAACCACCATATACAGATGCTTGCAGAAAAACAAAGGAACCAATTGAGAGGAAGAAAATGGCGGAAAACATGACCGAGGACGAAGTCAGGGACAAGGCACGCGAAATATTGGGTCTGAACAACCATGGGGGGGGGCAATCGTTGGCGTAGGCCAGCTGACGACATTCAACCAGCTGGGATTTAAAGGGAAACTCGACAAGCCGGATGGCTGGTACCTCCCGTCCGCCAAGACCGATACCGCCGTGGTCCTGGAAACCAAAGCGTCGAAGATCGCACTAGGTGCGTCACAGGTGAAGGAGCTCCTGAAGAACATCCGCATCATGAATGCGAAATACGAGCACGTCGTGGGTATCCTCTACAACGGGGAATCCACCAGGGTGTTCAAGAACGGCGAGGAATACAAGGAGAAGGGGAGTGAAAAGCTCCACAACATCGCCTACTACACGGCCCTGTTCAACGTCGACCACATCGACAAGCAGCGCATCTACGAACTGACGGCCCGTATCAACAACTGCCTGCATTTCGAATTCGGTATCAGGAATCTCTACCACCGAATGATATTCACTGCCTGCGCATTGGTCGCGAAACGATACGACGCGCTGATGGTCAGCGGCATGGACTACTCCGAATTCCACAATGCAATCCTCAACTGCCTCAACAAGGAGCTGTTGCGGGACAAGCACCAGAATCAGAAGCTCGGTCTGCTCGCGGACGTGTTCTCCGAGATTCGTATGAACCTCAACGTGAACAGCGAGGACGAGAAGGAACAGGAGCACGTCAAGGATCTGATCTCGATTTTCATCGACTGGGTGACGGAAATATCCGACTGCCTGAACTCCGACGCATGGCGAGGCGAGGACGTCATGGGCATCTTCTTCAACGAGTTCAACCGGTACAAGAAGAAGTCTGAATCCGGACAAGTGTTCACGCCCGAGCACATCACCGACTTCATGTACAAGATCCTCGAAGTAAACCAGAACGACAGGGTGCTCGACGCGACCTGCGGCAGTGGAGGATTCCTCGTCAAGGCGATGGCGAACATGATCGACGAGGCCGGCGGAGTGAACACCGAAAAAGCCAAGGAAATCAAACAGAACCAACTATTCGGTATTGAATTCGATAGAGAGATTTACGCCCTCGCATGCGCGAACATGCTCATCCACAAGGACGGCAAGACCAACCTGGAACAGCTGGACGCCAGATCTGAAGAGGCCGGAAAATGGATCAGCAGTCAAAACATCACCAAAGTCCTCATGAACCCTCCATTCGAGAGGAAATACGGATGCATGGACATCGTTGAGAACGTTCTTGACAACGTGCCTCCGCATACGCCGTGCGCATTCATCATGCCGGACAAGAAACTGGAAAAGACCGGCAAGAAGCAAAAGGAACGCATCCTTAAGAAGCATAGGTTGAAGAAAGTCATCAAATTGCCTGAAGATTTGTTCTTCGGAATAGGCATCACCGCGAGTATTTTCGTATTTGAAGCCGGTGTGCCACAGGATGACAAGGAATTCTTCGCCTGCTATATGAAAAGCGATGGGTTGGCGACTGTCAAGAACAAGGGACGTCACGATGTTTATGGCAAATGGGCAGCCATAGAGAAGCATTGGGTAGAAGTCATCGAGAGACAGTCCGGTGAGGATACGTGCCAGTGGATGGATCCCGCTAAACATCTGTCCTATCAAATGCCGCAGAAGCCCTTTGAGATTTTCGAGGAGGATTTCCGTAAGACGGCCATGGACTATTTGATGTTCCAGCAGGACATCGACTCGAAAGCTCTTGGAGAAAAATTACTTGAGATGACGTTGTATTCGAGCCGCGTGAATGCCGGCGGCGAGACTGTTACCGTGACCATGCTGAAAGGTGATAACGATGATGACGAAGATTGATACAAGTGGATGGAAAGAGTTCGTCATTGAGGATTTGTTTGAGAAACTTCAGCTTGATATCAAGAATGAAAGTTTTAATAAAACATTTGATGTGTCCGAGGAACGTACGCCTGAATTTAGTTTGCCGCTAGCCAACGCTAAACATGGCAATAACGGCATCATGTATTACGGGCGCGAAGCTGATTTCGATACGGCCGAGATGACGATCGACATCGTACAAAACGGCGCTATTGCGACGGGTGATGTATATGCGCAGCCACAGAAGACAGGTGTCTTGTGGGACGCGTATCTGGTGAAACCGAAAGCTGAAATCAATTCCTCATCTACGTTGTTGTTCTTGGCTACCGTGTTGGAAAGGGCAATCAAAGATAGGTTCAGCTATGACGATAAATGCATATGGGATAAGGCGAAACTGTTGTCTGTGACATTGCCCTGCACGGATAAAGGCGAACCTGATTGGGCATACATGGATGCATATATGTCTGAAGTTATGCATGATTGCGAGAAGAATCTTGCGGAATTAAAATGTATTTTATCTCAATGAAAAATCATGATGTGACGTAGCGAACTTTCATTTATCGCCAATTCATACGTCGCGAACACGTAAGTGACTATCATGGCCGCGACGTGTGGAATCTTATGTCTATGCCTGTGTGGAGCCGCTTCGATTCCGCGATCGTCGCGGCGGGACGCGTGCATCGACCGGGGAATCGTGGACGGGGCGAAGTGCGAAAGCGGGGTACTTGCCATTCGCCATGCCTGCAATCGGTTAGGTCTCCTTGCCTCGGTTTTCTTTCAAAGCAAAGAGCCCATTCAGTCGGCAACGCTTGATGAATGTAGGCTTGTCTCCATATCTTATATGATGACAAGCCCTAGGTACTTCTACGATTTGGTTACAGTGGCAATCTTTTTGGCTTCGATGATGTCCATGTCGGTGACGATGACCACGAAGTAGTTTTGTCCCGACATGTCATGCCATTCGCGTGAATGTCCCACGAATTCGATGGTCTCTCCGCCTTTCAGCGAGTCCATTTCCATGCGGAGTCGTCCCGTCGAGGGGACAAGTGTGACGAATCTGGCCGAATCTTTTTCGAGCCAGCATGCCTTCACCGCTTTGATTTTCCTGCCTCCGGTCAGGTTCAACGTTTGGCGGACACGGATGGGAGGGATCTTCACCCTGCCGACCTGCGGGCTCATGCCGATCATGCCGTTTTGTGGCAGTAGTGCCTTCCATGCGCGGTTGTTCGTGGTGGTCATGTTTTTTCCTACTCCTTGTCTTCCTTGAGGGTTCCCTGTGGCTGTCCGAACACTTTCTCGAGGTCTTTCGGATCTAGGTTGGTGGCGCATCCGCTTGTAGCGGTGGTCAGATCCTGCTGGGCTTTGGTCAAAGCGTCGTAATCATCCGATTTGGAGTCCACGAGCTGTTTCGCGGTTTCGTACGCGTTTTTGATGTCGCCGCATCCCTGCGTGTTCTCCAGGTTGTCCTGTTGGATGGTTGTCACGGATTTCGCGGTGTTGTCCAATCCGTCCGAGAGGTCCGAATGGCGTGCTTCGATCGCGGCGCGCATGGCTTGCGGATACCATTCGCGTGCGAGGCTGCGGATCGTGTCGATGTCCTTCTGTTGTCCGATCGCGTCGTACAGGTCGGTCGCTTCGGCGAGGTCCTGCCGTCCATGTCGGTACAGCAGGGTGGAAAGCGTGTCGACGTTCGAGTTTTCGGGCGCGTTCAATAGGTCGCGCACGTCGTTCGAGATCTGCTCCGCGTCACCGGTGAACATGGTCCGGGCTTTCTGTTCCAGACTGTCGGACGTGGACGCTGCTTTTCCCTTTTTCTTTGCCTTCGCTTCGTGTTTCGCATCGGACTGGGTCTGGGCGGCCGAATTGGCCTGGGGTGCCGTCGTGGCCGGCTGATGTTTCCATGGGTTGGCCATCAGCATCATGACAGCCACGGCGATGACCGCGATGGCGCACCAGATGGCGGCTTGTTTCTTCGCTTCGGGTGAGGACTGTTTGCGTGGATTGTTCTTTCCCATTGGTCTTCCTTTGCTCAGAGGCTTGAATCGTTGTTCGGCAGACTGTTGTCAGGGGTTTCCGGTGGCACGTACCATCCGCCGGAGTTCCCGCCGGACGATCCGCCGCTGTTGCCGGTGCCGCCATTGTTCGTATTGCCGCCATTGTTGCCGCGGGGCACGGTCGTGGAGCCGGAGCCGCCGGACGAACCATGGTATTGCGGCGTGGGCGTCGGTGCTGGGGTTGGTATCGGCGCGGCCTGTTGCGGCTGCTGCTCCTGCGCTTCGGCCTGGCGTTTGGCTTCCTCGTCGGCCTTGGTTTTCGCGTCCAATGCGCGGGCGAGGTTTTCGCGGGCCTTGTCGAGTTTGGCGGCCATGTCGGTCCACGTGTCGATGGTCGTCTTCTTGTCGAGCTTGCGGGCCTGCGCGATGAGCTTGTCCAATGTGGCTTTCGCCGTACGAGTCGCATCGTCGGATGGTTTCGCATCATTGGAGGCTTTCGACGCCTTGTCCAATGCCGTATGGCATTTGTTCTTCGCGTCCGTCAACGGCTTTTCCTTGACGAGCCGGCCAATCTTGTTGGTCAGCGTGCGGGTGCGTTTCGTGGCCTTGTCGGCCTTGGCGGCGAGCCGTTCCGATTCGTTTTCCGACAGTCCCGTCCGGTCGGAGCGCATGAGCCTGCCGTTCGAGTCGATCAGACGGCGGAGGGAATCGATGTCGTCCGTATCCTTCAATCCGATCCGATCCGCCTGCTTGATCGTGGTCTTCGCCTTGCCGGTCCATGTGGACAGTTGGCTCATGGAGGTCTGCAACCGTTCGGCCGACGCCTGCTGTCTGACGGCGGCCGAATGGGAGCCTATGAGCGCGAACAGGACGAGCAGGAGAATGAACGTCAGAGCGCCGATAAGACCACGACGCACCCAAACCATCGTCCTGGCGTCCTCGGACGGTCCGTCGGGGTCGGCCACGTCCTGCAGACTCACGGCCGTCCTGATGTCGCCGGAAGCCGTTTCCGTTGCCACGGGTGGGATGTCGGATGGGGTTTCATCTCCGACCGGAATCATGGAGGTGAGGGTGTCCTCCGCCTCGTCCGAAACGTTGGCATCCTCCATGGCCGGACGTGGAGGCAGTGGGACCGCCGGCATGGGACGGGTGTCGCTGGACGGCATGGAAGGTTCCGGACGTTCCGCCGTCTGGTCGTTTTCGACGCCTGTGGATTGTGGAACCGGCGTCGTGTCTGTCGCGCCTTCGGATACGGGAGGCAACGCGAACGTGTCCTGAACCGTGGCGGGGACTGTCGTCTCGGTTGGGGGAGCGGTCGTCGTTCCATGCTTGTCGTCATACTGGACCGGTTCGATACCATGCTTCCGGTTGGAACGGCGGTTCTTCGGCTTGCGCGGTGGTGTGGACGGTTTCGTC
>ERZ773107.1230-NODE-1230-length-24293-cov-12.658388_pt1 | contig 24293 bp, 20 predicted proteins | sample MGYA00580571_ERZ773107 | MGnify/ENA primary metagenome ERZ773107 (study PRJEB29015, sample SAMEA2737843) | human gut metagenome | biome: human gut; feature: human-associated habitat; material: faeces | place: China | collected 2012 ... | reverse complement strand
CGCCAGCGCCATAACACCGCGGCCGAGGCCGAATACGAAGATGGGGGAGAGGCGGAAGCGCTGGGAGAGCTCCGAGAAGAAGATCCACATAAGCGCCTCGAAGGACATGTATCCGACAAGCACCACCGAGGTCCCCCAAAACGACGTGCCCCCGGTCGTGAAGGGGATGAAAATGGCCGTTACGGCGATGAACGGGATGAGCGGCCGGAAGAAGATATGCCAGCGCTCGTCGCCGCCGAGGGCGAGAAACGTCACCATAATGAGCACCGTGGCGACGCAGGCGGTGACGAACAGCAACGCCTGATCTTCGAAGGCGCTGCCGGGCAGGATGGTCTCAATGGAGGTTTGGCGCATGATGCCCAGGGCCACGCCGAGGAAGAACACCGGCAATCCGAAGCGCATCACGAAACGCGCGTGATTGATGGGCAGCGGCTGGAAAAAGAGCTGGCGATTGTCGAAATCGAGGCTCACGTGGCGACGCAGCACAAGCAGGAGGGCGATTTCCGCAAAGGGAATGAGCGCGCTTGCCGCGCCGCCCCACGGGAAGGGGATCTGGTGCAGCACGAGGCCGTAGATGCCGAATCCGATGGCGATGGAGAGCGCTCCGTTAATGATGATGGAGGCTGAGTCGCGCCGCGAGAAGGCGATGCCCCAAGCAAGCAGCAAGATGGAAGAGCCCGTTCCCGTCAGGATGCCCGAAATGATTTGCAGCGTGCTGCCGTCGAAGGGCGATTCCGCGCCCGACCCGAGCAAGAGAAGCGTTCCCGTTGCGCCGAGTAGGGCGGCTGCAACGAGGGTGGGGGTAGCGTGCAGCGCTCGGATGAGCTTGGTGTCGAGGATGCTTGCGATAAGCAGCAGCAGGCCGTAGATGAGGATCGAGACGAAATAGGCCAGGGACAGCTGATCGTTGAAGGGCCCGGCCTGGAGGCCTCCGGTTCCGAAAATGCCGCCTTTGTCGAACATGGAGCTGTAGATCCACGCTTGATGCAGGCCGTAGCCGAACGAAATGAGACTTAATTCGCCGAAGGATGCGCCTTCCTTGAAGTCGATTTTGATCGTAACGCGAGGAACCTGAAACCCCATAATCCCCCTCCTGTGCGCCCGGCCGTCTCACCAGGCAAGATGGTGCTTAATAGTTGAGTCAGGGGATTATAGATAGCGGATGATGCTTCGTCAACCCCGCCTTCCCAAGCCCCTTTCCCGTGGCCCGCGCTGCGTGCGAGTTCCGGCTCGTGCCTGCGACCTCGCGTGCGCGCCCTGCGCAGGATGCGCAGGGCCATGTTGTTGCCCTCCCGCAGCAGCCCCATCAGCAGATGCTCGGTGCCGATGTAGCCGGCGCCGGTGCGGGCGGCCTCGGAGACGGCCAACTCCACGGCGCTCTTGGCACGGGGCGTCAGCCCCTGAGAGGGTGCGGCGCCGGAGACGCCGGTGCCTACGCTGCGGTGCAGGATGTCGCAGACCATCTCGTCGGTGAGCCCGTTTTCCTCCAGCACACGGTGGGCAATGCCCTCCTCCTCCCGCAGCAGGCCCAGCAGCAGATGCTCGGAGCCTACATAGCCATGTCCCATATCCTCAGCGGCCTCCTGGGCCAGACGCAGAGCCTCCTCTGCACGAGGGGTGAATTTATTTTCCATCATAAAGAAACACTTCCTTTCAAAAGGTGTGGTGATCTATCAAAATTATTGCCGGGGCATTATTGCTGAGGCAGTGCCTTCAGCTGATCCCGCAGCTTGGCGGCGGACTCGAAGTCCTCGGCCTCTACGGCGTGACACAGCTGCGTCTGCAGGGCGTTGCGCTGACGCTGCAGGGAGAAGCGCTCCTGCTCCGCCTTGTCCACCAGCGCATCCTCCGGGGCTTCCGCCACGGCCTGTTGGGCCTGCCGGGTCACATCCACCGGCTCCGGGAACTCCGTCAGCAGGCGATTGCCAAACCCGCCCAGCAGCGGCTCGAAGAGCCGGAAGGGATGGGAAAAGAAGTCGTCGCCGAAGAAGCTGTCCGGCTGCATCCGCTGCACATAGCCCAGCTTCCGGGCGCAGTCGGCGCACAGGTGCGTCTCCGTGACCCGTCCGTTGATGCTGCTCTTATAGTAGTAAGTCGCTTCATTTCTTCCGCAATTCTGACATTTCATAATGATTTCCTCCTTATCGAAAAATCAAACCGGTCAACTGTACCGATCCGACGCTATACCAGATGGATGAGGGCCTGCTTCAGCAGGTCGGCCCGCAGGACGCTGCGCTGATCCTTGGGAACGGATCGCAGAGCGGTGTCCGACAAAAGGCTCGCCAGCAGCTTTCCCGTCTGGGCGGGGATGGCCTCCGACTGCACCAGATTGGAGAGGATGGCTCTGGCACTGGCCGGATCGATCTCCGACCCGATGGAGTTGATGACGTGCATCATCAGCGTCTGCCGGTCCACATGGACACGGGTGATGCGGATGTAGCCGCCGCCGCCCCGCCGGGATTCCACGATGTAGCCGTGCTCCGGAGAGAACCGGGTGGACATGACGTAGTTGATTTGGCTGGGTACGCACCCAAATCGCTGGGCCAGATCCCCCCGCTGCATCTCCAAAACACCGCCTGCATCGTCCAGCGCCTCCTGAATGAACCCGGCGATCATATCTGTGATTCCCATATCGTTCCCCTCCTGATTTGATATTGCCTTTCCTTGATCTTTGTCCATAGTATACCACGCCGGTAGGAAATGTCAATAGGGTATTTGACCTTTTTTGATGTTTATTCTGTAAACAATTTGTGAATGGGATGGGGCGGTAAACTCCGCAAAAGTTTGCCGCCCCGGCGAGATTTTTATTTACATCGGGTAATAAAGAAGATATAATTTACTGAACGTATAAACAGAAAGAGAACGGGTGAGAGAGAATGGCGACTGATTTTTCCCGCACATTGAGCCTGCTGCGGCAGGAGAAGGGCGTCTCCCAGCGGAAGGCGGCCGGGGAGCTGGGCATCAGCCAGGCCCTGCTGAGCCACTATGAAAACGGCATCCGGGAGCCGGGCCTTGCCTTTGTGGTGAAGGCCTGCGCCTACTACCACGTGTCGGCGGATTTCCTGCTGGGCCGCACTCTGAACCGGGACGGCTCCATCATCGAGGCGGAGGACGTGTACGACTCCAGCGGCGAGAAGGGCAGCCTCCGGGGCAGTATTCTGGCGACTCTGCAAAAAAAGCTGGTGGTGAACACCACCGGGGTCCTCTTTGAGCTGCTGGGCAAGACCGGGGACCGGGAGGCCATCACCGCCGCCGGGGACTATCTGGGCGACGCCCTGTATCAGCTGCTGCGGCAGCTATACCGGCAGGGCGGCGGCAACGAGGATCTGTTCGCCGTGGCCCCCTCGGTCTTTGACGGCGGACTGGTGGCGGCGGATATGCAGCTATGCGCCCTGCGCTACCGGCAAGCGCTGGCCGCTCAGGAGGGGCTGCCGGAGCTGACGCCGGAGAGCCTGACGGGCCAGCCCGGCGTGGGCCAGAGCGCAGCGCAGGTGTTCCACAGCGTGGACGAGCGCTGCAAGTCCTATCAGCACTAAGAAACCAACGACCTAAGGAGGCCTTTTCCATATGTTTGACCAATCCCATATCAGAAACTTTTCCATCATTGCCCACATCGACCACGGCAAATCCACGCTGGCAGACCGCCTGCTAGAGCTGTGCAACGCCGTCTCGGCACGGGAGATGGAGAACCAGATCCTCGACAACATGGACTTGGAGCGGGAGCGTGGCATCACCATCAAGTCCCGTGCCGTCCACCTGTTTTACACGGCGCAGGACGGGGAGACCTACGCCCTGAACCTCATCGACACGCCGGGCCATGTGGACTTCAACTACGAGGTGTCCCGGTCTCTGGCGGCCTGCGAGGGCGCCGTGCTGGTGGTGGACGCCACGCAGGGCGTGGAGGCACAGACGCTGGCCAATACCTATCTGGCCATGGAGCACGATCTGGAGATCCTGCCGGTGTTCAACAAGATCGACCTGCCCGCCGCCGACCCCATGAAGGCCAAGCAGGAGGTGGAGGACATCATCGGCCTGCCGGCCATGGACGCCCCGGAGATCTCCGCCAAGCAGGGGATCAACATTCAGGCGGTGCTGGAGGATATCGTTCAGAATATTCCCGCCCCCAGCGGCGACCCCAAGGCCCCCCTGCAGGCGTTGGTATTCGACAGCCAGTATGACCCCTATGTGGGCGTGGTGGTGTACTTCCGGGTGAAGCAGGGGACCCTCCGCAAGGGCCAGACCATCCGCATGATGGCTACCGGCGCCGAGTATACCATTCTGGAGTGCGGCTACCTGAAGCCGCTGGGCAATGAGCCTACCGATGCCCTGCAGGCCGGTGAGGTGGGCTACTTCACCGCCAGCATCAAAAACGTCAAGGATACGCAGGTGGGTGACACCATCACCGGGGTGGAGGACCCCGCCGACCAGCCCCTGCCGGGCTACCGCCCCGCCCAATCCATGGTCTACTGCGGCATCTACACCGAGGATGGCAGCAAGTACCCGGATCTGCGGGATGCGCTGGAGAAGCTTCAGCTCAACGACGCCTCCCTGACCTTCGAGCCGGAGAGCTCCGTGGCGCTGGGCTTCGGCTTCCGCTGCGGCTTTTTGGGGATGCTCCACATGGAGATCATTCAGGAACGGCTGGAGCGGGAGTTCAATCTGGACCTTGTGACCACCCTCCCCAGCGTCATCTACCACGTCTATAAGTCCGACGGCACCATGGTGAAGGTGGATAACCCCCACAACTACCCGGACCCCGGCACCATCGAGCACGCCGAGGAGCCCTATGTGAAGGTCTCTATCATTGCCCCCAATGAGTTCGTGGGCAACATCATGCCCATGTGTCAGGAGCGCCGAGGCGAGTTCAAGGATATGCAGTATCTGGATACCCATCTGGTGGAGCTGCACTATCAGATGCCCCTCAACGAGATCATCTACGACTTTTTCGATACCCTGAAGGCCAACACCAAGGGCTACGCCTCTCTGGATTATGAGCTCTCCGGCTACCGCACCAGCGATCTGGTGAAGGTAGACCTGCTCCTGAATGGCGACGGCGTGGACGCCCTCAGCTTTATCGCCCACCGGGATAAGGCCTATCCCCGCGCCCGGCGGCTGTGCGAAAAGCTGAAGGAGAATATCCCCCGCCAGCTGTTCGAAGTACCCATTCAGGCGGCCATCGGCGGGCGCATCATCGCCCGTGAAACGGTGAAGGCCATGCGTAAGGACGTGCTGGCCAAGTGCTACGGCGGCGATATCACCCGTAAGAAGAAGCTGCTGGAAAAGCAGAAGGAAGGCAAGAAGAAGATGCGGAACCTGGGAACCGTACAGGTTCCCACCGAGGCCTTCATGGCGGTCCTCAAGCTGGACAGCGATTGATGCACCCTCATCGCCCAAATGGCTCTGCGCCATTTGGGCGAACCCATCTCACATTCGGGAAGGTACATGATATGAGCGAATTATATGAGCTGCTGACCTTTGAAGCCTTTGGCCAGCGCTATCCGGAGCTGACCTCCCGGCACCAGATCCTGCCGGGACGGGGCGTATTCTGCAAGGCGGAGCGGCTCCAGAGCGGCGTCATCGGGACCTACGCCATGCCCCAGCGCATGGCCCCCACCGGCGAAAAGCACTTCTTCGGCTACTATCTGACGGAGAAAAAACTGCTGCTGGTGGAAAAGGGCAGTTTTTTGCAGGGCCTGCTGCCGGGCCTTCCGGGGGAGACCCCGGCTCAGCTGCTGTCGGAGCTGCTGGCCCGGCTGACGGCGGAGGACATGGAAAGCCTCCAGCACTACGAGGAGCGCCTGACGGCATTGGAGGAAGTTCTGCTGGCGCAACAGGCGGAGGATTTCGACAAGAAGATCTTCCGCATCCGCCGGGAGCTGTCGGTGCTGGCGGGCTACTATGCCCAGCTGGACGACCTCTATGCCGTGCTGGCCGATGCTATCCCGGACGCAGAGGAGCACGTCCAGCGGCTGCTGGAGCATCTCTCCGGCAAGGCCCAGCGGCTGCTGACCATGACGGAGCAGGAGAAGGAGTATTCCCTCCAGCTGCGGGAGATGCACCAGACGCAGGTGGATATGCGGCAGAACCAGATCATGAAGATCCTGACCATTGTCACCACGGTGTTCCTGCCCCTGTCTCTCATTGCCGGCTGGTACGGCATGAACTTCCGGAATATGCCGGAGTTGACGGCGGAGCACGGTTATCTGGTGATCTGTATCGTCAGCGCCGTGTGCGTGCTGGTGGAGCTGTGGATTTTCAAACGGAAAAAATGGTTTTAAGGAGGCGGCCCTATGGCGGAGCTATCCACCAACGTGCGATATATCAAAGGTATCGGAGAGACACGGGCCAAGGCTCTGGAGAAGCTGGGCATCACCACCCTGCGTGATCTCATCGGATACTTTCCCCGCACCTACGAGGATCGGACACTGACCCGCCCCATCCGTGACCTGACGGAGGGGGAGAATGTCTGCGTCCGGGCCATGATCGCCGCCGACCCCACCGCCCACCGCATCCCCGGCGGCCGCACCATCGTCCGCACCCGTGCCGTGGACGAGACGGGAACGCTGGATGTGGTATTTTTCAATCAGGAGTACCGGAAAAACAGCCTCCATCGGGGTGAGATCTACATCTTCTACGGCAAGGTGGAGGGCCAGCGCCGTCATCAGATGGTGAACCCTCTGCTGGAGCCGGAGGGCCGCCAGTACCTGACAGGGCGCATCATGCCCATCTACTCCCTGACGGCAGGCATCAGCCAGCTGATGCTGGCGCAGGCGGTGCGGCAGGGGCTGGACGCCTGCCGGGAGCTGCTGCCGGACGTGCTGCCGGATGAGGTGCGGCGGGAGCACCACCTGTGCTACATCAACTATGCTTACGAAAACGTCCACTTCCCCGACTCGCCGGAGGCGCTGACCCAAGCCCGGCGCCGTCTGGCTTTCGAGGAGCTGTTCCTGCTGACCTGCGGCCTCCGGCTGCTGCGGAGCCGCCGGGAGGACGTGTCCGGCCCGGTGTGCCGGTGGGTCTCCATGGATTCCTTTTATAACGCCCTGCCCTTCACGCTGACGGACGCCCAGCGCCGTGCCGTGGAGGATGCCATAGGTGACATGACCGCCGGCCGCCCCATGAACCGCCTGTGTCAGGGGGATGTGGGCAGCGGCAAGACCATGGTGGCGGCGGCCTGCATCTGGTTCGCCGCCCAGAGCGGGTGGCAGTCGGCCCTGATGGCCCCTACGGAGATCCTGGCCCGGCAGCATTTTGAAACGCTGTCGCCCCTGATGGCCCGGCTGGGCCTGACCTGCGCCCTGCTCACAGGCTCTACCCGTGCCAGGGAGCGGCGGGAAACACTGGCGGGACTGGCCGCCGGTACCATCGACCTGTGCATCGGTACCCACGCCTTACTGACGGGGGACGTGCAGTACGGGCGGCTGGGGCTGGTGGTAACGGACGAGCAGCACCGCTTCGGCGTCAACCAGCGGGCGGCCCTGAGCCAGAAGGCGGAGGCCCCCCATATGCTGGTGCTGTCGGCCACCCCCATTCCCCGGACGCTGGCGCTGGTGATCTACGGCGATCTGGATGTGTCGGTCATCGACCAGCTGCCGCCGGGACGGCAGAAGGTGGATACCTTTGCCTTGGGGGAGAGCTACCGCCCACGGATCAACGCCTTCCTGCGCAAGCAGGTGCAGGAGGGGCATCAGGTGTTCATCGTCTGCCCGCTGGTGGGGGACGGTGATACCCTTCCCGACGAGCGGAAGGCCGTCACGGCCTACGCCAAAAAGCTACAGGAGGAGACCTTCCCGGACCTGCGGGTATCGGTGCTCCACGGCAAGATGAAGCCTAAGGAAAAGGAGAAGGTCATGGAGACCTTTGCCGCCGGGGAGAGCGATATTCTGGTGTCCACCACCGTGGTGGAGGTGGGCGTGGACGTCCCCAACGCCACCTGTATGGTGGTGGAGAACGCCGAGCGCTTCGGCCTGTCCCAGCTGCACCAGCTGCGTGGCCGGGTGGGCCGTGGTCAGGTTAAGAGCTACTGCATCCTGCTGTCGGAGCATCCCAGTGAGGAGACCCGGCGGCGACTGAAGGTCATGACCCGCACCAATAACGGCTTTGAAATTTCTCAGGAGGACCTGCAGCTGCGTGGCCCCGGCGACTTCTTCGGCCAGCGCCAGCACGGCCTGCCTACCCTGAAAATTGCGGATCTGGCCTGCGATATGCAGCTGCTGGAGGAGGCCCAGTCTGCCGCCAGAGCACTGCTGCGCCGGGACGAGGATCTCTCCCGGCCGGAGCACCGCCCCCTGCTGGAGCGTGTCCGGGAGCTGTTCCACGATACCGCCGACTCCATGAACTGATGAGAATAAATAAGGAAGAGGGAGGAGCTAAAAAGGCTCTTCCCTCTTCTTGCCATTTGCTGCACCCAAATGCTGCACGAAAACCACCGCCCTGAAAATAGCTGTCTCCCACGGACAGCTTTTCAGGACAGTATGACCGCATAGAAAATTTTCCATATGTTGGTATTGCGATCTCTCAAAACCAATATTGGCGCATCTGCTCCAGAAATTCTCTGGTGATGGGATACCCGCTATGCTCCCCGATGACGGAATCTATGCCGCAATACGGGCAGATCGCCGTACCGCCCACGTCCTCGATCCAACTGCTGATCTCCTTGGGGGCGAAAATTTTCAGACAATAAAAGCAGCCGCATTTCCTGTCCTGTAACAGCCGCTTCCGGTGGCCGGTGGAAAAATCGTGCGCCTTTATATAGTCGATGGTATAGTCGATCATATGCACCTCCGGCATCCGCTGAAAGGTCCTGCCTCACTCCTCTTGCAATGCCGCCTGATACAGTTCGTTGCGGGAGAGGCCTGTGTCCTCCGCCACCCGGCGAACAGCGTCCTTCATCCGCTGGCCCTGCTGCCGCAGGCTCTGCACCATGGCCACGCCCTCCGCCAGCGTCAGGGCCGGGGCCTCCTGCCGGGGGGCTCCCGCCACCACCAGCACGTATTCCCCCCGTGGCTCCTTCTCCCGGTACAGCGCCACAGCGCCGGACAGGGTGGTGCGGATGGTCTCCTCGTGGAGCTTGGTCAGCTCTCGACACAGAGCCACCGGCCGATCTCCCAGCAGCTCCAGCATATCCGCCAGCGTGGGCCGCAGCTTGTGGGGCGCCTCGTGGAACACCATGGTGCGCTCCTCCGCTGCCAGCCGGGTCAGTGCCTCCCGCCGCTCCTTCTTATTGGCGGAGAGGAATCCCTCAAAGGTGAAACGCCCGGTAGGCAGACCCGACACCGCCAGAGCGCACACGGCGGCGCAGCAGCCGGGGATGGCCTGCACCGTGACGCTGTTTTCTCCGCACAGCCGCACCAGATCCTCGCCGGGATCGCTGATGGCAGGGGTCCCGGCGTCCGTCACCAGCGCACACGTCTCTCCGGCCAGCAGCCGGGCCAGAATGGCCTGCCCGGCGGCGGCCCGGTTGTGCTCGTGGTAGCTGACCAGCGGTTTTTTGATGTCGAAATGGTTCAGCAGCTTCATGGACACACGGGTGTCTTCGGCGGCGATGAAGTCTGCCTCCTGCAAGGTCTGCACCCCACGGGGGGACAGATCCCCCAGATTGCCGATGGGGGTGGCTACCAGATATAACGTTCCGCTCATAGCGCTTGCTCCTCCTCACGAAAATAGGCACGGCGATGCTCCGCCGTCTCCCGGCCGTCGGGGCCGTAGAGCAGCAGTGTGGGCTCTGCCCGCAGCCCAGGCTTCCCACCCCGGCGGCACTCCAGCAGCACCAGACCGGGAGCCCCGACGGCATCGTGCTGCACCAGCCGCAGGTTGCCCTCGATCATCTGCTGGCGGGCGGCGGCATCGCCCGCATGGGCCCGCGTCAGCAGCTCCCGCTTCTGTGCTTCGGTCAGGACAGGCAGCTGTGCCGTATCCATCCCGCAGAGCTCGACTTTGTTGTACATCCGCGCCCCTCCGGTTTCGTTTTGACGTTACCGGAAGTATGGGGCGTGGGCAGGGGAATCATGCGTGGGAATTTTTGCCCGCTCAGTCCTCAAGCTTCTTTTTCAATTCCCGGATGATGCGTTTTTCGAGGCGGGAGATGTAGCTCTGGCTGATGCCGAGGGCATCGGCGGCCTCTTTCTGGGTGCGCTCGACGCCGTCCAGCAGCCCGAAGCGCAGTTCCATGATCTGGCGCTCCCGCGGGGAGAGCAGGGCCACCGACTGCCGGAGGGTGGCCCGCTCGGCACTCTGTTCGAGCCGCTGGCTGACCAGATCCTCGTCGCTGCCGAGGATGTCGGAGAGAAGCAGCTCGTTGCCGTCACCGTCCACGTTCAAAGGCTCGTCGATGCTGGCCTCCTGGCGGCGGTTGGAGCTTTTGCGCAGATACATCAGGATCTCGTTGCCGATGCAGCGGCTTGCATAGGTGGCGAGTTTGATGTTTCGTTCCGGCGTGAAGGTGTTGACCGCTTTGATCAGCCCAATGGTGCCGATGGAGATCATGTCCTCGGCAGGGACGCCGGTGTTTTCGTACTTTTTGGCAAGGTAGACCACCAGCCGCAGGTTGTGGGTGATGAGGTCATCCCGCGCGGTGCGGTCGCCCGCCATCATCTGGGCGAGCAGGGCTTTTTCCTGCTCCGGCGTCAGGGGCGGCGGCAGGCTGGGCGCCCCGGCGACATAGTGGGCGGCACCGGGGCAGACGAACAGAACGTACAGCCGACGGAAAAACGATAACAGGTGATTCAACGAAAAGCCTCCTTTTTGTGGGCGGGATTCTTGGGTGCTGCCAATGAGGGCGAGAATGAGAGGTTCAACGGCTCATCGGAACGCAGCATCGGACACAACGGCAGGCGAGAGCAACAGCTCCCAGCCGCCCGGCGGGGGCGGAAGGTCACAGAAGGCTGCATAGAGCGGTTGAGCCGGAGCCGAAGCCAGTACAGCCGGGACGGCGGGCAGGATGCAGTGCCCGGACACCGTGGTGCAGGGGACGAACCGCAGGCCGAGTTCGGGCGGCGGCAGGGTGGAAGGGGCCGCGAAGTAAGCGGATAAGTAGGTGCGCAGCGGGCCGGGCAGGGCGTTCTGCACGGCGGCAAAGCGTACGAGTACGACCTCCCGGCCTGAAAGCGGTTCCTGCACCGAGAAACCGGTGTCGCAGAAGGCCCGGAGCGGGAGGGATGCGCTGCCAATTTGCAGAGTGACGGGAAACGTCTGCCCGCCGTTCCGGCCCAGAAACCGCAGGATGCCCTGCACAGCCAGATACACGCCCCCGGCGCAGACCAGCAGCAGCCCCGGCGAGAGGGGAAGGTAGATGCTGAAATTGTTGGCCTGTGCGCCGGGCAGGAGCACGGCTCCTGTCAGCGCAAAATGAAGGGCTGCGAACCATGCCAGAAGCCGCAGAAAACACCGCCCGCCCGGAAACCCATAGCCAAGCAGGACGATGCCGACCCCGGAGGCCAGCTGATACCCGACTGACACCGGCCACGGCAGGGCAGGGGCCAGCAGGATGAGGGAGGCTGCCGCCCCGGCCAGCGCCCCGCCTACGACCCGCCCGCCCGACGTGCTCACGCCGCACAACAGGCCCGCCGCCAGCAGAAACAGCGCGGTCGTGAGAAAGTTGACCAGCAGAAGAACATCGAGATAGATCACGGCCCGGATAAGCCCCGCCCCCTTTTGGGAGATTATAGCAGGAGGAGGACGAAAAATTTGCAGGAAACGGGGGAGGTGGACTTTCTGCGAGGCGCACAAACCCCCGCCTGAAAGCTTTTTTCATAAATTTTCGAAAAAGACTTGCAAAATATAGGCAAAAGAGGTATAATCCTACTCGCAGCAGCTTTTACCGCTGTAAAGCTCTGGGTATATGCCTCTTTAGCTCAGTCGGTTAGAGCACCTGACTGTTAATCAGGGTGTCGCCTGTTCGAGTCAGGCAAGAGGCGCCAACAAATCGGCGGCGGGGATCACACCTGCCGCCTTTTTCATAGATGCGGGTTGTAACTATTTTGTGACATCTTTCACACTTTCTTCAAAATTAACGGTTTCTTAAAAAATGTCCTCTTGAAGAAGCTGTCAGATTGTGGTATACTGCATCTAAGCTTTAGGAAGTTTCCTGAAGCGTTTGGTAGATCAAAGGGTAGGCGCTCCCTTCTTTTTGATAGCAGCTTGGCCTCTGCTTTGCCCTGGTTCTCCGCAGGGCAGGGCAAAGCAGAGGGCTATGCGCTGCTTTTGATGGAGCGTGACAGAACCTTTTCTCCTGCGTCAAAATCTGCATCCTGTCTGCTGTCTGCGTGATGCGTACAAAGTTTTACTTGTACATTTCCGCACAATGTGCTAGAATATGGAAGGCAGTTTTGAATATTAGAACACAGAGAAGAGATCGTTTCCGAAGGTTGTCGGTCTCTTGTAAAGGAAACATCTATGCGTTATACCTATGTGCGGCAGCACGACACGACCGACTGTGCAGCTGCCAGTCTCGCAATGGTGTGCCTCCATTACAAAAAGGAAATCACCATCACCCGCTTACGCGATATGATGGGAACCGACATGAAGGGCACGAACCTCGTAGGCCTGCAGAAAGCCGCCAATGAGCTTGGCTTCAACACGGCCGCTGTCCGAGTGGACCGCGAGAATTTTCTGAGTGATTTCACACTTCCCTGCATTGCGCAGGTTATCACCGACCAGGGTCTGACCCACTTCGTGGTCATCTTCAAGAAGACCACGATCAAGGACGATGATGCCCGCCGCAAGCATGTGTTGAAGGAAGAAGAAAAAAAGGCTGACGCTTCCAAGAAGTACAAGTGCAAGGATTACGTCGTCATCGGTGACCCTGCCAAGGACCTCGAAAAGATCAGCCTGGACGACTTCTATAAAAACTTCACCGGCGTTTTGCTGCTGATGAACCCCACATCGGAGTTCAAGGGCGGCAAGGCAAAGAAAGCTGGCACCAGCGTCAACGGCACCAGTACCGATGCAAACGCCAAGGGGGATAAGAGCACCGGCAAGTACCACATGCTCAAGCGGTATATCGACCTGCTCTGGCCCCAGAAAAAACTTTTTCTTTATGCAATCCTCTGTTCGGTGATCCTTACGGTCATCGGCATCGTCTCCACAGTGTTCAATAAAGCACTGATGGATGAAGTGCTTCCGTATGGGTTGAAGAACTTACTTGTCACCCTGATCCTCGTGTTCAGCGTGGTCAACCTCACGAGCAACCTGCTCAGCACGGTTCGCCAGTGGATCTTGATCTTCCTGTCCATCCGGATCGACATTCCGCTGATGCTGGGCTACTTCGAGCATGTGTACAAACTGCCGATGAAGTTCTTCGCAACGCGGAAGACCGGTGAGATCACCACCCGTTACTCCGATGCGAGCACCATCAAATCGGTCCTGACCAACATCGCGATGACCATCGTGATGGACGTGGTGATGGCCGTAGGCGTTGGCATCGTGCTGTTCCGGATGAACTCCTCGCTGTTCTCGCTCACTCTGTTCAGCACCGCGCTGAGCCTGCTCCTCGTCATCATCTTCAAGCAACCGTACAAGCGGATCAATGAAGAAACGATGCAGCAGTCCGCAATGCTGAACAGCCAGATGATCGAGAGCCTGCGCGGCATTGAGACCATCAAGTGCAATGCCTGCGAAGACCGCGAGCTGGAAGCTCTGGAACGCGAGTACATCAAGAGCCTGAAGATCAGCCTCCGATCCAGCAAGATCAGCACCGGCCAGTCTCTGGTCTCGATGGTGATCTCCACCTTGCTGAATATGGTGACCACTTACGTGGGCATCATGCAGGTGTTGAATGGTGAGCTGACACTGGGCGGCTATATGGCATTCACCACGCTGTCTGGTTACTTTACTTCTCCGGTGAGCGACCTGATCTCGATGCAGATGTCGATTCAGGAAGCCGATATCTCCATGAAGCGCCTGACCGAGATCATGGATTATGAATCGGAACAGGCCGAAGATGAAGAGCACACCGAGATGGAACAGATCGAAGGCGACATCGAATTCAAAGATGTCACGTTCCGATATGGCAACCGCAGCCCCGCACTGAACCACATCTCCTTCACCATCCCGCAGGGGCAGAAGGTGGCGCTGGTCGGCAGCAGCGGCAGCGGTAAATCGACCATCACCAAACTCCTGCTCAAGTATTATGAGCCGGAGAGCGGCGAGATTGATGTGAACGGTATCAACCTCGATGAGTATACCAACGCATCGGTACGTCGTGCGATCTCTTACGTCCCGCAGAATGTCGAGCTGTTCAGCAAGACACTGTTTGAGAATATCCGGATCTCGCGTCCGGAAGCTACCCTTGAGCAGGTCAAGGACGCCGCTAAGAAGGCAGATGCACATGAGTTCATCCGCAAGCTGCCGCTACAGTACAACACCTATCTGGAGGAAGCCGGCAACGGCTTATCCGGTGGTGAGAAGCAGCGCATTGCATTGGCTCGTGCGTTCCTGAAGGACTCGAACCTCTACATTCTGGACGAATCGACCAGCAGCCTGGACTTTGGCACAGAGAATACCATTTTTGATATGATCTACAACCAGCTGGCTGACAAGTCGATGCTCATCGTGGCACACCGCCTTTCCACCGTTCGTGACTGCGACCAGATCCTGGTCATGGATCATGGCGAGATCGTGGAGCGCGGCACACACGATGAACTGCTGGCAAAACAGGGCAAGTATTACGAGCTTTGGAACTTGCAGCAGGGCATCTTCCGCCGCAAGAAGGAAGAGCCGAAACCCGTTGCTCACGCCGCAGTGGTCGAGGAAGACGACGACGGCGGTGAGGCGATCACTTATTAAGTTGCAATCGAGTGCGCACTCGATTACATAAAAATGGCTTTGGATGGTTGCGCAGCCTGAAGAAGTCCTAAATTCGATTCAATCATTTGAAGGGAGTAATTCATTATGATGATGCCTGCAAACTACTCTGTTATCGCAGAGAACGAGATGACCTATGTTGTTGGTGGTGGCGTGATCGAGGCTATCGGCGCTGTTACCGCTCCGATCTGGACCGCTGCTAACGTCAAGACCTTCAACACCAACATTGTTACCCTGGTGGGCAACGCTTTTGTTGACAACTTCGTCCACGGCACCGTTGGCTATGTCTTCTCTGAGGGCGCTTCTTGGAAGGGCCTGGGCGAGAGCCTGAAGGGCACCTTCGTTGCTAAGAATGGCCAGGCTGGTGAGACCTTCGCTAAGGTTCTGGGCAACGTTGCTGCTATCTACAACCTGGGCAACGCTACCGTTGCTAACAAGGCTGGCGACGTTAAGCTGTTCAAGTCCACTCCTTCCGCTAAGTACACCTTTAAGGATGCGGATGGCAATGTCGTTGGCTCTATTTGGTAATTAACCAAGCCTGAATAGGTAGAGTATTTCATTTGCACCGCCCTACATTGTAGGCGGGGCTGATGATAATGCCTCGTAATGGTGTGCCAGGAGGCGTAAGCCTTCTGGCACACCTTATTTTTATAATGTCACTTATTATATCCCCTTGAAAAGCGTGGATGCAGACGGTCTGTCTGCGGCACCGGAGGGGTGTAATAGGTGATCGTGTGTGGAAAATAAGAAACAAAACGGAAACGCGTCATGTAGTACAACCTCTCAGTCGGGCTTACGCCCGCCAGCTCCCCTGGTAGGGGAGCCCTTGGCAAAGAGGTGAAGTTTACGGAATGCCAAAGCCTCTCCTACCAGGAGAGGTGTCACCGCAGGTGACGGAGAGGTTGTACGAAGGAAAGCCTGCCGGAAAACGGTAAAGCAAAAACGGAAACGCGCCATGTAGTACAACCTCTCAGTCATCGCTTCGCGATGCCAGCTCCCCTGGTAGGGGAGCCTCTGGCGAGGAGGCGAAGTTTGCGCAATGCCAAAGCCTCTCCTACAAGGAGAGGTGTCACCGCAGGTGACGGAGAGGTTGCACGAAGGAAAGCCTGCCGGAAAACGGTAAAGCAAAACGGAAACGTGTCATGTGGTACAACCTCTCAGTCAGCGCTTACGCGCTGCCAGCTCCCCTGGGAGGAGAGGCGTCACCGCAGGTGACGGAGAGGTTGTACAACGGCAGACCTTCCGGTCAAAATGAAGCCCCAATTTATTTTCCATAGACGATGACCTATTGCAAAATCTAAAGAAACAGGTGGACGATACCATGAGAGAAATTCAAGTTGCAGAACACAAGACCCTGAAGCTGACCAATGTGCTGTCGCGCAAGGTGGAAGTTGAGGATATGGGCAATCTGGCCATTGTGCTGACCCAGATGCAGAACTTTATCCGCAGCCATGACGCCATGCCGGTTGGCCCCATCGTGCAGTGCGTGAAGATGCGCAAGGGCCCCAACCCCACGGCGGAGATCTACTTCATGCAGCAGGTCAACCAGCTGATCCCCCGGCTGGACCCCGGCTACCAGATGGACGCTCTGCTGCGGGTGCGCAACTGCCTGTATGCCCACTACACCGGCCCCATGAGCTACAGCAACCTCGCCAGCCAGAAACTGGATATCTATGCGTTCGAGCATGAGATCGAGACGACCGGCGATTCGTACACCGTCTATGTCAATCAGGACGACGACAACGGTGTGCTCGACGTCTTTATGGAGACCAAGTGATTATGACGACCATTCAGAACCTTTCCGACCTGCAGGATCGCCGCATCATGATGGAAAAGCGTGTGCCGCCCTTTGGCTACGCGATGATCCTTCTGGTGGCGGGCCTGCTGGTCTTCCTGACCATCTGGAGCACCCAGAACTACCGCACCTACGTCAGCCAGTCGGTCGGCACGGTGCAGGCAAGCAACAAGACCTATATCATGTCCAGCTACTCCGGCTCCATCACCGAGCTCAACATCTCGGAGGGCAGCTATGTCAACGAGGGCGACCTCATCGCCCATGTCAAGAGCACCGACATCGACATGCAGCAGGACAGCTACAAGAGCCAGCTGGAGATCTATCAGAAGCAGAAGGCGCAGTACGAAAAGCTGCTGAAGTCCATTCAGGACGACACGAACTATTTCAGCGAGACCGACCTGGACGACCAGCCCTACTATTACCAGTATGAGAGCTACAAGAGCCAGGTGCAGCAGAAGGCCTTTGACGCTTCGCCCTATCAGGCGGCGGGCTACTCCGACGAGCAGATCAAGGCCCTGATGGAGCAGAACCAGAGCGAGATCGAGGCGCTGTACTACTCCACGCTGCAGTCCATCACCAGCAACCTGACCAGTGTGCAGACCAACATCGACAACATTCAGGCCCAGCTGGATACGCTGGCAAGCGGCGCGAACGATTACTACATCTATGCGCCTACGTCCGGCGTCATCCACATGGACACCCCTTATAAGGTGGGCATGGTGCTGAGCGCCGGTTCGGCACTGGCCACCGTGGCCAGCGAGAACAGCGATCAGGAAATCGTGGCGGCCCTGACCGTCAGCGACCGGCCGCTCATCAACGTGGGCGACCCCTGCAAGATCGCGATCACCGGCCTGTCGGAGTATTCCTATGGCAACCTGACCGGCACGGTGACTTCCATTGACAGCGATGTGACCTCCACCGAGTCCGGCTCGTACTACAAGATGACCATCAAGCCCAACAGCACCTATGTGGTGAGCAACAGCGGCGACAAGGTCGATCTGGCCAACGGCATGAGCGTGACCGCCCGTGTCGAGTACGACAAGCTGACTTACTTTGAATATGTCATGGAGGCCTTGGGCGTTTTGTTCCGTTAAACAGCGTCCGCAAACTCAACGCCCAAAGAGGTACGATAGAATGAAACTGAACCCGAAACAGCTGGCCGTAAGCGCCGCCCTGCTGGGCCTGCTGGCCGCAGGTGCAGCGCTGCCCGCAGCCGCAGCCAGCCCCATTTCTGCCCCGGCTGCCATCACCTTCCCGTGGAGCCCTGTGGCGGCCGAGAGCGTGGAAACAGGGGACTATGCCCCCAACATGACCGTGGGCACGGCCCAGCAGCTTTCGCCGGTGGTCCAGCCGCAGAAAGCTGCCAGCCGAAACGGCGTGAGCTACGTTTCCGATAACCCGAACATCGTTTCGGTCGGGGAGGACGGCGTGGCGCAGGCGGTGGGCCTGGGCACGGCGAACATCACGGCCACCTGTGGCGATGTCAGCTGCACCTACACCATCACCACCCAGCCCGACAGCACGATGATCGCGACCGAGATGGACATCACGCTGGCCTCCAGCACCATTGCCGTGGGCGACACCACGTCGCTCTCGCTGGCGGTGCTGCCCACCACGGCAGCAAACTATATCAGCGTTTCGCTGAGCTCCTCCGATCCCGGCGTGGCCACCGTGAACAACTTCGGCAAAGTGACCGGCGTGGCCCCCGGCAAGGCGACCATCACGGCCACCGCCGGGGATGTGACCTGCTCGGCGACCGTGACTGTCGTGGCAGCCTCCTCCAGTTCGGCGTCCACCGGCCCGGTGGAGTCCATCTCTCTGAACACGAACTACATGGTGCTCAAGCCGGGTGCTTCCGGTACCATCACCGGCTCGGTGGCCCCCTCTTCGGCCTCCCAAAAGCTGACCTTTACCAGCAAGGATAAGAAGATCGCCACCGTGAACGGAAGCGGCGTCGTGACCGGTGTTGCCACCGGCGCGACCTCCATCATCGTTTCCAACGGCAAGGTCTCTTCGTCGGTGACGGTCATCGTCAACCGCACGGCGTCCGCATCCAGCGGCAGCACGGACAGTACCGGGGAGGGGACGGCTCCGGCGGAGACCGACCCCATCGTGGCCTCCATTGAGAATGCGGCCTCCGATACCATCTCCTACCCGCAGAGTCAGGTCCCGGTGCTGACCACCGCGATGCTGAACGCCCTGCGCACCACGGGCCGTACCCTCGTGCTGGAAGCGGAGGACTACACCCTGACCGTGGACGGCTCCACCATCCGCAACACCACCAGCGAGGTGAACACCGCGCTGACCTTTGCGCCCGACGAATACGGTCTGCGCTTCACCCTGAACGAGGGTGAGGCCATGCCCTGCGGCGTGACCATCACCATGACCGGCGAAAATGCCGGGTACAGCCGCCTGTATCTGCACAACACCGTGAGCGGGAAGTGGCAGTTCCTCAACAGCTACAAGGACGGCGTGGCACATGCCGACGTGGCGGGCGAGTATCTGCTGACCAACCAGAATCTGCGCTTCACCAGCATCAATTGGACCTTCTTCATCGGCGCAGGCATCCTTGTAGTGGCCTGCCTCATCGCGTACGTCGCGGTCAAGAAGCGGTACTGGTTCTGGTAATTCCGCAGGGAATCAAAACAGAAAACGCAAAAAAGCGATGGCCGTTTCGGGCCATCGCTTTTTTGCGTTGGAGCGTTTTGCCTTATAGTTTGAAATACCCCGCCGGTTCATCGTCTTGGCTGCGGTACTCCATCAAAAAGGTATCGAGCCAGCGGCCATGGCAGTCCCGCGCGATGCGCTCACGGCGGCCCACCAGGCGGAATCCGCATTTCAGGTGCAGACCTTTGGACGCTGCGTTGTCCTGCAAGACCGTGGATTGCAGCGTCCAGTAACCGGCCGCTTCGGCCTGCTGGCAGAGGGTGGTGAGCAGGTGATACCCCAGCCCCCGGCCCCGGAACCGTTCGCCGATGTAGATGCTGACCTCGGCCACGCCACGGTAGCACCAGCGGGGGTCGACCCGGTGCAGGGCCGTCCAGCCTGCCAGGACGCCATCGTCCTCCACGACAAGGCGGCATTCTTTGATGTGGGAGGCATCCCACGCGGGATAGGGCGGGCAGTCGGTCTGGAAGGTGGCGTGCTCGGTGGCGATGCCTTCCAGATAGATCTTGGATACTGCCGGCCAATCTTCCGGCGTCATGGGCCGGACTGTGATCTTGTTCATACGTTCCCCTGAACGGAGCCGCAATGCTCCGCGATTCCTCAAAAATTCTTCCGATTTTTTCAGTATAGCAGACTTTCCGGCAAAGTACAATGTTTTTAGCCGGAAACTGCACACCTGCCCGGCAGTTGGCCGCCGGGTGCGCTGGCTTTGGGCAGGAGGTGGTCTTTTTTTATCCGAGATACCTTTTCGAAAACGGCCGGTTGTGCTACAATAGAAGAAAATTCTGGCTGCTTTCGCTTGTGCAGAGCATGATGACAGCCCGGTTGGAGGAGACGTGCGCTCCGGGCCGGGGCAGCGTAAAGGAGAGTGCCGATGAAAAACATCCTGAAACGGCTGGCCGTGCTGGTCTGCCTGATGCTGGCACTGGCCCTGCCCGCCTTTGCCGAAGGGGAAAAGGGCGAAGCCAACATCACCCCGCAGACCACGATGAAGGAACTGCGCGAAAACCCCAGCATCAAGGGGTCGGGCATTTATACCTATGTATATGTCTGGGAGCGGGATTGTGGACTGCTGAAAAGCAGCAAAGACAACGATACGATGCTGGATGTGATCGGAAAAGAATCCGTCAACAGCTGTGTGGCCGGGATGAACTTTCTGATCGACACGTATAATACAGGAACACAAATTACGTACAAACTCTATACGCCGGAAGAAATTGCAGAGGACAAGACGCGCGACCATGCGGAACTCTATTATTTCCCGGCAGATAAGCCCAATGCAAAATATGCGGTCGTGCTTTCGGGCAACGCTCTGTTTTACAGCGGCGAGATGCGGGGCGGTGTTTCCACTGCATGGGAATTGCATCAAAAAGGATATGCGGTATTTGCACTTCGGTATCGGATCGGAAGTGAAGCAAAGGACAACGCACCGATTCAGGACCTTGGCCGTGCGATTCAACTGATTACGGCCAACGCAGAAAAATTCGGGGTCCAGACGGAAGATTATGCGCTGCTGGGATATTCTTCCGGTGGTCAGATTGCGGGCGTATTCTGCGGGCAAGAAGTGGGATATCCTCGTTACAATGTGCCTCGGCCCGGCGTACTGCTGTTGGCGTATCCGATCAATAATTTCTATGAAGCAAAACCGATTTACCGTTGGCTGATCGATACGTATTCGGAAGATCTGCGCTACTACGATTATAATATTTCCGGCTGTGTGACACCGGATTTTCCGCCAACATATTTCTGGTATGGGTTGAATGACATTTTGTTGATGGCCTTCAATTATTATGAGCAGGGCCCGGCACTTCAAAAAGCACTGGCGAGAAATGGTGTTCCGTACCACGAAAGTGTGTACAAACGTGCGTTCCACGGTATTGGCATAGCAGAGGGAACGGATGCAGAAGGCTGGCTCAACGATGCAGCCGCCTTCTGGGAAGAGCAGACCGCGCAGGCGCAGCAGCCTGCCGCATAAGGATCAAGAAAGGAAGCGTTGTAGGATGAAAAACTGGAACGAGACGTTCCGCAGCCTGAATGTGGGCCTGCCGGACGATGTGGAGCGGCTGAAAGCCGCCGGGTATTATCAGGAGGCCATCGAGCGGATCGACGCCTATCTGGCCGAGGACTGGACGGTGACCCAGAACAGCCCCCGCAGCCAGGGCGCGGAACCGGTGGGAGAGGAGCTGCCCCAGAACCCCACGCCCCACGGTGTGGAGGCCCTGCGGGACGCGATGCTGGCCCAGCGGGAGATGATGCGCCGCATCCCGGCAGAATACTGCTACACCGAGGACGAAGCCGTGGCCCGGATGCAGGGGATGGTGCGGGACTTCACGCGTGAGGAGTTCCGGCTTCTCGTGAAGGAGGGCCGGGTGGACTGGCGGTTCGTGGAAGGGGAGAAGCACTACCTCGACCGCTTTGCCGAAACGCTGCTGGCGACCCATGCCGACCTTGCCGCCCGCCAGATCGACCCGCCTGCCCCCGGCACCTCGGCGCGGGAGTTCCGCAACCGCCAGCATGAGCAGATGGAGCGGGACGGCCAGGCAAGCGCCCGCATCACCCTGAAGACCAGCGTTGGCATGTCGGACGAAGCCTTTGCCGCCGCACTGGCCGAGGCGAAGGCGGAGGGGCGGAACAGTGTGCATGTCCGCGCCTGGCTGCCCATCCCGGCCACCTGTCTTTCCCAGAGCGAGATCGAGCTGCTGGACTGCACCGAGCCGCCTGCCCGCATCGCGGACGAGAACGCGCCTCAGCGGACGGTCTTCTGGGAGGCCGACCTCACCGAGAACCGCCGCTTTGGGGTGGAGTACCGCTACCGGACCACGGCCGTCTACACAGACCCGATGGACATCCGGCCGGATGCACAGCAGCCGACCTTTGACACCGGCGAGGAAGCGCCGCACATCGTCTTCACGCCCTATCTGCGGGCGCTGGCCCACCAGCTGACCGACGGCATCACCGACCCGGCGGAAAAGGCAAAACGCATCTACGATTACGTCACCCTGAACGTGCGCTACCACTATCAGCCCGCCTACTTCGTGCAGGAGTGCCTGCCCGACCAGTGCGCCCGGAACCGCCGGGGCGACTGCGGCATCATGGCGCTGACCTTCATCACCCTCTGCCGTCTGGTGGGCATCCCGGCCCAGTGGCAGAGCGGCCTGTCCGTCTCGCTCACAGGTGTGGGCTGCCACGACTGGGCGATGTTCTACATCGCGCCCAAGGGCTGGATGTATGCGGACTGCTCGTTCGGCGCGTCGATGGCGCGGCAGGACGATGAAACGATGCGCCGCCACTACTTTGGCAGTCTGGACACCGGGCGGATGGTGGCGAACCGCGCCTTCGAGGCTCCCTTCGACCCGCCCATGACCGGCTTCCGCTCCGACCCCTACGACAACCAGTCCGGCGAATGCGAGGTGGACGGCGTGGGCCTGTACGGCGATGCCCTTGACACCCGCAAGGAACTTGTGAACTACGAATTACTGTAAAAAAACACCGGGCCCTGCCTTCTGCGGGACCCGGATTTTGATGATAGGAGAAAACCATTTATGGAATATCTGGCAGGACTTTACACCCTTCTGCTGGTCGCCATCTGCCTGGAACTGGCCGTGGTGCTCTGGCGCACCGGCAAAAAGCAGGGCAGCGCACCGGATCACGACGAGCTCAAGCGCTGGATGCAGCAGCAGCTGGATGCGCAGGCCAGGGAGTTTGCGGCCAGGCAGTCGGCCCTTGCTGAGCAGAATCACACCGCCCTGCGCAGCGTCAGCGAGACGCTGCAGACTGCGGTGCAGAACATGAGCACGATGCTGGCACAGGGGCAGGACAGCCAGCAGCAGCTTCTGGAACGCCGTCTGCGTTCGCTGGAAGCATCCAACACCCAAAAGCTGGAAGAGCTGCGCCGGAGCATGGCCGAGAGCATGACCGCCCTGCAGGCCGAGAACAACCGCAAACTGGATGAGATCCGCCACACCGTCGATGAACAGTTGCAGGATACCCTGCAAAAGCGGGTGAGCGAGAGCTTCAAGGCCGTCAACGAGCAGCTGGAACAGGTGTATAAGGGGCTGGGCGAGATGCAGAACCTTGCCGCCGACGTCGGCGGGCTGAAGCAGGTGCTCTCCGGCGTCAAGACCCGCGGCATCCTCGGCGAGATCCAGCTGGGGGCCATTCTGGAAGAGATCCTTGCCCCGGAACAGTACGAGACCAACGTGGCCACCATCCCCGGCAGCAGCCAGCGGGTGGAATATGCCGTCAAGATGCCGGGCGTGGACGGCAGTACGGTCTGGCTGCCCATCGACTCGAAATTCCCCGGCGACACCTACGCCCATTTGCAGGATGCACAGGCTTCCGGCGATGTGCAGGCGGTGGAGAATGCCCGCCACGCGCTGGAGCTTGTGCTGCGCAGCGAGGCAAAGGATATCCGAGAAAAGTACGTGGAGCCGCCCTATACCACGACGTTCGGCATCCTGTTCCTGCCGTTTGAGGGCCTGTATGCCGAGGTGGTCAATGCCGGATTGCTGGAAGTGCTGCAGCGGGACTATCAGGTGAATGTGGCCGGCCCCAGCACCATGGCGGCCCTGCTGAACAGTTTGCAGATGGGCTTCAAGACGCTGGCCATCCAGAAGCGGTCGGGTGAGGTCTGGCAGCTGCTTGGTGCCGTGAAGACCGAGTTCGACAAGTTCGGGCAGGGGCTCTCCAAAATGCAGCAGCGCCTCCGCCAGACCGACGAAGAGCTTGACAACCTCATCGGGGTGCGCAGCCGCGCCATCAGCCGGAAACTGCGCAGCGTCCAGAGCCTCGACGAGGCCGCAGCGGCCACCCTGCTGGAGCTGGACGCCCCGCTCCGTCCGCTTTCCGGCGGGCAGCTCCCCCAGAGCGGGAGCCAGTGGCAGGACGACGAACTCTGAGCTGGGCGAAAAAGCAGGAGGTGACGGAGAGGGGAAAGCCTGAATTTAAGAGGTGAAAAATGAAACCATCCGATGGATTATAGCAGTTTGCGTTTTTAATGCACAAGCAACATCCGCAAACTGCATATCGC
>ERZ773107.1212-NODE-1212-length-24564-cov-5.966135_pt1 | contig 24564 bp, 16 predicted proteins | sample MGYA00580571_ERZ773107 | MGnify/ENA primary metagenome ERZ773107 (study PRJEB29015, sample SAMEA2737843) | human gut metagenome | biome: human gut; feature: human-associated habitat; material: faeces | place: China | collected 2012 ... | reverse complement strand
CCCGCCCCGCCTGGGGGGAAACACCCGCATGGGGGTCTTCGCCACCCGCTCCCCCTTTCGCCCCAACCCCATCGGGCTGTCGGCGGTAAAGCTGGAGAGGATCGAGCTGCACACCCCCGACGGGCCCCTGCTCCACGTGTCCGGGGCGGACCTGCTGGACGGCACCCCCATCTTTGACATCAAGCCCTACCTGCCTTACGCCGACGCCCACCCAGAGGCCGCCGGCGGCTTCACCGACGGCGGGGAGGACTACCGGCTGACGGTGGATTTTCCCGCTGATCTGCTGGAACAGCTCTCCCCCGAAGACCGGCTGGCCTTGCCCGGAGTGCTGGAGCAGGACCCCAGGCCCTCCTACCAGGACGCCCCGGACCGGGTCTATGGGATGGCTTTCGGCGGCTGGGAAGTCAAGTTTACCGTGCGGAGCAAGGTCCTCACGGTCCTGTCTCTGCAGCCGCGCGCCGAACTGCCATAAATACTCGGCGACAGCGCAAAAGCGGACCGCGTTTTCACGCGGTCCGCTTTCGTTCACGTCATGGAGTTGGTTAGAAGCAATATGCCACAGGATTCACCCGGCTGCTGCTGGAACTGTTCAGCCACAGCTCAAAGTGCAGGTGGTTGCCGGTGGAACTGCCCGTGCTGCCCACGTAGCCAATGACCTGACCCTGAGACACCGTCTGGCCAGCGGAAACCGCCCGCTGAGACTGGTGGGCATACAGAGTCCGGGACCCATCGCTGTGTGCAATGACCACATAGTTGCCATAGGAGGAGCTGTAGGTGGAGATCACCACCACGCCGCTCTTGGCCGCCATAATGGGCGTGCCGCCGGGGGCGGGGATGTCACAGCCGCCATGGAGCTCCTGCCCGTGGAAGGGACAGATGCGATAGCCAAAGGGGGAAGAAACTCTGGTGTAGCCAGACAGGGGCCATAAGTAACCGCTGGAACTGGCGGACCCGCCCCCACCGTTGGGAACGCTGCCGCTGCCGCTGGAACTGTTGTTCTGCTGCTGCTTTTGGGCCTCTTCCTCTGCCTTCTTCTGGGCTTCGAGCTGCGCCTGGTAGGCCTTCTCTGCCGCTGCGATCTGATTGGAGACGTTGGCGGAGTCATCCTCCAGCTCGTCCATCTTCTCGGCATAGACAGAGGACTGGCTGGTGATCTCGGCGATCACCGCGTCCACATTGGCCTCCTCCGCCACCAGGTCGGCCTTTTGGGTCTCCAGGTCGGCCTTGGCAGCCTCTTCCGCGCTCTTGCTCTCCTCCAGATCGGCCTTGGCATCAGCCACCGCCTGACGGGCCGCGGCCAGCTGGTCCATGACCTGGTTGTCATAGTCCACGATCTCCGCAATGGCATTGATCTGGTCCAGCAGGTCAGAAAAACTGTTGGCATTGAACAGCACGGACAGGTAGGACACGTTGCCCCGCTCCTCCATGCTGCGCACCCGCTGGCAGTACTCGTCGTAATACTTCGCTTCCTCTTCTTTGGCCTGGGCCAGCTCCTCTTCCTTCTGGACGATCATCTCGCCCAGTTCCTCGATGGACTGCTCGGACAGAGCGATCTGCTCTTTGAGAACGTTGATCTTCTCTTCCAGCAAAAACTTCTCATCCAAAGCGGCGTCCTTGGAATTGGCCAGCTTGTCCAGCTTTTCCTGAAGCTCTTGCTTCTGGGCATCCAGCTCGGAAGCCTGAGACTTCAAGTCGCTGATCTCCTGCTGGGTCACAGCCTGGGCACCGGGCATCGCAGCGGTCATAGCGAAAAAGACCATCACCACTGCCAGGACCACTGCGCCAATTCGCATCCAACGCTCCTTGGCGCTCACAGTATGCTGCATTGTCATCACCTCTCGGATTTTGCTTGTTCCGCTGTCACATACTTTCACGGTCTTCTGCTGTACTATAACACAATCTGCCATAGATTGCAAGAAAAAACAAAAGTTTAACAAAAGTGTAACAAACGTTTTTTCTCGCAAACTCCTCACTTTTCCAAAAACAGCACGCCCATGGTGCCGGGGCCGCAGTGCGAGGCGATGATCGTGCCGATCTCGTTGACGCGGATGTCGCCCTGGATGTGCGGGAAATGCTCCGCGACGGCCTGCCGCGTAGCTTCGGCCTCGGCCGGGCAGTTGGAATGGCAGATGAAGCACTTTCCGCTGTAATTCACGCCGCCCTGTGCGTGCTGTTCCATGGTGCGGATCGTCTCCTTCACGGCGTTCTTCTTGCCGCGCACCTTGCCGTAGGCGATGATCTTGCCCTTGTCGTCAAGGCGCATGATCGGGCAGATGTCGAGGATGGTGGCGATCGTTGCCGTCGCACCGGACATGCGGCCGCTGCGGCGGTAGAATTTCAGTTCGGTGGAATAGAACTGGTGGTGGACCTTATTGCAGTTTGCTGTGACCCACTCCGCCGTCTCGTCCAGCGACTTTCCCGCATCGCGCATGTCTGCCGCCGCGTCGACGAGCAGGCCATAGCCCGACGAGCTGCACAGCGAATCGATGACCACGAGCTTCCGCTCCGGATATTTTTCACGCAGCACTTCAGCGGCGAGTTTTGCATTCTGCACCGAGGCGGTCATGCCGCTGCCAAACGCAATGTGCAGCACGTCGCCCTTTTCCAACAGCGGCGCGAAGAAGTCCTCATACTGCGCCTCGTTGAGCTGCGAGGTCGACGGCAGCTTGCCGTCTGCGATGTACTGATAGAAGCGGGGCAGCGACTGCGGATCGCGGCCCATGTCGTCGACATGCGCCTCGCCGTCGACGCTGTAGGAATAGAACAGGACGGGCAGTTCGCGCTCCTGCACGTAGGAATAGGGCAGATCAATGGTGGATTCACACGAAAGAATGAATGTGGGCTGCATAAGATCTCTCCTCAATTTCATATTTTTTCGTATTATACCGGATTCTTCTGAAAAATTAAAGGGGACAAAGTGAAAGCTTTGTCCCCTTTTGCCTGATTATTTTTCATTCATCGTGTCAAACCCGGCGACGCCCTGGTCGGCCTCACGCTGGGCGTGGGCGCACATGGCGTCATAGGTCTGCTGGCTGATGTCGTGCTCGATCTTGCAGGCGTCCTCCTCCGCCACCTTGGGGTCCACCCCCAGAGTGATGAGGAAGCGGGTCAGAGTGTGGTGCCGGTCCAGCATACTGGCGGCAATGGCCATGCCGGAGTCCGTCAGGGTGATGAACCCCTCCCGGTCCATGGTGATATAGCCGTTCTCCCGCAGACGCTTGGTGGCGTAGCTGACACTGGGCTTGGTGACACCCAAATGCTCCGCCACATCGATGGAACGGATATAGCCGTGCTCCTGCTGCATCATCAGCATGGACTCCAGATAGTCCTGAGAGGATTTCTGTATCTTCATGGCAAACTGCACCAACCTTTTTCGGGTATTTCTTATAGGTTAACACAGACTAACCAAAAATGCAAGGAGAGAAAAAAATTTTCCAAATCCCCTTGACAAAGTTGGTTAGAGCGGTTAAACTTAGTCGATGGTTAGGGTAACTTAACTTTAATTTTGGCACAGAGGTTAGCGGGTGCTAACCGTTTGGTTGGGAGGAATGATGTGATGATGCCTTTGGCACTGGCCAACCCTGGCGAGGAGAATCTCATTCGGAAGGTGGGCGGAAGCCCGGAAGTAAAGAAGCATCTGGAGGATCTGGGCTTTGTAGCCGGCGGTACGGCTACGGTAGTGGCTACGCTGGGCGGCAATATCATCGTGAAGATCAAGGAATCCCGTATCGCCATCAGTGAAGAGATGGCACGGAAGATCATGATTTGACAAAAAAGGAGAGAAAAGTATGAAAACACTGCGTGAGGTCAAGATCGGCGAGACCGTCAAGGTGGTAAAGCTCCACGGCGAGGGCCCTGTCAAGCGCCGCATCATGGACATGGGCATCACCCGCGGCACCGAGGTATTCGTCCGCAAGGTAGCCCCTCTGGGCGATCCCATGGAGGTCACCGTCCGTGGCTATGAGCTGAGCCTGCGAAAGGCCGACACCGAGATGATCGAGGTCGAGTAAGTGTCCCGTTGCGGATGGAGCGAACCCGGCCTTCATAGGCCCTGATTTTTGTTAGTGATAAGTTAGAGAAATCAAACCAAAAGGAGCAAGCATCAATGGAGAAGCAGATCAAAATTGCCCTGGCGGGCAACCCGAACTGCGGTAAGACCACGCTGTTCAATGCGTTGACGGGCTCGAACCAGTTTGTTGGTAACTGGCCCGGTGTTACCGTGGAGAAGAAGGAAGGCAAGCTGAAGAAGCACGAGGATGTGGTCATCATGGACCTGCCCGGCATCTACTCCCTGTCTCCCTACACGCTGGAGGAGGTGGTGGCCCGTAACTACCTGATCGGTGAGCGGCCCGACGCCATCCTGAACATCATCGACGGCACCAATCTGGAGCGTAACCTCTACCTGACCACCCAGCTTACCGAGCTGGGCATCCCCGTGGTCATCGCCATCAACATGATGGACGTGGTCCGCAAGAACGGCGACCAGATCAACACCAAGGAGCTGTCCCGTGAGCTGGGCTGCCCGGTGGTGGAGATCTCCGCCCTGAAGGGTACCGGTGTCATGGAGGCCGCCGAGGCCGCCGTGGAGGCTGCCAAGAACGGCAAGACCATCCCCATGCACACCTTCTCCGGTCCCGTGGAGCATACCATTGCCCACATCGAGGAGGCCGCCGTACATACCATGCCCGAGGAACAGCAGCGCTGGTACGCCATCAAGATCTTCGAGCGTGACGACAAGGTGCTGGAAAAGCTCAGCATCCCCGCCGACGTGATGCAGCACATCGAGACGGACATTCAGGCCGCCGAGAAGGAGCTGGATGACGATGCCGAGAGCATCATCACCAACGAGCGCTATGTCTACATCGCTGAGCTTATCAAGGGCTGCTACAAGCAGAAGCGCAAGGGTCAGCTTTCCGCCTCCGATAAGATCGACCAGATCGTCACCAACCGCTGGCTGGGCCTGCCCATCTTCGCTCTGGTGATGTTCCTTGTGTACTGGATCGCCATGGTGGCCGTGGGCGCCCCCGCTACCGACTGGGCCAACGACGGCCTGTTCGGCGACGGCTGGCACCTGCTGGGTATCGGCTCCAAGGCCTATAACGAGGTCAACGACGAGTACACCGCCTCCCTGCAGGCTGTGGAGGCCTTTCTGGGCATCGAGATCGATCCCGAGGCCGATGACTTTGATCCCTCTGCCGTCACCGCTCAGATGAACGGCTTCACCGCCAGCAGCAACGCCACCGCCACCGTGGACGTGGAGGATGAGGAGACGCTGGCCATCAACACCATGACCGCCTACTACGACGCCATCCCCGAGGGTGCCGACAAGAAAAGCACCGTGGGTGTCACCTATGTGGATGCCGTGGCCTACCTCAACAAGAACGGCTTTGACGCCCCCGATCCCGCCGACTACGGCGTGTGGGTCCCCGGCGTGCCTGTTCTGGTGGAGAGCGGTCTGGAGTCTGCCGGCGCAGCCGATTGGCTCAGCGGCCTGATCCTTGACGGTATCGTGGCCGGTGTCGGCGCCGTGCTGGGCTTCGTTCCCCAGATGCTGGTGCTGTTCCTGATGCTGGCCTTCCTGGAGGCCTGCGGCTATATGGCCCGTATCGCCTTCGTTCTGGACCGTGTGTTCCGCAAGTTCGGCCTGTCCGGTAAGTCCTTCATCCCCATGCTCATCGGCGTGGGCTGCGGCGTACCCGGCATCATGGCCTCCCGTACCATCGAGAATGAGCGTGACCGCCGCATGACCATCATGACCACCACGTTCATCCCCTGCGGCGCCAAGGTCCCCTTCATCGCCATGATCGCCGGCGCCATCTTCGGCGGCAGCGCATGGGTGTCCACCTCCGCTTACTTCATCGGCATGGCCGCCATCATCATCTCCGGCATCATGCTGAAAAAGACCAAGATGTTCGCCGGCGACCCCGCTCCCTTCGTCATGGAGCTGCCCGCCTACCATTGGCCCACTCTGGGCAACGTCCTGCGCTCCATGTGGGAGCGTGGCTGGTCCTTCATCAAGAAGGCCGGTACCATCATCCTGCTGTCCACCATTTTCGTGTGGTTCACCACCTACTTCGGCTGGGTGGACGGCACCTTCCGTATGCTGGATGAGTCCGAGATCGACTCCTCCATTCTGGCTGCCATCGGCGGCGCCATCTGCTGGATCTTCAAGCCCCTGGGCTGGGGCAACTGGCAGGCGACCGTGGCCTCCATCACTGGTCTGGTGGCTAAGGAGAACATCGTGGGTACGCTGGGTATCCTGTATGGCGGCGGCGACGGCACCGTGTACCAGAATATTGCACAGGCCTTCACCGGCATCACCGGTTACAGCTTCCTGGTATTTAACCTCCTGTGCGCTCCCTGCTTCGCCGCCATCGGCGCCATCAAGCGTGAGATGAACAACCACAAGTGGACTTGGTTTGCCATCGGTTATCAGTGCGGCTTCGCCTATCTCGTCGGCCTGATGATCAACCAGTTCGGCAACGCCTTCACCGGCAGCCTGAACATCATCGGCCTGATCGCTGCTCTGGCTGCGCTGGCCCTGATCGTCTATATGCTGGTCCGCCCCTACAAGGAGGCCACCAAGCTCAGCGCCAAGGTGTAAGCAGCCGATCCATCTTTTCACATCGGTACGCAAGGCCAGCGGTTCCGTCTCCTTCGGGAGACGGGACCCACGCCGCCCTATCGGGCCGGTGTTCCAACATTTTCCAAGTATTTTTGAAAAGGAGTGAGTTTCCATGCTGCAATGGATCAGCGAGAATGTAGGCACCATTTTGATTTGTATGGGACTGATCGTCATCGTAGCGTTGATCGTCCGGAGCCTGATCCGGCAGAAGAAGCAGGGGAAGTCCTCCTGCGGGGCCGGATGCGCCCACTGCGCCATGCATGGCCAGTGCCATAAGGACTGACGGGCGCAGAAAATGGCATAAGGGGAGGGACACGGAAGCACCCCGTGTCCCTTTCTGCCCCTTCGCAGACCCGGAAAATGTCATCCAAATGACAACAAAGAGGCTCTTGCCCATAGGCGAGAGCCTCTTTGTTGCCCTGACAGAAGGGGAAAATAGACGCATCGTCGGTCGCTACCATGCAGCGTTGCCGGAGCGGAGATACGTCCGGACAGGGGAGGAGCGTATCCCCCTCCATAGCGCCCTCAAGGGGGCATCGTATTTTGCACGGCAAACACTTCTTCTTACCCACCGCCCTCTGAACAAAAGGCTGGCCCCCGCTGCGTGCGGGGGCCAGCCTTTTTAGCTTATGCGCTTATGCCTTTACAGGCTGTGCGTCGGGAGGTTTTCCCTTATCCCCGGCGCTTCTTGCCAACCAGCAGGGCCGCACCGGCCATGGCCGTGATCCCCATCAGGGAGACCCACAGCACCAGACGGCTCTCGTCGCCGGTGGCGGGCTTGGTGGGATCGGCGGGCTGATCGGGCTTGCCGGGATTCACAGGCTCCAGCTCAGCGCCGCAGGTATCGCACTTGCCGTCCTTGTCCGCATCCGTATGGCCGGTGGCGGGGAGTACACGGGTCTCCGTCTCACCGCAGGGGCAGGTGCGGGTCTCCACGCCGTCCTCGGTGCAGGTGGCGGGAGTGGTGACGACCCACTCACCGAACTGGTGGGTGTGGGCGGTGCAGATGATGTCGGCACGGTTGCTGATGCGGATACGGGGCGCCATAGCGGTGCCGTCGGCCAGCACGAAGGTGTTGTCGTAGGAGGCCAGACCTGTGGCGGAGATCTCGCAGCCCGGCTCCAGGTTCTTTACCTCATCGTTGGGGCAGATGTAACCGTCGATGAACACACGGGATACCACACCGGCGCTGTCACGAACCAGAATGGTCTGCACCAGGCCGTTGGCCATCTCGATGCCCACCACATAGCCCTTCAGGGTGATGAGTTGGCCCAGCACGGAGCCGTCGTTGACCTGGGTGGAGGTGACCTCTCTGGGGGTCACGGCCTCACCCTCGCCCAGCTTGACGATGTCGGTGACGGCCAGCTGGTGCTCACCCTGATAGGAGCTGGTGGTGCCGGACACACGCACCCGGTCGCCGATCTTGAAGTCACCGGCCACGGGGAAGCAGTTGATGCCGCCGGTCTCGTCCTGCACGTAGATGCAGTCGAAGAAGGCCGTCTCCTTGTCATAGCCGGAGGCGTTGGAGGTGACCACGCCCTCGATGGTGTACTTGTAGCCGTCCTCGGTCTGGGCCTGCACCTCGGCGATGGGCGTGATCTGCACGGGGTTGATGAGCCGCAGCAGATTCTCGCAGATCTTGTAGTTGGAGTAGTTCTTCTCGGAGCCGTTGTCGCTGATGCTGGCCTGCACCTCAAAGTTGGACATGAAGGCCGCACCGGAGACCACCACCATGCCACGGCCCTCCAGCTGCTCGGTGGCCATGACCATCAGGCGGCTGTCGTTTTCGGCAAAGGCATACTTGGGCGTACCGGCGCCGCCCAGACCGTCCTGATCCACGTCCACGGAGTAGGTGGTGGCATGGCCATACACCACGGGGGACACGGCAGCGGGCAGCGTGGAGGTGGCGTTGCCGCTTGCGTCCACGGCATAGATGGACGCACCGCCGTAGTGGCTGAAGCGCTCGGTGTAGAGCTTGTCATAGGGATGGTCGGGATCGACCTCTACGCCGTCCATCAGGGGGTTGTCCATGTTGTAGGAGCTGAAGTACAGCCGCCACTTATCCACGCCGTCGGCGGCGCTGCGAACGTCGTCATAGGTGGCGTCGTCGCTGATGCGGAGGCTGGAGCCCAGAGCGGCCAGCACCTCATTCTGGGTGGCTGCCATGTGCTTGATGGCGGGGTTGCTCTGAATGACGTCGTAGTTCTCGTAGTTGTCGGACCAGCCTGCCAGAATGACGGTACCTCCGGCTGCGTTGAAGGCGTCGATGGCCGCCAGCTCGTCAGCACTGTACGTCTTGGGATCGGCCTGAGCGGCCTCCAGACGGCGGCTGGGAGCGGTGAGGATCAGAGCCTTGAACTTGGGATTGCCACAGGCGGCGATGAGCTCCTCGCTGGAGTTCAGCTGCACGGTCCGGACGCTGTACTTAGCGGCCAGATTGCTGAAGTTGCCCATGGAATCCTTATAGTTGCCCGCCACATACTCGTTGTAGTGGGAAGCGTCGATGCCGATATACACCAGCGCATCCGCATTGAGCACATCCAGATCGATGGTCTTGGTGAAGGTGTACTCCTTGCCGTTCTGCTCCACCACGGCGGTGACCTGAACGGTGAACACACGGGCGGCGGTGGGGGTGTAGTGGAAGGAGACATCCAGCGTGCTGCTCTTGCCCAGCGTGTAGCCCTTGTCGCCCTCACCCTTATCCACGCCAATGACGGTGCCGCCGATGGTGTAGGTCAGGGACTTGATGGTGGCGTCGGTGTCCTCGCTGTTGAAGAGGGTGGTGGTCAGGGTCAGCTCCTCGTCGGTGACGGGAGTGGCGGTGCCGCAGACCATGTTGGAGATGCCCAGCTTCAGGCTCTCACCCACCCACACGGGGGAGGTGACCGCCAGATCGCCGTCACCCTCGGTGACACGGATGAAATAGTAGCTGTAATCCGGATCCAGCGTCACGGACAGGCTGCCCTGATTCAGCTCGGCGGGGTCGGACCAGGTGTGGACCACCTTGCCGGAGTTGACCACCACCTCCACCTTGGAGATGGAGTCGCTCTTGTCGGGATCGTTGACGGTGACCTCAAGATTCAGCTTCTCGGGGACCTCGGTGATACTGGAGCCCATCATCTGACCGTTGACGGTGTAGCCCAGCTCCAGGTTCTTATCCTCGGTGGCGTACATCCGCAGGGCCCGGATGGCCTCGTAGATGCCATCTTCGGTGAAGTTGTCGGTGAGGATAACGTCACGGGCGTCGTTGGCATTGCCCCAGCGGCCCTTGTGGTTGTCCTGATTGTTGGTGGGAGCCAGGTGCCAGCCCTTATCCAGCGCCATGATGTACTGCTCATAGCTGGGATAGTAGCCGCCGGCGCCGATCTGGCCCTCGCCGTTACCCACCTCCACCATATACATACGGCTGTCAATGACGGGATCCCAGTAGGAGAAGTCACTGAAGTTGCCGAAGGTGGTGCCGGGATGGTTGAACTGGCTGATGGAGTCCACGCCCTCGGCCTGACTCAGCAGAGCGTAGTAGGCCTTCATACCGGCGTCGTCGGTCTTGTTGTTGAGGGTGGTGTTGTTGCGGGAGACCACGCCGGGGGTGTTGAAGGTGTTGATGTGGCCGGGGCCGCCGGACCATGTCATCTCGAAGCCGCCCAGCGCCACGATGGAACCGGCGTTCTCGGCGTTGAAGGCATCGATGGTGCTCTTATAGGTGCTCCAGCTGTGGTTGGCATCGGAGTCCTTCACCAGAGAGGTGTCATACAGAGCGCCCTCCACGTTAGCATTGGTCTTGGAGTCGAAGTAGTTGGAGTGGTCGGTGAAGGCTACGAACTGCACGTTGGCGCTGGCGGGGATGCTCTTGATGTAGTCCAGCGCAGAGGTCAGCGTACCGGAGCCGTCGGAATACTGGGTGTGGCTGTGAAGCTGACCGAAGTACAGCTGATACTGAGTCTTGCCCACGGTGAAGAACCAGTTGAAGCTGGCCTCCTTGCCGTCGGTACGCTTGGCGGTGACCACCACCTCCGTGCGGCCGTCGGTGAGGTCGGCAGCGGGCGTGTAAGTGACACGACCATCGGCATACACAGCATCCACGGTCTTGCCGTTCACCGTCATGGTGATGGTGGGCTCCGTCCCGGCATTGGCCAGCGCCACAGAGATGGCGGGCCGCTTGTCGCTGCCGGTCTGAGCGCCCCGCATGGGCATGGGATCGGAGAACACCGGCTCGTCCTTGACGGGGATCTCCACCGTGCGGGTGATGGCCTTGCCCTGATTGTCCACGCCGCTGATGGTTACGGTGAGTTTGTCGCCCGTCACCTTCTCCACGGGGATGGTGACGGTGTAAACACCCTCCTCCTCGGTGACAGTCAGGGCCTCGCCCGCCAGCGTGGCGGTCATATCGCCCTTGACACCGAAGGGAGCATCCACGGTGAAGCTAAAGGTGTAGGCCTGCCCCACATAGGCGTCATACAGGTGGTCGATGACCACGGCGGGCATATTCACGATGCCGCCGGTCAGCTCCGTCCCCTCCGCCACGGGATAGAAGGAGAAGGAGTAGATGGTGTAGTCCAGACTGCCGGTGGAGCTGTACATACTGTACACCTTGAAGCTGTCGCTGTAATACTCCAGCCACTGGCTGTATTTGCCGTTATACTTGGCGGTGCGGCTCTCCATTTCGTAGCCGCCCACATTGCCGGAGCACTCCCGGACCAGCCAGTCGGCGTCCTCACTGGCGGTGAGGGAATAGAAGGCGTTGTTGCCGGTGCCGTTGGCACACAGATAGCCGTAGGTGTCGTTGCGGAAGCGATAGTACTCGCCGCTGCGCTCCACGGTAAAGACCACGGCGCCGTTGGAGCAGACAGCCTTGCCGCTCTCAATGGTGGCGGCCGCCTTGTTGATGGCGGGACTGTCGGTGTTGTCATTTTGCTCCGCCAGAACCGCCTCAGCGTTCTGGTTGTAGATGACCACCTCATCGCCGGCCTGAGGCAGCTGGCCGGGGGTGGGAGGCGTCACGTTGGTGACGTAGTCGGTACTGGCGCCGTTGCGGAGCTGATAGGTGCCGTTGTAGGCGGAGCAGCAGGCATACAGGGCCGTGACATCGACCTCAGTAGTATTGGCGGGCAGCGGCACACCCTTGAAGAGCTTGGTGCTGCCGGTGGCGTCGGTGACGGGGGTGCTGCCGGAAGCGTTGTAGGTACCCAGTGTCACGTCCTTGATGTAGACGTACTCACTGAGATAGTCGGCGCCCATCTGGGAGACGGTGATCTCCTGTGCGGGGATGGCCTCCACACCGGCCTTTACCACCTCCATGGCAGGGGACTGCATCTGAGGCACGCCGCCGTAGGGGCTAACGGTACCGGTGACTTTCACCACGTCGCCTACCTTATAGTTGGCGTGGTTGGCGTAATCATAGATCTGGAAGCCGTAGATCTCACCGCCGATGACGTCCTCCAGAATGATGGAACTGATGCTGGCAGCGCCGTTATAGGCGTTGCCGTAGTGATACACCACCTGACCCACCACGGAGACATTTTCGGTCTTGGTGGTGATGGCCCCGGCCTCCTTGACGGTGAGCGTCCCGTCGGGGATCATGTCGTCCGTAATGGGGTCATTGACGGAACCGGCGGCCCGGATCTCGTCGGCAACGGTATTCCGCAGCTGCAGGGTGCCGTTGTTGGTGCCTACGGCGGCGGTAACATCTACCTTGTCGCCCACGGCAAAGGCCCAGCTGTCGCCGTTCTTGGGCAGAACTGCCTTATAGAGCTGGATGGTCTTACCGTCGGCATCCTTGAAGGTGACGTTGGGGTTGGCGTACTGACCGTTGTTGTCGTAGATCTCAGTGATCTCCAGCCCCTTCAGCTGCACATAGGTACACACATCGTCGGCGGTCAGGGCGGCGATGGTGGTGGGCTTGGCGTCCAGGGTCAGGCCGCTGGACTTGACGAAGGTGCCGCTGCCCAGCTGCGCCATGCCCCTGAACTCGGCCCGCTTGCCGGTGCCGATGATGGTGTCGCCCAGAGCGATCTCATCGGTCTTGGCGGCCAGCCGCAGACAGATAGCACCGGTGGCGTCCTGCAGATAGTAGTTCTGGCCGTCCACCAGTGTCACAACGCCCTTGACGGTGAACTCGGTGTCGGTGGCGCCCTCCAGTGCCGTGCGGATAGGTACGGTGGCGGGCTCCTCCGGATCAGGCTCCGGGGTGGCGTCCACATACTGCTTCTCCTGCGTCAGCTTGTAGAAGGTCATGCCGAAGTCCGCTTCCTTCAGCCGGTCAGTGCTGGTGCAGTAGGCGGAGAACTCGGTGTACTTGGCGAAGTATTCCAGGTAGACCTTGCCGTACTGACCGGTGACGCCGCTGCCGGAGAGGTAGTAGGAGGCGTTCTCGGCATTGCAGGTCTCCACATCCCAGCGGGTGGTGCCGTTGGCGTCCATGTTGAGATGGAACTTGCCGCTGTTTTCGCCCAGCGTCAGCGTCTTGTCGTTCTGGGTGAAGGTATAGGTGCCGTCATCGTTGGCGGTGACATCCCAGACCAGCGCATCCATGGCGTTGGCGGTGAGCACATCCTTTTCCACCGTGGCGGCCACGGGGGTCAGGTAGTAATTGCCCATCACGGTGGAGCTGACGGCGTAGCCGTTGCCGACGTTGAAAATGACCACCTTGTCGCCGCCGGTGAGGGCAGCGGTCTTAACATACTTGTCCACCAGACGATAGGCCTTGTAGGTGAACACGACCTCCTGACTGTCGGTCATGCCGTCCTTCACAGCCTTGACGGTGATGGTGCAGGAGGAGGTGATGGTCACGGGGCCGGTGTAGTCCTGATAGGCGCCGTCATCCACCTTGTACCGCAGGGTGGCATCCGCCGTCTTGCAGGCAAAGGCCACGGTGTCGCCCACCTTCACATCGCCGGAGGCGGTGCCGGTGGGGGCAGCTACCTGCTCCAGCCCGCCGCCCAGCTTATAGAGGGTGAAGTGGCAGGGGTAGCCGCCGGGAGACTTGGTGATAGTGGCGTCCTTGTAAGCCCTGAACTTGTTCTGGGCGCTGGCGTTGCTGGCCAGCTTGACCGTGTCATCGCCCTGTCCGGCGAAGGTAAAGGTCCCGTCGGTGGCATCGAAATCCACGGCCCACCGGTAGCTGCCGCTTTTAATGCCATTGTTGTTGCCGCCTTTGGGAGCAATGGCCTTGCCGTTGGCGTCACTGAGAATGGTACCATTCTTGCCCACGGTCAGCGTCCAGACGCCGCCCGTGGGATCAATGACCTGATCGTTGGCAGCTGTCACGGCCACTGCCGTGACCCATGTGCCGTCCAGCACACCGGGGGCGTAGCCGTTGTTGGCTACCATCACATACTCGCCGGTGACCAGTTCATCGGCGGACGTGACCTTGGTGTAGGTCTTTGTCGCTGATTCGTCTGCCAGAACTGCTGTGGGCAGCAGCGAGAGCAGCATCATCAGCGACAGCAGCACGGACATGATCCGACTGCTGAGTCCTCTCTTCTTCAATGAAATCCCTCCTGTTCAATATTACACGTTTACACGGCGGCCTGCTTCTGTCCTTCCGTCCCCCCGGAGATAGTACAAAGCCGCCTGACCCGCATCCGGCGGGCAGACGACCTTCCACAAGCTATCCTGTTATTGGCACGGAGGTGACGTCAAAGGTTCCGACCGGCCGGGACAGGCAGACTGTGGGGGATACCGTTGAGCGAAAACAAACCTTTCGTGTATCGTGCTGCCGGTCAAAACCGTGTACGCCGTTTTTGGCCGTACATACCGCCTTTGACCGATGGTAACAGTCTATCATAAAGCCGCCCAAATGGCTACCCCTTTTTCAATGATTTTGTTAGAAACGTGCAATAAGTTTGTATAATATCTGCAAAGTCTATTGACAGATGTAGCTGACTAGTGAACACTATTGACATCAGGGGCGGAAGTTGCTATGCTGTAACCAAATATCATTGACGGAGGAAACGCCCATGAAGCGGAAGAAGGGGAATGCGGACCGGCTGACAGCCGGGGCCTGGTGGAGCAGGAACCGGTGGAGCTGCGTCATTCTGGCGGCGGCGCTGGTGCTGTTCATCGTCGTGCGGATGGCGGCTGTGACCTTTGAGCAGCCCCAGCCCCGAGGGGATGAATATGCCGAGTACGAGACCGGCGTCGTTACGGATATCCTGTCGGACAATACCGAGGCGGATACCGTGGCTGACGGCGGCTATCGAGGGGAGCAGCTGCTGCTGGCGCAGGTGCGCTCCGGTCAGTACAAGGGCGAGACCATGCAGGTGTATAACTATGTGGGGCCGCTGTACGGCCAGCCCCTGAAGGTGGGGCAGCGGGCGGTGCTGCTGATCTCCACTTATAGCGACGGCAGCCATACCGCCACGGTGTACGAGTATGACCGGGCGGTGGGTCTGGCGGTGACCGTGGGCCTGTTCCTGCTGGCAACGGTGCTGGTGGGCGGCAAGGTGGGAGCCAAGTCTCTGGTGGCGCTGGCAGTGACGCTGGTGTGCCTGTTCTGGATCCTGATCCCCCTGCTGATGAAGGGAGCGCCCACTCTGCTGACGGTGTTTCTGGTGTGCGCCTACATCACCGTGGTGACGATGGTGATCTTGGGCGGCGTGTGCCGCAAGACGGTGTGTGCTGCGCTGGGTACGGTGGCCGGTACGGCGCTGGCGCTGCTGTTCGGCCTGCTGTCTCAGAGCCTTCTGCGGATCGACGGCCTGCGGCTGACGGATGTGGAACCGCTGCTGCAGCTGCGGCAGACGGGTACGCCCTTGGGCCTGCGGGGCCTGCTGGTGGCGGGGGTAGTCATCAGTGCGCTGGGCGCCGTGATGGACGTGGCCATGAGCATCTCCTCTGCGCTGACGGAGGTACATACCGTGGCCCCGGACCGGGACGGCCGGGCTCTGTTCCGCTCCGGTATGAATATCGGCCGGGATATGGTGGGTACCATGACCAACACCCTGATCCTGGCATTTTTGGGCAGCGGCCTGTCCTTCATCATCTATCTGTATTCGCTGGGGCTGGATCCCCGGCAGCTCATCAGCTCCCCCTATATGGCCACGGAGGTCATCAGCGGCATCGCCAGCAGCATCGGCGTCATTCTGGCGGTCCCCCTGACGGCGCTCATCACCTCGTTCATTTTGGTGAAGGATAAAAAACCGAAGGCCCCCTGCGGATCGAAACCGGAGGATAAGAAGCTTCCCAAAGAGGTTCAATAAGGGAGGCACCACCGGCGGCTGGACAAAAAGGCGTCCAATGCTGGACAAAAGCTGGACAAAAACCGGGACGCTCCAAGGTCAGAAAATGGGGCAGTAACTGGACAAAACCGGCGGATGCAGGCCGAAAAAACGACAGCGCAAAAACCAAAAGGGATAAAAGCAGCCCTCTCTGAGATCCAAAAACGGAACACCGGCAGAGAAAAAACTTCCAGGAACCGGACTGCTATCGATTCCGAAAAAGAGAAAATACCGGCATATGATCGGCACCGAAAAGAAGCAGGAGCCGAGATGATAGCAGCGCCGGGAAAAGGCGGGATCCATGCCGATGACAGAGTCGGAAACGGGGGAATATCGGGCCGATCAAAGAAGCCGGAGAAGTGCAAAAGCCGGTCCGGCAGCGGTGCCGAAAGCGCAGGTACCGGAACGATAGCAGAGCCGTGAGAGCGAAAATACGGAGCAATGACAACGCTGAAAATACGAATACCGGCAGAATAGAAAAACAGCAAAAAACAGGCGGGGGAGGCAATTTTGCCTTCCCCGCCTGCTTGCCGCCGGATGCGGCTGTACAGGAGGAGAGCTCACCTGCTTGCGGCGCAGGGAGGAATGACCTATACACCTCCCAGTATATACGAGATCCGGAGAAATAGCAATGATTTTTCGGAAAAATTTTCCTGATGGGAGCATGAATTTTTTGAATATTTCGCATGGGGAAAATACTGAGGTGCAGAAGGGTCACAGAGCCGCTCCGGATTTTTCGATTCTGGCAGCGTGGCGGCATCAGGGAAAAGTGGCAGCAAAAATCGAATCGTATCAGAAGATGAAACGGTATCGAGAAAATCAGGAAGCAGCGGGAAATCAGGCGACGGCGGAGAAGCCGGGTGGATTCGGAAAAGCAAAAGGCGGAGGGGGACCCTACTGGGTCCCCCCTCCGCCTTTACAGAAAGAGAGATGCGCTATTTCAAGGGGCCTTGCCGCCGAAGGGGCTACGCCACCAAGGGGCTACGCCGCCAAGGGGCTACGCCGCCAAGGGGCTACGCCGCCAAGGGGCTACGCCGCCGAAGGGCTTTGCTACCAAGGGGCTTTGCCGCCAAGGGGCTGTGCCGCCAAGGGGCTGTGCCGCCAAGGGCTTTTATCGCCTAAGAGGAGCGCTGCGAAGGGGGGAATCAGGCCCGGGGCGTCTTACCGGCCACCAGAACGGCTCCGGCCAGAACGGCCACGGTCATGAGGCTCAGCCACAGACCCATGGCGGCTCCGTCAGCGGTGTTGGGGCTGTCGGTGCCGTTATTGCCGGTATTGCCGCCGCTGTTGGCGTTGGGATCGGCGGCGCCGCAGACGGTACACTTGCCGTCCTTGTAGCTGTGGCCGGCGGCGGGGATGACCTCGCCGGTCTCGCCGGTCTCGCCGGTCTCGCCGCAGACGGTGCAGACCTTATCGCCGGTGTAGCCGGGCTCGGTGCAGGTGGCGTCCTTGGCGTTTTTCACCACGGTGCTGTGACCGGTGGCGGGCAGCGTCTCGGTAGACAGTACCTCATCGCAGTCATCGCAGATGACGGTGACAGAGCCGTCCTCGGTACAGGTGGCAGGGGTCTCGGTGCGGGTGGTGTGGTCGTGATCGCAGGTGACCTCCACGGCGATGAGGGTGTAGTCACCGGTGTTCAGCAACGCCCGCACCATGCCGGTGCCGGTGTGCAGCGCGGTGACATGCCCACTCGCATCCACGGAGAGGATGCTCTCATCCAGACTGGCATAGTTCACAGGGTTCAGCTCCGGAATCACCACGCCGGACTCGTCCAGCAGGGTCAGGTACTGCGTGAGGTCCGCGCCTTGGCCCAGCTTCAGATGAATGGTATCCTGGGTGGCCTGAATACCGTCGTACCGCTTGGGTACCACAGTGACGAAGCACTGGACGGTATCCTGGGTGGTGCTGGTGGCGGTGGCGGTGATGACGGCATTGCCGGGATTTCTGGCGTCCACAAAGGCGCACTCATCGGGCAGATCACGGTTGGAGGTGGCACGGATCACGGGGTTGGTCAGGTCCACCGCATTGGGATCGCTGTTGGTAAAGGTGATGATCTGATCGTCGCTGGTGGCGGCGGTATCCGTGGCGTGGATACCGTCACGGCCGGCACCCACGATGCCCTGCTTGCCCTGCAGGAAGATGCGGTTGCTGCGGGCCTGGATCCAGCCGTGGTACAGCTCCACAGAGCCTGGGTACGGGCCCACATGGACGGTGAAGGAGGCGGTCATGCCCTGATACTCGGCGGTGACGGTGACGTCGCCGGACTTGCCGTCCTTATTGGCCACCAGTGTGGTCTTGCTGTACTCATCCAAGTCGGCAATGGTGGGATCGGAGACACTCCAGATGAGGCCGTCGGTGCCGTAGGCGTTGTGCTTGCCGGAGAGGGCAAAGCCGTAGGGCTCCAGATACACGCCGGGCAGGTCGATGGTGGAATCGAAGTACATGGTGGTGGTCATCTCATCGAAGTCCAGACGCAGACCGGTGTAGGTCAGCTGATCGCTGACGCCCACCACGCAGGAGACGGAGGCACCGTTGGCGGTAGTGGCGGTGACGGTGGTGACGCCGGGGGCCTTGGCAGTGACCAGACCGTTCTCGTCCACGGAGGCCACGTCGTCGTTGCTGCTGGTCCAAGTGAGAGCGGCCTCGGTATCGGTGTCGAAGACCAACAGCTGCTGCTGTTCACCGGTGAACAGGAAGGCGGTGGTATCGGACAGGGACAGGGTGGTGCCCTCGAAGGTGTCGGGCAGCTGCACCAGATAGGCGGCGTAGTTGTAGCCCCAGTCGGACAGCTGGACATACAGGAGCTTGCCGGCGTAGTCGGTGACATCCACGGACACAGCGTCGGAGGTGACATCGGGCATATCCGCCAGACCCACGTTCTTGTGCAGGAGCTTCTCGGAACTGGTGCTGATGGTGCCGTCGTCATTGGCCACGAAGATCTCGGTATCCAGATACAGATGCTCGTCGGAGACCTGCATCCCCAAGGTGGTGCGGCCGTCGGCGCCAGTGCTCAGGGTCACACGGCCCTGATCCAGCTGGGGAGCCTGAGTATCGATGTACACAGGGAAGGTCAGGGTATCCCGGACATTGCGGCTCTCGTGATCGGTGACGGGATCGGCGGTGATGGTGTAGTAGTACTGGCCGTCAGGCAGGGCGCTGCCCTCGTTGTCCGTGCCGTACCAGGCGTCAGGAGCCATATCCTGATACATGGTGGCGGGAATGGGGCCGCCCTGAGAGGACACATAGATGGTCTTGGGGACGTTGGTAACGGCGTCGCTCCAGACCTCCTGCCCGTCGGCGTTGGTGACGGTGAAGTGCAGGGCGGAGGCGCTGCGCATCTGGCTGACGTTGACAAGTTCCACGCCGTCCATATAGGTATCGCCGTTGGGGGAGATGGTGATATGCCCGGCCTTCAGGGAGGTTTTCTCTGCCCCGTCCATGGTCACGGACAGATTGGCGCCCAGACGATAGGCAAAGCTGCTGGTGAAGTATGCGCCCAGCTCGGTAGAGAGCTGGCTGTAAGGCACGGTATCCTCATTGAGCATAGTGGCGTAGTCCAGCATACCGGGGGCGGACCAGTCGCCGTAGTAGGCCAGGAAGGGGATGGACAGATCTGCGCTGCCATCCTTGGCGGTGAGCACCACGAAACCCTCCACATAGATGCCGTTTTCATAGGCGGCGTCCAGCTTGCCCTTCTGGCTCTGGGAGAGGGAGACGCTGACCTTCACGTCGCCGGTGGCCCCGGCAGCCAGCGTCACGGTCTTGTCGCCGGAAACGGTGACATCCAGCGCCTCATCGTGGCTGCTCATGTAGGTCTTGCCGTCCTGCTCCAGCACGGCGGGGGACATGGCGATGACGGACACGTCATACTGGGCGGTGTCCTTGCCCATGTTTCGGGCGTGGAAGGTCAGGCCGTAGCTGCCGTTCTTGGCAACATCGTCCCCCAGATCCAGCACGGGCTTGGTGTCGCCGTACTGGTCGGCATCGGTGTAGAGTACCACATCGCTGGAGGTGGCGGCGGACAGGTCAATGAGGCCGCTGCCCTGCAGACGGGGGGAGTAGGGGAGCTTCGTCTCCGGGTCAACGACCGGGGAGGCAGTGGACATCATCAGGTTCTCCGTCATGGAGGCGGCATCATAGCTGCCGGTCCAGTTCTCGGCCATGTAGGACTTCACCAGAACGCTGGCACCGGCCACATAGGGGCTGGCCATGGAGGTGCCGCTCATGGAGGCGTAATCACCCTTGCCCTCGATGGTGGGGATGGAGGAGTCATCGGGATGTTCGGTGTCATTATTGTACACCAGAATACCGATGGCGTTCTTCCACAGGGCGTTCTGGATCTTGGTGACGAAGGTGATGGGCTCGCCGTTTTCGTCGGTACCGCCGCGCTGCACCACAGCGATCTTGCCGGTGACGTCGATGCCCTCGTAGTCGGAATCGGCGCCGTAACCGGGAACCATGACATAGTCATAGGGGGCGGCCAGATCGTCAGATACGTCACCGTATATCTTCAGGAGAGAAACGTAGGAGTCCAGGCCCAGGAAGGAGGTCTGGCTGTCAGTATAGGTGTTCTTCTCGTCGCCCAGCAGCACATAGTTGGCGTAGATCTCCTGACCCTCCACGCTGGCGATGGACAGGTTGGCGGGGTACACGGAGGGGGCGGCCACCACCACGCTGTTGTCGGGGTCCCCGGTGAGGGGAGCGTCGGTACCGTAGCTGTTCATATAGCTGGAGGAGGTCTCGTTGCCGGCGGCAGTGATGACCATAATGCCGGCGGCATCCAGCTTGTTGTACACGTCGTTGATGAGGGCGTCCTCGTCCACGGTGAAGCCGCCGTAGGAGCCCAGACTCAGGTTCACGGCGTCCACGCCCAGACGGCCGGCATCCTCCAGAGCCGCCAGAATGGTGATCGTGGCGGCGCCCGTGCCGCTGTCGTCAAAGACCTTCATGGGGATGACCTGAGCGTCGGGAGCCACACCGGAGAAGGTGACGGCGCCCTCGCCGTCCACGGCATAGCCGGCGGAGATGCCGGCCACATGGGTGCCGTGCTCCAGATTTGCTGCATCCCACTTGCTGCCGGGGGCCACCTGAGCGTCCTTACCGGCGTAGTCAAAGGCGAAGGGGATCTTGGCGCTGAGATACACATCGTCGGCGGTGACACCGGGCATCAGGGCCTCGGCGTTGAGGTCGGCCGCCTGCAGAATACCGCTGACGTAGTCCTTGGTGAATTTGGCGTCTGCCGAGGCGTTGGTAAAGGCGGGATGGGCGGTATCCAGCCCGGTATCCAGCACGGCGATGGTCATGCCCTTACCGGTGAACTGATTGGTGGCCAGCGCCACCTGCAGGGCCTGCGTATCGGCCTGCTCCACGGTGGGCAGGGTGTAGGAGCCTGCCACGAAGGCACGGCTGACGCCCTTGGCGGCGGTCTTTTCGGCTGCGGCGATGCCGGGGGTCAGAGACTGGGCCGCCAGCACGGCGGCAGCGGGCTCATCGTCCAGCTCCACCAGAATATCCACCACTTCATTGGGGTCCTGAGGCTGGGCGGTCATCTGCTGGGTGGTGTTGCCCATGGTCTGGGACAGGTCGGCGGGGGTGACGGAACGAACCGTCAGGCGCTTTGCGTTTCTGCCGCCGAGGCGGGCAGGATACATGACAGCGCCAGCACGGCGGCCATGCACAGGGAGAGTATCCTCTTTTTCATTTGCAAGCTTCCTTTCTTTCATAGAGTGTGCAGGGACAAGAGACTATGGGCCGGGGCATCCTCCTCTCGACTTTCACGAACATCAAAACGTTTCTATATTCATGGGCGCATCATAGCGCCGGAATCGAAATTTTTCAATGGGTAAATGCATAAAAGATCAGACCTCGGGGAGGTCTGATCTTTTCGGATGGAGTTGTGCGTCCTTTGGCTACAAAAGAAGGCGGCGGATATCGTCCACCATGGACTCGATGGCCTCCGGGGCCAGACTGCACCGCAGGCGGCTGCCGTCCTTGGCGATACGGATGAATTCGTCCCGCACCAGCACGTTCAGGTGGTGGGAAACGGTGCCTTGGGAGATGCCCAGCTCCTTGGCCAGCTCCTGCCCGCTGCGGTCCTGCTCCTTCAGCAGCTTCAGGATATCCAGACGGCTCTTGTCACCCAGCGTTTTCAGGCAGGCCAGCAGATGCTCGTCGTTGGCGGCGTATTTCTCCGTCAGGCGCAGAATGAGCCAGTACAGCACCCCGGCGATGACGGTGATGTGGTCGTCGCCGGTGAGGAAGCGCATGGAGTTGAAGGACATGACGCAGAGCAGAAAGGTGATGCTCTGGTCGGACAGCGTCTGGGACTGGGCAAAGGCGCTCATAAGACGGGGGGTGTTCTCCCGTGTCTGCTCCAGACACTGCCGCAGCAGACGGTCCGTCTCCGGCGTCTGCATCACTTGTGCCAGCAGGGCGGCGGACTGCTCCACGATGCGGCAGGCGGTGCGCTCGTACTCCTCCAGATGGGCGTACAGCGTCAGCAGCCGCCACCGGTCGGCAGGGGGCAGGCGGGTGAGGTCCATGTAGTCGATGAGGTCGCAGATGGTGTCCAGCTGCTGCGGCGGGGGGGGGGGGGCCTCCTGATACTGGCCCACGGCGGAGATGATGTCCCGCAGCCGCTGCTGGGGTGTGTGGCCTGTATATTTATAAGCTTTTTCGCCGCCGGGGCGAACATAATCCCAGACCAGAAACCATGCCAGACAGGTGTTGCTGCCGGAGAGAGGAGTGAACAGGAATTGCAGCGTCTCCTCGTCCTCTGACAGGTGCTCCAGCAGGTACTCCTCTGCGGCGGCGATATGGCGCACCTGCGGCACCAGCTCCCGCTCCGGGATGCCGTAGGTGTCGCAGATGCGGACGGCCTCTGTGACGGCGGTGCAGTATTTTTCCTCCGTGGGGGTGTAGTGGCGCTCCAAGGCCACCAAGGCCTCTACGCCGTATGCATTGGCCTCCTGATAGATGAAACCCATAAAATCCTCCAGAAAATTTGATGGAGATAGAAACGTTTTAATTATTCTGCAATGTATTGTACCCCCACTTCTGGCGCTGCGTCAAGCATAGGGACTTCCTCTGAGGGCATAGGCTGGCAGAAGAGGAGGGATCTGTATGCTGTCTGCGGCGTTGCTACTGCTGTCCAACAGCCTGTTTTTGTCCCTGCGTCTGACGGGGAATCCCGGTTCGTTCCCCCGGCCGCTGCCGCCGGAGGAGGAGCGGGCGTGTCTGGAGCGGTGGGCGCAGGGGGATCTGGAGGCTCGGAACCGGCTGGTGGAGCACAATCTCCGGCTGGTGGCCCACATCATTAAGAAATACTATACACAGGCGGACAATCAGGAGGATCTGATCTCCATCGGCACCATTGGACTCATCAAGGCCGTCAACACCTTCCGGGCAGACCGGGGCATCAAGCTGGCTACTTATGCGTCGAGGTGTATTGAAAATGAGATCCTCATGTACTTCCGCTCCCAGCGGAAGCTGCAGGGGGAGGTGTCCCTGTCCGACGCCATCGATACGGATAAGGAGGGGGGCTCGCTGTATCTGCTGGACGTGGTGGGGGCCGACGACACCATGCTGTCGGACCTGCAGGACCGGGAGGAGCAGCTGCTGCTGCGGCGCTTGGTGCGGGACTGCCTGACGGAGCGGGAGGCGGACATCATCCGGAGGCGGTACGGACTGGAGGGGCATCCGCCCCAAACCCAGCGGCAGGTGGCGGCGGTATACGGCATCAGCCGCAGTTATGTCTCCCGCATCGAGAAACGGGCGCTGGAGAAGCTGGAAAAGGAGCTGCGAAAGGGGTAGGAGGATAGCGAAAGGGCTTGTCTTTGGGGCGGGAACATGGTAAGATGATAAAAAACACCTATGCGGCAGCCTGTGGAAATGAGCGGAGACAACATGAGAAAGTTTTTCAGAGGAATATGCGGCGTACTGGCGACGCTTTTGACCCTGTGCATCCTATTGATGGCGGCGGGGCTCATGGGGGTGCGAGCCTTCGGCATCACGCCTTATGTGGTGCCGGCGGACATGGAGGGGCTTCCGTGGTCCGCCGGGGCGCTGCTGTACGTGCGGCAGGAGCAGCCGGAGACGCTGCAGCCGGGGGACACCATCGCCTACGTCACGGACAGTGACCTATCGCTGGAGGGGGGCGTCATCGGTTCCGTGGACACAGAGCGGCGCTTCTTCTATGTGGAGGGAGCCCCGGTCTACTGGGACAATGTGCTGGGGCAGCCCTTGTGGGGCATCGATGGGCTGGGCTATGTGTCCGGCTATATCAGCCGGCCGCCGGGACTGTATCTGGTGCTGGGGGCTGCTGTGGTGCTGGCGCTGCTGTGCATCTTCCCCCTGCGACGCCGAAAGGGAGAGAAAACGGAAGAATCCCCCACCGGGAGACGTATGGTAACGAATGCGGGAGAGAAAACTCCCACCGAATCGGCGCAGGCTGCGGCGATGGAGGAGGAAGCCCCCACCTTGACGGAAAAGCCTGCGTCTGCGGAGGTATCTGAGCCTGTGAAGGTGCCTAAGCCTGCGGTAGAGATACCGAAACCTGAGCCTGTGCCGGAAGCGCCTGAGCCTGCGGCGGAGGTACAGCGGCCTGCAGAGACCGGGCGGCGGCAGACCTCCGGCAAGCGGGACGAGGCGGTGGCCCGTCACGGCGGCAAGCGCCTTCGGCGCTGATGGAATCGAGCAAAAGAAGGACCGAAGGGCTTTGCC
>ERZ773107.1208-NODE-1208-length-24645-cov-6.360268_pt1 | contig 24645 bp, 19 predicted proteins | sample MGYA00580571_ERZ773107 | MGnify/ENA primary metagenome ERZ773107 (study PRJEB29015, sample SAMEA2737843) | human gut metagenome | biome: human gut; feature: human-associated habitat; material: faeces | place: China | collected 2012 ... | reverse complement strand
TCTGACGAACTTTGTTTGCTTTTTCAGCGATACCGATTGCACCTTCAGCAGCTGCGAATGATTCATGTCCTGCAAGGAAGCAGAAGCAGTCTGTTGTTTCTTCAAGAAGCATCTTTCCAAGGTTACCATGTCCCAGACCTACTTTTCTCTGATCTGCTACAGATCCCGGAATACAGAAAACTTTATGAAGCGCAGGTCATGGAGTCTGTTTCCGATAGGAAAAACAAAGATCAGAAGGAGGGGGAGGATGGTCATGAAGCGGAATAGACAGGTAAATAGGATCATTTTCCAGACCGTTAAAAAACAGAAAATACTTTCTGTCGGGATCTTGTGTGCCGTAGTCGGAGCGGTGGTGGCAGCCCTGATCCCTCCACTCATTCTTGCAAAAATGATTGATATGATCACGGCTGGAAAGACAGCAGATTTTGGGATGATCCTATTATACGTTGCCATGCTTTGGCTCACCGGAGTCATGGAATCTGCAAGGGAAAGTTTGCTGACCATATTTGGACAGAAGATGACACATGCGCTGCGCAGCAGTCTCATGGAGAAATTTACAGCACTCACAACCGATGAGGTAAACCGTCAGGAGCCGGGCGGGCTTGTCTCCCGGTTCGTAGGGGATGTGGATACAGTCGAGAATCTGTTCACATCAGGCATTATCAGTATGTTCGCGGATGCATGCAAGATTATCAGTATCATCGCAGTAATCTGGTTCCAGAACAGGGGACTGACGGTGGTGCTGCTTGTACTGCTGCCGTTTCTGTTCTGTTTTACGAGACATGTGCAGAAAAATATGCTTGACGCACAGATCGCCAACCGGAAAGCGGTCGCAAGGGCTTTTGGACATGTGCCGGAGACGTTGCATAATATCCGCACCATCCATAATCTCGAAAAAGAGAACTATATGGAGGAACGCTACGATACCTACATCAGTGAGTGTTATCAGGCGATGGAGAAAACCAACTTCTACGATGCGGTGTACTCTCCGGTAATTTTAATTTTAAATGCCATTGTAGTCGCTGTCGTGATGCTTTTATCCGCCTCTGGAAATCAGACGGTGCTGACCTTCTTTGGAATGTCTGCCGGAACCGCAGTGGCGGTAATCAACTACATTTCACAGATCTTCACTCCGGTGGAAAGCCTCGGTATGGAGATTCAGACGATCCAGTCTGCGATTGCGGGAATCCACAGAATCAACGAGTTCTTTGGACTGAAAGAGAGAGAAACAGCGGATGACGTGTTTAAAACGACAAGTGATGAAAAATACAGAGCAATGCTGTCGAAAACAGATGAAGTTCCGTTCGTAGAATTCAAAGATGTCACCTTTGGTTATGATGAACACATCGTCTTAGACCATTTAAATATGAAAGTCATGGACGGGGATCAGGTGACCCTCACCGGAAGAACCGGAGTCGGAAAGAGTACGATCATAAAGCTTCTGCTCGGTCTCTATGAGCCGAACAGGGGAGAAGTTCTTATCCACGGGGTACCGGCGGCAGAGATCCGGGAATCCGACAGAAGAAAGCTGTTCGGCTATGTAGAGCAGACCTTCCATATGGTTCCGGGAACAGTGAGAGATCAGATCACCTTATATGATAACAGTATCACGGAGAAAGAAGTGAAGGCGGTCGCAGAGCTCACAGGGCTGCGGGAAGCGATCGAAGATCTAGACAAAGGATATAGCACCTACTGCACACCGGAGTTGTTCTCCCAGGGACAGTGGCAGCTCCTCTCCATCGCAAGAGCGGCTGCAGCCAATCCGAAGATGCTGCTTCTCGATGAGATCACAGCGAACCTCGATGCAGAGACGGAGAGGACGGTACTCGAAGCCTTAAAGCGTGTTGCCTTAAAGAGGACGGTGATCTCTATTTCACACAGGACGGAAGCGGATTTTGGACGGGTGATTCCATTGTAAAAATAGTAACGAAGAAATGCTATCTCTTTCTGCAGAAGTATCCAATCAGGTAGCAGACCAAAGCCACGATCATTCCGTTGATGGAGGAGATTCCCCATGGAAGGACGTTTGCTACGATAGCGCCGAGTATGACTCCGGCGACGGCGAACCAGTTTACCTTTTCTTCCGGCAGGGAATCGACCTCATAGTCCTTCTTATTGAGAAAATAGGAGAGAATCAGGATCGCGCCAACCGGTGGAAGCGTGCAGTTCAATACATTTAACCAGTTACAGAAATTGTAATATAACCATACGGATAAGATTGTTCCGATGATACCGGAGATCAGAACCATCGGTTTCTTTTTCTGGTGGAAAATATTTGCCAGACCAAGACCGGCTGTGTATAACGCATTGTCATTTGTGGTCCAGATGTTGAGACCTAATACGAGCAGTGCCATGTAAAACAGATTTAATCGGATCATAACCTCGAAAATATCATTTCCGCCGACGAAAATATAAGAGATCGCACCGAAGAAGAACATCAAAGAATTCCCAATAAAGAAAGCAACCACAGTGGCAACTGTTCCGATAGTTGCATTTTTTGCAAAACGGGTAAAGTTCGGGGTGGCAGTACCGCCGGATACGAAGGATCCGATGACAAGACCTGCGCCGCCGATGACGGTTAAGGAACCGCTGGATACAGCAAACTGGTCGATAATGGTTCCATCCCCCTGGTTGACTGCCATAATCATGGCAACCGTTCCGAGGATCGCAACGAGCGGAACCGCAATATAACTGATCACAGTCAGGGACTTAATACCGAAATATGCGGAAGCGGTCATGCAAATACCTGCGATAATGACAAGCGCCCACATGGCGAATTTACTGCCACCGAAAATCTCAGAGGAGACCGGAATGGCGAACATGGCAATTCCCACACCGAACCATCCAATCTGTGTAAAGCTGATCATAGCGGAAGAGAGGTAAGAACCTTTCTCACCGAACGCTTTCTGTGCAAGCAGATCCATGCTAAGTCCTGTCTTAGCGCCGACATAACCGAGCAGTCCGGTATAGGCGCCGAGAATGATTCCACCGAGAATCAGGGATTTGATGAACCCGTAGAAGTCAAGTCCGGCAGCCATCTGCTGACCAGCCCACATACTTGCTGAGAAAAATGTGAATCCCAGCATAATCATAAACATCGTGACAAAACCACGTCTTCCGGCTGTGTCAACGGCGCGGTCTGCGTAGTCGATGTCAGTTATCGTATTTTCATTTTCTTTTTTCATTTTCATAATTATCCTCGATGCCGCTTTGCAGCATCTTTAGGATACTCCTTTTATCTGTTTTTTTGATAGTGGTGCGAAACTTATTTAGCCTCGTCTCTTTAGCAACAATACAGCTTGCCGATCAGATTGCACCCCTAATTTTATAGAATATACTTCTGCAAAGCACTTGTAAACTCCGCAATTCTCTGTTCTGCGAGCTCCCGCAGGGTAATTCCCTTCATGCTCTCAATGTAGCCGATCTCCTGCCGGTATAACCAACGGGTATCTTCCGGGCGGATGCGCTCGTAATGGTTTGCATGAATCCACGCTTCATAGTCGATCGGCAGTGGATAACCAAGCTTTTCTTCGAGAAGACGGTGGAAATCAATCGCGTCTGCCCGCTCTAAAATTCCTTCCCAGAACGCAAGCACTTCCTCCACATGCTCGTGGATCTCGTAACGTCTGGCACCTCCATCATAAATAATACATTTTTCAAAAAGAGGAGAGCACATGGACAGCGTCTCGCGGCGGAACTCCGGGGCTACGATGCCATCTTTCCAGAAAAAGTCAACGTCCGGAAGGTTGATACCGGAGACACCTTTGTCCTGGTAAGTGGAGAAAATGCCCTCATAATAAATGGTGATAAAGCCCTCAAAATCCGGCCAGAATTCGCGGATATCACGGGTGAGGTCTTCAAGAATATCGATTCCCTTCGTGCCGCCGATGGTAAAAAGAATAATATTGCGAAGCTTGGCACCGTGCTCTCTGTAAAAGTCAGTGACGTAGCGCAGGCAGTGGATTAAGGTGACACCGCTTGCAATAATATCGCCGATCATTAAGGTGCTGTCCGGAACCATGGTGAGCTTGCTGTACTTAATCTCGAGTCCGGCAATCTCCTCATCTGCAAAGACACGTTCGCTTGAAAGGAAACTGATGTCGTGGACACGGATGTGCTCTCTGTAGCAGCTTTCTTCGAGCGGATAATTTAAGGCTCCTCTTAAAATAGAGAGGATATTGGCTGTGGTTACTTTTTTCTGCTCCTTCAGATAATAAAGCATCTGAGAAGTGGAAGGAATCAGGCAGTTGTATACTTCATATCCTACAATTTCAGGCGTATTCAGAAGCTTTCTGCTCTCTGCTTCCGATACAATATAGTATTCGTTTAAAAAATGTCCACCGTCCAGACGATAGCAGGCAACTCCCTGCTCATTAAATTCCGGAACGATCACTACGTCATCCCAATGGTTCATGTGATTCTCCTTTTTGCAAAATTCGATGTTTGTTGACAAATTCTTACCTATTATATATTGCGGAAGGGTGTGGCGCAACTGTTTTTGTAAGATAATTTTTGCGATACTGTTTTGGTGAGATCTGTAAATGTTCTTTGAACTGCTTGATAAAATAGCTTGTAGTACAGAAACCAACAGAGGAAGCAATCTCTGTGATACTGAATGAGGTTGAGATCAGCAGCTTTTCTGCTTCCCGGATGCGTATGTGATTCAGATAATCATTGAAAGACATTTTCATCAGCCGGTTAAAATTTCTGGAAAAATAACTGTAGCTCAAATGACACAAATTTGCCATTTCCGAAGCAGAGAGCGGATTTTCATAGTGCTCGGTCATATAGGTCAGAGCCGGGAGCAGGATATTGCGCAGCTGTTCCTCTTTCAAATCAGATGCAGTATCGTCAGACACATTTGCATGCCAGTAGCGCAGAAGCCAGAGGTAAATACCTTCGATATGATGACGGATCGCAAGTTCATAGCCGTAGGGAACCGTTCGTGCTTCTGTCCAGAGGTTTTCCATAAGCTGTGGAATAACGGACTGCGTTTCCTCTAACAGATCCTTGGAAAATATTTTTCTGAAACGGTTGTCGTCTGAGATAAAAGGCAGAAGATACCGGTATTCAAAATGACTCTGGTTCATGCCGTCATAGATCAGTTCAGGGAGAAAACGCACGACAATATAGTTTCCACCATCCTTCGAAATGGCATCAATGCGATGTACTTCCCTTGAATTGATCAGAACAAAGTCTCCGGAAGCGAATTTGTGATAACTTCCATTCAGGTAGATCTGAAAATCTCCGGAGAGTGCATAGAGCATTTCGATATAGTAATGAAAATGAGCCGGATACACAGGACCGGATTTCAATGGTGCCTGTAAGTGGCAGATATATGGACAGGCAATGCCGTCGATATAGATTTTATCTTCTTCCAAATAATCCATAAAAACTCCAATGACAAAATAGTTGTATTTTTTGATAGAAATATTATAGCAGGAAAAGCATAGTTTGACTACAATAAAGAAAAAAGAGAAAACACTGGAGGTTTTATTATAATGGGAAAATACGGAAATCCATTACCTGGATTTGGAGCATATTGCAGAAAGGCAGCGGCAGAAGGAGCTGTTCTTTTAAAAAATGAAAATCACACACTTCCATTGAAGAAGGATGAGATGATATCTGTTTTTGGAAGATGCCAGTTTGATACTTATCGGAGTGGAACCGGATCAGGCGGAGCGGTCAATGTTCCGTATGCGGTTAATATTATAAAAGGAATGAGAGACAGCGGAGATTTCACGATCAATGAAGAGGTTGTGAAAGTATATGAAGAGTGGCTTCAGGAAAATCCGTTTGATAATGGCGGCGGTGTATGGGCAGGAGAACCATGGAATCAGAAGGAGATGGTTATTTCAGAGGAAGTTGTAAAGACCGCTGCGGCAAAATCAAAAAAAGCGTTATATATCATCGGAAGAACCGCAGGAGAGGACAAGGACTATGCCAATGAGGCAGGAAGTTATCTGCTGACAGAGGAAGAACTTGAAAATCTTAGTACACTCACCTCTTGTTTTGATCAGGTGGCAGTCCTGATGAACGTATCGAACATTATCGACATGAGCTGGGTGAACGATCCGGCTTATAAAGGGCATATCACAGCAGTTCTGTATACCTGGCAGGGTGGTATGGAAACGGGAAATGCAGTGGCAGATGTGCTGAGTGGAAAAGTATCTCCGAGCGGAAAGTTGACGGATACCATTGCGAAAGCTTTAAGCGATTATCCGGCAGCTGACAACTTTGGAGATGAGAAGCAGAATATTTACGCGGAAGATATCTACGTGGGCTACCGCTATTTTGAGACATTCTGTCCGGAGAAGGTGCTCTACCCGTTTGGATATGGTCTCTCTTATACCACATTTGAGACAAAGGTAAAAGGAGCAGTATCTGATGCAGAGACAATCACGATCACAGCAGAAGTGAAGAACACCGGCGACTGCAAAGGAAAAGAAGTTGTGCAGGTTTATGTACATGCCCCGCAGGGTACACTTGGAAAGCCGGCAAGAGAATTGAAGGCATTTGCCAAGACAAAAGAGCTTGTGCCGGGCGAGACAGAAGAACTGACACTCCTTGTTCCGGTGAAGCGTCTTGCATCTTACGACGATTCCGGCGTGACCGGGCAGAAATCCTGCTATGTGTTGGAGCCGGGAGCGTATGAGTTTTATGTCGGAAACAGCGTCCGCGCCACGGAGAAGGCAGACATTGATGGAAAAGGTGCATATGAAGTAAAACAGCTTACAATTATAGAAAAATTAACAGAAGCTCTGGCACCGGTCGTTTCATTTGACCGCTTAAAACCTTGTGCCTGTGGGGAAGACGGCATCTATGAGACCGGAAAAGAGGCAGCTCCGCAGCGCACGGTAAATCTTGGGGAAAGAATCCATGCAAATCTTCCAGAAGCTCTTGAGATTACCGGAGATCAGGGAATCCGTCTGTCTGATGTGGCAGAGGGACATGCCACACTTGATGCATTTATCGCACAGCTTCAGAAAGAAGAGCTTGCCACGATCGTCCGTGGAGAGGGAATGAGCAGCCCGAAGGTAACACCGGGGACAGCATCCGCATTTGGAGGTGTGAGTGATGCACTTCATGCATATGGTATTCCGGTTGCATGCTGCTCGGACGGCCCTTCCGGTATCCGTATGGAGGGCGGCTGGAAAGCAACACAGCTTCCGATTGGGACGCTGCTCGCGTGCTCTTTCAATCTTTCGATGATGGAAGAACTCTATGAAATGGAAGGAAAAGAGCTTGTTTCCAATGAGATTGATACTTTACTGGGACCTGGAATTAACATCCATCGTCATCCTTTGAATGGAAGAAACTTTGAGTATTACAGTGAAGATCCGTTTGTGACCGGTACATTTGCAGCGGCAGCGGTGCGCGGAATAAAGAAAGGCGGCTCCACAGCGACCGTTAAGCATTTTGCGGCAAATGACCAGGAGAAAGCAAGACATACCGTAGATGCAGTCGTATCAGAGCGGGCACTCCGCGAGATCTACCTGAAAGGCTTTGAGATTGCAGTGAAAGAGGGTGGGGCAGTGTCCATCATGACCTCGTACAACCCGATTAACGGACACTGGAGCGCATCCAACTATGACCTGAATACTACCGTGCTGCGTGGAGAATGGGGCTTTGACGGAATCGTGATGACGGACTGGTGGGCATCTATGAACGACCCGATTGAGGGCGGCGAGCAGAGCAGACAGATGACCTCCGCCATGGTGCGCGCCCAGAATGACTTGTATATGGTAATTAATAACAACGGGGCAGAAATCAATGCCATGCAGGATGATTCCGTAGAAGCACTGGAAAATGGCAAATTGACGGTCGGTGAATTGCAGCGCTCGGCAAAGAATATCTGCAAGTTTATCGTGAATGCGCTTGTAATGACAAGACCGTTAAAACCGTTGGAGGAAGTGAAGGCATTCGCTCCGTTGCAGGATGTGGAAGAGACACCGGCGGAACCTTCTTCTGATGTAGCAGTCAGATTCACACCGGAGTATGGCAAAACAGAACGGATCTATGTGAAAGAGGACGGTATCTATCATGTCGTGGCAAGCCTGATGTCCAAACAGCCGGATCTTGCGCAGGTCGCTTCGAATATCAACATCAACGGGGAACTGCTCTGCACGGTACAGACCGGTGGAACCTGGGGCAGGTATATGACACAAAAGCTGACCCGTGTTGCGTTAAAGAAGGGCTGGTATGATGTGACGACAGAAGTTGTGAAGCCGGAATTGGAGTTCGGATGGATGGAACTTCGGAAGTAAATCCAGGGATATTATTTCTTTTTTAAAAACGAAAAGGTCGCAGAGTATGGCACTCGCTTATGAATTGAGGCAGGCGGTGTCTATGCCGTTATGAAAGAGTTAGCAGACATTGGACTGATCAACACAGACTGTATGACCGTTACCGGAAAAACAGTCGGAGAAAATATTAAAAATGCAGTGAATAAGAACCCGGAGGTAATTCGTCCGGTTGACAATCCATACAGTAAGACAGGTGGTCTTGCAGTATTAAAAGGAAATCTTGCCCCGGATGGAGGCGTTGTAAAGCGTTCCGCAGTGGTAGATGAGATGATGGTGCATGAAGGTCCGGCAAGAGTGTTTGACTGTGAGGAAGATGCGATTGCTGCGATCAAAGGTGGAAAGATCGTGGCAGGTGACGTTGTCGTGATCCGTTACGAGGGACCAAAAGGCGGACCGGGCATGAGAGAAATGTTAAATCCAACCTCCGCAATTGCAGGAATGGGATTAGGTTCCTCCGTGGCACTCATCACGGACGGACGTTTTTCCGGTGCGAGCCGTGGAGCTTCCATCGGTCATGTGTCACCGGAGGCAGCAGTTGGCGGACCGATCGCTCTTGTGGAAGAGGGAGATATCATCAAAATCAATATCCCTGAGATGACCCTGGATATTGCAGTGTCCGATGAAGAGATGGCGGCACGTAAGGCAAAATGGCAGCCAAGAGAACCAAAAGTTACCACCGGCTACCTTGCGCGTTACGCATCTATGGTAACATCCGGCAACCGAGGAGCAATCTTACAGATTCCGGGAAAGAATGATTAAAGAAAAGAGGTTCATGTGTGCTTTCCGGATTTTGGAAGCATTGGTGAAGCAATTAGATATGGAAACACGAAAGGGGATTTAGAGAATGCAGTTAACAGGTGCGCAGATCGTGATCGAATGTCTGAAAGAACAGAAGGTTGATACTGTATTCGGATATCCGGGCGGCGCTATCTTAAATGTATATGATGAATTATACAAACATCAGAATGAGATCAGACATGTTTTAACTTCCCATGAGCAGGGTGCGTCCCATGCAGCGGACGGTTATGCGAGAAGTACGGGAAAAGTAGGTGTCTGTTTTGCAACAAGCGGACCGGGGGCAACGAACCTTGTCACCGGAATCGCAACCGCATATATGGATTCTGTTCCAGTGGTGGCGATCACCTGCAATGTAAATGTTCCATTACTTGGAAAAGACAGTTTTCAGGAGATCGACATTGCGGGAATCACAATGCCGATCACAAAACATAACTTTATTGTAAAGGATATTCATAAACTGGCAGACACGATCCGCCGTGCGTTTAAAATTGCGCAGACCGGAAGACCGGGCCCGGTTCTTGTGGATATCCCAAAAGATATCACGGCAGCGAAGACGGAATACAAGGCAAAAGAGCCGGAAGTGATCTCAGGAATTTCACAGACGATCACAGAGGAAGACTTAAACAAAGCGGTCAAGATGATCCAGAAGGCAAAGAAACCATACATATTTGTCGGTGGTGGAGCCGTGATCTCCGGCGCCAGTGAGGAATTAAAGAAATTTGTCAAAATGGTAGATGCGCCTGTCTGTGATTCCCTCATGGGAAAAGGAGCTTTTGACGGAGAGGATGATCTTTATACCGGAATGCTTGGAATGCATGGAACAAAAGCATCCAATCTCGGTGTCAGTGAGTGTGATCTTTTAATTGCTGTCGGCGTAAGATTTTCAGACCGTGTACTCGGCAATGCAAAGAAATTTGCAAGTCAGGCAGATATTTTACAGTTTGATGTGGATCCTGCGGAAATTAATAAAAATATCCAGACAGATGCATCTGTGATCGGTGATATCAAAGAGATCCTGCTTCGTGTGAATGAGCGGCTGACACAGATGAACCATACGGAATGGATCACACATATCATGGATTACAAAGTAAAGTATCCACTGACTTATCCAAAAACCGGATTATCAGGTCCTTATGTCATTGAGGATATCTATAAAGAGACAAACGGGGATGCCATCATTGTGACGGAAGTAGGACAGCATCAGATGTGGGCGGCACAGTATTACAAATACAAAAAACCGAGAACACTTCTGACATCCGGTGGTCTTGGAACAATGGGGTATGGTCTTGGTGCTGCGATCGGTGCACAGATCGGATGCCCGGATAAACAGGTCATTAATATTGCCGGAGACGGATGTTTCCGTATGAATATGAATGAAATTGCAACTGCAGTGAGACAAAAATTACCACTCATCGAAGTGATCATTAATAACCATGTACTTGGAATGGTCAGACAGTGGCAGGATTTGTTTTATGAGAAACGTTATTCTGCAACCGTTTTAGATGACGGTGTAGATTATGTGAAATTGGCGGAAGCCATGGGTGCAACGGGCTATCGGGCAACGAATCGTGAAGAGTTTAACAAAGCTCTGAAGAAAGCACTTGCATCTGATACCCCGGTTGTAATAGACTGTATCATAAATAGTGATGACAAGGTATGGCCGATGGTTGCTCCGGGTGAAGCAATCAGTTCTGCTTTTACCGGGGATGACTTGAAAAAGAAACAGGAGGAGTAATGATTATGAGCAGAGTTTACAATTTTTCCGCAGGACCAGCCGTTCTGCCAGAGGAAGTATTGAAGGAAGCAGCAGATGAGATGTTGGACTATCAGGGCAGTGGAATGTCTGTTATGGAGATGAGCCATCGTTCCAAAGTGTATGATAACATCATCAAAGAGGCAGAGCAGGATTTAAGAGATCTGTTAAATATCCCGGACAATTACAAGGTACTGTTTTTACAGGGCGGAGCTTCACAGTTCTTTGCAGAGGTTCCTATGAACCTGATGAAAAACCGCAAGGCCGGATATATCTTAACTGGTCAGTGGGCAAAGAAAGCATTCCAGGAAGCAAAAATCTACGGAGAGGCAGTTGAACTTGCTTCTTCTGCAGATGAGACATTCTCTTATATCCCGGATTGTTCGGATCTTCCGATCACAGATGATATGGATTATGTATACATCTGTGAAAACAATACAATTTATGGAACAAAATACAAGAAACTTCCAGACACAAAAGGCAGGATTTTAGTATCCGATGTATCCTCCTGCTTTTTGTCTGAACCGATGGATGTCACAAATTACGGAGTTGTATATGGCGGCGTTCAGAAGAATATCGGTCCTGCCGGAGTTGTGATCGCGATCATCCGTGAGGATCTGATCACCGATGATGTCCTGCCGGGAACCCCAACCATGTTAAAGTGGAAAACACAGGCAGATAATGATTCCCTTTACAATACACCACCTTGCTACAATATTTATATCTGTGGCAAAGTGTTCAAATGGTTAAAGAAGATGGGCGGGCTTTCTGTGATGAAAGAGCGCAATGAAGAGAAAGCAAAAATCTTATATGATTTCTTAGACCAGAGCAGCCTGTTCAAGGGAACTGTAAGAAAAGAAGACCGTTCCCTTATGAATGTTCCATTTGTGACCGGCAATGAAGAATTAGATGCCAAGTTTGTAAAAGAGGCAGCAGCAGCCGGATTCGTAAACTTAAAAGGACATCGTACCGTAGGTGGTATGAGAGCATCCATTTACAATGCAATGCCGAAAGAGGGCGTTGAAAAATTAGTAGAATTCATGAAGAAGTTTGAGGAGGAAAATGCATAATGTTCAAATATAATTGCTTAAATCCAATTGCATCCGTAGGATTAGATCTTTTCTCAGGCGACTATGAAAAAGTAGAGGACTTAGGTCAGGCAGACGCAGCACTTGTGAGAAGTGCTGCCATGCATGAACTCGAACTTCCGGACAGCCTGCTTGCAGTGGCAAGAGCAGGAGCTGGTGTCAACAACATTCCTCTTGACAAATGTGCAGAAAAAGGAATCGTTGTATTCAATACTCCGGGGGCAAATGCAAACGGTGTAAAAGAACTTGTTTTTGCAGGAATGCTTTATGCATCCCGTGATATCGTAGGCGGTATCGACTGGTGTCTTGCAAATCAGAATGATGAGAACATTGCAAAAACAGCAGAAAAACAGAAAAAGAACTTTGCAGGAACTGAGATTTCAGGCAAGAAACTCGGTGTCATCGGACTGGGCGCTATCGGCGTGTTAGTTGCCAATGCAGCCATCCATATGGGTATGGATGTATATGGATATGATCCATACATTTCCGTCAGTGCAGCATGGAATCTTTCCAGAAGTGTCAGACATATCAGCAATGTGGAAGATATTTACCGTGAGTGTGATTATATTACGATTCATGTTCCGCTTTTGGATTCTACAAGGAAGATGGTCAATGCAGAAGCAATTGCCATGATGAAACCAAATGCAATTGTTTTAAATTTTGCCAGAGACCTTCTTGTGGATGAAGAAGCTATGGTGGAAGCTTTAGCTGCCGGAAAAATCAAAAAATATGTATCTGATTTCCCAAATCCAACCACAGTCGGAGCAAAGGGATGTATTGTAACACCACATCTTGGAGCATCTACTGCAGAGTCAGAGGATAATTGTGCGATCATGGCAGTCAGAGAGATCCGTGATTATATGGAGAATGGTAACATTGTCCATTCCGTGAACTTCCCGGATTGTTCTATGGGCGCATGTACTACCGCAGGAAGAATCGGTATCCTGCATCGGAATGTAAGTGGTATGATCAGCCAGTACTCCACAACATTGGGAGATGCCGGAATGAACATTGCAGGAATGACAAACAAATCCAAAGGTGACTATGCATATGTATTGATCGATGTGGATTCCCCTGTGACGGAGGAAGTTATTCAGAAGTTAGAGAACATTGAGGGCGTCTTAAAAGTACGTAAAGTAAAATAAAAAATGAGGGCAGAAAAATGTTGCTGACAGTTGATACAACAGAGGCAGTGGAAGCCATTGCCGAAGCGCAGGAAAATCTTCAGGAGGTTGCAAAAAATCCCGGGATTCTCCGCACTTATTTTCAAAACCTTGTTCCGGATCTTTTGAATTTTGCACTGCAGGTTGTCATTGCGGTCATCGTATATGCAGTGGGAGCTAAACTGATCGGTCTGATCGTTAAGATCGTAAGAAAAACGATGGAGCGCAGAAATGCAGATGTCGGAGTGATACAGTTCCTGTCTGCAGTCGTGAAATATGCACTGTATTTTATCCTGATCCTGACAATCTTAAGCCTGTTTGGGATAGCAACTACCTCAGCGGTGGCAGTGCTCGGTTCCTGTGGTGTGGCGGTTGGTCTTGCACTGCAGGGAAGTCTCTCCAACTTTGCAGGCGGAGTGCTGATCCTTTTGCTAAAACCTTTTGTGGTAGGAGATTATATCATTGAGGGCTCAAATGAAGGAACGGTATACGAGATTTCTGTTTTCTATACCAAGTTAAAGACCGTAGACAATAAAATGATCGTGATTCCAAACGGTAATCTGTCCAACAGCAGCCTGGTCAATGTATCGCATATGGATAAACGGCGGGTGGACATTGTGGTAGGTATTGGTTATGAAGCAGATATCCGTACTGCAAAAAATATTTTATATGAGATCGGCAGAAATGATCCGGCAAGACTGCCGGAAGAGGACGTTGTGGTGTTCGTAGATAATCTTGGTGCATCTTCGGTGGACCTTGGTATCCGGATCTGGGTCAAAACAGCAGATTACTGGGATACGAAGTGGCGGTTGATGGAAAATATCAAATATGCACTGGATGAAAATCATATTTCGATTCCGTATCAGCAGATTGATGTGCAGATCAAGCAGTAAAATTTATTAATAGTTGTTGACAAAAAATCCGATGTATGCTAACTTCAATTTGTGTGACATGCACAAAAACATGTCAAATTTACAAAAAGGTTTTAGAGGTATTAGGAGGATTTTGTTATGCAGCAGGGAACTGTAAAATGGTTTAATGCAAAAAAAGGCTACGGATTTATTTCCGACGCAGATGGTAACGATGTATTTGTTCATTTTTCTGCATTAGACATGGATGGATTCAAAGAGTTAAAAGACGGTGAAAAAGTTGAATTTGAAGTGACAGAGGGAGCAAAAGGACCTCAGGCAGCAAATGTAAGACGCATCGGCTAATTCATAGATGAGAATCTGAAAAGCGGGGGACTGTAACACGGTATTCCTTAAGAATAGGGAATGGTTGTTACAGTCTTTTTTTGTTTCAGAAATTTTCGAAGATAAAAATAGGATAATGCCGCGAAGTGTGGTATACTATAGAACAGTATGTATTAGAGAGAGGACAGACAGATGCAGTTAAAAGATTTACAGGCATATGAAATTTTAGAAAAACGCCCGATCAAAGATCTCAATTCCGAAGGAATCATTCTCCGCCACAAAAAAAGCGGAGCGCGGATCGCAGTGATTTCCAACGATGATGACAATAAGGTCTTTTATATCGGTTTTCGCACACCGCCGGAGGATTCCACGGGGGTGGCACATATCATTGAGCACACTGTTTTGTGTGGTTCTGACAAATATCCGGTCAAAGATCCTTTTGTGGAACTGGTGAAGGGTTCCTTGAACACCTTTTTGAATGCAATGACTTATCCGGAGAAGACAATCTATCCGATCGCAAGCTGCAATGATAAAGATTTCCAGAATCTGATGAGTGTCTATATGGATGCGGTTTTTCATCCGAATATTTATAAATATCAGGAGATCTTCCAGCAGGAGGGATGGCACTATGAATTAGAGAGCGAGGATGCTCCGGTGACCATCAACGGTGTTGTATACAATGAGATGAAAGGCGCTTTTTCCTCACCGGATGATGTCTTAAGCCGTCAGATCATGACATCCCTTTTTCCGGACACGACTTATGCAAACGTTTCCGGCGGAGATCCTCTGCATATTCCGGAACTGACTTACGAGGAATATCTGGATTTCCACCGCAGATATTATCATCCTTGTAATTCCTACATTTATCTCTATGGAGATATGGATGTGGCAGAGAAGCTTGCGTGGATGGATGAAGCGTATCTGGGGAAATATGAGGCAATCGGGCTTGATTCAGAGATAAAGCTTCAGAAACCATTTGAAAAACCAATCGAAGTGACACATAAGTATTCCATTTCTTCCACGGAATCCGAAGAAAACAATACCTATCTTTCTTATAACACGGTGATAGAAACAGCACTGGACGAGAAATTGTATCTCGCATTTGATATTTTGGATTATGCGCTGGTCAGTGCGCCGGGAGCACCGTTAAAACAGGCATTGATCGATGCCGGGATCGGTTCAGAGATCACAGGCGGATATGACAGTGGAACGCTGCAGCCGACATTTTCTGTGATTGCAAAAAATACCAATCCGCAGGAAAAAGAGCATTTTCTGGCTGTCATCCGTGAGACATTAGAAGGGCTTGTAAAAAATGGATTAAATAAAAAATCGCTGCTGGCAGGGATCAATAGTTCTGAATTCCGTTATCGTGAGGCTGATTTCGGACATTTCCCAAAAGGACTTTTATATGGGATCCAGTGTCTGGACAGCTGGCTTTATGATGATATGCGTCCATTCCTTCATCTGGAGGCATTAGATACTTACCGTTTCTTAAAAGAGCAGGTGGAGACAGATTATTTTGAGCAGCTGATTCAGAAGTATTTATTAAATAACAAGCATGCATCTGTTGTAATCATTGAACCTGAGAAAGGCTTAAATGCAAAAAATGAGGCTGCCTTAGAGAAAAAACTTGCGGAATATAAAGCGGGGTTATCAGAAGATGAGATCCGAAAGCTGATCGCAGATACAAAACACCTGAAGGAATATCAGGAGACACCTTCTCCAAAAGAAGATCTGGAAAAAATTCCGATGCTTGCGCGCTCTGATATGAAAAAGGAGGCAGCACCTTTTTATAATACAGAACTTTCAGTGAAAGGTATCCCGGTGGTACACCATGATATTTATTCGAATGGGATCATTTATCTGACCATGTTGTTTGATATTGCGCACGTTCCGGCAGAGGACATTCCGTATCTTGGCGTATTGAAGGCGGTACTTGGCTATGTGGATACAAAAAATTATTCCTATGCGGATTTTGCAAATGAGGTGAACATCCATACTGGAGGAATCAGCAGTACGATCGGTGTGTATCCGAGCGTGAAGGATAAAGATGATTATCAGGTGAAATTTGAGGTGCGCACCAAGGCATTATATGACAAATTGCCGGAGGCTGCAGCATTGATGAAAGAAATGCTTTTCACCTCAAACATTGATGATGAAAAGCGTCTGTATGAGATCGTTGCCGAGTTGAAATCAAGACTTCAGGTAAGCATCAGTTCCGCCGGACATTCCGTGGCTTCGACAAGAGCCATGACATATTTTTCCAGGGCGGCTGCTTACAAAGATACGATCACATTCTATGAGACACTGTGTGATCTGGAAGCACATTTTGATGAGAGAAAAGAAGCACTGACCGCAAAATTAAAAGAGATGGTTTCCTCCATTTTTACCAAAGAACATCTTCTGGTCAGTGTCACCTGCGAAAAAGACGGGGTTTCCATCGTAGAAGCAGAGCTGGAAAAATTCATTCCAATGCTATATGAAACTTCCGGGGAGGAAAAACGGGCAGAGATCGTTCCGGTTCAGAGGAATGAGGCATTTATGGATGCCTCCCAGGTACTGTATGTGGCGAGAGCCGGAAACTTCCGTGCACATGGCTTTGACTATCACGGTGCACTGCGCATTTTAAAAGTGATCATGGAGTATGATTACCTCTGGATCAATATCCGTGTGAAAGGCGGAGCATACGGCTGCATGAACGGTTATATGAAGAATGGAGACACTTATTTTGTCTCTTACCGTGATCCAAATCTGGAAAAAACAAATGAGATTTATGACGGAATCCCTGCATATATTGAGCAGTTTACTGCAGATGAACGTGACATGACAAAATATATCATCGGGACGATCAGTGATATGGATGTGCCAATGAATCCAAGCACGAAGGGCGATCGGTCCATGGCAGCTTATTTACAGAATATTTCGTACGAAGAGATCCAGAAAGAGCGTGATCAGGTGATCGGTGCGACGCAGGAGGATATCCGGGGACTCCGGGATATGATCGCATCTGTTCTCGCAGAGAATAATCTCTGTGTAGTCGGAAATGAGGAAACCTTGCAGGCAAGTGAAGGAATGTTTGGGGAAGTAAAACACTTGAATGAATCAGAACGATGATTGTGAAATTTACAATTATCTGAGTAAATAAATACAAAGAGAGGAAGTTTATGAACGAAAAATTTAAATCCGGATTTGTGACGATCATCGGAAGACCAAACGTGGGAAAATCCACATTAATGAACCATCTGATCGGACAGAAGATCGCAATCACATCGAACAAACCGCAGACGACCAGAAACCGCATCCAGACGGTCTATACGGATATGGAACGTGGGCAGATCGTATTTCTGGATACACCGGGGATCCACAGGGCAAAAAATAAACTTGGGGAGTACATGGTAAATGTGGCAGAGCATACCTTAAATGAGGTGGATGTGATCTTATGGCTTGTGGAACCGTCTAATTTTATCGGAGCCGGCGAGCAGCACATTATCGAGCAGTTGAAAAAAGTAAAAACACCGGTCATTCTGATCATCAATAAAGTGGATACCGTAGACCGTGAAAAAATCGTGGAATATATTGACACATACCGCAAAGTGTACGATTTTGCGGAGATTATTCCGGCGTCTGCACTGCGTGCAAAGAATCTGGACACGGTCATTGACATGATTTTCAAATATCTGCCGTATGGACCGCAGTTCTATGATGAGGATACGATCACCGACCAGCCGGAGCGCGCTATTGTTGCAGAAATCATCCGTGAGAAGGCACTGCATGCGCTCGATGATGAGATTCCGCATGGAATTGCCGTTTATATCGACCGGATGAAGGGTAGAAAGGGACAGAATATCATTGACATTGACGCAACGATCGTCTGCGAGCGTGATTCCCACAAGGGAATTATCATCGGAAAAGGCGGTGCAATGCTCAAAAAAATCGGAAGCAATGCGCGTTACGAGATCGAGCGGTTATTGGATACAAAAGTAAATCTGAAACTTTGGGTGAAAGTGAAGAAAGACTGGCGTGACAGCGATTTTCTGATCAAAAATTTTGGATACAATAAGGACGAAATTTAAACCGTTGCCAATATTTAACGTGTATAAGGTTTTTCACAACGCAAATCCTATCTGTATACAGATGGCAGGAGGGAAAAACGATGGAGAAAACCTGGAACACTTTTTGGGAAACAGGACGGATTGACGATTATCTGGAGATATGCAGAGAAAAAGAGAGTGACAGAGAGCAGGAAGTAAGGCAGAATGGGGCAGAACCTTGTAATGACCGGAATGGTTTTAAATGCGATGCCGATTGGCGATTATGACAAAAGAATAACACTGCTCACGAGGGAGAGAGGAAAAATCACAGCATTTGCCAGAGGGGCAAGAAAACCAAACAGTCAGTTTTTAGCTGCGACAAATCCTTTCTCCTTCGGGGAATTTGAACTTTTCGAGGGACGTTCTACATATACAGTTGCCAAAGTGTCCATCCAGAATTATTTCCGGGAGCTTGCAGCAGATTTCAACGCTGCCTATTATGGATTTTATTTTCTGGAATTTGCAGATTATTATTGTCAGGAAAATAACGATGAGACAGAAATGTTAAAACTGCTTTACCAGACACTCCGGGCGCTCGAAAGCCCTGCTTTTTCCAACCGGCTTGTGAGATGTATCTATGAACTCCGGACACTCACAATCAACGGGGAAGCACCGAATGTGTTCGGGTGCACAAAATGCGGAAAAAAAGAGGCACTGCACTGGTTTTCGGGAAAGACGGCGCGCATGCTTTGCGATCACTGCGTGAATGAGTTAAGGCGGAAACCTGAAAATATGGCGGCGTTGCCGACCTATCAGAAAGTGCAGGAATCCACAGTCTATACCATGCAGTATATTATGACAGCAAAGCTTGCAAAACTTTACACGTTTTCCGTATCCGATCAGGTATTGTGGGAATTACAGCAGTGTATCAGGGAATATATGAAATATTATATCAACCATTCTTTTAAATCACTAAAAATTTTGGAAGAGGTTGAAAACATGATATAAAAATTGTATAATATCCAAGATTAACATTGAATGAAATAGAAAGAGGATGGAGTCTGTAACATGAAGAGATTAGGGTGTATTGGACTGACCATTATGATCTGCGCAGGTATGCTCGCCGGGTGTGGTTCCAGTCTGGAGGCAGACACAAATACCGTTTATGTTTCAAAACATGGCAAAGTAGTTTCGATGGATGTGGAACAGCTTGACCAGTCTTATTATGATGAGACGGAGCTGAAAGAGTTTGTGGATTCCGCAGTGGATGAGTACAATACAGAGAATGGAAAAAATTCTGTAAAAGTGGATGATCTGACCGTGGAAGATGGCACAGCAAAACTCCGGATGGACTATGAAACGGTGGATGATTATACAGCGTTTAACGGTGTGGAATTGTATGAGGGTAAAATCGTGCAGGCACTGGCTGCCGGGTATGATTTTGACACAGATTTTGCGGGCGTGGATAAAGACGGCAGTGTCACGGGAGTGACGAGAGAGGATATTCTCGCACAGGAAGATCTGAAAGTTGTCATTATTAAGGCAAATACCGATGTGAAGATTGAAGGCAAAATTTTATATGTTTCCTGCGATAACGTGACGGTCACAGGAAAAGATTCTGTTTCTATCAAAGAGGGAACCGGAATTGAGAAAACCTGGATCACAGAATCAGAAGAAGTACCATCCACAGAGGCCGTCTTGGAGACAGAAAGTACGGAAGACGCAGGGGATGTCATTGAGGGAGAAGTGATCATCGGAACAGAGGAACTTTCCGGCAATGATGTAGTCACAAATCTTTCCGGTGATTCATTTGGTACAGATGTCTATACTTATATCATTTACAAATAGGCTCGTGATGATATGATAAATCATAAGTACGGGTTATAAATAATTGCATGATACAGCAATAATATAATAGAATGTGAGGAATTTATTATGGAAAAGACGATGGACAAAATCGTAGCACTTGCAAAATCAAGAGGATTTGTATATCCGGGTTCTGAGATTTACGGAGGTCTTGCAAATACATGGGATTACGGAAATCTTGGTGTAGAGTTGAAGAACAACGTAAAAAGAGCATGGTGGCAGAAATTTATTCAGGAAAACCCTTACAACGTAGGTGTTGACTGTGCCATCCTTATGAATCCACAGACATGGGTTGCATCCGGACATCTCGGAGGATTCTCCGATCCGTTGATGGATTGTAAAGAGTGCCATGAGCGTTTCCGTGCAGATAAGATCATTGAGGATTTTGCTTCTGAGAATCATATTGAGTTAAAGGGTTCTGTGGATGGCTGGACACAGGAAGAGATGAGAGATTTCATCGAAGAACATCAGATTCCATGTCCATCCTGTGGAAAGCATAATTTTACAGATATCCGTCAGTTTAACTTAATGTTTAAGACGTTCCAGGGCGTTACAGAAGATGCAAAAAATACAGTTTATTTAAGACCTGAGACAGCACAGGGTATTTTCGTAAACTTCAAAAATGTACAGAGAACTTCCAGAAAGAAAATCCCATTTGGAATCGGACAGATCGGTAAATCTTTCCGTAATGAGATCACACCGGGTAACTTTACATTCCGTACCCGTGAGTTCGAACAGATGGAATTAGAGTTCTTCTGTGAGCCGGGTACTGATCTTGAGTGGTTCCAGTATTGGAGAGGATTCTGCCGTGACTGGTTACAGACACTTGGTATCAAAGAGGATGAGATGCGTCTTCGTGACCATTCACCGGAAGAACTTAGCTTCTACAGCAAGGGAACAACCGATATTGAGTTCTTATTCCCATTTGGATGGGGCGAGTTATGGGGTATCGCTGACAGGACAGACTATGACCTCACACAGCATCAGAACGTATCCGGACAGGATCTCACTTATTTTGATGATGAAAAAGGTGAGAGATATATCCCATATGTGATCGAGCCATCTCTTGGAGCTGACCGTGTGGTACTTGCATTCTTATGTGCTGCTTATGATGAGGAGAACATTGGTACAGAGGAAAAACCGGACATGAGAACCGTGCTTCATTTCCATCCGGCACTTGCACCTGTTAAGATCGGTGTACTTCCATTATCCAAGAAGTTAAATGAGGGCGCTGAGAAAGTATATGCACAGCTTGCTAAGAAATATAACTGTGAATTTGACGACAGAGGAAATATCGGAAAACGTTACAGAAGACAGGATGAGATCGGAACCCCATTCTGTGTTACTTACGATTTCGAGTCTGAGACAGACGGAGCAGTGACTGTCCGTGACCGTGATACGATGGAGCAGGAGAGAATTAAGATCGAAGATCTGGATGCATATTTTGCAAAGAAATTTGAATGGTAAGAGTTCCATAATATGGAATAGAATTTCAAATTGTGAAATGTGTACAAAAAATCGTAGAAAACAGAGAAAAAAGTTGTTGCCTTTTGGTGAATGTGTGGTATTATAAGTATGTGCGTTTTGGAAAAACGTGCATACTTGTGACAGAAATAGAAAGATCATCTTTCTATTTGAATAAAAGTTACAGTATTTTATATTAGGAGGAATTATAAAATGGCAAACAAATGGGTTTATATGTTTAGCGAAGGCGACATGACCATGCGTAACCTGCTTGGTGGTAAAGGTGCCAACCTTGCAGAGATGACAAGCATCGGACTTCCTGTACCACAGGGATTCACAATCACAACAGAGGCTTGTACACAGTATTATGAAGATGGTCGTAAAATCAACGACGAAATCATGGCTCAGGCTATGGAAGGCGTTAAGAAAATGGAAGAGATCAACGGAAAGAAATTCGGAGATCTTAAGAATCCATTATTAGTATCTGTTCGTTCAGGTGCCAGAGCTTCTATGCCAGGTATGATGGATACTATCTTAAACCTTGGTTTAAATGACGAAGTAGTAGCAGCTATGATCGCTGGTAACCCAGATCCAGCATTCGAGCGTTTCGTTTACGATTCCTATAGACGTTTCATTCAGATGTTCTCTGACGTAGTTATGGAAGTTGGTAAGAAATATTTCGAACAGCTTATCGACAAGATGAAAGAAGAAAGAGGCGTTAAATTCGATATCGACCTCACAGCAGCAGACTTAAAAGAATTAGCAGAGCAGTTCAAAGCTGAGTACAAGAACCAGTTAGGAACAGACTTCCCTTCAGATCCTGTAGAGCAGTTAAAACTTGCTATTGAAGCTGTATTCCGTTCTTGGGACAACCCACGTGCAAACGTTTACCGTCGTGACAACGATATCCCATATTCCTGGGGAACTGCTGTTAACGTAATGCCAATGGTATTCGGTAACTTAAATAACGAGTCCGGTACAGGTGTTGCATTTACACGTGATCCAGCTACAGGTGAGAACAAACTTATGGGTGAGTTCTTAATCAATGCTCAGGGTGAAGACGTAGTTGCCGGTGTTCGTACTCCAATGCCAATCGCACAGATGGAGCAGGAATTCCCAGAAGCTTACGCTGAATTCTTAAAAGTATGTGAGACTCTTGAGAATCACTACCATGATATGCAGGATATGGAGTTCACTGTTGAGAATAAGAAGCTCTATATGCTTCAGTGCCGTAATGGTAAGAGAACAGCTCCGGCTGCTCTTAAGATCGCTTGCGATTTAGTAGATGAGGGACATAAGACACCAGCTGAGGCTGTTGCAATGATCGACCCTCGTAACCTTGATACATTATTACATCCACAGTTCGATGCTGCTGCACTTAAGGCTGCAACTCCACTTGGAAAAGGTCTTGGAGCATCTCCGGGAGCTGCTTGTGGTAAGGTTGTATTCACAGCTGACGATGCTGAGGCATGGGCTGAAAGAGGAGAGAAAGTCGTACTTGTACGTCTTGAGACATCTCCAGAGGACATCACAGGAATGAAGGCTGCTCAGGGTATCCTTACAGTTCGTGGTGGTATGACATCTCACGCAGCCGTAGTTGCACGTGGTATGGGAACATGCTGTGTATCTGGTTGTGGTGATATCAATATGGACGAGGAGAACAAGAAGTTCACACTTGCAGGACAGACATTCACAGAGGGATCTGAGATTTCTATCGATGGTACAACAGGTAACATCTACGCTGGAATCATCCCAACAGTTGATGCTTCAATCGCTGGTGAGTTCGGACGTGTTATGGCATGGGCTGATGAGTTCAGAAGACTTAAGGTTCGTACAAATGCAGATACTCCTGCAGATGCTAAGAAGGCTCGTGAGCTTGGTGCAGAGGGAATCGGACTTTGCCGTACAGAGCATATGTTCTTCGATCCAGAGAGAATCGCTGCATTCCGTGAGATGATCTGCTCTGATACAGTAGAGGAGAGAGAGACAGCTCTTAACAAGATTCTTCCATATCAGCAGGGAGATTTCGAGAAATTATATGAGGCTCTTGAGGGATGCCCAGTAACAATTCGTTTCCTTGATCCACCTCTTCATGAGTTCGTTCCTACAGAGGAGGCTGACATCGAGAAGCTTGCAAAGGCTAAGAATAAGTCAGTAGAGGAAATCAAAGCTATCTGTGAGTCACTCCATGAGTTCAACCCAATGATGGGTCATAGAGGATGCCGTCTTGCAGTTACATATCCTGAGATTGCTAAGATGCAGACAAAGGCTGTTATCCGTGCAGCTATCAATGTAAAGAAAGCTCATCCAGACTGGGATATCGAGCCTGAGATCATGATCCCATTAGTATGTGAGATCAAAGAGCTTAAGTTCGTTAAGAAGATTGTAGTTGAGACAGCTGACGCTGAGATTTCTGCTGCAAATGCTGACATCAAGTACCATGTTGGTACAATGATCGAGATCCCAAGAGCTGCTCTTACAGCTGATGAGATCGCTACAGAGGCTGATTTCTTCTGTTTCGGTACAAACGACCTTACACAGATGACATTCGGATTCTCTCGTGATGATGCAGGTAAGTTCCTTAACGCTTACTATGACAACAAGATTTTCGAGAACGATCCATTTGCTAAGCTTGACCAGACAGGTGTTGGTAAATTAATGGAGACAGCTATTAAGCTTGGAAAGCCAGTTAATCCTAACCTTCACGTTGGTATCTGTGGAGAGCACGGTGGAGATCCTTCATCAGTTGAGTTCTGCCACAAGATTGGACTTGACTATGTTTCATGTTCACCATTCCGTGTACCAATCGCTCGTCTTGCTGCAGCACAGGCAGCTATTGCAAATAGGTAGGAGTTCTCTTTCCTTTGAATTGCCGCTTAGTTTCGAGCAGGCAGCAGCCTATCGAAAGGCTAACGGACAGTATGTAAGGAAAAATCAGTGGAGAGATACCACTGTAAGGGTATTCATAGACCTTGATTAACAG
>ERZ773107.1192-NODE-1192-length-24873-cov-21.278266_pt1 | contig 24873 bp, 18 predicted proteins | sample MGYA00580571_ERZ773107 | MGnify/ENA primary metagenome ERZ773107 (study PRJEB29015, sample SAMEA2737843) | human gut metagenome | biome: human gut; feature: human-associated habitat; material: faeces | place: China | collected 2012 ... | reverse complement strand
GTATCGTGCTGCAGGGCGATGTGCCCAGCCCCCTGAACCCGCCGTCCGGCTGCCGTTTCCGCACCCGCTGCCCCTATGCAGACGAACAGTGTGCCAACGAGGTGCCCGAGTTCAAGGAGGTCTCCACCGGCCACTGGGCAGCCTGCCATCACCTTGACCGCGTGAAGTGAGAACACTTCACACCAGTAAAAGGTGAAAGCAATTCAACTTTGCGCTGAAATGTTGTCACAAAATGGTTACAGTCCAAGTTTTGGGCTTGTAACCGGTATGAGAACGCATTATAATCATTCGTGTTCCTCCGGTGTACATTTGCACCGGATCGAATATAGAGGCGGCTGGGGGAACCTGGCACACTCAAATTTGATATAAGGGAAGGATATTATTATGAAACGCATTTCTCGTCGTAATTTCCTCAAGGTTGCAGGCGTGGGTGCCGCTGCTCTGGGTCTGGCAGCCTGTGGCGGCAGCAAGTCCGGTTCTACCGCAACCTCCGGTTCTGCTTCTTCCGCTGCTGGTTCTTCTACCGGCAGTGTCAACACCGCTGGCTTCACCGTCCAGTACGGCCCCAACCCCGAGACTCTGGATCCCTCTTTGAACAGCGCTGTTGATGGCGCCAACACCATCATCACTATCTTCGAGCCCCTGCTGATCATCAACGAGAACAACGAAGTTGTTGGTGGCCAGGCTGAGAGCTGGGAAGCAAGCGAGGACGGCCTGACCTGGACCTTCACCATGCGTGACGGTCTGAAGTGGAGCGATGGCACCGACCTGACCGCTAAGGACTTTGAGTACACCTTCAAGCGTATGGTCAACCCCGATACCGCTGCTCCCTATGCAGAGACCTGCCTGGGCATGATTGACGGCTTCGAAGAAGCTGCCGGCTTCCCCGATGCAGACGGCAACCCCACTGCAGAGCCCAACCCCGATGCGCTGAACGTCAAGGCAAGCGACGACGGCAAGACCCTGACCATCGTGCTGTCCTACCCCTGCTCCTACTTCGACAAGATGGCTGCATTCGCATCCATGAGCCCTGTGCAGCAGGCTACCGTTGAGGCCAACGGCGATGCATGGTGCACCTCCGCTGAGACCTTCGTCTCCAACGGCCCCTACATGATCACCGAGTGGACCCCCTCCGAGCGTATCGTTCTGTCCAAGAACCCCAACTACGTTGGCGGCTGGGATAGCTCTAAGATCGTTTCCGACAGCATCACCCTGCTGCTGCTGGAGGACTCTTCCGCTTGCTTCGCTGCTTATAACAGCGGCGAGGCTGTCCTGATCAAGGACGTGCCCACCGACGAGATCCCCAGCCTGACCAAGGCAGAGGATGGCGGCGACTTCTATGTTGACCCCATTCTGGGCACCTATTACGTCAGCATGAACCTGCAGCGCGATGCCTTCAAGGATGCCAAGGTCCGCAAGGCTCTGGCTCTGGCTATCGACCGCGACTACGTTGCCAACACCATCATGCAGGGCACCTACTCTGCTGCTTCCAACCTGGTCGGCCCTAGCATCGTGGACGCGCAGGGCTACTTCTACGACAACGCAAACGGCGGTTCTCCCTACATTGCAGCTGACTACGAGGCAAATATGGCCGAGGCTAAGAAGCTGCTGGAAGAGGCTGGCTATCCCAATGGCGAGGGCTACCCCACCATCGAGTACAGCACCAACGATTCCGGCTACCATGTGCCTCTGGCAGAGTACCTGCAGCAGACTTGGGGCGATCTGGGCATCACTTTGACCATCAGCAAGATGGAGTGGTCTGCCTTCACCGCTGCTCGCCGTGCCGGCGAGTACGATGTTGCCCGTAACGGCTGGGTCATGGACTACAACGATCCTTCCAACATGATCGAGCTGTTCTGCTCCGGCAACGGCAACAACGATGGTAAGTACTCCAACCCTGACTTCGATGCTGCTATGGAGGCTTCCAAGGTTGCAGATGTCGCCGAGCACTTTGCACAGCTGCACAAGGCTGAGGACATCCTGATGGAGGATATGGGCTGCATCCCCGTTGCTTACTACAACGAATTCTGGCTGCAGAGCTCTTCTCTGAAGGGCGTCTGGCACAGCCCCTACGGCTACTGGTACCTCCAGTACGGCTACATCGAGGAGTGATTTCCTCTGTGTGCTGCGCAGCGTAAGCTGAACCGTAAACTATAAGCACCAAGCACCCCGCTGACCGGAAACGGTTGGCGGGGTGCTTTTTTGCTGTTCGACAATAAGAAAAAAGGCGAGTGCACGGTTTTGCCGATGCACTCGTCCTTTTATGTAAACCATGCTGAAATAACGATGTCTTGCTTACACCGCAGCCATAGCAGCCAAAACGCTCTGCCAACTCTTGCTGCGTGCGGCAGGCACCGGCGCGGGGCGGGTGCGCCGTGCAGCAGGGGCACTATGACCGGTCGCAGAGGATACCGTCAGGGCAGGGGAGGGGCAAAAGAACACAGCGGTGTCTTTTGCCAGCCACTGCGCAGCCAGTGCGGCAGCCTGTGGGTCAGACTGCAACGCGCGGCGCTCGTTCCCGGCCAGAAAATCAGCCAGCCAGTACAAAATTGCGGCCAGCGGCAGGCAGGGGGAAGCGTCCTGATTCCAGTAACTCCAGCGTGCGCCGCGGCCAAGGTGACTTTCCACCGTGATCTGTGCGCCGGTGCGGGCATTCTGCGGGATGACACCAACATAGTTCGTGCCGGCGCGCTGCCCCAGTTCCTCCACAAGGCGCTGGGTGCGGGCGGCATCCAGCCGATCCTCCCGGCAGTAGGCGCGGAAGTCGGTCTGGCTGAGCAGGCTGTCGGCACTGGACGGAAAACGTCCGGTCAGCTGCCCATCGGCATTGTGGCACAGCTGCCAGCCCTTGCGGAACAGCTGAAAATTCAGGCAGCGCCGCCCCATGGTGGAGTAGCACACAAGGGCGCTCTGTTCCCCGGGCAGCTGTTTTACTTCAAGATAGGCATCGTTGCCGCAGGTGTCCTGCAAACGGATGGTGAGCAGCAGCTGTGCACCGGCGTGCAGGGTGGACATGGCGTTGTGCATGGCGTCAAAATAACGGGAAGCGTCCATGATTGATCTCCTTCCTAAAAAGCAAACAGCGAAACGTTGTAAAAGTGCCAGCCGGGTGATCGGGCCGACAGGCTGTATAAAACTTCTCTGAACGTAGTATAGCATACTTTTGAGGGAAAAACAACTGCAAGTTTCTTCAAAACGACAAAATTTTGCAAAAGCTTATGGCATAGAGCAAACAAAAGTTCAAAGCATGGTTGTGCTTTATGATAAGCGGTTGTGAAAAATGACCCCTGCGGGAGATGCCGGCTAAGGCAGAAGTTGCTCCCACAGGGGTCATTTTATATTTCTTCAATCGCCAAGCTCCCGGATCTCGTTCTGGATCAGCCGTCCGGCTGCGCGGGCAAGCTGATCCATGCCGCGGATGCGCGCCATATTTTTGCCGTAGATCTGCGTGGCGGCACCGGCGCTGCTGTCCTCGCCCATAAAAACGGCAGACACCCGCACGCCCTGCCGCTGCAAGGTGCGCACCTGCGCGGCGGTATCGGCCACACCGGCGGCGTCCTCGTAGGCGCAGCCCAGCGGGTTCTCTGCTGTGGGCGGAATGCGGCGGCTGTCGTTGGGGCTGGCATCGGTCAGCAGGATCATCAGGTGGCGCGGGGCAGGGCCGGGGGCGTACTGAATCAGATCGCCCGCAGCCCGCAGCGCCAGACCGTCCCGGTTCCAGCCTGAGGCGAAGTACCGGAAGATGTTCTGCCGGTTCTTGTCTGCAAAGGTTTTCAGTACCCGCAGTACCGTGTAGCCCCGCAGGCTGCTAAAGGCGCTTACTCGCACCGGAATACCGCAGTTGGCCAAGCTTTCGGCCAGAATGACACCCTGCGCCGCAATCACCTCCTGACAGTGCAGGCGGGAGGCAGAGGCATCCAGCAGCAGATCCACCGTAAAGGCAGGGCAGTTTTCCTCCTCCGGGCACAAAAACACCCTGTTATCGTTCAGGTAAGGGGCGCGCCACACCCGCCCGGCGCACAGGTTGCCGCTGCGCGCCACCCGCTGGTCGGGCTGCTGATGCACCAGAATACAGTTGCGGATCTGCTCAGTAAGGCGCAGCACCACGCTGCGGTGCAGCTCCTGATTTTTTGCATAGTAGGCGCGGTTGCGTTCGGCCTGCAATTCGGCCTGCTGTGCCAGCTGCCGAGCTTCCGGGGTGGGTGCCTGCGCCGGGCTGGGTACACCGGCGCTGAACCACAAGTGACAGCCCAGATGCACTCCGGTGCACAGCTCCTGCTCGGCCTTGCGCAGCTGCTCCGGCGGGTAGAAGCAGCGCCCGAAGCAGCTTTCGATGTAGGCACGATCCTGTGCGGCGCGTTGCTTCAGGGTGATGTTTGCCCGGCGCTTGTTCACCGCCAGCCCGCTGCCTGTGGCATCCACCGCACCGGAATGCTCCACTGTCACCCGGTCGGTTTTGATCATCTGGGTGGGCATGGCTTTGGTGGCAAGCTTTGCCCAGAAGCCTTGCAGCTGCAGATGCAGCGCGGGTTTCTGGCGTACCTTGCCGTCAAACAGGGCGAATTTTGCAAACAGCGCCAGCAGGTCGTTTTTGAGCTGTGCTGGTTCCGGTACGGTCTCCGGTTCCAGCGCGGCAGCAAGGCTGCTCTCGTAAGGGGTCATGACCGGGGCAGTGCGTCCCAGAACTTTGCGCCAGCGCGCAGCCTGCATGGTGTACACCAGCTGGTTTTTCGCCATCCACTCCTGCCGCGAAAGCTTGTACTGGATGGCAAAAAAGTAGTCTGCGTGGGCAAACCGCAGCGCCTCCAGCACCGGGCGGCGGGGCAGCTCCAGCCGGTAGGCGGCGTTTTCTAAGTACAGCCACGCCATATCGTCCAGCATGGGCTGGCGTGTGTCGCCCTCCCAAGCAGAAAAAATGTCCCGGATCAGCGCATCACCGTAGTATTTATGCACCAGCCCTACGATGCAGTTCATGTAAAAATCAATGGTGCCGTCCGTGTTGCGGGCCAGAAACAGCGGCTCAAAGCCGTAGGCTCCGGCAGCGGCCCAGACCTGATTGGCCGCACGCCGCTCCTGCGCGGTGTAGCTTTGGGCGTCCATCAGGCAAACAGCTTTCCGGCATCCAGCTTGGCCGGGATGCGCGCGGCGATCACGTCCCGGATCAGCCCCTGCTCGTAGGAGTCAAAGGCTTTATTGGTAATGCCCATATCCAGCGCCGCCCCGGCCGGGATGCCCCTGCGGATCAGCCGCAGCGCGTCCAGCATACCGCGCAGATCCAGCGCTTTGGTAGAAATTTCTGCACTGTCGCATTTTTTCTGCAGGTCCAGAAACAGCAGTGCAAACTGGTGCACATATTTTGCGGTAAGATCCGGGAACTGCGCCCGCAGCAGCTTTTCCAGATTATCCTGCGTGATGGTAGGCATCTGCACCACTGCAAAGCGGGAGGTAAGCGCCTCGTTCAGCTCCCGGGTACCCGCGTAGCCGTAGTTCATGGTGGCGATAAAGCGGGTCTCCTCGGCCAGCGGGATGCGGTCGTACCCGGGCACATCGATGGCGCGGCGGAAGTCCAGCACCGCGTGCAGCACCGCCAGCGCCTCGTTTTTGGCCATGTTGATCTCGTCCAGCACGCCGAAGCCGCCGCACTGTGCGCAGCGGTACACCGGCCCGGGACGGAACACTACCTGCCCGCCCGCAAAGGTATCCATGCCGATGAGGGAGGCGGCATCCATGTTTACATGAAAAGAGATGTCCCATGCGGGGCGGCCAAAGGCGGCGGCAAGGTTTTCGGCCAGCACGTTTTTGCCGGTGGCCTTTCCGCCGGCCAGCAGCAGGTTTTCGCCGCAGAGGATGGCCGCCAGCGCCTGCTCCCACACCTCTTTGCCGTAGTAGGTAAAGGCAGGGGCGGGGATGCGCGGGCGCAGCGCCTCGCTGAGCGGATGAGCGGCGCGGTATTCCTGCACCGCCGCAAGCAGGGTGGGGTCTACCCCTTCCTGCCGTAAGGTATCCAGAATATCAGACATTTGTACAAACACCTCGATCTCTGACCGGGTGGGATGAACTGCCCGGTTTTCACGCTTATCATAGCACAATCGCGGGCATTTGTGTAGGGGGCGTGCGGGGTAAAAAGGGCAATATGACCAAAGGATTTTTCTGTTTTGACAGAAAGCAGATGAATGGATTGTTTACTACATAAGAGTATGTTACAATTGATAAAATAATGACAATTGGCGGTGGTTATAAATGGAAAACGAAAATGTGGTACGGTGCCCAGTGCATAAAAAAATTTTGCGAATGGAAACAAGAAAACTTGAAATAGTGGGAAAAGAATGCGATGTGGTTACGGGGCATTGTCCAATATGTAAGAAAGTTTACACAGGGACGCTTCTGAAAGGATGTCCGAAGTTTGTACTGGATGAAACGTTGTACTGTTCTGTTTCGGATATGGACGAGTTTCAGAATGAAGAAAGAAAAGATGTGCTGAAACTTAAAATTCAACAGCAAAATGATAGATATGAACAAGAAAAAAACGATGAAATAAGAAAAAAAGAACTAGAAAATCAAAGAAAAGAAAGAGAACAACAAGAGGTTAGGAGAAAAAAACAGGAAGAAGAACAAAAGAAACGGGAAAAAGAAAAGCAACGAGAAGCAGAACTTGCGAAAAAAGAAGAAAAGCTTAACGCTGTGATGCCGAAAACAATATATGTACTACGGGACCTGGATTATAAAGAGTGCCCAGTATGTAATAGGAAAATAGCATTTAACCCAGTATCGTTGACACTGCAGAGTGGAAAAGGAAAACTGAAAGATGCTACGATTATGGGATATTCTTGTACGAGATGTCACGCTGTTTTTGTTCCGCAAAAACTTGCTGAAAAGGAGTTTCTGGAACAATATATAGAATATTTAAATTTGGATTATCTTGAAACCAAATTACAAGAAATAGGAAGAAAAGAAGCGAAAGCACAAAAAGACTGCGAGAAATATAAGGCGAAATTTCCGTTTTTAGAGAGCCGTAAAGTTGAGGTCAATGTCGAAAGGCCTGCACGGAAGAGGTGCCCGAAACACAAAAATAACATGAAACTGATGGGATGGCTACTAACAGGAAAGAAAACAAAGCAGGAGCAACTATTATATGGATACTATTGCATAAAGTGTAATACTATATATATTTCAGAAGATGAAATAGAAAAAGCAAGTACAATAATAAACAACTGTGAAACCAAAAAAGACACGCTCGAAATTTTACCGGCTGAATTAAAAGATAAAAAGTTGAATCCTGCTGAGATTGTTTTTTCTGGAAGCAAAGGAATAAAATATAGTTCCTTACATATAAAAACTGAAAAAAAGAATAAACCAAAGTGGGATGATGTGACGTTTAAACAAGTTGCATATCAAAAATACGAAAAGGAAATTGCAGAGATTGCGGCAACAGTTGCTGACGAGGACAGGCTTATTCGGATACTGACAACTGTAAATGAGAATGATAAACGAAAATGTGTGCCAGAAGATATGCTGATTCATGAATCAGTATCAACCGGCCGTGAACTCCTTGGACGCATTGCGCACGACCAGTTAGGCGAGTTTACATCTAAATATGGCACAATCAAAATCCATAACTATAAGGTGTGGCCCGGGCAGGAGCATCATCTGGATGGGTTTACTAGGTTTTGCGACCCGGAAAATATTCAGAATATCACGATCATGAGCCAGAATAATATTTCCCGGGATTCGGATGAATACGAGATGGTCACGGCACTGGTGTACTGCGCAAATCGGGTGGAGCCGGTTTATATTGATGTGTATTACTCCAAACAGCAGAATAAATATTTCATCAATGAGGAAAGTTACCGGCAATACAGAATGCGGTATGGTTTGCCGTATGTGCATCTTGTGGCAGACGAGTATGACGGTGATATGGACTACGGCAATCTGCGGAAAAATTCGGAACTGAATCTGTATGGCTACACGGTGGCAAAAACAGCAGAAATGAGCACGGGGGAGCGTCAACGGCTGTTGCAGCAATTGATGGACAATGGCCTGATGTCCAAGCACCAGATCGTAAACCATCTGGAATGGCTGATCCATCGCCAGTCGGGGCGTGTCAAAATGGAGGACGCCTGCGATTGCTGGAGAGAGGATCTGCGTTTTGTGAATAGCTATCGGCTCAATGCACAGCGGAAGATACAGGGAAGATTTGTATATGGAAAAACTATGCTGCGATAAGCAAACTGCAGAATAACACAAAGAGGGGCAGCCCCAAATGGGACCGCCCCTCTTCACATGAAAAAGAAGAAACGCTTAGAGTATGCCGGAGAACTGCGCTTTATCAGGCGTTCTCAAGACCAGCCATCTGCTTGACGGATTTGATGGCAAAGGTCAGGGTGCGGCCACAAGCGGTGCCGCCCATGACGCAGGGGTAGTTGTTCTGGAAGAAGCTACCGGACATATCGCCGGTAATGTACAGGCCGGGAATGGGCTCGTTGTTGCTATCCTTCGCCTGGCAGTTTTCAGTGATGGAAATACCCTGCATACTGCACAGCAGAGAGGCACCCAGCCAGCAGCCGTAGAAGGGCGCGGTGCGGATGGCGCTCAGGCGGCTTGCAGGCTTGCCGAAGTCCTCGTCGTTCTGTTTGTCGTACAGCTCATTGTAGCGGGCAACGGTGGCTACAAAGTTGTCCTTGTCAGCACCGGTAAAGCCCATCTTGTCGGCAAGCTCTTCAATGGTGTCCGCCTTCATGATCAGGCCCTCACCCTCGTACTGCTCCAGCTGAGCTTCCATCATGCCGGGGATGTAACGGGTCAGTGCAGAGCAACCGATGGTGTGGAAACGATCTACGTCGCTGCGGAAGTTTGCATCGTGGATCATGGCATAAACGTGCCCCGGCTGCTGGAAAGAAGCATGGGAGGCATTGTCGTATTCCTGACTTTCGTTCATAAAACGCTCGCCATGGCGGTTGACCTTCAGGAAGGGCTGGCTGCCGGGGTTGTACTGACCCACAGTGCCGGGGAAGGCCTTGCCGCCAAAGGCAGAGCCGTTGTCCGCATAACCGGCATCCACACCGGGTGCCACCAGACCGCGGTCGAACAGCACGGGAGCAGGCTCTGCATCCAGATGTGCACCTGCCCAGATAGCGGCGCGGATACCATAGCCCTTGTCAGCAGGGGTATAGGAGCAGGCGGTGGTCACGCTGGTGCCCAGCGGGTCCAGCTGCTCCATCATGTAGGGATTGCCTGCATAGCCGCCACAGGCCAGCAGTACGCCCTTGGCTGCGTTGATGCGGATGAAGTGGTCGTCGGCAGTGCTCTGGGCGATAACGCCGGTGATGCGGCCGTCGGCATCCTTTTCCAGCTTGGCAAGGCCGGTGTTAAAGTCGATGCTGTAGCCCTTGCTCTCGATATACTCCTGAAATACCACGTTGCGGGGCTTTTCGGCGCTGCTGTAGTCGACCTGCTGCACAGGGAACATCAGCTTGCTCTGGCTCACCTGCGTATCATCCGGCCATTTGGCTTCATCGCCGGAGGTCAGGTTGCATACATAGTTGTAGGGCTCGCTTTCCAGAATGCCGGAAACAAAATCGTGCATGGCGGCAGACTCATTGATCCAGGTCTTAACTACGCGCTGGTCGCAGCGACCGCCCATGGAGCGGGAAATCTCGCTCAGCAGCTCGGCGCGGTCAACAGGAGCGATGCCCTTTTTCTTTGCTTCGCTGCTGTCGATGGTGCCGTACCAGTGGCGGGTATCCATAACGGCAGAATTCTGCTCGATGATGCGGAAGTCCAGTCCGTTCTGTGCAGCATAAGCGGCTGCGCACATACCACCGTTGCCAGCGCCCACAATGACGATATCGGTATCCCATGTCTCAGTGATGGAAGCCTCGTCGATGTCAGGCTCTTTGCCCAGCCAGTCGTTCTCATCGCCGGTGGGCAGCTGCACGCTGGAGACCACGGCCTCGCCCTTTGCCTGTGCATAGCAGCTCTTGGCGGCCTTCATCACGGCGTTAGAGGTGACGGTGGAGCCGGAAACACCGTCGATCTCGGCAGAACCGGCAGCCATCAGCTGCTCGCGCAGCTCATCGGCAGCGGCAGCGCCGTAGGAAGCGGTCTCGCCGGAGGTGTCCACCACCACGTCGGTGACAGCGCTGTCAGAGAAGGTCATGGTGACCTTGACGGTGGAGGAGATGCCCTCGGCAGTGCCCTCGTAGGTGCCGGGGATGTACTGACCGGCAGCACCGGAAGTGGAAGCGGAGGTAGAACCGGAAGCGGCATTGCAGGCAGCCAGAGCACCGGCGGTCACACCGCTCATGGCAGCAGCAGCGGCGATCTTGATAAAGCCCTTACGGGAAATCTTGTTCATAGGTACGCTCTCTTTCTTTTTTCTCTTCTTGTTTTCCTTCTTGTTGTGCAGCAAGGTGAAGGCCACTTTGCTGAATCCTTAACAATTGTAGCGTAGAAAAATGCTGTTTACAATTCAAGTTTATCATATTATAATTAAGGAAAACCTAATGTATTTGGGAGGAAGGAAAGAATGAACCAGAGCGCGATGGCGGGCTTTGTAAAGATCGTGGAGATGAACAGCTTTTCTGCGGCGGCAGAGGCGCTGTATCTTTCACAGTCGGCACTTTCGCAGCAGATTCGCACGCTGGAAGGGCAATTGCAGTTTGAACTGTTCCAGCATGTGCCGCGCCGTGTGGTGCTGACCCCGGCGGGATGGGATTTTTACCCCAAGGCAAAGCAGCTGCTGGAATTGTACGATGAGGCGGTGCATCATGCGCAGGCAGTAAAGCTGAATGCAAATCCACCCAAACGGCATCTACTGATCGGACATCAGAATATGCCGCTGCAAATGCTAGGCTTTGACCTGTTTGCCGCTACAGGGGAGTTGAGCAACCGCTTTTCTCCTATAATGCACCGCTGTGCCAGCATAAAGGATGTCTGGAGGGCGTTGCTGAATGATGAGATCGATCTTTCATTACAGATCGAGTGTGCAGAGATCGCGGCGCGAGGCTTGCACTTTTATCCGGTAGTGTATATGCCAGAGATCGGCGTCCCATTTCATACGCCGCCGGAGGTGCCCCGTGGATATATTACGCTGGAACAGGCGGTGCAGTATCGGTGGATGTTTGCAGAAACACCAGAGCAGTCACTGTATGAGACCGCATTGCTGCACGAGGCTGCGAGACGACAGGCAGAAATCATTCGCAGCGTAAAAAGTGTACAGTATGAACTGCCCAGCCTGATGCTGACCCCGGCAGTGTACTACCGCAGACCGGATCCTTCACAGGTGTTTATTCTGGATTGGAACAAGGGAATGCGGTTTGGTATTGTTACGAAAGCGGAGCCGGACTCGGTGGTAATGGCCTACGTCCGCGCCTTGCAGCAACAGCTGCCGTCCCTCTCGGAAAAGCTGTTCGGCTTGAAGCTGGAACCGGTGGAGGAATCATAAAGAAAAGACGAAAACCCTCTCAGGCACCGGCAGCTGCTGAAAAGCTCCCCCTCTCGGGGGAGCTGGCATCGCGTAGCGATGACTGAGAGGGTAAAACAAAGAGCACCTATTGCCCTAAAAAGGCAACAGGTGCTCTTGTTGCAATTATATTGTGATGACAGGTGCTTTAATCCACCACATCCTCGAACTGGCTGTTGTACAGGTCGGCGTAGAAGCCGCCGGCCTCGATCAGCTGGTCGTGGGTGCCCTGCTCCACAATGTCGCCGTCCCGCATCACAAGGATGAGGTCGGCATCCCGGATGGTGGAAAGGCGGTGGGCGATGATAAAGCTGGTGCGCCCCTCCATCAGGCGGTCCATGGCGGTCTGGATGCGCTGCTCAGTGCGAGTATCCACGCTGCTGGTGGCCTCGTCCAAAATCAGGATGCGGTTGTCTGCCAGAATGGTGCGGGCGATGGTAAGCAGCTGCTTCTGCCCCTGACTGACGTTGGAGGCGTCCTCGTTCAGTTCCATCTGGTAGCCGCCGGGCAGGGTGCGGATAAAGTGGTCGGCGTTGGCAGCCTTTGCGGCAGCAATCACCTCTTCATCGGTGGCGTCCAGCCGGCCGTAACGGATGTTCTCCATGATGGTGCCCTTGAACAGCCATGTGTCCTGCAACACCATGCCAAAGCCTTCGCGCAGGGCGCTGCGGTCAAAGTCCCGCACATTGTGGCCGTTCAGGGTGATAGAACCGGCGTCCACATCGTAAAAGCGCATCAGCAGCTTGACCATAGTGGTCTTGCCTGCGCCGGTGGGACCTACAATGGCTACCTTCTGGCCGGGCTGCACCGTGCAGCTGAAGTCGTGGATGACGGTCTTGTCCGGGGTGTAGCCGAAGCGCACATGGTCAAAGGTGACCTGTCCGTCAATGTCGGCAGGGTCGGCGCGGCGGGCGGGGTCTGCCAGCTGCGCTTCCTCCGGCTCGCTCAAAAACTCGAACACCCGCTCTGCAGCAGCAGCCATGCTTTGCAGCATATTGGACACCTGCGAAAGCTGCTGGATGGGCTGGGTAAAGTTTTTGACGTACTGGATAAAGGCCTGAATATCACCAATGGTGATGACCCCGTTTGCAGCAAAAATGCTGCCCACGATGGCCACCGCCACATAGCCCAGGTTGCCCACAAAGTTCATGATGGGCATCATCAGGCCGGAGAGGAACTGGCTTTTCCATGCGGATTCGTACAGCTTATCGTTGGCGGCGTTGAAGTCTGCCAGTACCACGGCCTCGCGGTTAAACGCCTTGACCACATTGTGGCCGGCGTAGATCTCCTCGACCTGACCGTTGACCACGCCCAGGGTGGCCTGCTGTGCCTTGAAGTACTTCTGGCTGAACTTGACCACCACCAGCACCAGCGCCAGCGATACCGGTAAGATCAGCAGGGCAATCAGGGTCATGCGGGGACTGATGGAGAGCATCATCACCAGCACACCGATCATGGTGGTCACGCTGGTGATCAGCTGGGTGATGCTCTGGTTCAGGCTCTGGCCCAGTGTGTCCACATCGTTGGTGATGCGGGAGAGCACCTCGCCCACGGTGCGCTTTTCAAAGTACGCCAGCGGCAGGCGGTTGATCTTTTCACTGATCTGGCGACGGAAGTCGTAGCAGACCTTCTGAGAAAGGCCGGTCATCAGCCAGCCCTGAATAAAGCTGAAAGCGCTGCTCAGCAGGTACATCCCCAGCAAAAACAGCAGGATGCGGCCGATATACACAAAATCAATGCTGCCGGTGCCGCGCAGCCGGGCGATCCAGCCGGTGGCAAGGGCGGTGGTGGCTTTTGCCAGCACCTTGGGGCCTGCAATGTTGAAGATGGTAGAAAGAATTGCAAACAACATGGCTGCCGCAAGGGGCAGCTTGTAGTGGCTCATGGTGCAGATGAGCTGCCGCAGCGTGCCTTTAAAGTCCTTGGCGCGCTCGGTGGTGGGACGTCCGGGTCTGGGCATATCACTCACCCTCCTTTTCTGTATTCAGGGTATCCAGCGCCAGCTCCTTCTGGCTCAGCTGGCTGCGGGCGATCTCCTGATATTCCGGGCAGCTGACCATCAGCTGGGCGTGGGTGCCCTTGCCCACCAGCCTGCCTTCATCCAGTACAAGGATCTGGTTTGCGTGCAGCACGGTGGAAATGCGCTGTGCCACAATGATCACAGTGGCGTTGTCGGTCTGTGCCTTCAAAGCGCGGCGCAGCGTTACATCGGTCTTGTAGTCCAGCGCCGAGAAGCTGTCGTCAAACAGATAGACCTTGGGATTTTTGGCAATTGCCCGGGCAATGGAAAGCCGCTGCTTCTGGCCGCCGGATACGTTGGAGCCGCCCTGCGCAATGGGACTTTGATAGCTTTCGGACTTTGCCTCGATAAAATCAGTGGCCTGTGCAATGGCGGCGGCTTTGTGCACCTGTGCGTCGGTGATATCCTCGCCGCCGAATTTCAGGTTGCTGTCAATGGTGCCGCTGAACAGCACACCCTTCTGGGGCACATAGCCCAGCAGGTCGTGCAGCTGTGCCTGTGGCATCTCGCGCACGTCAATGCCGTCCACGGTCACCTTGCCGCCGGTCACATCGTAAAAGCGGGGGATCAGGTTGAGCAGGGTGGATTTGCCGCAGCCGGTGGAGCCGATGATGGCGGTGGTCTCGCCGGGCTTTGCGGTAAAGCTGATGTGCTCCAGCGCATCGCTGTCTGCACCGGGGTAACGGAAGCTCACATCCTCGAACTGCACCACGCCCTGCCAGTCGGTGTGCGCCTGTGCAGCCTTTGCGGCGGCTTCGTCCGGGTCGCGGATGGTGGCCTTGGTGCGGATGACCTCGTCGATACGATCCGCAGCCACACCGGCGCGGGGCAGCATGACGGCCACCATGGCCAGCATCAGGAAGGACATGACGATCTGCATGGTGTAGGTGATAAAGGCAATCATTTCGCCCACCTGCATAGTGCCGGCATCCATGGCCTTGCCGCCGAACCAGACGATGAGCAGGCTGGTGCCGTTCATGATCAGGGTCATAAAGGGCATCATAGCCACCATAGCGCGGTTGGTGAACAGCTGGGTGCCCATCAGCTCCCGGTTGGCCTTGTCAAAGCGCTGCTCCTCAAATTTTTCGCGGCTGAAGGCGCGCACCGGCATGATGCCGGTCAAGATCTCGCGGCTGACCAGATTCAGCCGGTCCACCAGCTGCTGCATCACCTTGAATTTTGGCATGGCAACGCTCATCAGGAAGAGCAGCAGCAACAAGAGCAGTGCCACGTCCAGCACCACGATCCAGGAAAGGCCGCTGCTGCTGCCCACAACGTGCAGCACGCCGCCAATGCCCAGAATGGGCGCGTAGGCCACCATGCGCAGCAGGATGACGCAGACGAACTGCACCTGCTGGATATCGTTGGTGGTGCGGGTGATGAGGGAGGCGGTGGAGAAGTTCTCAATCTCTGCATTGGAGAAGCCGATAACGCTGGAGAAGGTCTCCCGGCGCAGGTCGCGGCCGATGGCGGCGGATACCCGGGAGGCAAGGAAGCCAACGGCCACAGCCACGGCTACCATCAGCAGGGTGAGCGCCAGCATCTGGCCGCCCACCCGGAAGAGGTAACCCATCTGCACATCCTGCGCAACGCCCTGCGCCTCGTATTCCAGCTGCACCAGCAGCAAAGACTGGCTTTTCAGGTTTTCCAGCAGGGTGCTGTCCAGCTGGCTCATGGCACCGTCCAGCTGCTTTTGCAGCATACTGCGGTCAAAGCCGGGCATCTGGCTCATGGCGGCAAACTGGCTGCAAACGGTGTCAAGATCCGCTGCCGTAGGGGTGGCGGTTTCAGTGTCCGCGTCCGCAGCGGCAGAGGGCGTCTCGGCAAGGCCGGTCATGCCCATGCTGTTCTGCCCGGCGGGGGTGTTGGCGGCCTGTGCGGCAGCCATATACAGCACGATGTCCGGGGTGGTCACGGCCTCTTCCAGTGCGGTGCGCTCGTCCTCGGTCAGGTCGGAGCGCAGCTGCAATACGCCATCGTCCTGCAGGTAGTACTGGTAGGCGTTTTGCAGCTTCTGCGCATCCTCCTCGCTCATCAGCAGGCTCAGCGCGTCCAGCGTACTCTGGCGCACCGTCTGGGGCAGGGGGCTTTCAATGCCGCCCTGCTGGATGCCGGTGTCCACGATCTTGCTGGTGTAGTCCGGCAGGGCAAGGTCGCAGTACGCCTGCACGAACAGCAGTGCGAACACCACAAGGCAGACTGCCCAGTGCCGGGCCAGCTGCTTAAAGATCTTTGTCATGGTTCGTTTCTCCCTTCGGGTCAATGTTGCGCGCGGCATTTTCCGCAAGAATGGCATCCATCAGCGCGCCGCGCAGCGCGTCCATCTGGGCTGCCTGCTCCGGCTCTAACCGTGCCAGCACGCTGGCAAAGTAGTTGCGCAGAGCCTGCTCACACTGGTGGCACAGCTCGTACCCCTTGGGGGTGATGCGCACCAGCGTTTTGCGGCGGTCGGCGGGGTCCGGTTCCCGCACCACAGTGCCGTCCTGCTCCATGAGCCGCAGCCCGCGCGAGACCGCCGGCAGCGGCTGTCGAATCTCCCGGGCAAGGTCGGAGACATAAATGGCACCGTCCTTTCCGTGACAGTTGATGGCGTGCAGCAGGCCTTCCAGCATATTGAAGTGGCATTTGGGGCAATCGGCCAGCGCCGCCCGCATTCCGGTCTTGGATGCCTTGCTCAGCTGCCCGATAAAGTGGCACATCCCCTGAAAGCTGGGGGTGCTTGGCTCGGACACGACAGTCCCTCCTCGTTTGCATTTTTTGGATACTTAACAGTTGTTAAGTATTAACGCCTGATAAGCATATTCCTTTTGCAGCCGGATTGCAAGGGAATAGGGAAATATTAAACAAAAATTCACAAAAAACTTGTAGGTTTTGTCAATGCGCAAACCGGCTCTCGCTGCATAAAAATAAAGGACAGGCAGAAACGGAGGGTGCAGATGGAGCAGGGATTCCAAGTGTTGTTACAGGTATTCGGCGGATTGGCGCTGTTTTTATACGGGACGGACAGCCTGTGTCGGGCGGTGCAGCAGGGAGCGGGCAGGCGTCTGCGCAGCCTGCTGGCGCGGTGCACCGCAAACCCGGCGGCAGGACTGCTGACCGGTGCTGCGGTAACGGCGGTGCTGCAAAGCAGCTCGGCGGTCACGGTCATGGTGATTGCCTTTCTGGCGGCGGGGCTGTTGCAGCTGCGGCAGGCGGTGCCGGTGGTATTCGGGGCAAATATCGGCACAACGGTCACGGCGCAGCTGCTGGCGTTCCGGGTGGAAAGCTGGCGGTATCTGCTGCTGTTTGGCGGGGTGCTGCTCTGTCTGGCCTGTAAAGGCTGGCGGGGCCGCTGCGTGGGCGAGGCAGTGTTCGGCTTTGGACTGCTGTTCGAAGGCGTCACTGTGATGCGCAGCGCCATGGAACCGCTGCTGCAAAGCCCTCTGTTCCGGCTGGAGCTTGCCCGGGTGCAGCAAAGTCCCCTGCATGGGCTGCTGGCGGGCGTCTGCATGACCTTAACGGTGCAAAGCAGCTCTGCCACAGTGGCGCTGCTGCAAAGCATGGCGGCGCAGCCCGGGGCAGACGGCGTGCACAGCCTGCTGGGGCTGACGGCGGCCATTCCCATTTTGCTGGGGGATAACATCGGCACCACCATCACGGCGGTGCTTGCCGCCATCGGGCAGGGAAGAGACGCCAAGCGGGTGGCGGCAGCCCACGCCATTTTTAACCTGAGCGGAGCGGCGGTGTGTTGCGCACTGCTGCAGCCCTTTGCGGCGCTGGTGCGGCTGTGCTCGCCCGCAGGGGCGGAGTGCGCCGTGATCGCCCGGCAGATCGCCAACGCACACACCTTATTCAACGTACTGTGCGCGCTGGTGTGGCTGCCCCTGACCGGGCAGATGGTGCGACTGGTCTGCGCGCTGCTGCCCGATAAAAAACGACCGCAAGAACGGTTGTAAACCGGAGCGGGGAATGGTATACTGAAGCAGACGATACTATTATATATAAAGGACGGAATGCAATGAAACGGAAAATCGGCAGGCTGTGCATGGTGCTGGGCGCGGTGCTGATCTTATGCGCCGCTGGGTTGCTGGGCTACAACCGGTGGGATGCCGCCCGGGCAGAAAAGGCTTCGCAGGAAGTATTGGGCGAGCTGGAGCAGACCATGCAAAAGACCATTACGGAGCACCAGCAGGAAAACGAGACTGCAGCCCCGCAGCCGGTGTTGGACCCGACGCAGGAGATGACCACCGTGGAGGTGGAAGGGCGGGACTACATCGGGGTGCTTTCCATCCCGGCGGTAGAACGGGAGCTGCCGGTGATGGCGCAGTGGAGCTACGCCGGGCTGAAGATCGCCCCCGGGCGGTACAGCGGCACCACCTATGGCGATGATCTTGTGATCTGCGGCCACAACTACGCAATGCACTTCAGCCCCATCAAGTGGCTGGCCATCGGCAGCTCGGTCTATTTTACGGATGCAGACGGTCTGCGCTGGAGCTATGAGGTGGAGAGCGTGGAGACTTTGCGCCCCACCCAGATCGAGGAGATGACCACCGATACCGAGACGGACAACTGGGATCTGACCCTGTTCACCTGCACCTCCGGCGGCGGTTCCCGCTACGCGGTGCGCTGTGTGCGGACAGGCTACCCTGTCCGTGTGACGGACGCGGCAGAATAATGCTTTGCACAGCAGGATGATTTGGAAGGGCTTCCGCTTTGCTCTAGCCATTATCAGCGGAAAATTTATTTTTAATTTCGAGATAGCGGAGCGTCTGCGGACGCTCCGCTATCCCATTTTCACAGGAGGGGGTCGTGACGGAAAACGGCAGCTCCAGCGCCTGTTTCCTGCGGAAATGCGGCGCTGCGGGGACTGCCAAAGACCTGATCTCCGAGGAAAATGGCCGTGTACAGCGTGAGCAGACTGGGGAGCATACGCTGTTTTTTACGCAAAAAATCCGCAAAAACCTTTGAAAGTCCTTTTTATGGTATCTGAATTATGCGATACTGTGTTCACCGGGAAAGCCCCGGAACAAAACAGAAACACAGGAGGAAAACACCATGAAGGATTTTGAGTTGCGTTATGTGGGCAATCATGTGGAGGTATACACCGGCAGTGGTGTGTTCCTGTTTTCGGCCGATACAGTGCGCGAGGCCATGGAAGAGCTGGCCGGGTAAGCGGCGGCATATCGCATTTGGGAAAGCTGAATGTAAAATGTATGTAAAATAACGGAAATCTTTTTGTTTGCCGCCCGGAAATATGTTGCGGAATGTGTAAAAAAAGTAACTTTCCTGTAAAATAAACCTTGTTGAGACGCCCCCTTTGATGGTATAATAAAAGTAAGCGGCTTCCGGAACAGGGCAGGCGCTGTGCGTGCAAGGTTCCGGCGGCTGTGTGCTGTAAAGGATAAAAAGGGAAGTTTCATATTAGGAGTATCGTTATGGATATCACACACATTACCTCTCTGCTGGGCGGCGTTGCGCTGTTCCTGTACGGCATGTCCATCATGGGCGCCGGTCTGGAAAAGCTGGCAGGCGGCAAGATGCAGGGCGTATTGCAAAAGCTTACCTCCTCTACCATCAAAGGCGTGATCTTCGGCACACTGATCACCGGCGTCATCCAGTCGTCGGCTGGTACGGTGGTTATTTGTGTCGGTCTGGTCAACTCCGGTATCATGACACTGACGCAGTCGGTAGGCGTGATCATGGGTGCAAATATTGGTACTACGGTAACAGGTCAGTTGATCCGCATGGCGGATATCTCAGGCGACAGCCTGTGGCTGACCTTGATCCAGCCCAAGACCTTTGCCCCCGTGGTGGCGTTTATTGGCTGCATTTTTTATGTGTTCCTGCGCAATGCCAAAAAGAAGAATATCGGTCAGATCATGCTGGGCTTCGGCATTCTGTTTACCGGCATGAGCCTGATGGATACCGGCGTTGCTCCCCTGCGGGAGAGCGCCGTCTTTCAGAATCTGTTCGTCACCATGACCAACCCCATTCTGGGCGTTCTGGTGGGCGTGGTGGTCACCGTGATCATCCAGTCCTCCTCCGCTTCGGTGGGTATTCTGCAGGCACTGTCCAGCACAGGGCTTGTCACCTTCAGCTCTGCCATTCCCATCATTCTGGGTGCGCATATCGGTACGGCGTTCACCCCGCTGCTCACCATCGGCGGTTCCTCCAAGGATGGTAAGCGGGCAGCGCTCATCCACCTGTACTTCAACGTCATCGGCAGCGTGATCCTGCTGGCGCTGATCTATGCGGTGCAGTTCACCATCGGCATCCCCATGTGGGGCGATGTGATGAACAAGAGCTCCATTGCAAACATCCATACTTTGTCCAGCGTATGCGCCATGCTGCTGTTCCTGCCTTGCAGCGGAGTGCTGAGCCGCTTGGCGATGCTCACGGTGCCCAGTAGCGTGGAGGAAGCACAGGAGCTGAGCATGCCGGTGCTGGACGAGCGTCTGTACAAGAGCCCGGCAGTGGCCTTGCAGCAGGCGAAGAATGCGGTGATCAAGATGTCCCGCCGCGCCGCCCGCAACGTGGGTCTGGCCGCGCCGCTGCTTTTGAAGATGGACGAGGAGACCGTGAGCGCCATTAAGGTGCGCGAGAACCTGATCGACCGCATGGAGGTGGAGATCACCAACTATCTGATCAAGCTGACCGATCAGGAGCTGGGCGACGACGAGAGCCACGCGGTGACCGAGTTGCTGAACTTTGTCACCGAGTTCGAGCGCATTGGCGACTATGCCGTGAACATCATGGAAAAGGCCGAGGAGCTGCACGACAAGGAGGCCAGCTTCAGCGAGAGCGCCAAAAAGGAACTGCAATTGCTGGACGCCGCATTGGAGCGTATTCTGGCTCTGACGGACGAGGCCTTTGAAAACGATGATACCCAGAAGGCTGCACAGGTGGAGCCGCTGGAGGAGATCATTGATGTGATGGTGGAGCGCCTGCGCGACCAGCACATCCGCCGCCTGAAGGACGGCATCTGCTCCATCGACACCGGCGTGGTGTTCCTGGATGTGCTGAACAACGCCGAGCGTATCTCCGACCACTGCTCCAACATTGCGGTGCGCATGGTGGGCATGGAGGCCGGCGATGATTACGACTCTCACACCCTGAAAAACATCATGCACCACAGCCCCAGCAAGGACTATATGCTGGAGTACGAGCAGTGCCGCAAGGAATACCTTGTGCCGCTGGAAGAAATGGAAGCGTAAGTCATATTTATAACAGAGGCCGCTGCACATCGTTTGCAGCGGCCTCTTATACTTATTCCCCCAGATCCTCCAGCAGCAGGTCGAGTTCCCGGGGGCTGTTGACCACAAGCCCGCGCTTGATGCGTAAGGCGTCGTTTTCGGGCAGAAGATTGGTGTAGATGCCGGTCACGCGGATCAGGGTGCCCGGGGTGCCGTCGGCGCGGCAGGTGTACACCGCCACCCGCCCGCCGCTGTCTTGCAGGCAGTAGCGGGCGGTGTCCGTCTGGGGCACTGCCTGCGCGGCAAGGCTCAGGGGAGAGGCGGGGGCGGTCTCAGACCCGGCGGGGCTTTGAGACAGCGGCAGCTTTGGCAGCGCCATCCAGAACAGACTGAATACAATGGTGAATACGCAAAGCCCGTAGAACAGGCAGACAGACAGCTTGCGCATAAAAAACACTCCCTTCCCCGGTAAGTATGCCCCGTTTTGGCGGATGGCAGACAATTTTCACACGCAGATACTGTACTTTCCACAAGAGAGTGTGTTATACTATTTATATCTGCTCAGCGCGCAAAGATTGGTTCTTGCCCGGCTGGGGCTTGCGTGCTATAATATGGTATTGCAGTTTGAAATTTCGTGTCACAAACGATGTGGATAAAGCCCGGTGCAGCTATGCCCGGCAACAGTCTTGAAATGTCAGGAGGCGATCCCTATCTCCAACAATGAGATGAGAAAGATCCACCGGGGCGGCGAGGAGCAGCCTGCCCGCCCGGTGGGACGTAAGGTCAATGTTTCCCAGAGCCGCCGCGAGGTACACTCCGCAGCGGAAAACCGTACCCGCACACCCAAGGCACCCAAAAGCCCCAAGCCGCCGAAGGAAAAGAGCAAGCATCCCATTCTGCGGTTCATTGGCCGCACTGTCGCTACGGTGCTCTGCCTTGGCATCATGCTGGGCAGCGTGGTGGCCGTGGGCATGGTGTTCTATGTGGTGCAGGCTACTGCCAACGACGGTGACCTGCTGGACCTAGACAACATTCAGCTGAGCCAGTCCAGTATGGTGGTAGCTACCGACCCGGATACCGGCGCACAGGTGGAGTATGCCACCCTGCGCTCCTCCAACAGCCACCGCGTATGGGCAGACCTTGAGCAGATTCCCTCCAATTTGCAGTATGCCTTCATCTGCACCGAGGATAAGGACTTCTACTCAGAGCCCGGCGTTAACTTCAAGCGCACCATCGGCGCAATGATCAATGAGTATCTGCTGCCCATTTACAGCTCCAAGCAGGGCGCATCCACACTGGAACAGCAGCTCATCAAGAACCTGACCGATGACAACAGCGCCAGCGGTATTGATGGCGCATTGCGCAAGGTGCGCGAGATCTACCGCGCCCTCTGCCTGAGTCGCAGCTACTCCAAGGAGACCATTCTGGAGGCTTACCTGAACACCATCAGCTTTACCGGCACCATTCAGGGTGTGCAGACGGCGGCCAACGAGTACTTCAACAAGGACGTCAGCCAGCTGAGCCTGTGGGAGTGCGCTACCATTGCCTCTATTACAAAAAACCCCACCAACTATAACCCCTATACGAACCCCGAAAATCTGATCCACCGCCGCAACTTCATCATGTACAATATGTGGCAGCAGGGAGTGATCAGCGAGGAGGACTACCGCAACGGCGCTGCACAGCCCCTTGTGCTGGCCGAAGAAGACAGCGGCAAAAAGCCCAGCACCGTCACCTCCTACTTCACCGATGCACTGTTCAATGAGGTCGTGCAGGACATCATGACCAAGGAGGGCATCAGCGAGTCCGAGGCACAGAAGCTGCTCTACACCGGCGGCTTTACCATCGAAGCCACTGTCAACACCAAGCTGCAGTCCCAGATGGAAAACCTGATGCTGAACACCGACGATGCCTACTTCCCGGCGGGCTGGCATGAGGAAGAGGTCACCTCCATTTCGGACGATGATGTGCAGGTGTTCAACGAGGACGGCACCCCCAAGACCCGCACCGGCGAAGATGGCACCGTCTACTATTACCGCAACGTGCGCACGCAGGCTGCTATGGTCACGCTGGACTATGACGGCAACGTGCTGGCCATTGCGGGCGGCCTGGGCGAAAAGACCAAGAGCCTTTCCCTGAACCGCGCCTATAATGTGGAGCGGCAGACCGGTTCTACCATCAAGCCCATCGGTGCCTATGCGCTGGGCATTGAGTACGGTCTGGTCAACTGGTCCACCATGCTCAACAACTCCCCCCTGTATCAGAAGCAGGATATGATCATCCGGGACGAGGACTACTGCCGCAAGAATGGCCTGATGGGACTCTCCGACAAGCAGCTCCGCGCTTACCCCAACGCATGGCGCAGCTGGCCGCGCAACTACGGCGGCAACTATGGCGACGGCAGCGATCTCCCGCTGTGGAACGGCCTTGCCCGCTCGCTGAATACCATCGCAGTCCGCGTGGGCGACCTTGTGGGCGCAAGCAATATCTTCAACTTCGTCTACAACACTCTGCAACTGAATACGCTGGACCCCACCAACGACGTGGGTCTGGCGCAGATGGTTATGGGCAGCCAGACCAAGGGCGTTACGCCCATGGCGCTGGCCGCAGCCTTCCAGATCTTCTATGACGGCGAGTACACCACTCCGCACCTGTACACCCGTGTGCTGGACCGGGAAGGCAACATCTATCTGGAAAACAACGCCACCAGCTATCAGGCACTGACCCCCGATACCGCTTATGTCATGAACCGTCTGCTGAAGAACGTTCTGTTCTCCAGCGTAGGTACTGCCAGCGGCCGCTACCCCAACTCCAACGGCATGGAGGCCTTTGGTAAGACTGGTACTGCCAGCGACGAAAAGGATCTGTGGTTCGTGGGCGGCACGCCCTACTATGTCACCGCTGTGTGGTGGGGATATGATGCACCTTACGATATGACCAAGACCCTGTCCAAGCAGCAAGCCAAGACCCGCACCTGTGTTATGGCGTGGAAGGCACTGATGGAGCAGGCACAGGCAGACCTGCCCTATAAGGCATTCCCCGCCTCCGCAGGCGTGGTGGAGCGCCGTTACTGCACCCAGAGCGGATTGCTGGCCGGTGCAGGCTGCCCGAGCACTGCCGTGGGCTACTACCGTGCCGATGACCTGCCCGATACCTGCACCTATTCCCATGCCGCACCGCAGGCTGCTGCCCCTGCCGAGAACACAGACGATGCTGTGCCCACCCAGCCGGTCATCCCCACCGATACCAGTGCACTGGACACGGAATAAGGACAAAAATCGTACTTTTTCACCCCTTTGCTGAAAAATCCGGCAAGGACAGGGCGCACTTCACAAGACAAAACTGGACAAAGTGACAAAATAGCATCCGGGCTCTTGCATTGCAGGGGTTCGGATGCTATTATATTTTCTGCAAGAACACTTGTGTTTGAGAGGTGAACAAGTTGGAACGCCGTTTTTATCTGGTGGATGCGCAGGTGCTGCCGGAGGTTTTTCTCAAGGTGGTACGCGCCAAGGAGCTGCTGGCCAGCGGCGAAGCCCGCAGCATTTCGGCTGCGACCCGCGCCGTAGAGCTTTCGCGCAGTGCATTTTATAAGTATAAGGATTGTATTTTTGATTCAGAGAACGGCCGTGAGGTCATCACGGTCATGGCCACCCTGCGGGACGAGACCGGTGCGCTGCAAAGCCTTCTGGCCGGTATCAGCGCCGCAGGCGCCAGTATTGTGACCATCAACCAGTCCACCCCGGAGAATGGGGCTGCGCTGGTGGCGGTCACCATCCGCACCGATACCATGCAGATGTCCCCGGAGGAACTGACCGAAAAGCTTTCGCGCCAGCGCATGGTCGTGGGTGTGCGCTGTGGGTATAACCTGTAACAAAACAGGAAACGAGGGAAAGAGAGTATGGCTAAAATTGCAATTCTGGGCTTTGGCACGGTGGGCAGCGGCGTATACGAGGTGCTGTGCCACAATGCTGCAAGCGTCTCCCGCCGGGCTGGCGAACCGGTGGAGGTAAAATACATTCTGGACCCGAAGGATTTTACCGGCAACCCGGTGGAGCCTTTGGTGGTCAAGAATATCGACGTGATCCTGCAGGACCCGGAGATCCAGGTGGTGGTGGAGACCATCGGCGGTACCCGCTTTGCTTACCCCTACGTCAAGGCGTGTCTGGAGAGCGGCCGCAGCGTGTGCACCTCCAACAAGGAGATGGTGGCCACCTACG
>ERZ773107.1191-NODE-1191-length-24880-cov-6.049909_pt1 | contig 24880 bp, 19 predicted proteins | sample MGYA00580571_ERZ773107 | MGnify/ENA primary metagenome ERZ773107 (study PRJEB29015, sample SAMEA2737843) | human gut metagenome | biome: human gut; feature: human-associated habitat; material: faeces | place: China | collected 2012 ... | reverse complement strand
ACCTCTTGCATGCCATGCAAGCGCTCTCCCAGCTGAGCTAATCCCCCATGCTGGCGTCATCCGGATGCGTTCGCTCCTGACGACGCTTGCTATTATAGCAAAGCTGTTTGCAAATGTCAACAGTCTTTTTCAAAAAAATTCAAAATTCGCAAAATTATTTTTGCTTGCCAGTTGTTCAAACAAAAAAACCGCACCCATGCGGATGCGGCTTGCGGTATTGTAATCAGATGGAAATTGCCTTGGCAATCTCAATCATATCACGGTCAATGGTCTTGTGCATGGACAGGGCCACGTTGACATCGTAGTCCACAATCTTATCGCCGGAGACGGCAACAACACGGTTGTAGATGCCCTTATCCAGCAGGTCAATGGCGTGGTAGCCCATCAGGGAGGCGTTCACACGGTCACGAACCGTGGGAGAACCGCCGCGCTGGATGTGGCCCAGAACCGTTGCACGGGAGTCAACGCCGGTAGCGGCCTGAATCTGGTTGGCAAGCTCCTGTGCACCGACAACGCCCTCGGACACGATGATGATAAAGTGCTTCTTGCCGGTCACCTGCGTCTGACGCATACGGTCCAGAATGTCGCGCTCAAAGTCGAACGGAATTTCCGGCAGCAGAACGGCCACAGCGCCGGTGGCAATGCCCACGTTCAGAGCAATATAGCCGGCATGGTGGCCCATAACCTCAACAACGCTGCAACGGTCATGGCTCTGGGTGGTGTCGCGCAGCTTATCAATCGCCTCCACGGCGGTGTTCATGGCTGTATCGTAGCCGATGGTATACTCACTGCAGGCAATATCGTTGTCGATGGTGCCGGGCAGACCGATGCAGGGAATGCCCTGATTGGCCAGTGCGCGGGCACCCATGAAGGAGCCATCGCCGCCAATGACAACAAGCGCGTCAATCCCCAGCTCCTTGCAGCGCGCAAGGCCCTTGGCCTGACCTTCCTTCGTTTTGAATTCCAGGCAGCGTGCCGTATACAGAATCGTACCGCCGCGGTGGATAATCTCCGACACGCTGCGCACGTTCATTTCATAGACCTCGCCGTTAATCAGACCATTGTAGCCGCGCTGGATACCCATCATACGGTAACCCTTGCTGATACCGGCACGGACGATTGCACGCACTGCGGCATTCATGCCGGGTGCGTCACCACCGCTGGTGAGAACACCGATTGTTTTAATTTCCTTAGCCATAAAGCGAGCCCCTCCTGTTTCGGGAACTATGGACCCACCTGAAAAAAGGATTTATTCAGGCGTGGCCATCACGTTACAATAATTTTTTAACAATCTTGTGACCATCCACATTATACCACACTTCTCCGCCGTAATTATGGACAAAACACGCAAAACTTATGGATTTATTTTGCAGAGTACTCCACATCCTGCACTTTTACGCAATCCTTGCCCAGTATGCGCTCCAGCTCTGCGCGCAGAAGCGGGTCATCCTTGACAGCCATATGCCGCGCCAGCATCGCCTTGCCGGTATCCTGAAAGCGGAAATACACCCGGGCGGTTCCCCCATCGAAAATGTTGCACAAGAGATTCTCTACCTTGTGCATCTGGGGGCAGTCCCGTGCAGGCACCGTCAGGAAATACCCTGCTGCTCCCCCGCTTGTCTCGCGTTTCACGCGCTCCACACGGTTCATACCAAAATTCTTCGCAGGGTCATAGCTTTCAATGGGCTGCACGCCCTCCACAATCAGGCGGGCGGCCTCATCCTCCTTGATAGAGACGCGGCCGTTTGCCACCACAACGGCATTTTCCTGCAGCGCCGCACGGCACTCTGCCAAAATCCGCGGGAACACCAACAGCTCCATGCTGCCGGTCAGATCCTCCACGGTGGTGAAGGCCATGAGCGTGTTGGATTTTGTTGTCATAATCTTGTTTTTTACGATGGTGCAGACAAGAGTGACCGTCTGATTGTCAAACTGCTTGGCATCCTCGCCCAGAAGCTGAGCGATTGTACAGTTGGATATCTGGGCAATCTGGATCCGGTAGGCGTCCAGTGGGTGGCCGGACAGGTACAGGCCGGAGACCTCCTTCTCCATTTTCAGCAGCTCAGAGGCAGAATATTCCGGCAGATTCGGAACCTTGTAATCGTTCACCGGCTTTTCCTCGCCGCCGCCCATCAGGCCGAACAAATCCATCTGGCCGTCCAGATTCTGCCGTGCATCGGTCTCCACGCTTTTCAGGATGCCCTCAACGCTCTCCAGCATACCATGCCGGGTGGGCTCCAGATTGTCGAACGCACCTGCCTTGACAAGATTTTCCAATGCGCGGCGGTTGAGGCCTGTGCCGTGTAGCCGCTTGCAGAAGTCATACAGACCGCGGTAGGGCTGGTTGACGCGTTCTTTAATCACTGCCTCAATCAAATCGCGGCCCACGCTCTTGACAGCGTTCAGTCCGAAGCGGATGCGCTCACCATCGGCGGTGAAGCCGCCGCGGGAAATGTTGATATCCGGCTGCTGCACCTTGATGCCCAGACGCTGGCACTCGGTTGTGTACTCGATGACTTTGGACGTGTTATCCAGCACGCTGGTCAGCAGGGCCGCCATAAATTCATGAGGATAGTGACATTTCAGATAAGCCGTCTGGAAGGCCACATAGGCATAGCAGGCCGCGTGCGATTTGTTGAAGGCGTAGGACGCAAAACTAATCATATCATCGTAGATTTCGTTTGCAACGCCTTCCGGCACGCCGTTGGCCACACAGCCCGCGCACTCCTTGCCCGGCTCCTTGCAGCCATGGACAAAGTGCTCACGCTCCGCCTCCATAACCTTGAGCTTTTTCTTGCTCATGGCACGGCGGACGTTATCTGCCTGACCGAAGCTGAAGCCTGCCAGCTCGCGGCAAATCTGCATAACCTGCTCCTGATAGATAACAACGCCATTGGTAACATCCACGATATGGGCCATCTGCGGCGTCTTGTAGGACACCTTGGTGGGGTCCTTGCGGTTGCGCAGATAGGTCGGGATGGAGTCCATCGGGCCGGGGCGGTACAGCGAAATCAATGCGATAATGTCTTCAAGGTTTTTGGGCCGCATACTGACCAGCACCTGAGTCATACCCGTGGATTCAAGCTGGAATATGCCCTCCGTCTCCCCTTTTGCCAGCATGGCGTAGGTGTCGGGGTCATCGTAATCAATGTGGGCCACGCGGAAATCGGGATTCTTGCGGCGGACAGCCATCTCTGTGTCATGGATGACCGTCAGCGTGCGCAACCCCAGAAAGTCCATCTTGAGCAGGCCCAGGCGCTCGATTTCCACCATATTGAACTGGGTGACCGGCAGGCCGTCATTGGTGGACAGCGGCACATACTCGGTAGCGGGGTCGCGGGTAATGACAACGCCCGCCGCATGGGTCGAGGCGTGGCGCGGCATCCCCTCCACCTTCAGAGAGGTGCTGATCAGCTCATGCACCTGACTGTCCGAGTCATAGAGCGCCTTCAGATCCGGGCTGACCTCCAGTGCCTTTTTCAGCGTCATTTTAAGGTCAGTCGGAATCAGCTTGGCCACCCGATCCACATCCTGATAGCTCATACCCATAACGCGGCCGACATCACGCACAGCGGCGCGGGCCGCCATGGTACCAAAGGTCACAATCTGGGCCACGTGGTCACGGCCATACTTTTCGTTTACGTAGTCAATGACCTCCTGACGGCGCTCATAGCAGAAGTCAACGTCAAAGTCAGGCATTGAGACGCGCTCCGGGTTCAGGAAGCGCTCGAAAATCAAATTGTAGCGGATGGGGTCAATGTCGGTAATGCCGACACAGTAGGCCGCCAGACTGCCCGCGCCGGAGCCACGCCCCGGGCCGACCGGAATATCGTGGCTTTTGGCGTAGTTGATAAAGTCATAGACGATGAGGTAGTAGTTTGTGTAACCCATCGTTTTGACCACATTTATCTCATAAGTCAGGCGTTCCCGCAGTGCGTCCGTGACCTTGCCCGGGTAGCGGCGCTCAAGGCCCTCCCAGCAGAGCTTTTCAAAGTAGGCCTGGTTTTCCATACCGTCAGGCGCTTTGAAGTACGGCAGCTTTGTCTCGCCAAAGGTAAATGCAAAGTTGCACTGCTCGGCAATTTTGTTCGTGTGCTCGCAGGCCTCCGGCACCATCGAGAACAGGTCATACATTTCCTCGGTGCTTTTCAGATAGAACTCATCGGTCTGGAACTCCATGCGGTCCACATCGTTGATGGTCTTGCCGGTCTGGATACAGAGCAGGATGCTCTGCATCTTGGCGTCCTCTTTTGTGATATAGTGGGCGTCATTGGTGGCCACCATCGGTATGCCGGTTTCCCGCGCCAGACGGATAAGCTGCGGCAGTACAACCTGGTCCTCCTCAAGGCCGTGGTCCTGCAGCTCGATATAGTAATTTTCTGCACCGAACAAATCGCGGTACCAAAGGGCAGTCTGCTTGGCGCGGTCATAGTCCCCTGCCAGAATGGCACGCGGGATTTCACCGGCCAGACAGGCCGAGAGACAGATAAGCCCCTCGTGGTGTTTTTCCAGCAGTTCCTTGTCAATGCGCGGCTTGGAGTAAAAGCCCTCCGTGAAGCCGGCAGAGACCATCTTAATCAGGTTTTTGTAGCCAGTTTCATTCTTGCAGAGCAGAATCAGGTGCGTGTTACCGTCAATACGGTTGACCTTGTCAAAGCGGGTGCGGGTTGCCACATAGACCTCACAGCCGATGATGGGCTTGATGCCTGCAGCCTTGGCGGCGTCAAAGAACGCCACACACCCGTACATAACGCCGTGGTCCGTGATGGCGCACGCGGTCTGCCCCATTTCCTTCAAGCGGTCAAACATACGGTCGATGCGGCAGGCACCGTCCAGCAGGCTGTACTCGGTATGCACGTGCAGATGGGTAAATTGTCTGTTCTCAGCCATTGGGTGTTTCCTTCTTTTCGGGTACGGCGTCGAGGCGTGCAGCGGCCTCCTGAATTTTCTTCATGCGGTGGGACAGCCCCGCTTTGCTGACCGGCGGGTCAAACTTCTGGGCCAGCTTGGCCAGCGGCAAATCCGGGTACTGCATCCGTAGCTTTGCGGTCTGGCGTAGGTTTTCCGGCAGAGTGTTCATTGCCCCCGCCGCCTGCAGCTTTTCAATCGCAAGCTGCACCTGTACCGCGGCCTGCACGCTTTTACCGAGATTGGCCGTCTCGCAGTTGGAAAGGCGGTTGGTCTTGTTGCGCATTTCATTGTAAAGGCGCTGATTCATGATGCGCATAGCCGCACCGCCTGCCCCCATAAAAGTGAGCAAGTCCTCAATGTGATCGGCCGCCTTGATGTAGATGGTGTTGGCCCCTTTGCGCAGTGCGCGGTGGGGGTGGAAATCATGCTCGGCCAACATAGCCTCCAGCTGCTGCGAGAGGTAATGCCGGGTGGAGAGAAACTCCAGATTATAGCTCTTTTCCGGGTCTGTCATCGTGCCGCAGCACAGAAAGGCTGTGGAGATGAAGGCCTGCATACAGCTCTGGCATTTGAAGTTTTCCGGCCGGATGCGCAGGGTCGGCTCCTTGCCGGTATGGCCGAACAGGGTCAGCAGCTTTGCGACCTCCGCCGGGTCCTTGACGCTGAATTCATACACAGGGCCAGTGGTGCGCTCCTTGCTCAGCACAGTGCCCTGCACGCCGCAGCGGCGGTAGAGCTTCTGGGCAAAGGTGGCCACGCCCTCATTTTCGGTCTGCAGAACTACACCGCGGTCATCAAAGTATTTGCCAAAACAGGCCACCGCATACGCGGCGGCCATATTGCAGCAGGGCTTTGAAATTTTGCGGCGCAGTATCTCGTTTTTCACTTCTTGAGAAAAGCTCAAGTTGGTGTTCTCCTTATTATAGACTTCGATTCACATCGCGGTGCTGCACACTGGGGGCATAGCCCAGTTTCTCACAGAATTCACCGATTTTCCGCGCAAAGGTAATCGAACGGTGCTTGCCGCCGGTGCAGCCCACCGCAATCATCAGCTGGCTTTTCCCCTCCTTGACATACAGCGGCAGGGCAAATTCCAGCATATGCTCATACCGGCGCAGCAGCTCGCGGGAATCCTCGGAATCCATGACGTAATCCACCACGTCCTGATCCAGCCCGGTCTTGTGCTTGAGCTCCGGCAGATAGAAGGGGTTCGGCAGGCAGCGCACATCCAGCACAAGGTCTGCCTCCTGCGGCAGACCATATTTGAAGCCAAAGGATACCACCGTCAGCGCCATCGGGCTTTCGCCCTTATCCAGGAACAGGCTGCACACGCGCTCCCGGTTCTGTGCGGCGGAAAGCAGTGATGTATCAATGACATATTTTGCTTTATCCCACAACGGCTGCAGCAGCTTACGTTCCCGGGCAATCGCTTCGGAGATGGGCACCTTTTCCGCTACCGACAAAGGGTGTTGGCGGCGGGTCTCCTTGTAGCGGCGCTGGATAACCGAATCATTGGCGTCCAGAAACAGAATATCATAGTTGATTTTCTTGTCATCCAAATCCGCCAGTGCTTCCTTCAGCTGCTCAATGCTGCGCACACCGCGCACATCCATAACAACCGCCACGCGGTTGAGCTGGTTTTCGCCCTGCAGGGCAAAGTCCACGATACGCGGCAGCAGCGCCACCGGGATATTGTCAATGCAGAAAAAGCCGATGTCCTCCAGCGCATTGACAGTCATAGACTTGCCCGCGCCCGAAAGGCCGGTCACAATCAGAAAATTCATCTTTCCCACCGTTCACTTATCTCACCACGCGGATTTCGCGCTCCAGAACAAAGCCGGTTTTGTCCCTGACTATCCGGCTGACCTGCTCGGTCAGGGCCACCACATCGGCGCAGGTCGCGCCGCCGCGGTTGATGACAAAGCCGCAGTGCTTCTCACTGATTTGCGCCCCGCCGACGGTAAAGCCGCGCAGGCCGCACTCCTCAATCAGCTTGCCGGCAAACGCGCCCTGCGGCCGCTTGAAGGTGCTGCCTGCACTGGGCCATTCCAGCGGTTGCTTATCCTTGCGCCTGCCCAGAAGCTCCTGCATTCTGGCCAGCACCGCTGCCCCATCGCCATGGCGCAGCACCACCGTGGCGGACAGAATACACCAGTCGGGGTTTTCCTCAAACAGGCTGGTGCGGTAGCCCATCTTCAAATCGGCGGCAGGCAAGGTGCGCAGCTGCAAATCGCTGTCCAGAAAGGTCACGCTTTCCAGCACGTCCTTCAGCTCCCCGCCATAGGCCCCCGCGTTCATATAGACAGCACCGCCCACCGTGCCGGGGATGCCGCAGGCAAATTCCAGCCCGGTCAATCCCAGTGTCTGGGCCTTGCTGCAAAGGCGTCCCAGCGTCTGCCCCGCCCCGGCGGTAATACGCACAAGGTCGGTATCCGCGTCGGATGCTTTCATCTCATTCAGGCCGCGCATATCCACAACAGCGCCGTCAAAGCCGGCATCGTCAAACAGCGTGTTGGAGCCGTTCCCCAGCAGATAGACACGCACGCCCTGTGCACGGCAGTGCTGCAAAATACGGCGCAGCTCTGCCGCATTGCGCGGGGCACACCAGAACGCCGCCGGGCCCCCGATTTTAAACGTCGTGTGCCCTGCCAGTACCTCCTGCTGCACAAAGGGCAGCTGCTCTGCTGCCAGAGCCTTGGCCAACGCCGCAGTTGTCTTTTCCTGCATAGGTTTCCTCCGCTGAATCAGATAGAATTACCGAGGGCTGCTGCGCCAATGACGCCTGCATCGTTGTGCAGCTGGCAGGCGCAGATAGCCGGGAACTTGCCAGTGGTAATGTTGCGGGTCTCGTTTTCTGCGTAAGCGCGAACCGGTGCCAGCAGAACCTCGCCCTGATTGGACACACCGCCGCCGATGCAGATGACCTCCGGCTCAAAGGTGTTGATGACGTTGGCAATGCCAACGCCCACATACTCAATCCAGCTGTCCACAACCTTCTTGGCGGTCTCATCGCCCTTGGCCATGGCATCAAAGGCCAGCTTGGCATTGACGTGGTCAATGTCCTGCGTCATTTTCCACATAATCGTATTCTTGTTGGCCTGCATGGCGTTTTTCGTCTCGCGGGTCAGGGCGCTGGCCGAGGCATAGCGCTCCCAGCAGCCCTTGCGGCCGCAGGTGCACTGGATGCCGTCCTTGACAATGACATTATGGCCCATCTCGCCCGCGGCAAAGTTGAAGCCGCGCAGAATCTTGCCGTCCAGAATGATGCCGCTGCCGATGCCGGTGCCCAGCGTGATAACCACGGCATCCTTATAGCCCTTAGCACCGCCTGCAATGTACTCGCCGTAGGCGGCGGCGTTGGCATCGTTCTCAACATAAACCTTGCAGCCCAGCAGCTTTTCCAGGTCAGGGCCGAGGTTCCAGTCATAGTAGCCAAAGTTGGTGTTGAAGCCGACAAAGCCGGTGGTGAAGTTCACGCTGCCCGGGGTGCCGATGCCGACATAGGCAATATCGGCAAAGTCAATCTTATTCTCGCGGGCCACCGTGCGGCACAAATCGGCCATGCCCTTTTCCAGATCCTCCGCCGGGCGGGGCAGGCGCGTTGCCCAGGTCAGCTTGCCAATGATTTCATAGCTCTCGTTGACAATACCGGCGGTCATAGTGGTGCCGCCGAGGTCAATACCAATGGTGTACTTGCTCATAATAGAATTCCTCCTACTTCTTTAGCGCAGGGCTTTTTGTGCTCCTGCAGTTCACGTACCAAATTTTCCCGCGTGGCGTTGATGATGAGCTCCTGCGGAAAGTCCAACTCCTCCAGCATTGCATACAGCGCCGTAAGACCGTTTTTGAGCTGGAGGGTGCTGTGGGCATCGCTGTCCACCGAAATGCGACAGCCGTTTTCAAGGCAGGCTGCCAGCAGTGCGCGCATATTGGGGACACCGTCCTTGCGGACGTTGAACGAGTTGCCGTTCAGCTCCACAACCTTATGATTTCTGACAAAGGCCTTGGTGACAAGGTCATAGTCATAGCGATAGTTTTCCTGCTCGGAATGGCCGATGATATCCACATAGGGGTTTTCTGCCACGGCCAGCCAGAGACGGTTTGCTTCCTTGCGGGTCAGCAGCCCCGGCACACAGGCGCTGTGGATGGACGCCACCACCCAATCCTGTTGTTTGAGCAGGCTTTCGGGCATATCCAGCCCGCCCTTCGTGTCCATAACGTTGACCTCCGCGCCGTAGAGCATAACAACGCCTTCCACAACACGCGGCAGGGCCTTCCAGTTCTGGAAGTGCCAGATATGCGCAGAGTCCGGCATGGAGGAGGCGTGGTCGGTGACAGCCAGCGCGCAGTAGCCGGTTTCTCTGGCGGCTGCGGCCATTTCGTTCAACGTGTTGTAGGCGTGGGTGGCGCACAGTGTGTGGGTGTGCAGGTCTGCAATCATCTGCATGGGATGGGAATACCTCTTTTACTTTGTGATATCGTCCTGAAGGCCCAGCTGGGTCAGCAGCTCCTTGGCTGCATTGTAGCCCATCTCCTTCTGGCGGTTGTTGATGGCCGCCGTTTCCAGAATGACGGCCAGATTACGGCCCGGCATAACCGGGATAAGCATACTGGGCACCTTGACGCCTAGGATGTCATAATACTCGGTTTCGAGGCCCGTGCGGTCATAGTTCTTGGTGCGGTCCCATGGCTCAAGCTGGACCACCATCTCCACCTCAACGCTGGAGCGCACCGAGCCGATGCCGAAAACACGCGCCACGTTGATGATGCCAATGCCGCGCAGCTCAATAAAGTGGCGGATGTTGGCGGGTGCCGTGCCCAGGATCTTGCGGTAGGATACCCTGCGCAGCTCAACGGCATCGTCGGCAATCAAACGGTGGCCGCGCTTGACCAGCTCAATGGCCGTCTCGCTCTTGCCGACGCCGGAATCGCCCAGAATCAGGATGCCCTCGCCGTAGACCTCCACCAGCACACCGTGTCGGGTAATGCGGGGTGCAAGCTCGGTGTTCAGGGTCGTGATGAGCTGCCCCATCAGGGCTGAGGTCATCTCGGTGGACATCAGCAGCGGTACGCCGTACTGCTTGGCAAACTGCATCATCTCCGACAAGGGCTGCATACCGCGGGTCAGCACAACGGCGGGCGGCTGGAAGGAGAACAGCTTCTCCAGATGGGTGTTGCGCAGCGAGGTGGACAGCTCATCCAGATAGGACATTTCGGTCAGGCCGATAATCTGGATGCGCTTGTTGTCAAAGTTCTCATAGTAGCCGGCCAGCAGGATGCCCGGGCGGTACACCTCCGTTGCTGTGACCTGGATTTTATCCAGCTCACAGGGGGTATAGGCAATCGTCAGGTTAGCCTCCTCCGCCAGCTTTGCGAGGGAAACAGAGAATTCAGACACAGTGGAACGCCCCTTTCCTTTTTCAAAACATTATTACCTATTATACCGTAACCGGCGTTTTTTGTACAGGGGGAATAGCCCCCGCTTTGTTAAAAAAATGCCCGCCGTTTTTTGTGTGAAAACGGCGGGTCGGTTTCAGTTGTTCCGGGGGCACATAGCCGCAACGGCGGTGCGCAGGGTTCTTTGCAGCCAGAGCAATGCCTCTGCCGCGGCAAAGGTGGCAGCCAGATAAATCACAAACAGGAATGCGGTGTCCCGGCGGGACAGTGCCCCCAAATCAAAGTGCGCGGCCATATCCTGAATCAGCATATGGTGGACAAGAAAAACCGCGTAGGAGATTTTGGCCAGCCGTGCCCCCACCGCGCAGGGCCACGGGCGCTCGAGCAGCGGTGCCGCAAGCGCCAGCAGGATAAAGACCGCCATGCTGACCAGCGCACAGGTGATTTTCCCGTCCAGACGCTGCGCCGCCGCACCGGCCAGAAGAAGCACCGGGGCCAGCAGATACTGCGCCTTTTTGCCTAAGGTCAAGAAGGTCATACCAAACAGAAATTCCGGGATATGCACCGCCACAAGCCGTGCATCCCAGCCCATCAGGTGCACCGGGATGCAGACCGTCAGCGTCACCGCCCATGTCAGCACCAGGTGCTTGCGCATTGCACGCTGCAAAAGCGGAAAGATCGCATATAAAAACAGAATGCTGCCGAGGAACCACTCGCCGACACAGGCAAAGTCCATGCCGACCCAGCCCGCAGCCACCGCAAAGTTATCCAGCCCCAGTGCGGTAAGCACCAGCGTGACCGTCCTTGCCCCGCCGAAGCTGCCGGGCTTTGTCACAAAGCGGAACGCAAAGACCACAAACCACGCCAGCCAGAACAGAGGATAGACGGCCCTTGCCCGCTTTTTATAAAACTGCGCCGGGCTCTGGTCAAGCGGGACGGTCAGCGCCAGCGAGGCACCGGACACGATAAAAAACAAGGACGAGCCAAAATCCCCGAGATAAATGCCCAGCGGCAAAGTGCTGGTGAACAGCTTGTGCGGCATGGTAAAATACCCGGTGACTGTCGCATTGAAATGTACGATCAGGATGCAGGCCAGCGCCACGGCGCGGATGAAATCCAGATAGAAAAGACGTTGCTTTTTGATTGGGTATCTCCCCTTTTATTTTTGCAGTCTGTGCTTGATAAGCCGTCCCAGCTGCTTTGCCACATCGGCGGGCCGGGCGGCGGCGGTTTCGTAGGCGTTCAGGATATCTGCGCGGGCCACTGCCTGCGCCGCCGTCTCAAACGGCGCTGCATACGCACCGTTTTCCTGCGCCGTCAGCGCCAGCCGCCACGCATCCAGCTGGGTTTTACATTCCGGGATTCCGTCCGGGAAGGCAGATTCGCGCACCAGCATCCAACCGCAGTTGGGCGCGGGCAGGGGTGCCTCATCCACCGAAACAGGTGCCTTTTCCCGCAGTGCGGGCAATGCCGCCAGCCACTGTGCGCGGCGGGCTGCCGTACAGCCCGCATACAGCGGCACCGAGGGGCTCAGGATGCCCAGGAGCGGCTCTTTTTCAAACCATACAGCGGCCTCGCCCAGCAGAGCATCTGCCTCGGCGGCGGCCTGCTGGTTGTACCAGTCTGTCACCGGGTCCGCGGCGGGCAGCTCATAGCGGATGAGCTTCAGCCCCAGCGCGGCAGGGTCGGCCGGTGCAGTATGCCGTTTTTCCACAAGATAGCGCCAATGCAGATTTTGTGCCAGCGCCGCCAGCGGCTGCGTTTTCAGCAGCGATACCACCAGCAAATCCAGCGGGAAATCCGTCTCTGACTGGATATACCCGCACAGCTCCCGCGCCGCCATACCGTCCGTGCGGCGCAGCTCGTCCGCATAGGGCGTGAAAAGACTGCGCCGCTTGAAAAACGGGCAGCCGCGGTTCTGCAGCAGTTCCCTCGGGCAGGCCATAATGGGATTGACAAAGACGTCCTTCATATCGTCCGTCTGCACATAGGTATCCCAGACATAGCCCTTGGCAGCAAAGTACGGTGTAAACCGCGTTTCGTGGCAGATGACCGACTGCTCATAGCTTTCCGGCAGCTTCATTTCCTGCCAGTAGCGCCAGAAATCCTCACTGTTGAAAAGCCGCGGGCGCAGGGCGAGAAAATGTGACTGGATATGCTCCGGCACATTGCCGCCGAACCGTGCGCTTTTCATCGCGTAGTGGCGTGTCAGCCCCCAGAAATCCAGCTCCAGGCGGGCGTCCATCGCCGCCAGCATCGGCTCCAGCGTGCAGACCGGACCCGCCAGCGTATAGTTCATCAGGATGACTTCCTCATACCCGGCCAGCTCCTCGCGGCCAAGTGAGAGCAGCGCCTCCCGGTAGGCACCGACATCAAAGCCGGTGTTTTCTCTCTCGATACGCCCTGCGCCGGACTGGCGCACCCAGACGCGGTCTGCCGGGTTCAGCGTACCGTTTGTGACAAAGATGACCCTTGCATATTTCTGCATTGCCTGCACAGCAACGCGGCAGGCTGTGTCAATGCGGCCTGCCGGGTCATAATGAAAATAGATGACCAGTCGTTTCATCGGCGTGTCAGTCCTCATAGGGGCCGTGGTGCGGGCCAAGGATGGCGCGCTTTGTGCTGATAATCACTTTATAAGAGCCCGCGGGCAGATTATCCCGCAGCCAGTTGCGCGCATGGCGGCGTTTGCTGGCCGAATACGGGCCGTAATGGCTGAACAGGTGGTGCTTTTTGCAGGCAAAATCCACCGCCGAGCTGCTGGCGTTATAGAAGGTCGTGCAGTCAAAGACGCGGGCCAGCGGGCGAATCAGACCGTTGGCGTAGGCCTGCATTGTATCATTGCGGGTCACGGCGTAATTCTGGCTCATAACCACCGCCGGGTAGTAGCCTGCCCCCTGCGCCACAAACGGATAGACACGCTCAATGGCGTGGCTGATGGTGCCGTCCTGCGGCAGCGGCTCCGGCGGGAAATCCGTATGCTTCCAGCCGTGGTCAAACAGCGGGGCCAGCGCCTTGGGGCGGAACCAGAACACACTGCCGTAGGGCGCAATCGGCGATTTTTCACCGCTGATGGGCACGTCCACCCCCAGCTCCTTCATCAGCTTTTTGGTGTTCTCAAAGTTCGGGCCCCAGCCGCCGGAGCTCATATTCATAAAATACACGCCGTGGGTCGGGAACGGCGGGCAGAGGATGCCGAGATACGGGTCTTTTTCAAACTCGCACAGCACGTTCAGCACATGGGCGGCGTTCTTGCAGACGTTCTCATTGCAGACATAGCCGAAGCTGGCACCCACGCTGCCTGGCTTTGTCTGGATGGCTTTTTTATCGTGCATAAAGCAGGCATAGTCATATTCCCGCAGTTGGGGGGCCAAATCACAGAGGAAGGCGGCCACATCGCGGCCCTGATTTTCCACCACAGTCACGGTGACGCTGTGCACCCGCAAATCCGCAAAAGCGGCTTCAATCTGCGGCTTTTTGTCGGCGCTGCTGGTCGAGATGAAAACATCCGTCTCCGGCGGGAATTTGGCCGCAAATGCCTTGCTGGAATCCAGCATATCCATAAAATACAGGTGCATCGCCAGCGCAATGCGGCGGTTCTTGCGAATGTCCTGCACCATAGCGGTATCCTGCACGGTGGGCGCAATGATGCGGGTCAGCGCCAGATTGCGGGTGAAATCATGCGGGTGCATCGTGCGGATCATATTCTTCCAGATAAGGTCAATGGGATAGTCCGTCTCGGTGCGCAGATAGTCATACAGCTCCTGCACCGGCTCCCCCGCCGTATCGTTGAGATAGGCCTCCAGCTCGTGCATAAAGCTGCGGCGCTTGAAAAGCGGGCATTTCTTCTCACGCAGCAAAAGTGTCGGGCAGACAAGCAGCGGATAGTCTGTAAAGTCCTTCAAATCGTCGGTCTTGACGTAGACATCCCACTTGAAGCCCTTATCCTCAAACTGCTTGGTGAAAACCGCCTCATACCGCTGCACGGAGTCGGTGTAGCTTTCAATCATCGGCATATTGTCCCAATAGGCCTGCAGCTCAGCGCTCCTGACAAAGCGCTGGCGGTAGACGATGAAATGGGACTGGATGTGCACCGGCAGATAGTCATACAGGTGCTTGCCCTTGAAGGGGTTGGACTGTGCGCCGTGATGAATGGAGAGGCCCCAGAAATCCAAATCCTGATTTTCCCACATGGCGTCGAACATTTCCTGCAGCGGGCGCACCGGGCCCATCAAGGTGGAGTTCGTCATGACAATCTCGTCAAACTCGGCCAGCCTTGCCCAGCCGTAGGAGTCAAGTGCCGTCTTGTACGCCCAGACATCCAGACCCTTGTTCTCGCGCACAATGATATTGTCCGTAAAGCGGGAGAAGGCTGCACGGCCCTGCTCACTGAGCTTGCCATTGCAGACAACGACCAAATCGGTCAGGTTCTTATTCAGGTCAGCAAGATAGTAGGTGATGAAATCATCCACATCGCCATTTTTTTCATAGAAGAAAAAGATGCCCAATCGTTTCATTGCGTTTTTTCCTTACTGTTGAGGTTTGTAGGTGTCATTGGCCAGTATCCGGTTGATTTTGGCCGGGTCGCCCCAGGTGCCCGGGCTGTCATAGGGGCGGTCCGGGAAGGCGCCGTAGTCCAGTTTAATCGTATAGTTTTTGTCGCGCAGGAACTTCTCCACGCGGTCAGCCAGGCTCATGGGTTTGCCGGTGCAGACGTTGATAATGCCGTTGATCTCCTCCTGCACGCTGGCGGCCACAATCATATTGGCCAGCTCGTCCACTTCGATGAAATCGTAGAGGTTCTTGCCGCTGGTAAAGGGGAAGGTCTTTTTTCCATCCAGCTCTGCCTGTGCAATCTTGGCAAAAATCGAGCTGCCGTGCGCCTCGTCCCCGGTGATATAGTAAGCGCGCAGCCAGTGCAGCTTGCAGGGGGAATCTGCAAGGGTCAACATCATACTCTGGCGCAGGGCGTTTTTGGCAATGCCGTACTGGCTCTGCGGCTTGCAGGGGGTGCTCTCGTTGATAGCGCCCTCCCAGTAGCCGACCTCGTGCATCGTGCCCATAACACTCAAGTCCTTCAAACCGCCGTCAATCAGGGTGTTCAGAAAGACCACATGGCTGGACAAATCCTTCATATGGGCGCTGGAGTTATGGCGGAAACCATCCCTCCATGCCAGATGGATGCAGACATCCGGGCTGCCCAACTTACGGTATAAATCCGGGTCGCCGCTGAACAGCGGCACATCACAAAATTCGGCGCGTTCATCCACGCCCTTGAAGTTGAAATCCGCCGCGATGACTTTATAGCCGCGGTCCAGTGCATTTTTTACCACATGGCGGCCGATGTAGCCCGCCGCGCCGGTAACAAGAATTGTTTTCATAGCTAGTCCTCTCTGACCGGCAGCAAATCATACAGGTCTTGCAGCCGCATCTGATATAAAAGCAGTGCGATCGTCTGTTTTTTCGTGTGCTTCGCATCATGCAGAAGGTCAAGCAGACCGCCCGGATAGGGTGCCAGCACCTCGCGCAGGGTGCGCCACGCCTTGCGGCGCAACACGCCGGGGGCGTGGGCGTCCCGCAGCTGGTGCATTAAAAAGGTCACCGCCTGAGCGCGGCGGTTTTTCCACACCGCCTGCATTTCCTCGGGGCCGCACCAGCGCTGGGCCGCGTGGTACTCGGCCTCCATCCACGGTTCCAATGCCCGGATGCGCCCCAGCATCGCCTGCGTTGTGCGTGCGCAGGAGGTGCTCTGTGCGCCTTCAAAATGCCGGTAGACCACCTGCGGGATGTACACCGCCCGGCTTATGCGCCGGTACGCGGCGGCATTGAACACGAAATCCTCCAGCCCATAGCTGCACCGTTCATTGAAGCGCAGCCCCAGCAGAGCTGTGCGGCGGTAGAGCGCGTTCCAGACGAACTGCGGGCCGCTGTTTTGCAAAAACACGCCGTACCCGCCGCGGCCCGGCTCACCTATTTCGATTGAGCAGGCTGTTCCGGCGGGATGGGGCTGCTCTGCAAAGCCGCCGTCCCGGCGCTGGCGCAAAAGCTCATAGCCGCCGCGCACAATATCCGCGTGGGTATCCTCGGCGGTCTGCAAAAGCAACTTCAGTGCCCCCTGCCAGAACTGGTCATCATCGTCACAGAAGGCGATGAACTCACCGCCCGCCGCCTCCAGCCCGCGGTTGCGTGCGGCGCAGATGCCGGAGTTTTTCTGGGTGATGATGTGGATGCAGTCATTTTCGTGTGCCAGCGCATGGCACACGCTGTCGGTGTTGTCGGTGGAACCGTCATTGACAATGATAATCTCCAGCCCGGGCACCTGCTGGGAAAGGATGGATTCCACCGCGGCGCGCAGGGTTTCCCCCGCGTTGTAGGCCGGGATGATTACACTGATTTTTGCCATGCACCGCGCTCCTTTCCGCAGATTATTTCTTGAATGTGAGATACAGCCTGCCATAAGGCAGCGGCAGCGGGGCCAGCCGCTTCAGGTAGCCGATTTTCCACCGCGCCGCCGCAAAATCCCGCTTGGCCTCGCCGGGGTGGATTAGATAATGCCCCACGCTCTGCGGTGCGGCCAGCGGGTAGACGCCGCCATCCTCAACGGTGAGATTGCCCAGAAGTGCAAGCTGTAAAGCAGTCGGGCTTTCCACCAGCCGCAGAAACGGCGCAACGGCCTGTTTGGGAGAAATGGGCTGGCCAGACAGGATACTTTCCCGCCACGCTGCAGCAAAGTGCAGCACACCGCGCTGCACCTCCGCCAGCAGGGGTTCCGGGGTGTGCGGGGCTATTATGACCCCGCCGGTTTTTGTATAGCCCAGCGTGGCCCCGGCATCCTCCGAAAGGAGCCGTTCCAGCATGGGCTGCCCTGCCCAGTAGATGCGCGGCGCAGCCTCCCCGCCGAAAAGGAACACTTCCGCCCTTTCCGGGGTGAACCGCGTGCGCAGGCGCTCATCTGCTGAAAGCTGCAGGCCGTGCAGGCTGGTGTGCAGCAGCTTTTCCAGCAGCAGTTGTGTTGTGCCGCCGCTGCCGATGTCCACGAGAATATCGCCGGGCCGCAGTCTCCTGCCCTGCAGATATGCCTTGGCTGTATCAGCCGCTTCCGGGCGCGGCAGACTGCGCAGAAATTCATACAGCTCTGCCCCGTCCGGGTGCTTCACGTCAAATTGCCATGTAGCCGCAGCAGGCGGGCAGACCGTGCCGCAAAAATCCGCCAGCTGCTTTCCAGTCAGAAGCTGGCGCGGCAGGGCAGCCTGCACGCAGGCAAACTCCCCCGCCGCCAGAAAGGCCGGGGCCAGACTGCGGCGGGAAACCTGCAGATAGTCGGTCTGCTCCCCCGGGTAAAGGGTGCGGTAGACCTTCTGCATCAGGTACATATCCCGCGCCAGAAAGTGCACCGCCGCGTCGGGGCGGCTTGCCCGGCAGCGGTGCAGCCATTGGCAGAACGCCACGCACAACGGCCCCAACACGGAAAAGCCCAGTGCCTCCCCCGCCGTTTTCTGCATCGGCAGGCGGTTTTCGATAAAGGCGGCCAGATTTGTTCCGGGTGCTTCGGGCGTAGGCAGATGCCACGCCGCAATGCCTGCCACAGCCGCACCAACCACATCGGCGCGCCAGCTATCCCCAATGAAAAGCACCTGCTTTGCGTCCTGCTCCGTCTCATGCAGGAACTGCCGGAACAGCTTTCCGCTGCGCTTCTGCACGCCGTAGGTGCAGGAGACAAAGCCGCCGTCAAAGAAGGTATAGCCGCAGCGGCGCAGCATGGTGTCAATCTGTGTGTGCGGCAGATACATATCTGAGATATAGTAGAGCCGTTTTCCCTGCTGCTTGAGCCTTTGCGCGGCGGCAAGCACAGGGCGGTACGCCGTGCAGGCGGCAAGCTCTGCGCTTACCTCCTCGGCCGGGTCATAGCCCGCCAGACAGGGGCGGGCGTAGATTTCGGCCAGCGTCACCTCGCCGCCCTTTGCGGCGCGTGCCTCCTGCTCTGCCCGGACGCGGACCTTGTAAAAGGCCTCGCCCCGCAGGCGGAACAGCGCCGTGGGGGTAGCTGTGTCGCGCTTAATCAGCGTGTCGAACACATCGAAGGCCACCGCATCAAAGCGTGCCGCTTTATGACAAATTTGTTCCGTAATATTCATGATACATATGGTATCTGCGGGTGGAATCGAACCCCCGCGGCAAAGCCCTTCCAGATGATGCCAATACGCTCAGCGCGGCTGCCTTGCCCGTCGCGCAGAACCTGCACCGTATGCCAGGCGTCCTTTGCCAGCAGCCACAGCCAGCCGAGGAGTCCCTCCCGGCGGTAGAGCACAACATCATTGCGGTAAAAATAACGGTAGCGCGCCCAGCGGGCAGGCACATCCCGCGCAATGTTCACAACACCGGGGTTCTGCATGGCGTGCACCACCCGGCTGGCCGGAATGACCCAACACGGCTTTGCGCGGGAAATACGGCGGGTGTACTCCCAATCATCGGACCAGATAAAAAATTCCGCGATAGGCAGCCCAAACTGCTGCACCGTCCGGGTGCGCAAAAACAGCGAGACAAAGCTCGCCATCACGGCAGGAACGGCAGGCGCGTCAAAGCTGTCGATGTCCTTATACATTGTTTTGCGCTGCAGGTTCATCGGCTGGTCGGTACCGTCCGGGGCCAAAGCCCGGCTGGACAGCCAGCCGTAGTCCCCCCTGGCCGCATCGGCTTCCAGCAGCTTTTCCAGCGCGTCCGGCTCTGGCAGGGTGTCATCGTCCATAATCCAGACCGCCTCGCAGCCAAGGCGCACGGCTTCTTCAAGGCCGCGGGCAAAGCCGCCCGCGCCGCCAAGGTTTTCCCCGGTGTTGTGGTAGATAAGCCCCGGCATGGCCAACGCTTTTATATAGTCCGCTGTGCCGTCATTGGAAGCGTTATCTACCAGCAGCACGGTAAAGCCCTGCACGGTCTGCGCCCGCAGCGCCGCCAGACACTGCCTGAGCAGCGGCAGGCGGTTATAGGTCACGACCACTGCCGTGACAGCCTTTGCATCAATCATCTTTTTTCGGGAAGAATTTGCGCTTGAGGAAGGCTGTGCCCTTGCGCAGCCAGTTCTGGTGCTCCATATAGACGATGTCCAGCTCCTCAAAGCTGATGTTGTTTGTAATCAGCCACGCATCCAGCAGGCGCTCACTCACAAAGCCGAAAACACGCCGGTCATTTGCGGTGTAGCCGGTCATATCCAGTTCCTTTTCCAGCTCAAACAGGATGTCAAACAGCCATGTGCAGTAATGCTGCAGCAGCTCCTTTTTCATGACAAACATATTGAAATGGTGGCCATGCGTCTTGGACATATACATATCATACGCAGGCAGATACTCCGGGCATTTGCGTGCGATGATGGCGCGGGTTGCGGTCAGGTCCCGCTTGTGATGGGCGTGGATATACTGGGTATAGTTGGTCTCAATGAAATAGTGCCGTTCCTTCGGCAGTACAACGTTGGTTGTAGCCAGAATGGAGCACAGCTCCTCATGGCTGATGACGCGATCCTTTTTGGCGGCAAAGCGGCTTTTTCTGCGGCTGGCAAAATAGCGGCGGTAATGCACAATACCGATATAGTCAGAATCTATATTGTGTGCTGCCCAGTACAGGCCGGTCAGCTCACAGAAATTGGCATTTCGCTCCGAAATATTCTCGCCGGTGTCATCGCCGATATAGCCGATAGCCGGGTGGATGGCGTGTCCCATCTGTACCGGCAGATACATGGGGTCATCCGGCACCCAGTACGGTTTATGCGTTGCTACGATAATGGTGGTCTGCAATGTGTTCTACCCGCCTTACGTTCCTTTCCTATACTTTCTTGCTAACCCTATAGTATAGCGTTTTTTTGCAGGAATACAAGTTACAGAACGGTAAAACGCGGTCATTCACCCTCGTTTTCAAAGCCTTCCTGCTCCTCGGCCAGCTTTTCCCACTCGTCATACAGCTCCTGCTGGTGAAAGCGCGTATCGTCCAGCTCATCGCATTTGTCCCGCAGCAGCAGATGGTCGCGCAGCACCTCGGGGTCATTGATTTCGTTTTCCAGCTCCACAATGCGCGCGCCCAGCTCCTCAATCTCAGTTTCTACTTTCTTGAGACGAGCGCGCACCTCGGCACGGCGCTTGCGCTGCTCCCGGCCGTAGGCCTGCTTTTTGGCAGTCTCCTCGGTTTTCTGCTGCTCCTGCGTTTTGCTATTTTCGCGGTTCTGCAGCGCGGCGAAGTTCGGGTAAAACGACGCCTTACCGTCCTCCAGATACATAATGGGGCAGCCCAGTGTCTGCATCAGGTAACGGTCATGGGTGACAAGCAGCAGCGTGCCGGTGTAGGCAGCCAGTGCCTGCGTCAAGCTCTCGCGCATATAAATGTCCAGATGGTTGGTCGGCTCATCCAGGAACATCAGGTTCGGGCGTTCCAGCGCCAGCTCTGCAAAGCGCAGGCGGGCCAGCTCGCCGCCGGAGAGCGAAGCGCAGTCCTTGAAAACCTCCTCGCCCCGGTAGCCGAAGCGCGCCAGATGACTGCGCACCTCCAGCTCAGTAAAGCGCGGATACTGGTTCCAGATAGCGTCAATGACGCGTCCGGCCCGGCGGGCCTGCTGCTGGGTGAAGATGCCGGGCTTGGCGCCGCTGCCCAGCCGCACCATACCGCCAGAGGGGCGGCGCTTGCCGTCCAGCACCTGCAAAAGGGTCGATTTACCCGCGCCGTTGGGCCCCGCGATGACCAGCTTGTCCCCGCGGTGCACCACGTAGTCCAGCGCGTCAATCAAGGTGCGTTCGCCGATACGCACGCTCAGATTTTTCATAATGACCAGCTCATCATACGGCTCAATGTCATATTCAAAGCGGAAGTTCAGCTCCCACGCCTCCGCTGTGGGGGCCTCGACAATTTCCAGCTTTTCCAGCTGCTTGCGGCGGCTCTGGGCCATCTTGGTGGTGGAAGCGCGCACAAGGTTGCGGTCAACGTAGTCCTGCAGCTTTGCGGCCTTCTCCACAGCGGCATCATGCAGCTTCTGCTGGCGCTCATCGGCGGCCTCACGCTGCGGCAGATACGCCGAGTAGTTGCCGCGGTAGGTCTTGATGGTCTTTCCGCGCAGCTCCCAGATGCGGGTGCAGACGGCGTCCAAAAAATAGCGGTCATGGCTGACGACCAGCACCGCGCCGCGGTAGGTCTTGAGGTAATTTTCCAGCCATTCCATGGTTTCCAGGTCCAGGTGGTTGGTAGGCTCGTCCAAGATCAGCAGGTCAGGACGCTCCAGCAGCAGACGGGCCAGGCGCAGACGAGTCTGCTCACCGCCGGAAAGGACGCCCGCCAGTTTGACCCAGGTATCCGCCGGGAAGCCCATACCGTTGAGCACCTTTTTGATCTGGGTGTCCATATTATAAGCATCCATGGCATCCACGATGGCGGTGCAGTGGGCGATTTCCTCAGTCAGGGCTGTGTTATGCGGGTCTGCAGCCAGGCGGCGCTGCAGGTCATCCATCTTCTGCATGGCGTCCAGCGCCGGGGCGAAGGCCAGTTTCATCGTGGCGTAAATGTCCAGCGTGGGGGCCAGGCGTGCGTTCTGCTCCAGATAGCCACAGGTCACACCGGTGCCAAAGGCAGCATCGCCTGCATCGGGCAGGCTCTCGCCGCACAGGATGCGCAGCAGCGTGGTTTTGCCGGTGCCGTTTGCGCCAATGATGCCGATGCGGTCGCCGCGCTCGACCCCGGCGTTGACGTCCTTCAGAACTTCATGTTCGCCAAAGCTTTTGCCCAGGTTTTGCAGTTCCAACAGCATGGGGGTGTTTCCTCTCCTCTATTGTGTCCTCTTTTGCGGTATTTCGCGTTTTTTCACAACGCTGCCGCTGCCCTTGGGAAAAGGCAGCGGCATACTGCATAAGCCGCCGGGCAGTTTATGCTTCATTGCTGTGGCGGCGGTTGCGCACGCCGATGTTTTCCAGTTCCTCCGGCTCCATCACGATCTTGTACAGATCCTCATAGGAGCCGATCTCAAATTTAGGGTGGATGTTCGACTTGTTTTCCTCGTTTTTCAGGTTGAACCAGCAGGTGTCGAGGCCTGCGTTCTGGCCGCCCTTGATGTCAGCCAGCAGATCGTCGCCCACCATCAGCACACGGCTGCGGTTGGTGATGCCCAGGTCCTTGAGGACATGCTCAAACAGCTTGGCCGAAGGTTTGGCCGCACCGACTTTCTCGGAGATATAGACACCGTCCATGTAGCGCTCAATGCCTGAATCCCGGATGCGGGCCTCCTGCACCATGACCGCGCCATTGGAGACGATGGCCAGAGTGGCGACCTCGCTCAGTTCCTCCAGTGCGGTCAGCGCACCGGGGAGCAGGTCGGCATGGGTGGAAAGCAGTTCCTCGTAGCGGTCATTCATCTGGACAGCCTTGCCGTTATCGGGCAGGTCCATCGCTTTCATGAAGCGGCCGAACCGCTGCTGGAACAGCTTGGGTTTGGTCAGCTGGCCTTTGGCAAGCGCATCCCACAGCTCGCGGTTGACGGCGTGGTAGATCTCACAAGCGCGGGCGTCATGGGGCAGCTCGTACTCGACCAGCATATCGGTCAGGGCCTGGCGCTCAGCCGCATCAAAGTCCAGCAAAGTGTTGTCAACGTCCAGAAGGACGCAAGTGTAAATGGCCATTTTAAAATGACCCTCCTGTTTCTGGTTTATTGGCCGTCCGGGTTGGAGCCGGGGTTCGGCTCCGGCGATGCCGGGGTCGGCGTCGGCGTGGGGGCGGCGTTGACATGCAGGGTAAAGACGGCATCGGCGCCATTGTTGACGGCGTGGATATGGTAGGTGCCGGCCTCGTTGGCGGTAAACTCCACCTGATTGCCGGTAGCTTTCCAGCTGGTCTCCTCACAGCTCCACTGCACATCGCCATTGGCGTTCTGCACATTGGCGGTAAAGGTCACCTTGTTGCCTACCGTAGCCGTGTCGGGTCCACTGACGGTGACGGAGGTCGGGTCAGCCTGCACGGTGACTTTGATCTGCGCGGTGGAGAAGGTGCCGTTGATCTCGATGCCCGCCTTGATGGTGTACTCGCCCGCGTTGGAGCCGGTGAAGGTGAAGGTGCCGCCGTTCTGTTCCAGTTCGTCGTTGACCGACCACTGGACGTTGGAGTTGCTGTAATCCTTGCCGCCCAGCTTGACCGTGGCGGTGATGGAGATGCTCTCGCCCTTCTTGATGGTGCTGTCGCCCTTGTCCAGCGTCAGCTCGACGCGGGAATCATTGAACATGGCCGTGACCGAAACGTCCTTGTTGATGACGTCGTAACGGGTGGCATCGGTGACGCCGTCGCTCCACTTATAGAAGGTGTAGCCATCGGCAGGCACGGCGGTCACGCTGACCTGGGTGCCGCTGGCAACCTCAAGATCCAGACTGGAAACGCCGCTCTGGTTATTGCCGGTCAGGGTGCCCTTGCCGTTTTCGACACGGTAGCTGGCGGTCAGTTTATTGGGGGTGGCGGTCGGGGCCGGGGTGGCGCTGCTGCCGTTGCCTGCTGCCGAGGCCGCACGCTGCGGGATCTCTCCGCGGTCGCCGCGGCTATCCTCCACATTGTGGGCGTGGTTCTTGATGTAATCCAGCACGACATTGACGCCGGAGCCGGAGAAGCCGCCGGTGGAGGCATCCACGTAGCTGTCCACAGCGTAGCCCTTGTCGTTCTTCATGACTTCCGGCAGGTTCAGGTACTTGAAGCCCATATCGTTGCAGGCGACAGCCAGCTGCTGGTTGTACTGGTCAATGTAGGTCTGCTTCTGGGCGGCGTCGGCGGCGTCCTTAGAGACGGGCGCAATGGCGCAGGCCACCACGTCGCAGGCGGAGTAGGCCGACTTGATGCTTTGCAAGATCTGCTTGTAGTCGTTGACGAACTCGTCCACGCTGACAGAACCGTCCAGATCATCGCTGCCCACCATGACGTAGACGTGCAGGGGCTTCATCTTGGCGATGGCCTGGGGGATGGTGTAGCTGTTGGCGTCGTCGGCGAAGTTGACGCAGGTCTCACGCAGCACCTGGGAGACTTTCAGCCCATCCTTGCCGGCGTACTGGTTTAAGGTGATGCTGCTGTCTTTGGACATGGACACCGCCTGGGTGCCGCCCACAAAGACGGTATCGTTGATGTAGTTGCCCTGGGCACTCTCCTGCCCCAGGATGGAGCCGAGGCTGGTATCCAGCGGGTACTGGGTGGGATCATACAGATCAGACTCGCCAAACAGGCCCAGCTTTGCCGGCAGTATCCACGATACCAAAAAGCTAAGCACCACGGCCAGCACGCAGAACGCCATGACCACGCAGGCCTTGCGCTGGATGGGGCTGAGACCGGTTTTTTCCTCAGATCGTTTACGGCTCATCGGTTATGGTGACCTCCTTATAAAACGCGGCCCGGTTTGCGGCAGGCCGCCCATTTTTAAATGTACAAAGGCGCACAGCACCAGTATTAGATAGTAGCATTATAGCATACTTTTTTGCGTTTGAGTATCCCTTTTATAAAATTGTTACACTTTGGGCAGCATCGCATAACTCTAAGGCAATACCGCATAATTCTAAGTGCCGATACGGCGAGCGAGGTGCGG